>Ga0224496_10000309_pt1 | contig 34945 bp, 30 predicted proteins | sample SF_Jul11_sed_USG_2_FD_168127 | JGI IMG/M metagenome (GOLD analysis project Ga0224496, IMG submission 168127) | Sediment microbial communities from San Francisco Bay, California, United States - SF_Jul11_sed_USGS_8_1 | ecosystem: Environmental > Aquatic > Marine > Sediment | place: USA...
TTAATCAATTTCAATGTCTTGGTTAATGGCTGTAAAGGAAGTTGCACGAGCTGGTGGGAGGTCCAAACCGTCAGATATACACCCGCCGGATGGGGCGCGGCAACCCAGCAGACCACGTCCGGCAATCACGCTTATACTTATCCCGGCGTTAAAATCGACTCAACCGGAAAAGGACTCGCGGTGCACCGGGATGACAACGCGAATTACTCCTCAATGACCTTTAACGGTTCCTGGGGCAGCCGCTTGGATAACATAACAGGCACCACAACGGCAAGCGGGGGTGTTTTAAAAATGAGTCCCAGCGGAGTGGGGGTTTTATCATACAGAACCCCTTCTACAGGTCAGTCCAATCTTTATACCCTGACTTATAATGCCGGAGCCTGGGATACTCCCGTTCAAATGAATACCGATATCACCACCCCAATATCCTGCAATCAGATCGAGATCGATCCGGCGGGAAATGTCATATCCGTCTGGATTCAAAACAACGGAACCCGGGATCAACTCTTCGCCGTAAGATACGACGCTTCGGCTGGAACCTGGGGAACGGTCACACCGATCGATGACCTTTCTGCGGGGGCGGCTTCGACCTGCGGTATCAAAACCGATAAGAGCGGCAATATGACCGCCTATTGGTTGCAAAACGACGGCAGCGTTAATAATGTTTATCTGAGCCGCTACGATATTTCATCCAGTAGCTGGTCGCTGCCTCAGATCATCGATAACCTGACGACGAACGCTATGAAGCCCCGCCTCGCTCTAAATGATGAGGGGGAAGGTCTAATAGTCTGGGCACAAGACGATGGGACGGGGGTCTTTAACCTCCATGGCTCCTTCGCCCGGTAGCTTTTGGCTAAACCCTCGGGGTTAGTTGTCAAATCTCAACCCTCGATATAAAAGCTTCAGTCAAAATTGGGCAGGAGCTTTTATTCGTGTCCGCTCAAGAGCAGGCGACAATTAAAGTCTAATTATTTCGGTATTTGAAATGAGATGGCGGGGTTGACGGGACTCGAACCCGCGGCCTCCAGCGTGACAGGCTGGCGTTATAACCAACTTAACTACAACCCCGATTTGATGGTGGGCGCTACAAGGATCGAACTTGTGACCCACGGCTTGTAAGGCCGTTGCTCTCCCAGCTGAGCTAAGCGCCCGGGTGGTGTTTATCAGATAAGCTTAAACACTGTTGGAGCGCTTGTCAATAAGCAGTTGAGAAAATTCAGCGGATTTGCCGGTTTTGGCTAGCTTGCCTTGATCGCGGCGCCTTTTTTATAGACGATCAAAGGGTCGATGTTCTTTTCGATCACCTCTTTGTTGACGATGATTTCCTCGATATTGTCCTTGGACGGGATATCGAACATGATCCCCAGCATACAAGACTCCAAAATCGCCCTTAAACCTCTGGCGCCAGTATTGCGAACGATGGCTTTTTTGGCGATGGCCCTGATGGCGTCTTCCTGGAAATTGACCTTGACTCCATCCATTTCGATCAGGCTCTTGTATTGTTTGATGATGGCGTTTTTGGGCTCGTTGAGGATTTTGATCAGGTCCTCTTCCTCCAGCTCTCCCAGAGACGTGACGACAGGCAGTCTTCCCACGAATTCGGGGATTAAGCCGTATTTAAGAAGGTCTTCGGTCTCGATCTGCTGAAACAGGACGCCTTTGCTTTCATCCTTGGATGAGTTGAGCTTGGCTCCGAAACCCATTTGCTTTTTGCCGATCCGCTCGCTGATGATATCTTCGATACCGACAAAAGCCCCGCCCACGATGAACAGAATGTTGGAGGTATCCACCTGCAGAAATTCCTGCTGGGGATGTTTCCTGCCTCCCTGGGGAGGGATGTTGGCGGTCGTGCCCTCGATGATTTTCAGGAGCGCCTGCTGGACGCCTTCGCCGCTGACATCTCTCGTGATGGAGACGTTTTCCCCCTTGCGGGTGATCTTATCGATCTCGTCGATGTAGATGATCCCTTTTTCGGCTTTTTCGATATCGTAATCCGAAGCCTGAAGCAACTTTAAGATGATGTTTTCGACGTCCTCGCCGACATAACCCGCTTCGGTCAGGGTTGTCGCGTCCGCCATCGCGAAAGGCACCTTCAGTATTTTAGCCAAAGTCTGGGCCAAGAGCGTCTTACCGGTTCCAGTCGGTCCCAGCAAAAGCACATTGGATTTGTGGAACTCGACATCACCCGCCTTCATGGGCGAGTAAATCTTTTTGTAGTGGTTATAAACCGCGACCGAAAGGACCCGCTTGGCCTTGTCCTGGCCGATCACGTACTGATCCAGAATATCCTTGATCTGCTTTGGCTTTAAGAGGCTCGGCTGAGTATCGGTGGAACGTTCCTTTGCCCTTTCCTCTTCGATGATGTCGTTGCACAGTTCAATGCACTCATCGCAGATGTAGACCGAGGGCCCGGCAATGATTTTCTCGACTTCGTCTTGGGTTTTGCCGCAGAATGAACAGCGTAAATTTGTTTGCTTGGCCATTGAATTCTTTTGTTCAGGTTTTAGCTATTTTCTTTTATCCATGGTGACATCGATGATGCCGTAGTCTTTCGCTTCCTTGCTGGTTAAGTAGCAGTCCCGCTCGGTATCCTTCGCGATCTTCTTTTTGTCCTGCGTGGAATGCTTAGCCAGGATGTCGATCAGTTTCGTCTTGATCCTGATGATTTCTTTCGTCTGAATCTCGATATCGGTCGCCTGACCTCCAATACCGCCGATCGGCTGGCGAAGCAGTACCGTTGAATTAGTCAATGCAATTCTCTTTCCAGCCGCGCCGGCCGCGAGCAAAATTGCCGCAACATTTCTGGCCTGACCGATGCAGATCGTTTGTACATCAGGCTTGATGTACTGCATCGTATCGTAAATTGCCAACCCGGCGTTCACCTCGCCGCCGGGCGAATTGATGTAGAAACTGATATCCGCGTCAGGTTTGTCGGCTTCAAGAAACAAAAGCTGAGCGATGATCACGTTGGCCGAGTAGGTGTGAATCTCATCTCCCAGAAAAACGATGCGGTCCTTTAAAAGCCTGGAGTAAATATCGTAGGTCCGCTCACCCCGGTTTGTCTGTTCGATTACATAAGGTATGCTCATGATTTCAGTGCCTGTTGAGTGATAAAATCAAGTACGGTTTCCTCCTTGACCATTTGGTAGGAATCCTCCAAAAAACGCTTGCCGTACTCGTTGCTTAAAAGTTCCTTGGGATTGATTCCCATGATCTGAGCGCTGACGTTGAACCGCCTGTAAACCTCTTCTTCCTGAACTTTCAATTTTTCCCTGTCTACCACCTTATCGATCAAAAGCGCAAGCCGGATAAGGTGCTCGGCCCGGCTTTCCGCTTCGGCCTGAATATCCTCATCCTTGATCTCCTTGCTTCTGGGATTGCTTTTGGCGTTCTTGACCTGAAATTCGATTTCCTCTCTTAAGGGCGCGCTGGGGAGTGGAAAAACCAGGATTTTCTCGAGTGTCTGTTTGATCTGGTCCCGGTGACCGTTCTTGATCTCCAGTTCTTTCAGCTCTGTCAGCTCGTCCAGCACGAATTTCTCGAAATCAGCCTCGGTTTTGATGTCCTCTCCGAATTTCTTAAAAAATTCCGGGGTGAATTCGGGGGTCTTTTTTTCCTGGACTTCATTGACCTTCAGCCAGAACTCGGCTTTTTTGCCCTGGAGCTTTTTTTGCTGGTGATCGGCCGGCAGGGATATTTCGAAGGTTTTTTCCTCCCCGGCTTTCATCCCGAGAAGATGGGCCTCCACCTCCGGCAAAAGCTGCTTAGATCCCAAAATATAGGCGAAGTTCTCGTCTTTTCCCACTGGGCCGTCTTCCGTCTTGCCGTCAAAATCGATGATCACCTTGTCCCCGTCCTTGGCCTGCTTGCTCTTTTTTATGTAATCCGCGGCCGCGTCAAGATGTTTTTGTTTCTGCAGACTGATATCCTCTTCTGTGACCTGGACCTCTTTCTTCTCCAGTTTGAAAACCTTGGGATCGGGTATCTCGAAATCGGCCCAAACTTCGAGGGTAGCGGTGAAAACGAAGGGTTTGGACTGCTCGATTTCCAGGTTGTCGATTTCGGGCTGGCTGGCGGCCTTGATGTCTTCCTGCTTGATCGCCTTCTGGTAGTATTCCGGTACCAGCTTTTCGAGGGCCTCCTGTCTCATGTGGCTTTGGAAGCGTTTTTCGATCATGGACTTGGGTGTTTTTCCCTTCCTGAAACCTGGGACGTTGACCTTGTCCTTGATGGCGCGGTAGGCGTTATCGTATGCTGTCTTGACTTTCTCGGGCGGTACCGAAACCTTCAGTTTGACTTTCAGGTCTTCGAGTTTTTCAACTGTGATATTAAGTGAATCCATTGGGTTGTCTTTTTGTGATGTGTCAGTCTTTTTTGATCTAGAGCCTAGTTTTATCAGGAGTATCTAAAGGGCGACCGGTTTAATCAATCGGTGAAAACCTTTTCTTAATATTCCTGGAAACAAGATGTTATAAAAGGGGAAAAGGGTAAATACCCATTCTGACAAGGTTAGTTTTTCTAACGGAAACTGTCAATAACCAATCCCTGTCCAAGAGGTTTTTTAAAGGCGAAATGAAGAGGGCGACCGGGGATAAAAGCCGGGATTTGGGCTAAGGGTTTCGGGGGCAAAGAGGAAATGAGGGATTAGAAGGAATTTAGGGTGAGAAGATGGGAAGCCCCCTCTTTTTTATTAAGAGGGGGCAGGTTTTTAATTGTTGGTGACGGTTCTGCTTCCGATAGGCTGAACCGGCCTTTTATTGCCGCTCATGATGGCGGTAAACTGGGCCAGTTGGGCCGCGCTGACGCTGACGGGTGTCTTTAAGACATTCCAGCTGACAGCTTCGGTACAAGGCGGTGTCGTCAGGGAGCCGTCAAAATGGAAATAGCTTTTATCGACCGGCAGAAGGTCTCCTCCGTTGACCGTCAGGTTGGCGACGGACTGATGGGAGACTTCGGTGGTCGGGAAATTATCGAAAATCGGCGTGAAATTCGCGTTGTCGCCCGTTGAGTCCCCATTGATGAACAGACCTAAGACCGCCAATTCGCCATCGGCGTTTTTATGGACGAAATGAGCTTCCATATCGTAAACCGTTCCATCGACCGTATTCTCGCTTTGATTGTGAAAGTGGAACTGCAAAAGGTCGTAGCTCTGCCCATTGATGGTGATGGAGCTTCCCGCTTCGTATTCGACCTGCAGGGTGTGGCCGTTGTTGGTCAGGACCAGCGGCACATCATGGTAGTCCGCAGAAATATCGCCCAGGGTTCCGGTTGTGGTGTTGGCCGTGACGATATCGATGGGGGACTGCTCGACTCCGTTACTACAAGTCGCGTAGGCTGTTTCATCGCCCCACAAGGCGGGATTGGTGTAATCCCAGTGGGGAGCGGCAGAGTGACCGGCGGTCTCGACTGTAAAGCCGTCATTGACGACGGTTCTGGCTCCGATCGGCTGGGTCGGTCTGGCGTTTCCACCGTGAACGATTGTGGTGAACTGGGCCAGTTGAGCTGCGCTGATACTGACGGGAGTCTTTAAGATATTCCAGCTGACCGCTTCTGTACAAGGCGGCGTCGTCAGAGAGCCTTCATAATGGAAAAAGCTCTTGTCCACCGGCAGGATATCGCCTCCGTTGATTTCGACTCCGGTTACATGTTGATGTGAGACTTCGGTGGCCGGGAAATTGTCGAAGATGGAGGAAAGTCCCGCATTGTCGGCGGTGGCGTCGGCGTTGATGAAGACACCCAGAACTGCGAGATCGCCGCTGGCGTCTTTATGGACGAAATGGGCTTCCATGTCGTAGGGCGCGCCGTCAACCTTATGTTCGCTGGGGCTGTGGAAATGAAACTGCAGCAATTCGTAGCTCTGGCCATTGATGGTGATGGTACTTCCAGCTTCGTATTCGACCTGCAGGGTGTGGCCGTTATTGGTCAGAACGAGAGGGGTTGCAAGATATGAGGTGGTGAGAACCCCTTCGACGCCAGTGGCGGTGTAAAAGCCCCGGATATCGACGGGTGACTGCTCGACTCCGTCCTTGCAGGTGGCGTAGGCGTGATCGAGGTCGCCCCATCCGGCTGGATCGGTGTAATCCCAGTGGGTACCTGTGGTATGCGTATCTCCCGTCGGGTCGGCGGGGGTGTCCGAACTTTTGTTGCAGCCGAAGACGAACAGTCCGGCAATGACGATCATTAGAATTGATAATTGTTTCATGTTCCTCCAAGAGTTAATAAATGATAATAATAGTGATGTAGAGAAAGTAAATTGGATTACACAAAAAATAAACAAAAAAAATGCGCTAGGGATGGTTTTTTTAAACTAAAAGGTGCGGGTCATGATAAAATATGGATTTTGAGGACCATAAAAAATCTTAGCGCAGGCTAAGGCTTTGGCTCGAATTTGGAGCTGTCCTCCGCCGTCTTTTCCCGCACGACATCACTTTATACCCGGCATGGGCAAGTGGGGCCATTTCGCGAACAGAAAGAAAACAGCATCTCGTTAATATCAGGAAGCAGTGAAATCGTAAGAGACTTCAGGCGTGGTATCGCTTATGGACGAAAGGAGAGGTCATCACCGCCAGGAGGGCCCCGTAATCCAAGGAGAAACGAACTTCATCACCTACTTGAAGATCCGTATTCTTTCCATCCAGCAACACATGATCGCTGCTGGCCCCGATGATTTCCAATGGACTGGTTGGCTGAATACCCACAACCGTGACATCTTGTCTCCCCAGGGCGAGGATTAGCCGTTGCATCTGGCCTTTGTCCTTAAATCCCTTGACGACCCCAAAGGCATCCTGGCCGAGTTGGCCATATGGCATGGAGGGTTTTGTTTTGGCTTCGATGATTTCGGCCACTAACTGAAACGCGTCGACGTTCAATCCCGAGATGGGCTTGCGAGACAGGGTTTCACAACCTAAGAGGATCGATTCGCCGATTCGCAGGTTGTTGATCCGGCCGAAGTCTTTCGTTTCGCGGAACCAGTCGTAATTCGCGGAATTGCCGCCTGAAACCAGCTCCAATCGGAGGGGCAGTTCACGTTCGAGCTGATTTGCCAACTCCGAGAGTACAGCCATATTCTTCTCATCGGGGTGAACTCCGCCATAACAGGCCAGATTGCCCCCGATCCCGATCACCTCAAGACAAGGCAAAGTCAAAACCTCGCGAACGAAGGAAAAAAGATCGGTCGGCAGCACACCTTCGCGCAGATCACCCAATTCGACCATAATCACGACCTGATGAATTATATTTTGCAGGTGGGCCCGATGGGACAGGCTCTTGAGTGTCTCAAGTTCGGTGTTGAAGCTGACATCGGCGAGAGCCACAACGGATTCGGCACTGCTCAAAGGAGTGCGAAGCAACACATACCTGGCGGCCAAACCTTGGGCGCGCATTTTAGCGATATTTTCAAGACGTGAATCGGCGATCCAGCGGACTCCGCCATGAATCATGGCCTCGCTGATCTTAGGTTCCCCCAGCACGGCTTTGGTAACCCCCATCAGCGAGATCCCCTTTGTGCCGTAAAGACGCGCTAAAAAACTAGCGTTTTCCCTGATTTTAGATATCGAAATCTCGACTCTAGGCAGTGGTTTTCCCATCCCTGATTAAGCGGAAATCCGAATTAACTTCATTCGGTTATGTTCCTGCAATTCGGGGAAGCGGTCATAGAGAGTCTCAATCAGTTTCTGGCATCCATAAGACAATACGTCCGTCGTCGGTAAGCCATGTTGTTTTTCGTATTGCTCGATGAAATCCCCAACCTCTTGATCGGTCAGATTCTCGTGATTTAACGTGATCGCGATTACTTTTGCCGGTGAAATGGTTTCAATCAAAGCGATCTCATGGGCCAGCTCCGGCATGGGCAAGTGGGGGAAATCGCAGCGGAACTGTCTGGCCGGAGGGTGCTGAAGGATCACGCTGTTTGGCATGCAACCTTTCAAAATACCGATGGAGCTCATAAAAGCGGGATGGCTGACCGAACTCTGTCCCTCAATCAAGATGATGTCTGGGCGATCATGTTCAACTGATTGGAGAACCGCGTGTTCCAGTTCGCCGATCACGAATTGCGAAGTCAAGGCATCGATCGATGAGCCGTATTTGGCTCCTTGCATCAGGCTCGTCTGTCCCGTGGCGATCATGACCGATCGAACTCCCTGGGCGTTGAGAGCTTTGTTGAGCTCGATCGCCGTGGTCATCTTGCCGCTGGCGCAATCAGTACCCAAAACCGCGACTATTGGAACGGTCACATTCGCTATTTTCCCCGTAAAGATCCGCAAATCTTCGAGTTTCGGCGGTTTTCGAACGTCTTTTATCTGAACGCCGAATTTTGCGGCAATGCGTTTAAACTCCGGATCGTCCGAGAAAAATTGATGCAGGCCGCTAACCAGATGCATCCCTCGCTTCATGGCGTCCAGGATTAGGTTTCTCTCTTTCAGACAGATGAAAGTCTCCAAAGGAGCCTTGCCGTAGATGTAGTAGTCCGGGATTTCAGGCAGACGTAGCAAAGCGTCGTTCAGAGTTGAAAAAACTGGGATCCCGTTAGCCACTTCTCCAAGGATTTCACCTGTATCTTTGCCGGCCAAATGGCTATCTATTACCCCTTTAATGTCATATAATTCTGAGTGTCTTACCAGCCCTGCGGCGGTTTTTCCGTCAAAATTTCCAAATTCCTTCTCGCAATAAATCAATGCGGTGTTTTTTATCGCTTTCATAGCGCTTTCTCTCATATTAGGTTCATGTTTATGATTCAACTATTTGAATTATAATGTTATTGTCTTCTCTTCGCTGGTGGCGGTCCTGATGGCACTATCCGTTCCTTCGAACTCGGTTCACCCTGTGAAAACCTGACCCGATTAAAGCCTGGAAATGGCGATTAGCTTGAAGGTAGCTTGAGAAGATGATCGGCAGGGGTGCTTAACCCTTGAATTGGGTGATCTTCCCCCAGTATAGAGGAAATTCAGCAATGCCTAGAGTTGAATACCTATGCGTTTTGAATCAGCGTAGCACAGATAAAGCGGCACTGTACGAAAAAAAAATCAAGGAAATCAAATTTCTGGCCCGAGATACTCTTGAATGCCCGAGGGCACTGGGCTGGATGGAGTTCGGGGTTGGACTCGCGGCTGTCCTCCGCCGTCTTTTCCCGCACGACATCACTTTATACCCGGCATGGGCAAGTGGGGCCATTTCGCGGGTAAGGGGTGAAATCTTATTTGGGGCAGGAGTTATGGGGCTGGCGGGATTTTTGGACCTACCCGGGTGGAACTCAAGCCCCTTAATCGGGCAGGAGTTTGGGTCATTGTCAGTTAAATCGCGTCAGTCTTGGGGAGTTGATAGCCGAAGGCGAAAACCTGTTTTCCGGGATAGACCGCCGAATTGTCCGCGTGCCCTAAAAGGATTCCCGAGTGTTTGCCGTAAAGGGTCTCGATGGGACGGCCGAAAATGTCGTAGACCTGGGCGATCTTTTGCCTTTCTCTGATCCGGTCTCCCGGCTCAACGAAGTAGCGGATGATGCCGGCTTTTGTCGTCAGGGGAAGGTTATGATACATCAATTCGCCCCAGCCGCTTTTTTTCCTGTCGGGCATGATGGGAAATCGCTCCTCAAGAGGCTCAACCATCTCAAGATAAACCAATAGATTCCAAATCGCGCTCAGCCCAAGGATAATGTTTTTTTCGTTGATCACATAGGATTCCCCCAATTCGAGCGTAATGGCGGGAATCTTTTCTCTAAGACAGGCGTGGCTCAGGGAGCCATAGACCGTCTCCGAATCCCTGACGACCAAAATCCCGGTCTTCTTCAGATATTCTCCACAAAGACTCATCGCTTCGGGGTCGAGGTCGGGTATGGGCGCATCCAGAAGGCCGTATGGTACCGAATGGATCCAGTCGTGATGCAGGTCGATAACCAGGCTCGGCTTGTTCTCCAGGATGGTAGAGAATATCTTTTCAGCGATTCTCTGACCCAGAGAACCGGTCGCTTTTCCCGGAAAGGACCGATTCAAATCCTCTCCGGAAAGCGAGATAAACCGGTTCGCCGTTTCGAACCCGATGGGATTCATCAAAGGTATGGCGTTGATTGTTCCCTTTAGAAGACTTTTCTTGCGCAGTTTGCGGAATACCTCGTGGATGATCGCCATGCCTCCGATCTCCTCTCCATGACCACAAGCGGTCAGCCAGATATCAGGACCTTCTTTTAACCCCCTGGCGCACATCAACGGCAACTTTCTTTGGGAGAAATCCGACGCCGTTAAAATCTTTAGAGTCGAATAGTGAAAACTCGTTTGCGATTTGTTCATCATAGCTCAAAAGCCTGACAGTTGGATTGATTTACAATGTTTAAGGTAGTTGACGCGGTCGGTTTAACGGCGTGAACAAGTAAAGGGACCTTTATTTAATTGGCCGATAACCCTCTTCTTCCCAAGTCAGAAAGTGGCTTCCGATCACCGCCGACGTGTTGAGAATGATCACCAGCGCCCCTGGATCCAACTGGTAGACGATGTCCTTCAAACGACCGGTTTCGGTCATATTGATAATGGTATAGACGATATCGGTCTCCTTTTTGCTATAGCCCCCGCGCGCGTTCAGGAAGGTTACTCCCCTGTCCAACCCCTTCATGATGCCCGAGGCCACGGCCTCGTGATAGTTTGTTATGATCATGACCGCGTTTCTTTGAGAAAACCCTGATTGAACCTTGTCGATCATCCACGCGTTGCAAAAGATATAGATCCCTGAATAGAGCGTCGTCTGGAGATCGTTGAACGCGAAGGCGCAGAGCAGGACAAAGAGGTTAAACAGGTTGAAGGTCGTTCCCAGCGGTATGGAAAAACGCTTTCTGATATAGGTCCCCAGGATATCGAGACCTCCGGCCGAGCCTCCGAACCTGAAATAGAGCCCGTTCCCGAAACCGGCGAAAACGCCCGCGAAAATCGCTGTGATCAGTTTGTCTTCCACGGGAAATGAAATGCCCTTTGTCAGCTCGAAAGACAGGGAGGAAATGATTGTTCCGATCAGGGAAATAAGAATGAATTTAGGGCTTATTTTTCTCCAGCCCAAAAGAAAGAGGGGGATGTTCAAAACGAAATAGATTACCCCAAGCCTCCAGCCATCAGAAAGATAAAAGATAATCAAGGAAACGCCGGTCAGTCCGCCGGAAAAAAGTTCTTTCTGGATGATCAGTCCGTTGATCCCTAGGGCGAAGATCGGAATTCCAATCGACATCGACAGAATCGTGCGCCAAAAAACAATCCCCCGGACATCGTCAATCAGTTCCTTCCAGTCGTCTAACCCTTGCTGACGAAGTTTCTTGATTCGGTCCCTGGAAAATCTCATGTGCCTCAATCGATAGCTCGCGCCTTTAAACCATCCGCGGTGTTCTTCAATGTCAGGTGGCGGAGGCTTCGGTTATAAGCGAACATCACACGTCCGCTCCGGTCTCGTTTAAGACTGGAACCAGCCTATTTCTGACGTTATCCCTAGCCATTCCGGTTGTCAATTTCAATGCAATCATATCAGATCAGGAAGGTCATTTCTAGCGCTATTTTTCCAGGGGAGAATTCAGATTGACGCAATTAACTGCTATGAATCATTCGTTTTCATGTTGCCTCCTCTGGATTGTGTACTAATTATTTCAATTATAACCTGCGAGGCAGTTCTTGTTTAGTGCAATTTTAGATTACCATAGGTACTTTACAGTACCATTTAATTTTCATCAAATAATCTATTTTTCAAAGTCTCCCTAAATTTTACCAGATCAAATCATAACAAAATTTTAATTATTTTTCTTGTTGAATCACTAAAGATAAATTAATATCAAATAAACCTTATTTTGATTTTAAAAATACAAAGGAAAGACAAATGTATAAATATTCAGCTATATTACTGTTTTATTTGATTTATAATATCTCATTTGTTTATGCTGCTGTCAGACCGGTCCTAATAGCATTTGATGGCGAATATGGTCTTCAAAACAGCACTTCAGCTCAAATGATCGAAAAGGGTCTCCGTATAGCTATCAAAGAGATTAATGATCAAGGAGGTGTTTTAAATGGCAGGCAGCTAGGATTAATCACCAAAGATAACAGGTCTGTTCCGGCAAGGGGAATCCAAAACGTCAAAGAATTTGCAGAAAACAAGGATGTTGTCGCTGTTGTCGGGGGCCGTTTTAGTCCTGTTATCCTCAGTGTTATACCAATAGTTCATGAGGAAAAAATTATTCTGATGGATGCCTGGGGTTCAGCTGATAAAATCACAGATCATGATTATCAGCCGAGTTTTACTTTCAGGGTATCTTTAAGGGATAAATACGCTATGCCGACCATGATAAAACATGCAATATCAAAAGGTGGTAAAAAAATCGGTTTACTACTGCCAAATACAGGCTGGGGAAGAAGTAATCAAAAGGCTGCCCGCAAATATATTAAAGAATCCAAATCTGATATCCAGTTAAAGGAGATTTGGTATAACTGGGGGGACAAGGATTTTATAACAGCTTATGAAACCTTTTTACAATGGGGAGCAGAAAGTTTATTGATGGTCGCCAATGATATTGAAGGTTCACTGGTTGTCCGTTTGGCAGCTAGTTATCCTGAAAAAAAAATTTTACCAATCATAAGTCATTGGGGGGTGACTGGCGGTTATTTTGTTGAGGCCTGCCAAGGATCACTGGATAAAATTGATTTTTCTGTAGTACAGACATTCAGTCTCTTCAAAGCTGATCCTGCCATCCGTGCCAAAGTAATGAAATATGCTGGGGAAATGTTTGGAATAAAAGATATCAAAGATATCCAATCACCTGTCGGCTTCGGCCATGCTTACGACATTGTTCATCTTTTAGCAAAAGCCATTGAAGCTGCAGGTTCCTCTGACCGCTCTAAAGTCCGAGAAGCTTTAGAGGAAGTCAGTGATTATAGAGGCCTGGTAAAATATTACAAAAAGCCTTTTAGTCCAACAGATCACAATGCACTGGAAATGAGTGATGTCTTTATGGCAGTTTTTGATAAACAGGGAGTTTTAAAGCCGATAGAGACCAGAAAATAACTTTTTTAAAAGAGTTGGAGATGAAGTTAAGTTTGGCAGCAAGAATAACCCTGGCAATAACTACTATCTCTATATTCTTTATCTGCGGAATCGCCACCTTCTCTTATCTAAATCTCAGCAAAGCTTATGAAGAAAGCTCTCGGGAAATACTTGAGTCTAACATTAAAGCTTTCGCCGACATCCAAACCAGCCTTATAAACGGAATCTTTGAAAACCAAACAGAAATGTCAGCCAATACTTTAATTGGCAATGCAATTGTTGATGATTTGGGGCGGGATGTTTATCTGGTTAATTTTTTTTCAGGTTATAAAATTATTGAAGGAATCAATGTCCAAATATTAATGACTGATTTTAAAGGTGATATTCTTGCTAAAAATGATCCAAAATCCTCTCTTTTAATAGACCAATCCTGGGTTTCTGAGGCAATTGATAAAAACATTACCCTTGCTGTTGTTAAAAACTGCTGTGGAGATCAATATTTAGTGATAACTAAACCTATTATCTTTGCTAATACAGGTCTACCTGAAGGAGGACTAATCTATCAGTTTTCTTTAAAAAAGCTACTTAATTTAAAAGAAGTCAAACAACATATTTTCACCTCTGATCAAATAACCGGAGGTCAGCTTACCTATCTGGATTTAAAAACCAAAGAAACAGGAACAATTATTATAGGCAAGAAAACTAAAAATGCTTTGGTTGAATCTGTAGATTTATCTTTAAACCATGACTTGCAAAATATCAAGTTTTCCATAAGCATCTTTAGTGATAAGGGTATTCTTCAGAAAGCTTTGGAGAGTATTTTTTCCAAATTCCTTCTCCTTGGGATTATTTCTATTATTCTGGCATTTTTTCTCAGTTTGTTAATATCTAGATTTTTAACCAACAGGATAAAGGAACTTGAGAAAAATGCTAATGAAATTGCCAATCAAAGTGATTTTTCCAAACGTTTGACAGTTAGAGGTAAGGATGAAATCACTAGTTTTTCAAAAGCTTTTAACTATGTCCTTGAACGACTGGAAGAAATTAACAGGGATATGGAGAATCAGGCCCAAAGCAATATCCGTAAACTTTATAGAGCAATAGAGCAAAGTCCTGTCTCTGTTGTAATCACTGATCTGGATGCGAACATTGAATATGTAAATCCAAAGTTTTCTAAATTGACGGGTTATAGTTTTGAAGAAGTTTTGGGACAAAATCCTCGAATCCTCAAATCAGGGAGCCAATCGCAAGATTTTTATCACAATATGTGGGAACAACTAACAACAAAAGGCTTATGGCAGGGAGAATTGATCAATAAAAAAAAAGATGGAGAACTCTATACTGAGAATGCCTCGATCTCTGTAATTTTAGATGAAAACGGAAAACGGTCTCATTATGTTGCTGTTAAAGAAAACATTACACAAAGAAAGACTTATGAGATTTCTTTAAAAGCTGCCAAAGATGAAGCGGAAAAAGCCAATTTGGCAAAATCTTCTTTTCTGGCAAATATGAGTCATGAAATCAGAACACCAATGAATTCCATTCTCGGTTTCGCAGAACTCCTTTCATATGATTCCCAAAATAGTAAGGATAGAAACTACCTAAAATCAATCCAGGTCGCAGGCAATACTTTGATGGTTTTAATCAATGATATTCTTGATTTATCTAAAATCGAAGCCGGAATGTTGGACATCAATCCTGAACCTGTTGATTGTATTCAGATAATGAATGAAATAGAAATGGTTTTTGTACAAAAAATTAAAGAAAAATCCTTATTTTTTGAAGTTGAAATAGATCAGGATAACTCTGAGTTGTTAATGATTGATGAATTTAGGTTAAAACAAGTATTATTAAACCTTGTTGGAAACGCAGTGAAATTTACTGAAAACGGCGGTATCAAACTGGTTTTAAATATTACTGCTTCTGGTGAAGACATGGTAGACCTGAAAATCTCGGTTATAGATACAGGCATTGGAATCAGAAAGGAGGATCAAAACAGAATTTTTAATCATTTTCAACAGCAGAATAGCAAAATCTCAAAAAAATATGGAGGTACAGGACTTGGACTGACAATTTCAAAACAACTAGTAAAGATGATGAATGGAGAGATTACTTTAAAAAGCCAGGAAGGCAAAGGATCGACATTCATACTTACTTTATACCAAGTGCCAATTTTTAAAACTGATAATAAGAAACCAAGCAAAGAAGATTCATTTGATTTACATAAAATTTCCTTCAAACCATATCATGTTTTGATTGTAGATGATATGGAAATGAACCGCTATTTGGTAAAAGAAACCTTGATCCGCTGCGGTTTAAAAGTTATTGAGGCTGACAATGGTGAAGCAGCGGTTTTTATTGTTCGTGAACGTAAGCCGGATTTAATCTTAATGGATTTACGGATGCCCATCATGAATGGATTTGAAGCAACAGAAGTAATCAAGCAAGATCAAAATCTAAAGAATATCCCAGTAATTGCCTTGACAGCTTCACATCTGGATTTCAGTGAAGGCTCGGTCAATCATAAAATATTTAATGGATTTTTACTAAAACCTGTAAAGATTGAAGAATTAGTCAATGAATTAAAAAGATTTTTAAGCCTTGAAAATAAACCTGTTAAAAGCAATCATATTAAAAACAATCATAAAAAATTCATATTAGAATTGCCGAATGATAAAAAATGAAATTCAAAAACTCAAATTAGAGGTTGATTCACTGTTGATCCCTCTCTGGAAAAAATTGGATTCTTATTTTGAACTAGATGATATGCTTCAGTTTGCTAAAATATTACATCAGCTAGGAGAAAAATTTAAACTAATGTCTTGGAATAATTTCGCCGAAGAATTGAAGGAAAAGACAAATCATGTTAAGGTAGTGTAAAGATTTATGTGTGAAATTGATCTGAGGTAGAAAAAAAGGTATTTCTCCCCTAAGGTATGATTGCGAGATCAACCCAATAAAGGAGAAATATCCATGAAACTGGAGATTACAGTAGCGGAAGCGCAAGAATTGATCAAGGGAATCAGTACACCAGAGAGCTTTTTGGATTCGACGCGCTTTGACGCTCAAGAGGCGGTCGGGGACTTTCTCTCTCAGCTGATGGCGGTGAGTTAAGCGAGTTTTTAGGTCGTCAGCCCTATGAAAGGAAAGAAGCGAATTCAAACCACCGCAATGGAAAATACGAACGCAAGCTCATCTATTGCTTTAATCTTATTTGCCTCTACTTGAATTTTTGCCATTGGTATTAAATGGTTTGGTTCCTATAACAATCCAGTCGCGTAACATATCTTCTCAAATAATATCTTGGCTGGTCCAGTTGATTTGCTTACTTTTTCTAAAATATTAAAATCTCGCGCTTTCACCTCCAAAATCAATTATGTTCAAAACCCTATTATATCCGTTATTTAAGATCAACGACTTTTAACCGCCCTTTCCGTGAAACATTTTTTGGCCTCCGTTTTTCGCGGGATAACTGCTTAAAACACCAAATAAATCAAATAGTTGTAAAAGCGGGTACCCGAAAACAGGGGTAGTTTGTGCGACCTGATGTTTCACGGCCTTGATCATACCCAGAGTCCTTTGAGCGGCTCAGGGTTGGTTTAAGGGCAACTGCTCCTGGTAGACGGGATAGAAAATGGGCTCCTTGTTTTCATAGCCGATCCGCTTGCGCCGGCCCTCGTCCAGCAGGTGGTAGGTCACCAGCACCTCCAGCCGGTCGTACCTGGCCCGCTCGGCATCACTCACCTCGAAGCGGAAGCTCCGGGTCTGGTTATAAAGCAGCCGCGTATCTTCAAGCTCGATAATGAAAGGCCGCCACATGAAGCGCCGCTTGAGTTTCCAGCTCTCCTGCCGCCCCGGATTGCCCTGGCGGTCCACCAGCCTCATGCTTAAGGTCAGGTGCCTGTCCGGCGTGCCGGTCGGCAGGGCATGCGCCGCCTTGATATTGGTCAGGCTCGCCGTGATGGCTTGGCCCCCCCGGGTTTGCTCCCGGCTGAGTTCGACCTTGAGGGACTCCTTGACGCTGGGTGGATGATGGCCACCCCGGAAGAGATGCCTTCCGACTTGACGGCTCGGGAAGCCTTCGACCAGCGGCCTCTCGGTCTTGGGCAGGTGGCAGCTCACGCAATCGGCCTTCTGGCCTCCCTGCCTGATTTCCATGACCGTGCCGCAGGGCGGAATCTTGAAGAAGACGTCCCACCGGTCATTGGTGACCTGATGGCATTGCCGGCAGCTGTAGATGCCCTCCGCCATCTCCGGGACCGCCCGGACGGCGTGGGGCGCGTCGGGTCTCTCGATCGGGCCGATGATCCTGCCGTCCCGGACGTGGCAGACCGCGCAGGTCACTCCCTCCTGTTGCAAGGCTCGGTCGAAGTCGGGGTTCGGCTTTAAGATGGGATCGAAGCGCTCGGAATCCCGAAACCCCAGCACCAGGTTCTCCTGCTGATTCTCCAGCGGTATATGGCAGTTAAGGCAGATCTGCTGGGAGCCATCGAAGGCGAAGTCCACCTGATAATAAGGGTCGGTCCAGGCTTTGGCGTGCATGCTCTTAGACCACTCTTCATAAATCGCCTGATGGCAGGAGCCGCAATAACTCGCGCTGAGCGATTCGATTCCCTCGGGCATTTCAACCTTCATCGGTAGGGCAAAGCGGTCTTCCACCACAAAGATGTTCATTGGGCGAAAGAACCTCCAACCGAAAAAAGCGATCAGACACAAGGCCAGTACCAGCCATAGCTTCTTTTTCATGCTCTCTCCATATCGCGAGTCAATAGCGCTCGGAACATCCGGCTCGTCTCCTATGGTTTATGCGGGGTCTTCCTGGTTTGAGCGCAAGGAAAAGCCCTTTTCGCTCCATTGCTTTATGCCTCCATCCACGACGGCAACTTTTTGGAATCCTTCCTTCCTAAGTAGTTCATAGGCTTTGAAGGATCGAATCGAGGTGGTACAGATCAAAGCGATGGGTTCCTCCTTATAGCCTAAAAGCCCGTCCATGCTCTCTCGCAGCCGGGCCAGCGGGATGTTTTGCCCTTGTGGAATGAAGCCTCTGGAGCGGTAGTCCTCCTCATCTCGAAGATCCACTAGCAACAATTCGGATCCACTTAGGCCTTCTTTCAACTCCTCCACGCTCATCATGGCGGGCTTGCTACTTTTGCGAGCGAGATAGAGCTTGGGGAGATAGATCACCAGCGCCAACAATCCCAAGGCCAGCAACGCCTGAGGTCCGATTTGCGCCAGATTGTCCTGCCCGGCCAGAGCATTTTTGCCGACCACCCCGATATAGGTATAGACAAAGGCGCCCGGAAGCATGGCCAGATAGGTCACAGCCAGATAGGTCCAAAAGCGGATGCGGGTCAAACCGAGAGCGTAGTTGAGCAGATTGAAGGGGAACAGGGGGATCAGCCGCACGAAGGCGACGAATTGCCAGCCTTCCCGCTCCACGCCCTGTTTCAACTGGGCCAGCCTTCCCCGGGTTTTGGATTCCACCCAGTCTCCAAGAAGGTGTCTGGCCGCGAGAAAGGAAAGCCCCGCTCCCACGGTGGCTCCGGTGAGATTGTAAAAGGTGCCGGGGCCCAGGCCGAAGACCGCCCCGCCGGCCAGGGTGAGCAGGGAGCCCGGCAGAAACAGCAAGGTCGCCAAAGCGTAAAGCCCCATAAACAGAAAAGGCCCGGCCCAGCCAAAGCCTTCCACCCAGGCCCGCAAATCAAATGAGGCAAACGCCTGACGGTTCAGCAGAGTCCAGGCGATTCCAGCCAATATCAGCGCGGCGACAACCAGCCTTATAAGCTTCTTCAGACATCCTCCTTGGAACGGTGGTTGAAAGTTTATCGCTCAATCCCTGGTAGGGCCGGCCGGGTTGAAAGAGCGATGAATCCGGCTCGGTCAAGACCGCCACCAGGCATAAATCCTGCTGTCAAGCCCCAAACGCAAGCGCATTGTACTTAAAAGGTTAATGGATGGCGCGGCTGGAGTCAAGCGGGCAATCTTAAGCGGAGCTTCCGGCCAGCGGAGGTCAGGCGAGGTTTGGCCCGGCGGGGGCTGGAGAATCGGCCAGGCTCAAACCGATTTCGGAGCCAAACGGGGCTCTGGTTATGGCCTAGGCCGTGAAACATCAGGTCGCGCAAACTACCCCTGTTTTCGGGTACCCGTTTTTACAACCAGTTGAAATAAAAGGGAAATTGAGGTCGATTTCTTTTGGAAAACGGAGGCCAAAAAATGTTTCACGGAAAGGAAGGATAAAAGACGATGATTTCAAATAGCTGATATAAAAGGTATTAATAATGATTGGATTAGAGGGTGGAATAGGGCCGCTCTATCGGATTTTACCCCTTCAACGCGCAAATAAGCGAAGATTTATCTACGATTGAATCCCGCCGCTTAATTGAGGCGGAATATCACGAATCGAATTATGACGGAAATAAATTAGAGGGGATGTTTCTAACCGGCTGGAAATTTTGGAGCGAGAAACCGGATTCGAACCGGCGACCCCAACCTTGGCAAGGTAGGATTAACCAACATTAATTTTGACAAAAAACATGTAAAACCAGTATGGTAATGGTTTTGCGCGACTTTTAATCAACGCAGGATTTCAGTCTCAAATCCCTTCGAAACCCCCTGAAATGCGCAACTATACGTCTCGGTTTGTCACCATTCTGTCACCAAAAAAGGATTGAATGGGTGGGGAATGATTTTACACTAGCTATGGAGAAAGGAAAATACTATTGATTTTGGAAGATATATTGCCATGCTTCCTTCCACAACTAATAAGTTACCCTGGACCCAGATATATCTCGGTTTGTTTCTAATTTTTATTTCGAGTCAACAGATGGAAATTTGAAATGGATTGGGGGCTTTTCCTTGATAGATATTTCAATAAAATATTGAATCGATAGAATTAAATGTACTTCGTCGATTTTTGATTCATCTAATCGATTTTCTATATTTGGGAAAAGTTCAGGATCAAATGGACAATTTCGATTGACATCAACTAAGGCAGTATCAAAAAGAAGTCCTTCAGCTTGGCCATAGTTATCATCAAGCAAATAGACCTTTAAAGTTTTACCATTGGGAGTTTTGCAAGTTCCTAGTAAATTATTGTTCCCCGGTTGTGATTCGAAGCCGATACAATGGGGATTATTAAAAAACTCTTCTTTTTGACGCCACCATAAGTTTGTGAAGATTACCGGGTTTTCTAAGTTAAGCCTGTCAACTTGGTCAAATAGCTGGTTTATTTCACTAAGGGTTCCAATCTCTTCAGACTTGGAAAGTAAGTTGTGTAAAATTATACTTTCTTCTTCACCAACCATCTGTTTAGCAAATGTGGTTTCAAACATTACATTGTTTGTTAATGTATCTGTAAAAATGCTTTTTGGTATTGAGCGACTTATTGTGATGGGTTTACCATTGTTCCCTATGCAAAAATTATAATTCCCTAGAATTTGATTTAGTCGAAGTTCTTTATCGTAACTTTCTTTAATTTGACTGTTAAATACCTCTAAATTTCTTGTGATGTCTGCCTTTTTTGTGTTTTCTTGGTATTTGTCATTGGCTACATTGTAGCAATCTTTAAACCACTGTAGAGCTGATCCTTTGCCAGGTTTATTTAATTGATCTTTTAACCATGGCCAATCACTTGCCTCAGTTGGTTCATTTTCACTCTCCAGAATATGTCTAATTGATCCGAAGTCATTTCTTTGGCGAAATATGCCACGAAAGAATTCTGGGTTTTTTTCAATCTGTAAAATAAGGTTACTGTCTAAGCGATATGGGGGTGAATGAACCAAAATAATTGCACTTAGAATAGTAATGAACCTATGGTAACCAACAAAAAATGTATCTTCTTTATGTTCCTCCCATAAAAGCCAATTATTTTCATATTTTGAAATATGTTTATCTTTCTCAGGTATAATTAAAGAAACAACATTTTTAGAAAGTTTGGAAACGATTTCTATAAAATCCTGTTCAAAAAATGGAGAAGGTTCAGACACTTCTTGTTCTCTTGCGTTGCTCTTCCACTCTTTATGTTTCTTATAAGCCCGCTGAAGATAAATTTATCCTAACCCAATTAGACTTTTCTGGACACCTGATTCTATAGCTTGTGGATAATTGTTAAACTGTTGTAAAACTAAATTGAAAGAATTCTGATCACTATATTTTAAAGCGTAGAAACCAAAATCTTGTAGTGATTTAAAAAGCCGAGGGATCGATATTTTTTCAAAATAATTTTTTTTATCAACAGAGGGGAACTCATTATCTAAAGTGTGCCCGATACCCCACAATAAAGACCCAATGCGTTGGATTTGCAATCTAACAACATCAGTTCCACGAGTTGTCCTCAGTTCTTGTTGGAGAAGGTAGTAAGCTTGAGTTGAAAATAAGTCAATAATTGAGACCAATGCAGACTCACATTGCTTATCATAAATCAACAGTGCCAATATTCTTTGTTGAAGATTTGCTAAAATGACCACACTTGAAAGATCAATAGGTGTTCGATCCAATGCTTTAAAATAAGCTTCTACAATAAAATCGAAGATCAGATCACGATAGTCTATGTAATGGTCATCAAAGTAGGATTGGGAGTAGTGGTAATTAACATAATTAGATTTCTCTAAAAGTATCATAATCTGCTCCTCTAATTGATGAGGTAAAGCTAAGGTCTCATTTTGAAGAGTATATCTGATCAATTCTTCTAACCTTCTGACTAATGCTGGAGCTGGAAAGCGTCCCGGTTTAATTGTAACACATTTTTTTAAATTTCTTTTCAAATCTTCTTCTTGTGAAAACATAGGTTTCCATTGCTTTGGAATATACACAGCAACCAATAAGTCTCCAAAACGGCAATCTTTATTTTCACCAACATTGATTTCGATGAAAGAAGGTTTTTGTTCATCTTCCTCTAAATAATTATTCCAAAATTGTTTCACTTTTTCATCGATTTCTTTTATTCGTCCGGAATCAATCGATGAAATAAAACCATTATCTTCAGCCCTTATTTTTATTATTCGAAAATCCGGTAAAGGGTTGTACCATGTAGTGACTTGTTTTTTTGAGAATTGTGTTGTGTTGCTTTTAAGGAAACGATCCATCGAAGTCACATGATCTTTAAGGACCTTATATCTTTCCAAATCTTGAATCTCATAAAAATATACAATCCGAAGGATACGTATAAATAAGATCAAAGTAGATAAGATAGAAAAAAAGGGAATTAATATTGAAACCTTTTCATCACTAACTAATCCAAGATAACCCATTGTTGTGCTGAGAATTATTGATATTGGTACTGCCCAAGAATAATGGAGGTACAATTCCCACTTTGGAATAAGTTCATTAACAGATTTTGAACGAGTTTCAAGAATTAGAATGATTAATGGAAATAATATTGATAAAGATGTAGCAGCAATAGCTATATAATTAGTTTTACTAACTATCTCTTTAGAATGTGTAAAATCGGTGATCCAACTATGAGAGCTAACGACTTCGAGCAGATGTAATGCAAATGGCCAAAGAAACAACCAAAAGAAAAAAGTTGACCAATGTGGGGCTGTCAACCGCCTCCCAGTAGCTTTTGCCCAATACCAAAGACTTACGTTTGTGCTGAAAGGTTCAGTTTCATATATTGCAAATGATAGAAAACTTAAAATAAAAAGGATGTAGGTTAAGTATATTGAATAATCATAAAACCAAAATAATCCCCCAAGTATAATCAAAAATACTGGAAATATCCAACTAAACCATTTTTCATCCATAAATATGTTTTTAAAAAAGATTGAAATTTTTAATAATGATTTCTTGAAAGTTCGATTTAATTCATTTTTTGATTACAAAAATACTAACATAAATCCGTCAACTTGAAAATGCATTTGTTTTTAATGAGATAGGGGGAATCTCTAAAAAACCGAATATTGATCTGCTTTTTGGATGTAGAAATATTAAGGACAGAATATCTTGTGACTTCATTCCGATTGATCCAACAGTAGATCACCCTCAATGTAATCTTTTACCGTTTCCTTACATTTCCTCACGCCAGTCTGCTAAAACTATTGATTTTACGCTCTAATTTAAACAATAGTAGGTCATCAATTCCTCAAAACCTTTCATTATTTTAAGGAGACAGAGATGACAAAACCAGTCGGTCAAAAAAATCCGTTTACAAAAATACAGGTGAAGGCAATCAAGAAGATTTTACTCGGTGAAAATAACCTGCGAGTGAATTGCTAAGTTGGACTTTGAAACTGTTAATTTGATGGAAAGGATCTGTCACAAATGAGGTTTTGTGACGATGATGCGACTTAGGTGTGACTCTAACCTACTGGAAATTTTGGAGCGAGAAACCGGATTCGAACCGGCGACCCCAACCTTGGCAAGGTTGTGCTCTACCAACTGAGCTATTCTCGCTTCATTTTTTGTGGTACGAGAGGGGAGACTCGAACTCCCACATCGTTAAGATACCAGATCCTAAATCTGGCGCGTCTACCAATTCCGCCACTCTCGCGGCTGTTTTACCCCATGATGGTGCGCCTGGTAGGATTCGAACCTACGACCTTTGGATTCGAAGTCCACTGCTCTATCCAGCTGAGCTACAAGCGCGTAGTCTGGGGCGAATGACGAGGCTTGAACTCGCGACCGCCGGAGCCACAATCCGGTGCTCTACCAACTGAGCTACATCCGCCGTAATACGTTCTGGTACGCCCGAGAGGATTCGAACCTCTGACCTACTGATTAGAAGTCAGTTGCTCTATCCAGCTGAGCTACGGGCGCATCAGTCACCCATCATTCATCTCACAAGGCCTGGTCGGGGTGAGAGGATTCGAACCTCCGACTCCCTGCTCCCAAAGCAGGTGCGCTAGCCAGACTGCGCCACACCCCGGATGCCTTATAAACACATATTTGACTGTGTTTTTCGGGCTGTGTCAACATCAAAATCAGACTTCGCTGATAACATTAAGACTACCTGAAAGCGTCTGGAGCTGTTTCTCGAAGTGGAGCTTCAAGCCCGACTCCGCCAGGTCGATCATCTCTAAAAGTTGTCTTTTGGTAAAGGGATTTCGTTCGGCGGTACCCTGTACCTCGATGAGTTTCATCTCATCGGTCATGACGAGGTTCAAATCGACCTCCGCCCGGCTGTCCTCGCTATAGTCCAGATCAAGCAGGATTTCCCCCTCGACGATACCGAGGCTGATACCCGCGACCTGATTTTTGACCGGAAAACTTTTAAAAAACTGAAACTCCCGCTGAATTTTTTTCAAAGCCAGCGCTAAAGCGACAAATCCCCCGGTGATCGAGGCGGTTCTGGTGCCGCCGTCAGCCTGGATCACGTCGCAGTCAACCACCAGACTCCGCTCGCCCAGGGCCTGGAGATCGACCACACTCCTGAGACTCCGGCCGATCAGGCGCTGGATTTCCAATGTCCGGCCTCCCACGCTGCTTCTTTCTCTCCTGATCCGGGTATTGGTGGAGCGCGGCAGCATGTTGTACTCCGCGGTGACCCAGCCGGTTCCCTTGCCCCTTAAAAAAGGCGGAACCGATTCCTCGAAACTGGCGGTGCAGATCACCTTGGTTTCTCCCGTCTGAACCAGCACCGAGCCTTCGGCGTGCATGGTGTAGTCCGGGGTGATGATCAGTTCTCTGGGGTCTTTCGGGCCTCTGCCGTCGCGTTTGCTCATCGGTTATCTTATTTTATTAAAACATTATAGGCGTTATCAAACAGGGTCTTTTCAGTTTCTATCTTACGTATAATCTCTCGGTCAAAGGCGTTTAAGAAATCTTCCAAGTAGGTTTCTACGTTAAACCAGTATTGCCCAGATTTAATTTCAACGATTCCCATTGTATCTCCATTCTTGAGCATTGAAATAGCGCTTTTACCTTTAATATAATACTGATGGGCCATGCCGTTGCGAAAAGTATCATATATTTTGTTGTTTCTCTTTAACAATGTTTCATATCCCCTTCCGAGTTTTTTAAAAAACGCGTTAAATGTATCGGCATTATTTTCTGTTGTAATAAATTTCCCGGCAAACTCCGTATAGCATAGCAAGGCCAAAGCCGCCATAAAGTTTCCTCCGCCGGCTTCTATACCGAGTTTCTTAAGTCCGGCTTTTCCATCTTCCGTCCTTGATATTTCGGCCAGTTTGATCTCCCTTTTAATATCGGTCTCTATAAACGAGCGTACTTCGGAAAGCTTTTTCTTAACTTCATCAATTTTTGAATCATCTGGCATAAGTCGATAAAAAACAATTTGATTGCCGATTTATGTTATTAATAATAATCTTTAGTTTAAGTTTTCCACCATTTATCTTTTTTAAACGTCGGTGGCAGTTGCTGTCCGGCGTTTTTGATCTTGGAGGACAACTGGGCCGAGACGGTGTGAACGAAGGATTCGATCTGGAAATCGGGACAGAGCCGGGCTTTGTTTTTTTCCTTGGACGAGGAGCAGTCGCTCCATTTCCAGTATTTTTTACCGTCATCGGTTTTTTTTTGCTGATACATTTTCCTGGCGCCCTTGAGACAGGCTTCCGGCGTTTTTTTTCCATCCAGAGTAAAGGGCTTGAGGAAATATCGGCAAAAATTACAACCAGGGTTTTTTATTTTTATTTTTCGATCCATAGTCAGCGATGAGGGGAATTATTACTGGCAAATACACTATAAATTGATCATCAGATATATTCAATGAGAAAGCACAATCCATTAAAGCCAGAATTTCAAGAAAGCCTATTAACTGTTGGTTTCGCCATAAACATTATTTCGGTGTCACTGTTTTTGTTTTTATTGACGCCGATGGCTTTCGCCGGAGAGGCGATCAAGAAAAGCCCCAATGATGACCGGTCATACCGGAGTCTGGTTCTGCCGAACAGGCTTGAGGTGCTTTTGATCTCCGATCCCAAGGCGGATATGGCGTCAGCCTCTTTGGCGGTCAGTGTGGGACAGTCCCATGACCCTTTCGATCGACAGGGATTGGCCCATTTTTTGGAGCACATGCTTTTTCTGGGCACGGAAAAATACCCCGACACCGAGGAATTTGGAAAGTATCTCTCTGAGCATGGCGGTTTTAGCAATGCCTTTACCGGTCTGGACCGCACCAATTATTTCTTTAATGTCCAAAAGGATTATCTAAAAGGAGCCCTGGACCGGTTCGCCCAGTTCTTCATCGCGCCGCTTTTTGATCCGGAGTTTGTCCAAAGGGAGCTTAACGCCGTTGACTCAGAACACCAAAAAAATCTGATGGACGACTGGCGGCGGATGTATCAAATCATGAAAACCACCGCGAATCCAAAACATCCCTTCTCAAAATTCAGTACCGGCAGTATCAAGTCGCTTAAGAAAAACGACTCGGATTACGGCAACATCAGAGATGATCTCATCGCTTTTTATAAGGAGCATTACTCCGCGAACCGGATGAAACTGGTTGTCCTGGGCAAGGAAAACCTCGATGAGCTGGAAAATTACGTGAGGGCGTATTTTCTCGAAATCGAGAACCGGGACTTAAAAGAGGTGGCGAACCCGATCCCCATAATTGAGAAAGAGCTTCTGCCCAGGAAAATCAGCATCGAGCCCGTCAAGGAAATCAGGCTGTTAAAGCTGGAATTTCCGACCCCGCCCCAGCATCTGTATTACCACTCCAAACCCGATACGCTCCTGTCTCAACTGATGGGTGATGAAGGCAAGGGAAGTATTCTGTCATACCTGAAATCGAAAGGCTGGGCATCGGAGCTTTCCGCGGGTGGTGGGATTGGGGATAAGAACTTCTCCTTTTTCGACGTGACGGTCACCCTGACGATCGAGGGAATCCGTCATCAGGACGAAATCATACAGAGCGTGTTTAATTATATCGACTTGATCCGGAAGGAACAAAGCCTGGAGCGTTATTTTAAGGAGCTCAAAAAAATGGCGGAACTGAATTTTCAGTATAAGGAAAAGGAGGAACCCTCGGGTTACGTCTCCCTTCTTTCCTCCGAGCTTTTTGATGTCCCGGTTAAAGAGGTCCTGATCTCAAGATACCTTTATGATCGCTACGATCATGATAAAACCTGGGATTTACTTGGGTATTTGAGACCCGATAACCTTCAGGTCCTTTACGCTTCGCCGGAGGTCAAGGGGAGCCAAACCGAAAAATGGTACCAATCCAGGTACCGGATAGATAAAATATCAATTGACCAGCAAAAAAAATGGGCTAAATCCATTAATAAGGAGCTGTTTCTGCCGAAACCTAACCGGTTTATCCCCGAAAAGATCACTCTTAAATCCAAGTTCCTGGATAGAGAGACGCCTTTTTTGATCAGGGATAAACCCTTATTGCGCGTCTGGTTTAAAAAGGATAATCAATTTAAGGTTCCAAAAGGCAATGTCCAACTGAAGATTTCGACGGCCAAGGCCTATGATAGTATCGAAAACGCCGTTATGACCCACCTGTATACCCGCCTGCTGGATGAGAAACTGAACGAATTCAGTTATCCGGCCAGGATGGCGGGGCTGAATTATTCGATCTCCAATTCGGTTAAGGGACTGGACCTGGCCTTTGGGGGCTATGCCGAGAACCTGGGGACGCTTTTTGAAAAAGTGATCGACACCATGAATCATCTGGAGTTGGATCAAAATAAATTCGATATCGCCAAAAATAAATTTCTTGAGGACAGAAAAAACAGGAAGCTTTCTAAATCCTTTCATTTGGCGATGTATGAGACCTATTATCTTTTGTCTGAAACCATCTGGCATGACGACGAGTATATCGAGGCCATCGGGCATGTGAGGTTTAAACAGCTCAAGGATTTTATCCCAAAGCTGCTTAAGGGACTTAAGATTGAAATGTTCGCGCATGGAAATTTTTCGACCGGGGAGATAAATAAGCTCGCGGACTACTTAGAGAAAACCTGGGATATCAACCAGGCGACCTCACCGGAGATAACCGAAAGGCTCTTGGTTATGAATCAGGGTGAAAAGTTAAATTACCGTTTCAAGGTCAAGGATAATAATTCCACCATCCTGCTTTACCATCAGGCCGGCAAATCAGATCCCAGGAAAAAGGTCCTGCTCGATTTTCTGAGCACCGTCATGGAAAAACCTTTTTACAATCAACTAAGAACCGTTGAACAACTCGGTTACCTCGTCTGGTCTGGAGACAGGGAACAGTTTCAGGTGGGCGGGTTTTTCTTTCTGATTCAGTCGAGCTCGAAAGATCCCGGTTTCTTAAGGGAAAGAATCGAGAAATTTCAAAAAGAATTCGAGCAAAAAATCGACAGCCTGACTCAAAAGGAATTTGATCGTTTCAAGGACAGTCTGATTGAAAAAAGAAGACAAAAGCCTAAAAATCTCTACGAGGAGACAATGAAATATTGGAATTCGATCGAAGACGAGAGTTATGATTTCGAGTTTCTTGAAAAAGAGATCGCCCAGCTTGAAAAACTGACGCTTGGGGACTTGAAAAAAATGTACGGCAAACTCTTCATCAATCCCGAGACCGCCAATCAACTCTCGGTTTACGCGATCGGAAACGGTCATGAGCTCAACGGAGAGAAAAATGATTTTATCAAGGACGTTAAATCCTTTAAGAAGAGCAAAGACTTTTATCCCAACCCTAAGGGCAAACTTAACAAGGCCCTTTATCTTAAATGACCCATAATGACCGAATGAAAAAAGATGAAAACGGACGATCCCAACACTGATGAAATCAATCAGAGACTTTCAACTGCGATCCGAGCCACCATCAATCAGCAGATCGCGGAGAAAGACCCCATCGAAACCCTCCTGACCCTAGAGCGGCTTCAGGAGGAAGGATTCAGCGAGAATGAGGCCTATACCCTGTTGGGACAGGCAGTCAGCCGCGAGGTTGCCGAGGTGATCGTGATGGAGTTGCCTTTTAATCTCGAGCGTTTTATCAGGGCTTTGGAGCTCTTGCCCGAACCGTTCGCCAAAGCGAAACCGAGCGGGGATCAGGAGGACGAGTCCCTCTAAGGGGTATACCGACAGACTTACAGGAGCGGATAGCCGGGCGGGTCAAAAAACCAAACGCGGATGACTGGCGGATAATATTAACCCTTTCTTTGATTTTGTCTCAATGTTTATCGGGATCGTTTTTCTTTTTTTTATCCTAATCGGTTTTGTGGATCTGGTGCTTTTGATCTTTATGGCTCATGGCGGTTTCGGGGTCTGGTTTTTGATTCTCTCTCAACTCGCGAGCCTGGCCGTCGGTGTCTATCATTTCCGGAAAATGGACGCCAACCTGCTTTTTTTTATCGATTCGGAATTGCAAAAAAACATTCCCATCGTCAACGAACTTTGGGAAGAGGCGATCTTGTTTACAGCCGTTATTCTGCTTTTGATTCCAGGGATTCTCTCTGACCTTTTGGGTTATTTCGGGCTTTTCCCTTTTTTCAGGAACATTTTTGTAAACCAGCTGGAATTGTTCAGGAAATATTTCTAATCGGCTATAAAGCATGGCATCTTTCCGTCCTATCTTACCGCTTTTTTATCGTTTTATTTTCATCGGCGTTTTTTTTCTGGTCTTTTTCCCCGTCTTTATCTTGGCGGACGGACTTGACCGTGAAATCAAGGAACTGGAAACCTTCAGCAAGTCATTTAGTCTCGTCAAGGACGTCTTTTTGTTTGAAAAGACGGACAGGGAGCTGATCTTGTCCGCCATCAAGGGAATGGTGGAGGGGCTGGATGCTTATGGAGGGATTTTATCCCGAGGAGAACTGGAAAAACTGGAGAACAACACCCTGGGGGAAAGAAAAGGGGTGGGAGTCAATCTGGATAAGGAAAACGGTTTTTTCGTTATCTCCAGAGTGATAAAAGGCTCACCAGCCGAGAAGGCTGGGCTGGCCCAGGGTTTGATCGTTACCCGCATCAATGATTACGAGATATCAAAACTAGGCGATGAGGAGATGTTAAAACTAATAGAGGATTCCACTTCGGATGAGCTGCGACTTGAGTATCATCACCCCTTAACCCCTCGGGAATCAAAAAAAATCAGACTTGAAAAATCCCAGTTCAAGGAAAATTCGGTCGAGACACTCAATCCTTTGCCCGGTGTTTTGGTTTTTCGCATTCATCAGTTCATCAAGGATACCCCCCAGGAGATCAGGACTCAACTAAAGCTTCATGAGCACAAGGGCGTTATCCTGGATCTAAGAAACAACCCGGGGGGCCTTTTGATTTCCGCGGTTGAATTGGCGGAGATGTTTGTCCCAAAAGGGGTGATCGTGATGATCAGGGACAATAAGGACGAGATCGTCGATAAATATATCTCCAGGCGTTCCAAAGAGGACTTGATTCCGGTGGTCCTGGTTCTGATCAACCGTGAGACCGCCAGCGCGGCCGAAATTCTGGCCGGCGCGATCAAGGATCTTAAGGCGGGAGTGCTGATTGGCGAGAGGAGTTTTGGCAAAGGGGTCGTTCAGTCCATCTATCCGGTCTCGGATGATCTTTATATCAAACTGACGACCGCCAAGTACTACACAGCCTCCGGCATAAGCTTTCACCAAAAAGGCATTCAGCCAGATATTCCCGTTAAGGACTCAGCGTTGTTTACCCGTTATAAAAAAGACGATTTGATTTACAATAAAGCCCTTGAAATGATTGCCGGGCTTCTGAAGTGAGAATCCCCGGCAGTTAAACCGGGGATATTTGGAGATCAAATAAGGGCGATTTTAGAAATGGCTTCTAATTGCGAGACCAATAACAACGCGAGATCCTTGGGTAAGTCTTTGGCGCCATGCTCGATCTGCTTGGCGGTTTCGCTGGCGGCCAAGAGGCCGTAGTTTGCCGAAGAGCCTTTGATGTCGTGGGCGATTTTCTTGACGTTGTCAGCGTCGCTTTTATCAATGGCGTCTACGATGGCTTTCGCTTTGGTGAGACAATCATCGATCACTTCCACGATCATTTCCTGCAGGTCTTCCAAATCAAGCCCCATCCTGTCGGCTGCGGCCTGCATGTCTTTGATGATGCCTTCCCGGCTAAAATCAGTCATAAATCTCTTTTGGAGTGAGTTTGAATCAAATAAAAGTTACTTTAGTTTAAATAAAGTTTTTCTAAAAGGAAAGGAAAAATATTCGGCGACAGACTCTGTTGCCGCGTTGATTATTGTTTTTTTTTGGTTTTGTGCAGCTCCCACAGCTTCGCGTATTTTAAAAACATGGAATAGGCGGCTCCTACGCTGATGATAAATCCGGGCATCCCGTCCAAAAACCCTCTCTTAACGACATAGGTCTCGATAAATTTTCCCGGCGGTTTCATGATCAGTTTCAAAAACGAGGGTTTTTTGTTTTCCTCATAAAAGATTCTGGCGCTGATGGAGGAAAAAAAATTGTTCTGCTGGACGTTGTGGCTAAGATCCCTGAAAACGAAATGTTCCAGGTCGCCTTTTAGCTCCCCGGCTTCCCCCTCGATCTCGACCCTGTCATGGGGATCGACCCCGGACCATTTTCCCCGCGACCGGTTAAAAAGGCGGATGTTTTTATCGGGATACCATCCTCCGTGCATGATCCAGCGACCCATATGGAAGCTTCTGCGCGACATCCGGTAGCCGTTTTTGAGAGATTCAGGATCGGTATTTTGGAACAGCTCAAAGATGCTTTCTCGCAACTCGGGCGAGATTCTCTCATCGGCGTCCAGACAGATAACCCAGTCATGTTCGCAGGAATCCACCGCCAGCTGCTTTTGCCTGACGTGACCCAAAAAGGGCTGAATAATGACTTTAGCGCCCAGGGAACCGGCAATTTCACGGGTCTTGTCGGTGCTTTCAGAATCGATGATAACGACTTCATCGGCCCAACTCAGGCTTTCGATGCAATCGGCGATATTGCTCTCTTCGTTCCTGGTGATGATGGCCGCGGAAAGAAAAACCTGATTGATCGGCATGGTTTATTTTGGGTTGAGCGCGGCTTTAAAAGTCGGCCGCGTTTGTTTCCTGGCAGATAACATTACGGTTTTCGGGCGACCGTCCCGATAGAAAGTTTTTTAATACCGGCCTGTTTTGCCGCATCCATGATCGAGACGACCTTCTGGTGTCTGGCCCTGCCATCCGCCTTGATGACGAGGGCGCTGATTTTTCTCTGGTCGTTTTTCGCCCTTATTGTTTCTTCAAGCCCCTTAAAGGAAATCAGTTTGCCATCCAGGTAGAGTTGGTCGTCTTTGGTTAAGATAATTTCCAGGGATTGAGGCTTGCGGTCCTTGGGTTTCTGGGAGGCCTCGGGAAGCTTTACGTCGATGCCGGGGTTGCTGATAAAGGTCGTGGACACCATAAAAAAGATGAGCAACAGGAAAATGACATCGATCAGGGGCGTGATTTCAATGTTGAGCTTTTTCGATTCCTTATGCTTAAACTTCATAAAATACTCCGCTTTTTTTAAGGATCAGGGACAAAATCAATGGGACTCCCTTGAAGTCAACAATTCGTGCAGGATTAATGAGTGGTGCTCCATATCCACTAAGAGATGCTCGGCTTTTTTAGAGATGTAATTATAAAAGACCAGGGTCGGTATGGCGATCGTCATGCCCGAGGCCGTGGTGATCAGCGCCTCGGAGATTCCCCCCGCCAAAAGACTGGTATTGCCGCCGCCTTCCTGAACGACCGTATCGAAAACATGAATCATCCCCAAAACCGTTCCCAGAAGTCCGAGCAGAGGGGTGATCACCGCGATGGTATAGATCGCATTGAAGTACCGTTCCAAAACCGGGACCTCCTGGCGGCCGGCCTCCTCGAGCGAGGCTTTCAGATCTTCCCTTGGTTTGTCGGAGTTGATCAGGGCGATTCTGGCGATACGGGTCATGGGGGTTTTGGTTTCCTCGGTCCACTCCAATGCGGTCTTGAGGTCGCCGCTCTTGATGGCGACTTCGATTTCCCGCAGGACATCCACGCTGAGAATCTTTGAGCCGCGCAGAAAAAAAAGACGCTCGATGATCATCGCCATGGCCAGAACCGAGCAGATCAATAAAGGGATCATGACGGGGCCACCGCGGGAGATAACATCCAAATTGATGAGATCGCTCATGTTTAAACACTCCTTTCGGGCTGGTTTTTAGATTTATCCCGGAAAAATATTCTAATCGGCGTTCCTTCAAATCCGAAGTACTGGCGGAACTGGTTTGCAACGTATCTCTGATAGGATACATTGATCGTCTCGGGATGGTTTGAGGTGATTATAAAGGTCGGGGGACAGGTCGTGACCTGGGTGCTGTAAAAGATTTTGGTCCGGTTTTTACCTTTTGAAGGCGGACTGTGTCTGGCGGTGATCGTCTGGATGATTTTATTTAAATCAGAGGTCTGGATTCTTTTGCTGTATTGCCCGTAGACCTCCAGAACCTTATCCATGACCTGAGTGACGCGCTGTCCCGACTTGGCGCTGACAAAAATAATCGGCGCGAAAGTCAAAAACGCGAGCTTATCGAAGATCTCGGCTCTCATCTTCTCTAAGGTGGTGCTGTCTTTTTCGATAAGATCCCATTTGTTGACCAAAATCACCAGCGATTTCCCCCTCTCCAGAATATAACCCGCAATTCTGGCGTCCTGTTCGACCACCCCCAAGGTCGCGTCCAATACCAGCAAGACGACATCGCTACGCTCAATGCTCCTGATCGAGGCGATCATGCTGTATTTCGAGATCAGCTGACTGACCCGGCTTTTTTTCTGTATCCCTGCGGTGTCGATGAGCCGGATGGGTCTCTTGCGAAACTGAATCAGGTGGTCTACCGGGTCTCGGGTGGTGCCGGGTTCGTCGTGGACGATCTGCCTTTCGACCTGCAAAAAACGGTTGGTCAGCGATGATTTGCCGACATTCGGTCTGCCGATGATCGAGATGGAAAGGGTCTCGGCCGCCGCTTCCTTCTTGTCCTTTTCCTTGATCTCAGGGAAATCCCGGGCTATTTTCTCGAAAAGATCCGTGAGGCCGCGGCCATGCGCGGCAGAAATCGTAAAGACCTCCTCGGCTCCGGATTCGTAAAACTCGGCGGCTTCGCTCTCGTGAGACTCGCCATCGACCTTGTTGACGATAAAATAAACCGGTTTCTCCGATTTTCTTAAAAAGGAGTAGATGCTTTGGTCCTGGATGGTCCAGCCGGCCTTTCGGTCCAGTAGAAACAAGATGGCGTCGGCTTCCTCCACCGCCAGCTGAGACTGCTGACGCATCAGCTTGGGGATGGTATCGGAAACATCCGGCTCGAAACCGCCGGTATCGACCAGGATGAAATGATAATCCTTGTAATCGATGATCGCCGTATTCCGGTCCCGGGTCACACCCGGCTCTTCATGCACGATTGCGATGTGTTTACGGCAAAGTCGGTTAAATAAGGTCGATTTGCCAACATTGGGTTTCCCGACCAGGGCAAAGATGATCATTTAGTCTTGGGTAATTGATGAATAATAAGATGCCCGGTTTATGAAATAAACGCCTGGGTTTTAATTTGAAATGTATTGGATTTTAAGAAAATTGTGAAGGGGATTTGTTTTTTTAGAGGAATTTAAAATGAACCGGGTTAATTACCGCGCGCATATCGACGGGGAATTCATAAAATCCGTTTGAATCTTTTATCTAAGTCCCGAAGGCTGATTTCGATCAGAACGGGTCTGCCATGGGGGCAATAAACCTGGAGGTCCAGATTCTCCAGCTGATCGGCCAGGGACTGCATCTCTTTTTGGCTTAGGCTCTGGCCCGCCCTGACGGAGGAGTGACAAGCGATTTTTTCAAAGACCTCATTATAGAAGACTTCCAGTTTACCTGACTTGCCGAATCGGGCGATTTCATTTAAGACATCCCGGATCACCTCTCCAATATCCTGATCCTTCAGCACAAAAGGGATTTCCTTGACGCTGTAATCGTTACCCCCGAAATGCTCGATGACGAAACCGAGCTTGGCCCAGGATTCCTGGTATAGCTCCAGCAAGAGTCCGTCCTGGGGCGGGAGTTCCAGGAGTTGCGGGATCATCAGGGGATGCGTGGCCAGGCTGTTGGAATAAAAC
>Ga0224496_10000310_pt1 | contig 34834 bp, 23 predicted proteins | sample SF_Jul11_sed_USG_2_FD_168127 | JGI IMG/M metagenome (GOLD analysis project Ga0224496, IMG submission 168127) | Sediment microbial communities from San Francisco Bay, California, United States - SF_Jul11_sed_USGS_8_1 | ecosystem: Environmental > Aquatic > Marine > Sediment | place: USA...
AAAGAATATGAAGATTATAAGAAAAAGGTAAGCGTTCTTCTTGCGGAGGACAGCCTTGTCTATTCGGTTTTTCTGTCGAATCTTCTTGAAAGCAGGGGTTTCCTTGTGCAAAAGGCCGGAAACGGACGGGAAGCGATAGAATTCCTGGAATCGGGGAGAAAGTTCGACGTTATTCTCAGCGACCTCAACATGCCGGAGGTAAACGGATTCGAGCTTGCCAAATATAACTTCGATACGCAACTCCTCCCTTTCATAATCATCACAACGCACAGCGACGCTAGCTACGCGATGGATCTCATCAAATTCGGCGTGCGTGATTACCTTGTGAAGCCGTCCACCGGTAACATAATCGTGTCGGTCGTGAAGAACGCCGCGTTGAGGCATCCCGGCAAGGTGGTTGATATGGAAGAGATATCAGGGTTGAACAACCTGGCCTTCATCGAAATACCTTCAGACCTCGATTCGATAAACAAGGCTAGCCTCTGGGTGGAAAACAAGATTTCAGAATATTCCGACGTGCACGAAACTAAAAAGTTCATAAACTACCTTTACGAATTTCTCGTGAACGCGCATGAGCACGGCAATCTTGGTCTCGGCGAACATGAGAAGGAGACTCTGCTGAACAAAGGTGTGTACGACGAATTTTTAAGGTGCAAACAATCGTCAAATACGATAGAGGTAAAATTTTCCGCCGTCGGCAACCAGGTGGCGGTAAACATCACAGATCGCGGCAAAGGTTTCAATTACGAAAAATATCTTCGGATGTCGAAGGACGAGGTACTTGAAAGGATCACGATGCCGAACGGAAGGGGAATCGTCATGGCTATCGGGTATTTTGATTCCGTAACGTATGAGAAGAACGGGGCGTCCGTCTCGCTCGTAAAAAAGCTGGGCAAATAAATACCCTCTTCCTGTTCAGCCGGCTGGCTTTTTCCGTCTCCTGTAGTTTCAGCAATTACTCCACACTGCGAAAGGGGAATAGCGTAGTTTTATAAGAGCCGGTAGTTTTCCGGGAAATACGATATATAATTGTAGCCTAAATGAAATTTGATACTATTGGAAAGCAGTTCATGCTCGTCGCGTTCATTCTGGCGCTTTTCGGGCTCGCCGCTGGGGTAACCTCCCTTTCGAGGTCGGTGACCAGCGGATTCGAGAAGGGGATGGAGGAGCGGATTACCCTCCTCTCCGGCACGATATCTTCATCCATGAAAAGCATAATGCTTTCCGGTAACGCATCGATACTTCTTGATTGGATAAAGAATGTCAAGAAGGCGAACAGCGGGGCGATAATCCAGGTATTGCGCAAGTCGGGCGGGGAGGCGTTTGCCGACGGCGAGACGATAACAGCGGTGAACAATTTTCTGGAAACCGACATCTTTGCCCTGCATCACGATAACCAGTACAGGGCGGACGAGAACTTCGCGGGGTTCAACAGGTACTCTGTCAACATGGAGAAGTTCAGCGAGGCTTCCGCCGGATTTACACCGGTGAAGTTTTTCGAGGATATGGGGGGGCGGCAGTTCATGACGATATTCTTCCCGATAGTTTCGAGCGATGAGTGCATGGCGTGCCACGGCTACGACAGCGACACGCTAAGAGGCGTCGTAAGGGTTTCAATGTCGATGGAGTCTTTTCTCGGCGAGTCGGCGCGTATAAGAAATGAGTTTGCCTATCTGGCGTCAGCCATGCTTCTTGTGGCGTTCCTTGCTATCTACATGTTGCTCAGGAGACTTGTCATTACCCCTGTTAGGTCGATGATTGATACGGTCAAAAAGCTATCCAGCGGCGATCTCACTTCGTCGGCTGAGATAGATTTCAGGAACGAGATGGGGGATCTGGCCGACGCGATAAACAACATGGCGTTCCGGTTCGGCTCGATGGTGAAAGGGATAAAGTCGGAGATAAATCTCCTTTCAAGCGCGGCGGAGGAGGTATCGGAGAGTTCCAAGCAGTTGTCCGGCAATTCCACCGAAGGGATATCTGGCTCAAAGTTTCTCACGCAGTCCGCCGGCAAGCTCTCCGAGACGGTTGCGGAGGTTGCCAGCCTCGCGGAAGGGATATCGAACTCCATAAGGCTGACCGCCTCGGCAGTCGAGGAACTTGGCGCCTCAATCGCGGAGGTGGCATCGAAATCGAGCCGCGAACTTCAGATTGCGGGTGAGGCGAACATGCAGACCGAAAGGACCAGGGCGCTTCTGGAAAACCTGAGCCTCTCGATAGGGGAGATAGGTGGCGTACTTGAGACGATAGAGGATATCGCGGAGCAGACCAATCTTCTTGCGTTGAACGCGACCATCGAGGCATCGGCCGCCGGGGAACCGGGGAAGAGATTCGCCTCTGTAGCGGGAGAGGTTAAAGAGCTTGCCGGGCAGGCCTCATCCGCCGCCTCCGAGATAGGGAGGAAGGTGGAAGAGATAGGGAAGAGCGCAAAGACCGCGTCCGATTCCGTTGAGGCTATATCCAATGTTGTAACGGAGATAAACCGCATATCTGTGCGGATATCCGAGCTGGTAGGTAAGCAGACAGCGGCGGCGCGCGAGCTTGAGAGGTCGATCACAAGTTCATCCGACACAGCCAACAGGATATCCCAGAACGCCAGGTCGGTTTCCACTGGTGTAAACGAAGTGACTATTTATCTCGACCAGATAAACCAGGTTGCGAAGGAGTCGGTCGATCGCGCGTCGGCGTCGAAGGAGAACGCGAATTCCCTTTCGATGCTTGCGAAGGACCTGCGACAGCTGGTTATCAAGTTCCGCGTCGACGACGAGGATTGACAGGAAGTTCGTTATTTATTCCAGGCATCTCCCTTGCGGGATTATGTGAAACTCCCCTTTCCGGTAGCGTGGAATTTCTCAGTGATCGCGAGCGGAGCAAGACAATCAATTTCTGCGATGACAGCTCACATCAGATTCGTTTATCTGATTTTGGATCAAGGATGTCGCGCAGGCCGTCGCCAGTGAGATTGATGGCGAGCACGAGGAGCATGAGACAGATGCCGGGGAATGCCGTGAGATGCGGGGCGATAAGGAGGAACGATCTCCCTTCATTGAGCATTGCACCCCAGCTTGGCGCGGGGGGCTGAATGCCGAGGCCGAGAAAACTTAGTCCCGCTTCGCCGACTATCACCGCCGCCATTCCGAATGCCGCCTCTATTATGAGGGGGGCGCTCGCGTTTGGTATGTAATGCAGAAAGATAAGTCTCGACTGTTTCGCTCCCGCGGCGGAGGCGGCGAGAACGAATTCACGCTCTCTTAGCGAAAGTATCTGTCCCCGCACAATCCTTGCAAAGCCGACCCATCCGGTGAGGCATAATGCCACGACCACATTGAACAATCCCGGCCCGAGTATCGCCATTATCGATATGGCAAGTAGTATTCCGGGAAATGCGAGGACAATATCGATTATCCGCATTATCGTCTCGTCGACCTTTCCACCGAACGCCCCCGCGATGCTCCCGATGATCGTTCCGGCAAGCGCGCTCACGGTGATGGTAATAAGGCCGACCGTCAGGCTGACCCTTGAACCGTAAATGATACGGCTCAATATATCCCGACCAAGAAGATCTCTCCCGAGAAGGTGCCCCGCTTCCGGCGTGGAGAGACCGAACAGAAGTTCTTGATCAAATGGGCTGGCAGGAGCGATGAGGGGGGCAAAGAGCGCCACGATGACGAAAAATGAAAGCATGGCTACTCCGATGAGGAACGTTGCGCCGTATTTTCCGCTGTTCATCTATCGACTCTCACTCTCGGGTCGATCACTCCGTAAAGAATGTCGACAAGGAAGTTTACGAAAACATAGCAGGCCGATATGTTGAGTACGCACCCCTGAACGACCGGGTAGTCGCGCGCCTCGATAGCTTCTATCATCAGCCTTCCAATGCCGGGCCATGAAAAAATTGTTTCGGTAATGACCGCGCCGGAGAGAAGCGCGCCGAGTTGAAGGCCGGAAACTGTGATGACCGGGATAAGCGCGTTTGAAAGGGCGTGCCTGAAATAGACCGCGGTTTCATTCAATCCCTTAGCGCGGGCGGTGCGGATATATTCGTCACCCATTACTTCGAGGATGGATGAGCGGGTGAGTCGAACGAGTATCGCGGCTAGCGCAGTGCCGAGAGTAATCGCCGGGAGGATGATGCTATCGAATCCCCCTCTGCCGGAGACCGGGAGTATGGCGAACTCTATGGAGAAAAGCATGATGAGTAGAGGGCCGAGCCAGAAATTCGGTATCGCAATTCCGAAAAGCGAGGCGACAAGCGTCCCCTTGTCGACGGCGGTATCCTTTCTTGCGGCGGAGAGAACGCCGAGCGGGATGGAAACCGCGACCGCAAAGAGCATCGCGAAAAGCGCGAGCTCGGCTGTGGCGGGCCAGCGTGAAACAATTTCTTTCAGCACCGGCTCGTGCGAGTGAATGGAGGTTCCGATGTCCCCCTGTAATATCCCAGCAAGGTATGAAACATACTGTACGCCAAGCGGCCTGTCGAGGCCTAGTTGCCGCCTCAGCTCCTCCTTGTCGGCAGACTGCGCCGATTCGCCGAGCATTATCTCCACAGGGTCGCCGGGGATAAGATGTATCATCAGGAAAACCACGGTCACTACTCCGAAAAGAGTCGGGAGGAGTAGCGATACCCTGCGCAGGACAAACGATAACATTTTACAATCCATCTTCGCTGTTGAAGGTTTTACAAACGGTACTATCCATCGTCATTCCTTAAAGTATACGCCGGCCAGCGAGTCGAGGCTCTCGTCGGGGTAAATTTCGAATCCTTGCACCCGTCTGTCCATTACCGCGATATTTTTGCCGAACCAGAGGTGGACATATGGCGTGTCGTTTGAGATCATTTCCTGCACCTTGCTGTAGATCTCTTTTCTCCTTTCCAGGGAAACGGTTTTTCTGCCGATGGTGAGGAGGGAGTCGAGCTCGGTATTGAAATATCTTCCTCGGTTGGCCCCGTCCGGAGGGAGGCTTTCGCTATGAAAAATGTAGTAATAGATGTCCGGGTCCGCCACCCCTACCCATGTAAGCGAATAGATCTGAAAGTTTCCGCTCTTGATGTCGGAAAAAAAGGTTCCCCATTCAAAGCTCTTTATCTCTATAGCTATGCCGACCTGTCTCAGCTGTTCGCCGATTATCTCCGCTATCTTTTTTCTGGTCGGGTTTTTACTTGTCTTGTATGTGAGCGAAAAGCGCGGTGAGCCGTCGGGCTTTTCAATGAATCCGGCGTCGTCGAGAAGTTTTTTTGCCAATTTCGGATCGTGGGCTGTGCGTCGAAGGTTCGGATTGAAAAATTCGTTCGATTCCGCGATTATGCTCTCCGCCTCTACGGCGGTATTTTTCAGCAGGTATTTGATAATCGAATCGCGGTCGATGGCTTGTCCGATAGCTTTTCTCACGTTTGAATTTTTCAGAATTTCATCTTCCATGTTGAAGCCGAGGTATGAAACGTTAGTCCCGGTTTCCATCGCTATCTTCAGATTTTTCTGCTCTTCCAGCCAAGGGAGCACCGCAGGGGTGACGCCGTTGGAAATTAAATGTATATCCCCTTTTTTAAGGGCAAGCATCCGCACAGTTTCATCCGGGATAATTTTGAATATCACGCCGGAAAGTTTCGGCTTTCCAAAAATAAAGCCGTCGAAACCTTTTAAGGCGAGTTCCGCCCCCCTTTCGTAATTCGAGAACGCGAAAGGCCCTGCGCCGACAGGCTCTTTTGTGAGGTCGTCGGCCCCCTCGGGCACGATGCCGATGGTCAGGTTTCCGAGAAATGGGGCGAAGACCTCGCTTAATTTAATTATGACAATATGTTCGTCCGGCGTATCTATCGATTCGATCTTTGAAAACGAATTTTTCTTTGGGGAGATGCTGTCTGGGGCGAGGATAGATTCGAACGTAAAGCGGACGTCAGCAGAGGTCAACTCCTTGCCGCTATGGAATTTTATCCCCTCTCTAAGATGGATGACGTATGTCCTGTCGTCAGGCTGATCGACCGATTTCGCGAGGTAGGGTTCAAGGTTAAGTTTTTTATCCCTGCGAAGGAGGCCTGGGTATATGAGGCCGCACACGGTGGAGGAGATGGCGTCGGTGGCAAAGCGGGGATCGAGAACGGAAGGCCCCGTCTCTGTTCCAATTACGAGCACATTCTCAGGGAGAGGTTTTCTCGAAGTGCATGAGAGGATGAAGAGGGGAAGGATGAAGAGCGCGAATATTTTCTGTTTCACATTATCATGGGTTTTTTATTGCCTTGTCGGCAATGTCGTTTCGGAAATAACAGCCGTCCCATGAGATGCCCTTTACGCGGCTGTATGCGAGATCCTTTGCCTCCTTTATCGTTCTTGCCGTGGCGGTAACACCAAGGACGCGCCCGCCGGAGGTGACCACCTTTTCATCCTTCACGCCGGTCCCTGCGTGGAAAACGGTTACGCCGTCTAAATTCTTCTCCAGTCCTTCTATGGTTTTTCCTTTCGCGTATGAGCCGGGATATCCACCCGCCGCCATTACAACGCAGACGGATGCGTTTTCCGGCCATTCGAGATCGATCCCTGTGACATCTCCATTTGCCGCCGCTTCAAGGAGGTCGAGGAGGTCGCCGGGGTAGCGTGAGAGTATCGGCTGTGTCTCCGGGTCGCCGAACCGCACGTTGAATTCGAGCACATACGGCTCCCCGTTTTCTATCATCAGCCCCGCGTAAAGGAAACCTGTGAATGGGGAACCTCTCCTTTTCATTTCGGCGAGTAGCGGTTTGATTACTCTTTCATCGACTTTTTTTCTCACGTTGTCGGTAACGATCGGTGCCGGGGAGTATGCCCCCATCCCACCCGTGTTCGGGCCGGTGTCGTTATCGCCGATCCGCTTGTGATCCTGCGATGTGGCGAGGGGAACGAAGTTCTCTCCATCCGCTACGACGATGTACGACGCCTCTTCTCCGCCGAGGAACTGCTCGATGATCACCCTGTTCCCCGAATCGCCGAAGATCCTTTCGCCCATGACATCTTTCACGAATGCTGTTGCTGATGCGGCGTCTGGCGCGACGAGCACACCCTTGCCAGCGGCGAGTCCGTCCGCCTTCACTACCTGTGGAAACTTTTTTACGCCGTTCAGGTAGGCGATAGCTTCATCGGCACTTGTGAAGGTGTGGTATTCGGCGGTAGGGATATTTGCCGAAATTAGAACCTCTTTCATGAAGATCTTGCTCCCTTCGAGCCTTGACGCTTCCATGGAGGGGCCGAATATTTTAAGGCCGTTCTTTTTAAAGAGGTCGACAATTCCCGCCACTAGTGGCTGTTCGGGGCCGACTACGGTGAAGTTGATCTTTTCATTTTTGGCGAATGCGAGGAGCGCCTCAATATCCTCCGCTCTGATATCTATATTTTCAGCAACCGATATTGTCCCGGCATTTCCGGGTGCGCAGTAGATCCTGGAAACGCGGGGCGATTGGGCGATCTTCCAGGCGAGGGCGTGCTCCCTTCCCCCTCCACCTACTACAAGTATTTTCATTGGGAATAAGTATAACGTGAAGAGTAGGGTGGATTAAATCAATTTACAATTGAATTTCTTCTATGTAATCGAGGTCGCGGTGTTCGCCGTTCATGTCGATGCCGAAACCGTAAAGCCACCGCTTGCGCGCCAATTCGATTGGGTAGTTGAGTTCGAAGCAGGCGTATGTCAGGTAGCTGTCAGTATCTATGTTGCTCTTCTTTACTACGACAACGGATATGAGATTCGACGGGTTGAATGAGCATATCGTGTCCCAGGCGAGCTTCAATGTTTCCCCTTCGTCAACAAGGTCGTCGATGATCACCACGAATTTCCCTTCGAAATCCTCGCGGGTGTATTGAAACTCTTTTAATTCGGGTGTTCTCAATTCTGTCCCATCGGAGCGTTTTATGGTCATCGGTTTTTCCGTTATGGCCGGGCCTCCCAAACAGGGGCCGCAACCCCCGAACGTGTCTTCCACGAACATGGCAAACATCCTTGAGGCGGTTGCCGCCCCGTTCAAAAGCGGAACAAGGACTATCTCTCCGGCGTCTGGCGGTAGCTTCTCCAGCGCCTTGGCGGTTATCTCCCGTAACCTTTCGGCTATTTCGTCGCGCGTAAAGAGGATGGTCCGCTTATTGTTTTTCATTTTCCTATTTTAACAGGCTCCCGGTTGACAAAACTGTGCGCTAAAATTTCGCCATCCTTAAGCGTAAGGACAATCTCCCCTTCCTTCTGGGTGTCCATTATCGTAATTCCCTTTTTTTCGAGCCGTTCTACCGTTGTTTTGGAAGGCATTTTCCAGCGATTGTACCTGCCGGAACTTATGATGGCAAGGGAGGGGTTGACCTTATTAAGGAATGATGCCGTGGCGCTCGTCTGCCCTCCATGGTGACCGACTTTCAATACATCGGCTGAAAGGTCTATCCCCCTTTCAAGGAGCCTCTTTTCGGCATTTTTTTCCATGTCCCCAGCATGCAGAATTCTGGAACCTTCAGAAGATATCATCAGCGCGATTGAGAGGTCGTTGTCGATGGAGTTCGGATTTTCCGCCGCGAATCGGGGGTCTGGATGTATGACCATAAGGCTATCCCCCTTCATTCCTACGAAATCGCCAGCACGCAGAGAGGAAACCGGGATACCCTTCTCCTTTGCCACGCTTCGAAGCTGTTCAAGGAGCGCCGTATGTTTGGGCTGATCGTTGTCGTAATATTTCGCTATTTGAATCCTTTTCATAACGGTGAGAAGGCCACCGGCGTGGTCGTCGTCGCCGTGTGTCGCAATTACGGCGTCGAGCTTTCGTACCTTCAGTCTTGCGAGCGCAGGGACGATCACATATTCGCCGATATCGAGCCGCCCCCTGTTTATTCCTCCGTCTATCAGGATGTTTCGTCCGTCCTTTAGCATTATCAGAGAGGAGTCACCCTGCCCAACATCGAAGAATCTTATTTCGGTGTTCTCCCTCGGCCATGAAACAAAGAATGGAACCAGCAGAATGAAGAGGAGAGCGGAAAACCATACTCGATATCTGTGACGAAAAAACCATGAGAGGAGAACAAGGTAGTAAATGATCACCACCGGCAAAGGGAGCGCCGGGCCGGAAATGGTAAGAAGATCGAGTCGGGAAAAAAAGTCGGCGATAAAGTTGATCCCTCCGAAAAAGAGAATGCCGAACCATGCGACGAGCGAACCGACCGCGGGGTGGATATCGTATAGAAATACTCCTATAAGAGTGGATGGAACAGCAACCGCTGTCATCGGCACGGCAAAGATGTTCGCCAAAAGCCCTCCGAGCGGGACGCGGAAAAAGTTTGCCAGGACTACCGGCGCCGTTGCGAAGGTAACGGCTATCGATATTTTAATGGAGATGACCAGAAATTTCCCAACCTTGTCGACAAGGGACGCCGTTCGGATATTTTCGATTTCCTCTTTTTCAGTACCTTCTCCGGCGAATAAAAGAAGGATCCCGAATACGGCGATGTATGACATCTGGAACGATGCCGAGAAGAGCGCGGCGGGATCGAACAGCAGAATGATTATTGCGGAGAGCGCGAGTGAATTGTAAATCTCTTTTTCTCTGCCGATGAGGGCGGAAACAAGGTAGACGCCGACCATAATGCCCGCCCGGACTGCGGAGATCTTAATTCCAGTTGAAAGGACGAAAACAAAACAGACGAAAAGTGAAAAGAAAAGCGCCGCTTTTTTATGAAACCCGGTAAGAGTGAGGACAGGGTGGAACTTCCCGAACAAGTGAAAAAAGAAGAAATATAGGACGGCGTATGACAGCGCCGATATGAATCCTACATGCAGGCCGGAAATGGCGAGAAGGTGCGCCAAGCCGCTGGTCGTGAAGCGCCATCGGGCGTCGCCGGAGATTCTGTCGGTTATCCCGACTGTCATGGATTCCGCCACCGGCGCAAGCTCGGCTCTGAAATGGCTCTGGATGTATTGGTGCGCTTTTCTTCTCAGTTTTTCGCCGAGCCGGTAAGGGTCAGTTTGAAAACCCGAGAGGCTCTCGATGGTGATCTTCGACGAATGCGGGACCGCGGTACGAGCGCCGATCCCCTTATCTTCCATGTATTGGCTGTAATCAAATCCGTCAATATTTCTGAATGATGTTATCGGCATCAGTTTGACATTTTTCAGCGTAACCGTATCGCCAGGGAGCGGCATTTTATCCCGACGGTAAACAGTAACAAGCAGGAGACCATGCGCGGGATTTTTTCTGTCGCTGAAGGAAATGGATTCTGTTTCGAGGTGGAACTGGTAGCTCTCGCCAAAATACCTGAAACCAGTGGCTGTTTTTCCCTGTATCGTGACATTGTTCTGTGGAGCAAACGATGAGATATGGCCAGGTTTGAGGAAATCTTCCTCCGAACCGCTGATAAGCAGGAATCCAGCCGCCGAAAAAACAGGTATCAGGATACGCAGTTTTAAAGGAATCCTTGAAATGCCTATTATGCAAAGAGTGAAAAATGTTATTATGAAGACGCTGGCGGTTGAATAGCCGAATTGCCTTCCTGTTAAAATGCCGGTGATCAAAGCCAGGCATAGGTCGGCAGAAGGCGTAGGTAAAAGCCTTATCAAATCAGGTTTCCCTCCGCAAATGATACAGTCCTTTTAGTTTGTTGACTATATAGTACATGCAGGATTATATAAAGGTTGTAAAGTCAGATTAACGGATAAATCAAAATAATTTTGAGGGGGTTTACATGGCAATAAAGGTAGGCATAAACGGTTTCGGACGAATCGGACGAAATATCCTTCGTGCCGCGTTACATGATAAAAATATTGATTTTCTGGCGGTAAACGACCTGACCAATCCTGAAACCCTTGCCCACCTGTTTAAATATGACTCGGTACTTGGCAACCTACCGGACGAAGTAACCGTTGAAGGTGATGTTATCAAGGTAGCTGGCCGCAAGATCAAGGTGTTAAGCGAGCGCGATCCCGCGGCTCTTCCATGGGGAAAAATGGGGGTTGATATCGTTGTCGAGTCGACCGGATTTTTCACAAAACGCGCTGACGCTCAAAAGCATATTGACGCCGGCGCGAAAAAGGTGATCATCTCGGCCCCGGCGAAGGATGAGGACATAACCATTGTGCTTGGGGTCAACGAGGGGAAGTACGATAAAGCAAAGCATCATGTTGTTTCAAATGCTTCATGCACGACCAACTGTCTTGCGCCGGTCGTTAAGGTACTTATAGAAAAATTTGGATTTGTTTCTGGCCAGATGACTACGATTCATTCCTATACAAATGACCAGAACGTGCTCGATTTTCCACATAGCGATTTGAGGAGAGCGCGAGCGGCCGCTCTTTCCATGATACCGACTACGACAGGCGCCGCGAAGGCGGTCGGTCTTGTTTTGCCGGAAGTGAAAGGGAAGCTCGATGGTCTTGCCATAAGGGTCCCAACGCCGAACGTATCGCTGATCGACCTTGTATGCGTGGTAGAAAAGGAGACCACCGCTGATGAGGTGAACGCCGCACTGAAATCCGCTTCCGGCGGCGCGTTGAAAGGATACCTGGAATATTGCGAATTGCCGCTTGTCTCGAAGGATTTCCAGGGGAATCCCGCTTCTTCGGTAGTAGATTCACTCTCTACGAAAGTGATGAACAAGACACTGGTCAAAGTTCTCGCGTGGTACGACAACGAGCTGGGGTATTCGAACCGGGTTGTTGACCTGGTGAAATTCATGGCGGGCAAGGGTCTATGAACAACAAGCTCTGCCTTAGCGATATTGATGTAGAGGGGAAACGCTGTTTTGTCCGCACCGATTTCAATGTGCCCCTCGACGAGTTTCAGAACATCACAGATGACACAAGGATAAGGGCATCGCTTCCTACGATTAACCACCTTATAGACAGCGGAGCGAAGATAATTCTGGCATCCCACCTTGGCAGACCGAAGGGGAAGAGAAATCCGTTGATGAGCCTGAAGCCGGTAAGGGCGAGACTTTCTCGTCTTCTCAAGCAGGAGGTAAAATTCGTTGAGGAGTGCATCGGCCCGGAGGTGGACAAAGAGGTAGCCGATTTGAAGGAGGGGGAAGTGCTCCTTTTGGAGAACCTCAGGTTCTACAAGGAGGAGACCGATAATGATCCTGAGTTTTCCAAAAAGCTTGCCTCATTGGCGGATCTGTATATAAACGACGCATTTGGTTCCGCTCATCGCGCACACGCCTCCACCGAGGGGATAACGAAGTTCATGAAGATATCGGCATGCGGCTTTCTGATGAAGAAGGAGATAGATTATTTTCACAGGGCGGTCTCCGATCCCGCGCATCCAGTGGTGGCGATCGTCGGGGGGGCGAAGGCTTCCACCAAGATAGCGGTTCTGCTGAACCTTCTTGAGAAGGTGGACAAACTGATAGTCGGCGGGGGCCTTGCCTTTACTTTTCTCAAGGCGCGGGGACGTGAGATAGGGAACAATATCCTTGAAGAGGAGATGCTACCAGACGTTAGAAAGATCATGGATAAGGCGAAAGAGCGTGGTGTGAAATTCTACCTCCCCGTCGATTTTGTCGTTGCCGAGAAGATAGATCCCAGGGCTCAGACAAAGGTTGTCACTTCGCAGGAGATTCCGGAGAATTGGGTGGCCCCTGATATTGGACCGGCGTCGGTTAAGCTTTTCTCGGAGGCACTACAGGACGCGCGAACGATTATCTGGAACGGCCCGATGGGGGTATTCGAGATGGACATTTTTTCCAGGGGGACAATGGGGATTGTCTCCGCGGTGTCGAACGCTTATGCCACGACAATCGTAGGGGGGGGCGATACCGATGTTGCGGTACATCGCGCCGGCGCCGAAGACAGCATCTCCTTCATATCCACAGGGGGGGGAGCCTTTCTGGAGCTTCTTGAGGGGAAAGTTCTTCCGGCTTTGGCCGCACTTACGGATAATCCGGATAAAAAGCATTGATAATTAGGCCTATTCCAGCCGTTACGTTGCCTATTGCACCTCTTTTGTGACAAAATGTACACGGCAAGTACAATTGCCTGTTTCATAAATAGAACTGGGGTGTTTTTTGAACAATGTCGGAAAATAAAAAGAATTTGAGGGAGTCGGACCTTACAAAGATCACTAACGGGGAAGTGAAAAAGGAACGACGCAGGGAAAACCAGAAATTTCTTGATTCCTACGCCAGGTATTTCGACAATCAGATAAAAAAACTCTCCGACATCGGGATTGCGCTTTCATCAGAAAAGAATCTCGATAAACTCCTTGAAATGATCCTGAATGAGGCGATGTCGTTTACCAGCGCCGATGCTGGAACCCTTTACACCAAAGAGGGGGAGGCGCTTGTCTTCAAGATAATGGTGAACAATACTTTCAAGACGCGGTCCGGGGGGACTTCCGGCACGCCGATTACGCTGCCTCCGGTTAATCTCGTGAGGGAGAACGTATCCGCATACTCCGCCATTACCGGCGAAACGGTAAATATACCGGATGTTTACACAGCAAAAGAGTTCGATTTCACCGGTCCCAGGAAATACGACGCCGCGACAGGATACAAATCTACCTCCATGCTGGTGGTACCTATGAAGAATCAGGATAACGAGATCATAGGTGTTCTCCAGCTTTTAAATGCAACCGACACATTGACGGAAACGGTCATCCCTTTTCCTGACGATAAGGTGTCGCTTACGGAATCGCTTGCTTCTCAGGCCGCTGTAGCGATCACCAACGCCCAGCTTATACAGGGAATGGAAAACCTCTTTAATTCGTTCGTAAAGGTTATGGCTACCGCGATCGACGAAAGGTCGCCATACACCGGCGGCCATATCAGGAGGGTCGCCGAGCTGGGTGAGTTGATGTGCGATGTAATTAACAAATCCAACGCCGGAAAATTCAAGAACATAACCTTTACCCCTGAGGAGCGCAAAGAGATACTGATAGCAGGGTGGATGCACGATGTTGGCAAGATCACCACTCCGGTGCATATCATGGACAAATCCACAAAGCTGGAAACGATAAGCGACAAGGTGGAACTGGTAAAGGCCAGGTTCATGCTTATCGAGACGGTATTGCGAGCTGAGTGGCTCGAAAAGAAGGTTGAACTTCTTCAGAACGGCAATTCAGGCGAGGAGATTCAAAAAGGAGAAGAGAACCTGGGGGCGACACTCGAAGAGCTTCGCGACGACCTTGAGTTTATTGTCAAGTCGAATACCGGCGGGGAGTTCATGTCCGATGACAAGGTGGAGAGAATAAGGAACATAGGGACAAAGACGTTCACCCACAACGGTGAGACCTCCAATTACCTTTCGGAGTCCGAAATTGAAAATCTCAGCATCAGGAAAGGTACCCTGCTGGAATCCGAAAGAAAACTGATGCAGGATCACGTATCGGTCACGCTCAAGATGCTTAACCAGATCCCATTCACGAAACACCTGCGCAATGTGCCGCTTTTTGCGGGGTCGCATCATGAGTGTGTGGACGGCAGTGGATATCCTCTCGGATTGAAGGGGGACGATCTACCGCTTGGTGGACGTATCCTCAATCTTGTCGATTTCTATGAGGCTCTGTCAGCCTCCGACCGCCCGTATAAGAAGAAAATGCCGATCGAAAAGGTCATCTCCATTCTTCAGGCGGAGGCCGACCATGGGAAGATAGATTCCGACCTCCTGGCGCTTTTCCTCAAGGAAAGGGTTTGGGAAACCTATGAAAAAATGGAAGCGGAAAAGAAGAAAAATGCCGCTGCCGAAGCAGGTGAAAGCGAGTCTTCCGAAACAGGCAGTGTAGATGAAGTTGAAAGCGATACCGCCGAGAAGGCGAAACTGGCATAAGTGTTCTCCACTTTGAAAGATTTTCTCCTCAATGTCTGGCGCTTTCTCGCCTACTTTGTGATGGATCTCATCCTGCACGTTGTATATCGAGCTGGTTCAATAGGGTCGGAAAATATTCCAAAAAGCGGCGGAGTGTTCATAGCTTCAAATCATCTGTCGGGGATGGATATACCGATAATCCCCTACTTCGCTGTGAGCCGCTTCTCCTCAAGAAAATTCTACAGCCCCGGCAAAGAGGAACTGTTCAGGTTTCTTCCGGCGGCGCTTCTCTTCAAATCACTCCGCGCGTTTCCGATAAAGCGAAAGAGCAGGGATGTCGCGGGGATGCAGAGAATAATCGATTTGGTGAAGGATAATATCGTTGTCATATATCCCGAAGGGACCCGTTCAAGGGACGGGATACTGAAACCGGGCCAGCCTGGAATGGGGCGGCTCATTTACGAATCGAAAGTAAATGTTGTCCCAACGCTGGTTATAAATACCAACAGGCTCTTCAAGGGGAAGCTCCCGAATTTCTCACAGAGAATGTATGTCGTTTTCGGCAAGCCGCTGAACCTGGAGCCTTATTTCAGCCGTGAAGGGACAAAAGACAATTTCAGGCAGATAGTAAAATATCTGATGGACGAGATAGCGAAACTCAAGGAAGAGTATCGGCATCTGGATAGCATGCCGCATATTTCAAGCGAGAAACCAGGCGGCCAGGAGCAGGGAAATAGTGACGCCTGACGACAGTATGGCGGAAGGCAAAACGGGCCGGAGGGTAGAGAATGAGTTTTCCGATTTGTTTCTTATGAAAGGGAGCGGACGGTGATTGTATTCCTTCAAAACCTCTTCAGGTTTATTGTCTTCTTTTTCGTCGACTTCTTTTACAGGCTCGTTTTCAGATCCTACGTTATCGGTACTGAAAATATCCCAAGGAACGGAGGAGCGCTTATTGCCCCGAATCATATCTCCGGCTGGGATGTTTTTATTGTCCCATATTTCGCGCTGAACAGATTTTCATCCCGCCAGATGTGGGCCCCGGCCAAGGAGGAGCTATTCAGTTTTCCGCCGATGGGGTGGGTGCTGCACATACTCCGGGCGTTCCCTGTGAGGAGGAAGAAGAGCGATTACGCCTCCCGCGACAGGACCGCCGAGATAACGCGGGATCACTTGGTGATGATCTTCCCGGAAGGAACGCGCTCGAAGAACGGAAAGCTGGGCCGTGGGCGCCCCGGCGTGGGAAAGATCATCTGGGATTCGCGGGTGCCGGTAATACCGACACTTGTAATAAATACGAATTACTGTGTGATACCGGGACTCTTCATGCTCAATTTCTTTCAAAAGCTCTACGTGGTTTACGGAAAGCCTCTCGATTTTTCGAGATTTTGGGGGAGAGAGGATACAAAGGAGACATCGCAGGAGGTTGCCGATTATCTAATGAAAGAGATTGCCAGAATGAAGGAGGAGTACAAGCATCTCGACTCAACGCATGAATGGATAAAGCGGCGAGTTGAAGCGAAGTACAGAAGATATGAGGAAAAGATTAAGATGATGGACGATGCGGATAGCGGGGGTTGACGAGGCGGGGCGAGGTCCTCTCGCGGGTCCGGTGGTCGCTTCCGCTGTCATCCTGAACGGGGGGAAGCCTCCTCATCCGCTTGTCGATTCGAAGAGTATCGGCGAGGAGCGGAGGGAAAGGATATTCGACTGGCTGTTCGAATGCGGAGCCGAGATCGGCATCGGCATTGTGGAACATGATGAGATAGACAGAATAAACATTCTTCAGGCGTCTCTCCTGGCGATGAAAAAAGCGGTGGAGATGATAAGTCCAATGCCGGAAATGCTGCAAATCGACGGACAGTTTACTATCAGCGGTTTCAGCGGGGATATCAGGCAGGAGGCTGTCATAAAAGGTGATACGAAGATAGAGGCTATCTCGGCGGCATCCATCGTTGCGAAGGTGACCCGTGACAGGATAATGAAAAAATATCACGAAGAGTATCCTCAATACGGCTTTGCCAAACACAAGGGGTATCCGACAGCATCTCATAAAAAGGCGATCGCCGAACATGGTCCCTCTCCGATCCACAGGCTGAGTTTCAGAGGCGTGAAAGGTATATAGGCATGGCGGGATTCTTGTCGCGTCTGGCGAGGCTGGCAGCACTTGAGTTCGGCAAGAGTTCGGAGGATATGGCGGCGCGGAAAATGAGGAAATCAGGCTACAGGATCATTGACAGGAATTTCAGTTGCCGCGAAGGGGAGATAGATGTAATTGCCGAGCAGGATGGATGCCTGGTTTTTTGCGAGGTTAAGGGGAGAAGAAACTCAAATTTCGGCTCCGCGCTGGAGGGGATTACCCCGGCGAAAATCAGAAAAATAAAAAAGGCGGCGGAGGTGTATATCGCCAGGAACGGACTTCATGAACAGGACTGCAGGTTCGACGTGGTTACGATAGATGAGTCCGAAGGGGAGCTGAAGTTGGAGATAATCCCCAACGCGTTCTAGCAACAGGTTTTTGCAGGGTCAGATATTTTCCGCGGAGCCTACCTCTAGTTCTTCGAACCAGTCCAGGAACTTTTCCGCTTCGGCTTTTTTATATATCGCGCCATGCTGGGGGCACATCATGTTTATATCGAGTTTTCTCACCCGTTCTATCCATTGGTTTTTTGCTGTCTTTGAAGGCATCCATCGCTTGTGGAATCCTTCAATGTACTGGACATGTCTATCGAAATCTTCAACAAAGATGCCGCTGTTATCCTTTGGCAAAAGCGCCGCCCCTATATCTCCGCTGAACAGGATCTTCGCAGTGGGGTCGTAGAGTGAAAAGTTGCCAGAAGAGTGGCAGTAGTGCGCAGGGATCAGTTGTAATTCGTCGCTTCCGCCAAGCGGGAGGGTCATCCCTGCGTCCGGTATCTGGTAGAGAGTTCTGTCACTCCCGAAGTGGGGAATGAACAGCGACCATATCGAAGGAACATAAACTTTCATGTTCTTGCAGACTCCGAACCAGAGGGAAAGAGAGGAACATATATCCGGGTCCTGGTGCGAGCAGAAGAGAATTTCGATGTCGTCCATTTTTATTTCGCGGGAGATGGTTGATAAAACGGGAGGGAATATCTCCATGCCGCCCGGATCCAGCAGAAGCCCTTTTCCGTTTTCCATGATGAGATATTCATTTGTATCTATGACAATATCTTTTTTATCGGGGTCGCGTCCAAAAAAGAGCCAGCGTCTCCCTTTTTTATTAAAAAGTTCATAGGTTTTAATAAGCTGTACCTCCGAGTTTAGTTTACACCCTTGCGATATTGTTTGTATGTTTCTATCATTTTTATCAGCTTGTATACTTCTTCTTCAGCATCCTCATGTATTTTGGCGATATCGGCAGTAAGTTGGGATATGTTTTCGGCGACGATTATCAGGTCTTCACCATAGTCGCTTACCCGTACCGATTCCACTTTGGCGGTTATGGCGAGGTATTTGCTGTGTTTCTGAGTCATGTTGCGTACCCCTCCCAGCAATCCCGCGAGTTTTTGCGCGTTTTCAAAAAGCCCTTCCCTCTGATCTGCTATTGTTTTTTTGCTGGTTTCAAGGATTCTTTCGAGATGTTCCCCAGCTGTACCGGGCAAAAACTGGTGTTTGTCCGGTTTTTCAGTTTCGTTTCCATCGTCATCTTCAGCAGATTCCGCTTTTTCTTTGGCAATTATCAGATTCAAACTTTCAGCAAAAAATTTTCCTCTTTTGTTTTCGCCGTTCCATTTCGCAACCTGATTTACCATTTTCGCAAATATGTCTTCAACTTCTTCTATCATGCGCGTAAGTTCCTCAGACATGACGATAAGTTCCTTAACCAGCACGGAGAACGGTTCGCCGGCGGCGCCGATCCGTGATGATGCGACTTGGGCGTTTATCGCAAGTTTCCTTGAGTGCCTGGTCAAATCCATAATGCCTTTGAAGGAGAGGTTTACGTCGATCGCCTTTAATTTCAGGCTCTCTTCCATTAATTTCAGGCTCACGGGTTTATTCTATCTTATTGAGGCGAGGAATCAATTTTTCAAGTTTCTAGTAATGTATTATGTTCCACTGGAATAGAAATTGTCGGTAAATCCGTTTTTATAGCAGTTTTTGAAAATTCTAATTTGGTAATAGGATGCTGTCCGACGTTACGTTATAATACAGTTTTTCGGCAATTCGCCGACGAAGGATATTTGATGAGTACCATACTGATAGCAGACGACGAGGAGAGCATGGTAGGGATGCTTGGGATCCTTTTCAAGGGTGAAGGGTACGAGATAGAGACCGCCTCAAGCACCGATGAAGCTGTGAATATTCTGGAGTCGAAAGAGGTAGATTTGGTAATTTCAGATATGAAGATGCCGACAGATGGCGGTATAAGCATATTGAAGGCATCCTTGAGAATGGACATCGACAGGCCGGTTGTAATGGTAACGGCCTACGCGTCGGCGGAGAGCGCCGTGGAGGCAATGAAACTCGGAGCATATGATTACATTACAAAGCCATTTAACGTTGACGAGATAAGGCTTATCGTGAAAAACGGGCTTGAGCGACGCGCCTTAATAAGAGAGAATAGCTCGCTTAAGGATCAATTGAGGCGGAAGGAAGGGATAAGTGAGATAGTTGGAAACTCCGAGCCGATCAATGGAGTAAAGGATCTTATAATCCGCGTGGCAGATTCTTCCAGCACGATCCTTATCACCGGGGAGAGCGGAACTGGCAAGGAGCTTGTCGCCAGGGCAATACACCAATTGTCACCCAGAAAGGACGGAAATTTCCTTTCAATCAATTGCGGCGCGGTCCCAGAGCAACTTCTCGAAAGCGAGCTGTTCGGTTATACGAAAGGCTCGTTCACGGGTGCGGTTTCAAACAAGATCGGATTGTTGGAGGCGGCAAACGGCGGCACCTTTTTTTTCGATGAGATCGCCGAAATGCCGGTATCTCTCCAGGTAAAGCTGGTTAGGGCGCTTCAGGAGCGTGAAGTGCAAAGGATTGGCGGTACAAGCCCGATACCTCTGGATGTGAGGTTTGTTGCGGCGACAAACCGGAACCTGGAGGAAGAGGTGAAAACAGGGGGATTCCGCGAAGACCTTTATTACAGGTTGAACGTTATACGGATAAAGCTCCCTTCTCTGCGCGAGAGGAAAGAGGATATACCGGCGCTGGCGAACAGCTTTTTACTGAAATTGAATGTGCAGAATAAAAGGGAAGTGAAAGGATTTATGCCCGATGTGATGAAGTTGTTCGAAAGTTACGGCTGGCGCGGAAACGTGCGTGAGCTTGAGAACGTCGTTGAGCGGGCGATGGTTCTGGAGACTTCCAACTGGATAACCATGGAAAGTCTCCCTGACAGCATCAGGAACCCGGGGCAGTTTGAAACCGCGCTAAACCTTCCGGGTGACGGGCTGGACCTTGAAGGGAAGCTGGGTCAGATAGAGAAGAGACTCATCGCCGAGGCGCTGGAAAGGAGCAAGGGCTCAAAAAGGGAAGCCGCCAAACTGTTGAATGTTAATTTGCGTTCTTTGAGATACAAGTTGTCGAAATATGATTTATAAAAGCAGAAGAGTATCGGCTCTCGCGGCGTCACTGCTGTTTGCGCTTTTGTTTGCCGGATGCGTTTCGAAGGAAAAGGCCCCGATATCCGGCGTGATAACGGGGGATATCAAGAAACTTGCGGCCGCCGCTGAAAAAGCTGAAGCTAAAAAAGATCAGAAGCGCGCCACAGAGCTGTACAAGATCATGATAGCCAACTTCCCAAGGGAGCCGGAGACGGCCTCCGCCTGGTACCATCTTGGGCAGGATTATCTTGACATGAGGGATTACAGGCTGGCGCATGAATCGTTTTCCAGCGTAGTCAAATATTTCCCCGATTCGAAATTCTTCTTCGTTTCATTCATCAATATGGGTATTTCGCTTGTTTACCTGAAACAGTATGAAGATGCGGAAAATGTCCTTACGCGGGCACTGAGAAGCAGTACGACAGCGCTTCAGAAATCCACCGTTCTATATTTTCTAGGGGAGAACAACTATCTTTCCAGCAACTATATGTCCGCCCTTGAGAGGTTTATCGAGTGCTATGGCGTTCCCGGCTTGTACAGGAGCCAGGCAGAAAGGCGGATAAAGCTCATCATGCACAACGTTCTCTCGGAAAAGGAATTGCTGAACGTCATAGACTTGTATAAGAATAAATTTCCGGCAGACGTCGCATTCATCGAGCTTTCGCAGATCTACACAAGGAACGCTGATTCGCATTCTCTCGGCAGGCTGAAGAAAAGGATGGAGAAATTATTCCCAGGGCTTGAGCTGCCTGATGAATTAGTCGAGGAAGCGCAGGAGGAGAAAGAGGCCGGAAGCGTGATTACTATCGGATGCGTTCTCCCTTTGACGGGAGAGAATTCCAAAAGAGGGATTGAGATAATGAAGGGTATTCAGCTCGCCTTTTCCATGAACAATAATATCGTGGAAAAAGGGAACGTGAAACTTGTCATCAAGGATACGCTTAGCCAATCCTCTACGGTAGCGCCGTCGATAGCGGAACTTGGAGAGGATAATTCCGTCGTGGCGATAATCGGGCCGTTTACTGAAGATGGTCTTTCAGAGGCGTTGTCAGTCGCGCCGAAATACAGGATGCCGATACTTTCGCCGGAGTATTCCATGGAGACGTACGAGATGTCCAGAATGTACCGTTTCCCGATTGGCGTGACTGAAGACAGGGAAGGGGATATCCTCGGGGAAATGGCCGTTGAAAGGCTCGGTTTTTTCCGGGCTGTAATACTCTACCCTGATAGCGAGTACGGGAAGCGCATGGTAGATTCCTTCACGACCAAATTTACCGCGCATAACGGGGAAGTTGTCGAAGCATTGCCATATGAGCCGGAAGCGACCGATTTCGGCCCGCAGATAAGGGCGATAGGAGGGATGAAGGATTCGCAGATAAGAAACCTCATTTACGCCTATGTGAAGGAAGATGAAGAAAGAACACCGGAGGAGATTAATGACCTGCTGGAGATGAAATACCAAAACGGGTATACGATTCCCTACATTGCCGACTACAAGGAATTACCTCTCACAAAGGATAATTTTTCGGTCGGGCTGAAACTTAATTACGATGCCGTATTCATTCCGGCGCCGGCGGTCAATGCCGGACTTCTGGTTCCCGAGCTAGTCTTCTACAATTTGTCCAGCGCACAGGTGATAGGCGGCGGATATTTCAGTCACCGCGATTATTTCAGGCTTGCGCAGAGACATTCCGAAAGATCGCTTTTCCCCGCGGAGTATTTTCCCGAATCCAGGAAATACGCCATCAGGACGTTTAACAAGAATTACAGGAATTCTTTTGGATTGAATCCCGGCATCGACGCCGCGCGAGTTTACGACGCGGTGAACATTCTTCTTTCGTCAATAGAATCGGGAGCCGATACTAGGAGCAGGATATGGGACGCGCTTGTGAACCTTCCCCCCTACATCGGGGTGAGCGGAGAATTCAGCGGAGGCATGGACAGCAGTCTCGTAAAAACGCCATACCTCCTGACCGTCAGGAACGGGAAGACAGTTGAATTCGAGATGGATTTCATCGAATCCGCCCAGAAAGAGGAAGAGCTGCCGGAGGTCATAAAAAAGGGTCCGGTATCAAAAGCGAAAAAGGGCAAAGTGGAAAAGAAAAGGAAGAAACCTTAGTCACATTCCTTTGTTAATTATCAATCAGGAGGCGCCAAGGCCGGCATAAAGCCTCATGCTCCTGATCATTCTCCCTGTGCGATGTCGCTATCATTGCTGTCCCCGGCAACATTCATTTGCCGGGGAACTCCAGCGCCTAATTCTTGCTGTTGTATAGCGTGATTATTTCGTTCGTGATATCGAGCGAGTTGTCATGATATATGAGGGAGCCAGGAACGCCAGGAGCCTGTTGCCCCTTTTCAAGTATAAGCGTGAAGTTTTTTTCAGCGGCGTATTTGTTCAGTGTTTTCAAAATTTCTTTGTATATCCTTTCGGTGGCATCTCTCTGCTCGGCCATAAACTCGGTCTGCTTGTCTTCACGGTACCTTTCGAACTCGCGTGAAAGTTTCCTGAGGGTTTGGTCCTTCTTGTTCCTTTTGGCCTCATCCATCATGAAACCCTGGGACTGAAGTTCGTCTTCCATTTTTTTCAATTCATCCTTTTTCTTGGCGAGAATGTCCTGTTCCTTCATGAGCTTTTCCTTCATCTTTTCAAGGACGACTTTTCCCTCCTTGGATTCGTTCAGCGCCTTTTGCATATCGATAATGCCGATCTTCATCTCTTTTGCGTCTGCGTCTGTCGCTAAAAGCGCAACCAGCGCGATGGAAAATAAAATCCTGGAAAGCATAAAAAAACTCCTTAAAAAAAGTTAAAATCCGACTCCGCCGATATTGAAATGGAACTGCATCGAGGTCTCGCCCGGCATTTTGTCGAGTTTGAAGCCCCAAGCCAGGGTTATAGGCATCATGGGCGTCATGAAATTCATTCCGAATCCAACGCCCTGGCGCATGTTCTCAATATCGAATCTCCTGCTGGTTGTTGTGGAAAGGTCTTCACCTTCTCCATACACCTGTCCCCTGTCATAAAACAGTATCCCTTTTACAGTTTTAGAAAAATGGTAGTGTACTTCAAGATTGAAAAGAAGTGAAGAGTCGCCGCCAAGGGGGAGGCCGTTGGCGTCTTTCGGCCCTACGTCGCCGTATGAGAATCCCCGCAGGCTTTGCACGCCGCCAAGATAGAAATTCTCGACGAGCGGGAGTTTGTCTCCGTTGTAGCCGCTCCCGTAATTTATCTGGCCCCTGCCGAAAATTACGAACTCCTTTGGGAGCGGGATGTACTGCCATGCTTCAAATCCAAGTTTGTAAAAATCGAGGTCGCCATTGAGAGGCCCGCCGGCGATTATCGTGTTTGCCCGTATTCTGTGACCTTTTGTAGTTACATAGTAGTTGTCCCTTGTATCGTGTACAAATATTGGCTGTATCGAGCTTGTGACCTTCACCCCCTGCTGAGATTGAAGTATGGGCGAAAGAGCGGAACCGTCTGTTGGCATCACTTCCGAGCTTTCCAGGCGATATAGAAAGCTCGCGTAAGCGTATTCGTTCAAGCCGCGCCCCAATGACACGCTGGCTCCTTTGTTGAAGCGGGTGTACCCATGTGTGGAGGTGCCGTAATCGAATTGGCGGGAGTAAACCTGGTAGCCAAGCTGTATGTCGCGATCGAGGAATTTCGGCTGACTGAAATCCATGTAGTAATCCCGTCGCAGTTTAGACTGGTCGATACTTAATGAAAGTTTTTTACCGGTTCCGAAAAGGTTGTTTTCACTTACTTTTGCAGTGACGCTTACTTCCTCGTCAAAGCTGTAACCTATTCCGGCCTGCAGGTTTCCGGTAGGTTTTTCTACCACGGTAACTTCGAGGTCCATCAGATTCGGCTGGCTCCCGCTTTTCTGCTCAATTTCCACCGCTTCAAAATATCCGGTGTTGCCTAGCCTCTGTCTGGTCCTTTGCATCTTCTCGCCGTTAAAAAGCTCGCCTTCATGAAGGCGGAATTCACGCCTGATAACGTTTTCATGGGTCTTGTCGTTCCCCTTGATATCGATGCGGCCGATGTATATTTTTTCGCCGGCGTCGACTTTTATATGTATGTCTATTACCTTCTCTTCTTCATTCTCTTTCATGGAGGGGATAGGATTTGCGTACGCGTACCCCTTGTTCGAATACATTTCGGTAATCTTGAAAAGGTTCTGCCGGAATGAGGTTTGATTGAACGGTTCCCCCTCCTTCACGGAAATATTCTTCAGTATCTCCTCGGCTGAGTAGAGGTTGTCCCCTTCGGCGGTGATCTTTCCGAAGAAGTACTGCTCCCCTTCGTGCACGACCATTGTTATGTAGATGGTCCCTTTTTGCCGGTCTATCTCTATCCTCGGGGATTCGATAGTCGCGTTGATAAAGCCTTCATCCCTGTACCTAGATTCAAGGCGTAAAACGTCGGTCTTGAGGATCTCCTTTTCGAAGTTTCCGCTGTCATTGAAGAACGAGAAGAAATCGACTTCCTTTGATTCAATCGTCTCCTTGAGCAGATATTCCTTTAGCTGTTTATTTTCGCGAAAACGTATTTCAGAGATCTTTACTTTCTGTTTCTCTTCGATGTTATAGGTGATATCGACCTGATCATCTCCAGCCTCCTTTATCTCCGCATCGACAGTTGTAAAGTAGAAACCCTTCTTCTGGTATTTTTCCTTTATCTTTGCAATATCCTTTTTCAGGAGATGCTTTTGAAAATAGGTCCCCTTTTTCATCTGGATTAGAAGGCGCATATCCTTTTCAGGGACTTCCGACGCCCCTTTAAGCTCTACCGATCTGACGAAAGGCTTTTCCTTCAATCGGTATATAAGCACCAGGCCGTCAGCCTTCTCCTCTACCTCAAGGGCGATATCGTCGAAATAGGTCAGGTCGTGAAGTCTTCGAATATCTTCCCTGGTTGTCTTTACGGAGTATTTGGAGCCGACCCTTGAATGGATGTAGTAATGGATGGTCTGGATATTCGCCCTGTTGTTCCCAACGACCTTGATGTCCTTGATCTCTTTCCTGAAATCGATTGCCGAAGCAGGAGGAACGGAAAGGAGGATAGTTGTTACGGCAATTCCTACCGCTTTAAAAACACTCCCCCTCATTGTGTAATTGGCGAAAAGATGCTGGCTATCGGCCTGGGGAAAAATCTGTACAGAGATAGATCATAGGTTACAGGCTTTCGACCGGGCTTTTTTCGACCAGTGTCAATTCTTCGTCATGAAGGTCAACGAGTATTGTGCTTCCAGGTTTAACTTCGTCTGAAAGTATTTTATCGGATAGGGGGTTTTCAAGGTATTTCTGCAATGCCCTCTTGAGGGGTCTTGCTCCGTACGATGGATCAAATCCCTTGTCGACCAGCCATGTCTTAGCGGAGTCTGTTATCTCCAAATAGAGATTCTCTTCCTTCAGTCTCTCTCGAAGTTTATTCAGCTGGGTGTCTATTATCTTGGCGATCGAGTTTCTGTCCAGCTTGTTGAAGACGACTATTTCATCTATCCGGTTGAGGAACTCCGGAGTGAATTGGCGTTTCAGTTCGGTCCGTATGCTGTCGGACATCTTCTTGTGGGATTTTTCCTGATTGTCGTTCTGGAATCCCATGGAAAAATTCTTTTCAATGGTCCGCGCGGAGAGGTTTGATGTCATTATCAGGATAACGTTCTTGAAGGATACGTGCCTGCCGTAGCTGTCCGTCAGGTTTCCTTCATCCATTATCTGGAGAAGCATCTGGTAAATGTCGGGGTGTCCCTTTTCGATCTCGTCAAGGAGCACAACTGAGTAAGGTTTTCTGCGAACCTGCTCGGTAAGCTGGCCACCCTCTTCATATCCGACGTATCCTGGAGGGGCGCCGGTGAGTTTGCTGGCGGCGAATTTTTCGTTGTATTCGGACATATCGAGCCTGATAAGCGATTTTCTGTCGCCGAACAGATATTCGGCAAGTACGAGCGCAAGCTCGGTTTTTCCTACGCCGGTCGGGCCAAGAAAGAGGAAACTGCCGAGAGGTTTCGAAAGGTCCTTGAGCCCCGCGCGGGACCTCAATACCGCTTCGCTTACTACATCAACAGCCTGATCCTGGTCGAACACCATCTTTTTCAGCTCGGACGCCATCTCTCTCAGGCGCTGAGTCTCTTCTTTCGCGAGCCTGTTGAGGGGGATACCGGTAACGGATGAGACCACCTCGGCGATATCGTGTTCGGTGACTATCGGCTGTTCCTGCTTATTTTCCTTAAGCCACTCGGTTTTCAACTCTTCCTGTTCCACCTTTAGCGCCTCTTCCTGATCGCGCAGGTCGACGGCGAGTTCAAACTCCTGCCGTTCGATCTTCTCCTTTTTCTGCCTGACTATCTCGTCAATCTGCCTTTGCAGGTTCCTGACCTCAGGCGGGAAAGTCACCTGGCGAAGCCTTACTCTTGAGCCTGCTTCGTCCAGCACGTCTATCGCCTTGTCGGGGAGGAACCTGTCGTTCATGTATCTGTCGGAAAGGATAACCGAGGAGGTAATCGCTTCGTCCGTAATGACCGCCTTGTGGTGGAGTTCGTACTCCGCCTTGAGCCCCTTGATTATCTCAATGGTCTCGTCTACCGACGGAGCGGCTACCATGATCGACTGGAATCGTCTTTCAAGCGCTCCGTTCTTTTCGATGTATTTTCTGTATTCGTCGAGAGTGGTGGCGCCTATGCACTGGATGTCGCCGCGAGAGAGCGCGGGTTTCAGCATGTTTGAAGCATCGACCGACCCTTCGGCGGCTCCCGCCCCGACCAGTGTGTGTATCTCGTCTATAAAGAGGATGATCTTGGTCGACTGCATTATCTCCTTCATGATAGATTTGATGCGCTGTTCGAACTGTCCCCTGTACTTTGTGCCGGCTATGATCGCGCCAAGGTCGAGAGAAACCACTCTTTTGTCGTAGAGAAGTTGCGGAACCTCACGGCTGATTATTCTCTGTGCCAGCCCTTCCACGATAGCGGTTTTGCCGACACCCGGCTCGCCGATAAGTATCGGATTGTTTTTTGTTCTCCTGGCAAGTATCTGGATGAGCCGCTCTATCTCCTTCTCCCTGCCGATAACCGGATCGAGCTTCCCTTTTTGCGCCAGCTCTGTAAGATCCCTGCCGAATTCGTCCAAGGCGGGGGTTTTGCTTTGCTGTTTCTCCTGGGGATTCACAGGCTCGCGCAGGAGGTTGATGGTCTGATCGCGAAGTTCGGCGAAAGTGAGGTTCATGCCGGTCAATATTTTGGACGCAACCCCTTCCTTCTCGCGCATGAGACCGAGCATCATATGCTCGGTACCGATGTAGGTGTGCCCCATTGAGCGCGCCTCTTCGACGGCATATTCAAGTACCTTTTTCGCGCGGGCCGTAAACGGTATATCTCCGATTACCAGCGAATTGGAATTCGGAGGCATCGCCTTTTCCACTTCGCTCCTGATCTGGGCAAGATCAACGCCGAGACGCTGAAGAACGGCGATCGCAACGCCGCCGCCATCCTTTAAAACGCCCATCAGCAGGTGTTCTGTGCCGAGATATTCGTGCTGGTTCTTCTCTGCCTCTTCTCGTGCCAGTATGACTACCTTGCGAGCGCGTTCGGTGAATCTTTTAAACATCAGTCAATCTCCAATCTGTATATAGATTGTGCCACATGAAGGCTTGGGTTAAAAGCCCTGCCAATTAAAAATCCACTTCCTATACAAACCTACTTATAATTATAGACAATATATCGAGTGAAAACGAATAATGATTAGTCAAAACAGATCAATTCCGCATTTGCCGGGTTTAATGGTTGCAGGCGGCAATCGGCGGCGGCGCCTGTTTGGAGCTGCTTTGCGTGCAACTACGCATGAAAGGTATGGTTGTTTTTGATATTTTCGGCTGGATCCCGGTCATGATAACTCTATGAATATTGCTGAATTTGCCGTAAAAAACCGGGTTTTTGCAAATCTTTTGCTCGCTGTTACACTTTTGTGGGGCGCGGTTTCGTATCTTTCGATGCCGAGGGAAGTCTTCCCCGCAATCCCGCTGGACATGATCATAATAAATACCCTATACAACGGCGCCACCCCCTATGAAGTAGAGCAGCAGATAACCATCCCCGTGGAAAATGCGCTTGAAGGGATGGCGGATATCGAATTTATCTCAAGCCAGAGCTATGAAAATATTTCAATGATCGAAATCAAGATCCAGCAAGGGGCCGAAGACCTCCAGAAACTTGTAAACGATATCAAGGATGAAATGGACAAGATCAAGAATTATCCCAGCGAGGCGGAAAAGCCGGTCGTTCTTCTGGTTGAAAGCGAAGTCCCTGTTATTACGGTGAACATTGCCGGGAATGTTTCGGAAGAGGTGAGGCGAAGGGTATCTGAAGATTTGAAGAGCCGTCTATTAACCGTTTCGGGGGTTGCCAGGATACAGGAGAGCGGGCTCCGGGAGCGGGAGATCTGGGTGGAAGCAGATCCATACAGGCTCTCCGCAATGCATATAAATCCCGGCCAGGTAGCCGCTGCCATAAGGACGGCAAACGTGAACATCCCTTCGGGGGTGCTTTCCGGGGGTCGGCAGGAGTATCCGTTGCGCACTTTGAGCGAATTGAAAACCGCGGAAGATGTGGCAAATATCGTCATACGTCGCGATAACGCCGGGCGTGAGGTGCGGGTCAGCGATGTCGCCATGGTCAGCGATGGATTTGAGGAGAGGACAAGCATAGGGAGGCTCAACGGCAAGGAGTCGGTCTCGCTGATGGTGATGAAGACCAGAGAAGGCTCCACCATCGAAATAGTCAACCGCATAAAGGGCATAGTGGAAAAGTATTCCGATGACGTTCCCGAAGGGATTTCCATCAACCTGAACCAGGACTCAAGCCGCTACATAAGGGAAAGGCTGAAAACCCTGTATGTGAACGGAGCGATAGGGCTCTTCCTGGTATGCGTTGTTTTATTCCTGTTTCTCAACTGGCGCATGGCGTTCTGGACCGCCATCGGCATTCCGGCATCGTTCATGGGTGCGATCATCATGATGGACTATTTCGGCATAACCATAAACATGATGTCCCTTTTCTCGCTGATCCTGGTACTTGGAATGGTTGTGGACGACGCGATAATCGTAACCGAAAACGTCTACAGATATTTGCAGGCTGGATTGACCCCTCACCGCGCGGCTATCAAGGGGACGATGGAAGTTGTATGGCCGATAACCGCCGCAACCTCAACGACCATTGCCGCATTCCTTCCGATGCTTCTCATGACCGGTATTATGGGGAAATTCATTTCAACCATTCCGATAGTCGTATCGCTCTGCCTTATTGCATCTTTTGTGGAGGCGTTTATAATTCTCCCCTCCCACCTTGCTGATTTCGCGAAGCCGTCCAATAAGCCGTTGGAGAGCGAATCGGAGTGGTTCAGGAAAATGAGGAACTCATACAGAAGATTGATAGTTTCGCTCCTCAAGGTGCGTTACAGAACTGTGGCAGTCTCTTTGGCGGTGTTTTTGGCGGCGGTCTATTTTGCCGCCGTGCATATGAAGTTCATCCTTTTCAACTCGAAGGACATTATCGGCTTTGTGGTCAGGATCGAGATGCCCGAAGGGACCAGTCTGGAAAACACAGCCGAAGCCCTGCGCAAAGTGGAAGAGCTGGCCGTGACTATGCCAAAGGAGGATCTTGCCCACGCGGTTTCAATGGTCGGGATGACAATAAACTATCACAATGGCAGGGTCGATTTCGGGAGCCATCTCGCCCAGACCATGTTTGAATCGACTGAGTTTGAAACTCCGGGGCGGAGAAACGGGTATGAGGTACTGAATGAAGTGAGGGAAAAGCTCAAGTACCTCACCGGTGTACGGTCGATAGAGATCAAGGAGATCGGAGGGGGGCCACCGGTCGGCTCAGCCCTTGAAGCGAGAATAAGCGGAGACAATTACGAAACACTGCTGAAAATATCTGAAGGACTTCAGAATCATTTGCGCGGTATCGGGGGCGTAAAGGATTTGAAGGACGATTTCATCCATGGGAAAAATGAGATACATATCGTTGCCGACGAGGGGAAACTTAGCCTTTTCGGGCTTTCGGAAAATGATGTCTCCTCCGCGGTAAAGGCCGGTTTTGACGGTATTATCGCCACTACCGCCAGGCGTGGGAGCGACGATATCGACGTCAGGGTCGTATACGACACCGAGCACAGGGAGGATATTGACCTTATAACCCAGATCCCGATTGTCTCTCCCTCCGGGAAGCAGGTGAGGCTTTCAACTGTTGCCGATATCGAATGGAAAAGAGGGTATTCCACCATAAGCCATTTCAATTCCAAGAGGACGATAAAGGTATTTGCGGAAGTCGACACTTCTGTTCTTACCGCAGGGGAGCTTTCAAAGATAGTAAAGGAATATTTCAGCGGGATTTCCGAAAACTATCCGGGCTATTCCCTTGAATTCGGCGGACAGACCGAGGAGCAGACGAAATCGCTTCAATCGCTCTTTCGCTCCACCCTTATAGGCCTGCTGGTTATATACCTAATTCTCGGCACACTTTTTAAATCTTTTTCACAGCCGTTTATTGTAATTGCGTCGATCCCGTTTTCGTTTATCGGTGTTGTAATAGGCCACGCAGTCATGGGGGAGCCTATCGGGATGCTGTCGATGGTAGGGCTTGCGGCCCTTACGGGGATAGTTATAAACGATTCCCTCGTAATGGTCGATTTTATCAATAATGCCAGGTATCGAGGCGGTACGCGCTGGGGCTCAATAATAAGATCGGCTTTCGTCAGGTTCAGACCGGTGATCCTTACTTCGCTGACTACGATATTCGGCCTCGCTACGCTTGCGTTCAAGACGTCAGGACAGGCGGCGTTCCTGGCGCCGATGGCGATATCGATAGTATTTGGTCTTATATTTTCAACAATACTTACTCTTGTTGTAATACCTTGTCTATACGCGATCCTGGACGATTTTTTAATGAGGATCTATGGAACTGATTGGAAGTTAAACGAGGATCAGGAAGCAGACGCATATTGAAAGCGGTTTAATACGTTTTAGTATATCTTCTCTTCATAAGATACATTCATGTTATGGTACGTTTTGCAACACCCCAACTATAACAATTTGTAGTTATATCAGTAACACTATTGTTTTAATTGACTGAAAGGAAATTGTTTTGATAACATGCTAATGAAGTAGGGAGCACTTATTCTGAATAGTTGCGACTGTATAGTTTTCTGTTCCCGTCTAGCCGTGTGGGTTTTATAGATACAGCTTGGGAAAGCAGTTTAAAGTGGAGAGTCTTCGGGTGAAAAATTTTTCAATAAGGATTCAGCTGATTCTGATGCTGCTGGTTCCGATAACAGTCCTGGCTGTCTACTCTATTTCTGCGATTACCGAAAAACGAGCCACCTCCAGCGAGATGGCCAAGCTGAAAATTCTTTCCGAGCTTGCCGAAAAAATAAGCAATCTGATCCACGAAACCCAAAAAGAGAGGGGAATGACGGCCGGATTCATCGGCTCCAGAGGTGCTCAGTTCAAGGATGAACTCCCCAGGCAAAGGGAGCTTACCGATAAAAAACGGGCCGAGATGGATGAATTCCTTAAAGATTTTGATCATTCGCTGTATGGCTCTGAACTGAAAAAGATACTCGATACCGCGCTTACCCTGTTAAGCGACATCAACAATAAAAGGAGCGCTATCGACGGATTTACCATCCCCCTTGGAGAAGCGATAGGGTATTACACAAAAAACAACGCCGCATTCCTTGAGATCATCGGCTTCATGGGGCAGTTGAGTAAAGACGGAGAGGTTGGGATAAGGTATCTCGCCTATTACTTCCTGCAAAATGAAAAAGAGAGGGCGGGGATAGAAAGGGCTGTTCTCAGCGCAGCTTTCGCTGCGGACAAGTTTGCTCCCGGGATGTACAGGAAAACGGTAGAGCTGATCTCGGCGCAGGATAACTTCCGCAAGCTGTTTCTCTCATCGGTACCGCAGGCCGACGTTGACATGTATTTCAAGATCATGAGCGGCGAAGCGATTGCGGAAACCGACCGGATGAAGGCGATCGCATTGGAAAAGGCCGATGAAGGTGGTTTCGGGATAGACGCCGCCTATTGGTTCAAGATGCAGACGGAGAAGATCAACAAGATGAGGGAAGTTGTCGAATATGTAACCGGTAAGATGCTCTCGCTTACGCTTGAGCGGAAGAAAGAGGCCGACTACTCCCTGGCGCTCTACGTTATCGCCACACTTGCGGCGTTTGCAGTCACGATCCTGTTCGCGACGGTTATTTTAAGGAGCATCATCGGCTCGATCGCCGTAGTAGTAAACGGCATGAAAATACTGGCAGAGAAAAACCTGACGGCGGTATTGAATGAATCACGAAATGACGAGATAGGCCAGCTGTCGAGATGGTTCAATTCGTCTACGAAATCGCTCCGCGAAGTGATGAGCATGGTCGCCGAGGCGACGAGCAGGGTTTCAAGCGCCGCTGAGGAGCTCTCAGCATCAGCCAGGCAGTCCACACATGGGACTGAGGATCAAACCCAGCGGACCGACGCGATAGCAAGCGCCATGGAAGAGCTGAGCGCGACGATATCGTCGGTATCAAGCAACCTGAACGACGCCGCAGAGATCTCAAAGCAGGCGATGGAGACCGCCCTTGAAGGTGGAAAGGTAGCGACAAACGCCATAAAAGGGATGAACAGCATCGACGCGACCGTCAAGGAATCTGCAAAGATAATTGAAACGCTCGGCGAACGCTCACAGCAGATCGGCGAGGTGATCAACGTCATCAACGATATCGCCGATCAGACGAATCTCCTTGCGCTGAACGCCGCCATCGAGGCGGCGAGGGCAGGGGAGCATGGAAGAGGTTTCGCGGTCGTAGCGGACGAGGTGAGGAAGCTGGCGGAGAGGACCACGAAGGCGACCAAGGAGATAGGTGTGACCATCGAGGATATCCAGATTAAGACCGGCGAAGCAGTAACCTCCATGAATCGGGGTACCGGTGAGGTTTCAAAGGGTCTTGAGCAGATAGACAAGACCGGTGAAGCGCTTCAGCAGATAGTGAACATGGTAAAAAAACTTGCCGACCGCGTAAGCGAAGTTGCCGTAGCCGCCGAGGAGCAGGCCGCCACCACTACCGAGATAACCAATAACACGGTAAACGTATCGCGTGTAGCCAAGGAGATGGCAAACGGCGCCGAGCAGACCTCCGCCGCCGCGCTTGACCTTACAAAGCTCGCTGGCGACCTGACCTCGATGGTCAAGCAGTTCAAGATCTAGCTCTTTCTTTACTTTCCAGTTCTATTCTTGGTAACTCAATTATTTTGTAATTTAATTCTTTCGTTATATTGTTCGAATAAAATATTGCATAATACTTTGCCAAAGTGTAACTTATTGGAACGAAACATTTCTGAAACGAGTAAAGTTCGGGGGGAATTGAATTCATATTTTTGCGAACACTGATTTATCAGGAATAAGGACCCATTATTTATGTCAATTGTCGGTTCGTGGCTTCTGGCGCTAAATAAATTAATTGAAAAGCGAGGTTATTTGTGAAAAATTTTTCAATCAGATTTCAGCTGATTCTGATGTTGCTTGTTCCGATAACGGTGCTGGCTGTCTACTCTTTTTCTGCGATTACCGAAAAACGCGCGACCTCCAGAGAGATGACCAAGCTGGAGACTCTTTCCGAGCTTGCCGAAAAAATAAGCAACCTGATACATGAATCGCAAAAAGAGCGGGGTGCGACAGCTGTTTTCATCGGTTCCAATGGGGAGAAATTCAGAGATGAAATGAACAGGCAAACAGAGCTTACAAATGATAAAAGAGTTATTTTTGTTAATTTCATTAAGGAGTTCGACAGCGGCGAATACGGTGAAGGCTTTAAAAAAACCTTTGATAAAGCTCTCAATATGCTGGGCGAACTTGATAAAAAGAGGAGCGAATCCGATAATCTGTCCATCCCCCTCGGAGAAGCGATAGGATATTACACAAATACACATGCCGCCTTTCTTGATGTCATAGCGTTTATGGGACAGGTAAGCAAAGATGGTGAGGTCAGTATTCGCTATCTTGCCTATTATTTCCTCCAGTCGGAAAAGGAGAAGGCAGGTGTCGAAAGGGCTGTTCTCAGCGGAACATTCGCCGCGGACAAATTTGCTCCTGGCTTATACCGAAAAACGGTAGAGCTGATCTCGGCGCAGGAGCACTTCCGCAAGCTGTTTCTCTCATCGGTACCGCAGTCCGACGTTGACATGTATTTCAAGATCATGAGCGGCGAAGCGATTGCGGAAACCGACCGGATGAAGGCGATCGCATTGGAAAAGGCCGATGAAGGTGGTTTCGGGATAGACGCCGCCTATTGGTTCAAGATGCAGACACAGAAGATCAATCAGATGAGGGAAGTTGTCGAGTATGTGACCGGCAAGATGCTCTCGCTTACGCTTGAGCGGAAGAAAGAGGCCGACTACTCCCTGGCGCTCTACGTTATCGCCACACTTGCGGCGTTTGCAGTCACGATCCTGTTCGCGACGGTTATTTTAAGGAGCATCA
>Ga0224496_10000313_pt1 | contig 34722 bp, 29 predicted proteins | sample SF_Jul11_sed_USG_2_FD_168127 | JGI IMG/M metagenome (GOLD analysis project Ga0224496, IMG submission 168127) | Sediment microbial communities from San Francisco Bay, California, United States - SF_Jul11_sed_USGS_8_1 | ecosystem: Environmental > Aquatic > Marine > Sediment | place: USA...
GGCATCAGGTTAAAAATAGTGCCGGATGCGGCAACCGTTGAATTACTTTCGCCGGCCAGCGCCTTTTTATACTCGTCGCCGCCCTCGCCCTCACGGCCGATGCGGGCGGCGATGGTGCTATAGGAAACCACATTCTCCATGGAATCATAGATGGTCACCGCTTCAATGCGCATACCGTGGGTGGCATTGCGGACAATGGTATCCAACATCTTGAACTGCTCCGGATTGCGAAGCGCAATCTTGCCGTAACGAACCACGGTGGGCAGCACGAACTGCTGAAAAACCTGATGGCTGATGTTTTCCGCCACGACCAGGGAATAGGCCTCGCTACGCTCCAGCAAAACCCTTTTGGCATGTTTGGAAATCAGCCAGGAAAGGACCAGGGTAAAAACCAAAAAAATGACCAGGCCGCTAAAGGAAAAGAATTTCACCAGCCGAAACGGCTTCATCCCGGCGGCATCGGGCATTGATTTCCTTTTATCCCTCATCGACAAACCCCGCATCGCTTACAATGTTCAGTATCGCATCTCGGGGTGGACTTGCCGGCCAAAGCTCGCTGATACTCCGCCCAGAGATAACGCTTGTCAATTCCATGATCAATGATATCCCAAGGAAAAAGCTCGTCCCCCTCCCGCTGCCGCATGGCATAATCCTCGGGGGAGATCCCGTTTACCCGCATGGCCTGCCGCCAGTTACAATTGGTGCTTAACATGGTCGCCAAAGCAAGGCCAACCCGGCGATCCCCCCTGGCCAGCACGGCCTGATAAAAGGCATTAACCGGCTTATCGACCATTAAGCGCACATTATGTTGTCCGACCAGCCCTTTTTTGAGAAATTTTATTTTATTTTTCAGTTCAGCCGGGGTCGCAAAAGGGTGGAACTGAAAAGGAGTCCAGGCCTTGGGCACAAAGCTGTTGACACTAAGGGTGATATTACTCAATCTACCTTGGGGCCGCCCCACGGCAAGCAGAACCGCCCTAACCTTAGCGGTCAGGCTCAATAATTCCTCCAGATCCTCTTCCGTTTCCGTGGGCAGCCCTATCATGAAATACAGCTTAAGATGATAAATACCGGCCCGCACCAAGGCCTCGGCCGCCAGCAGCACATCCTCTTCGCTGATCCCTTTATTGATTACCCCTCGTAATCTTTCCGAGCCGCCGTCCGGGGCGATAGCCGCACTTTTCAGATTACTGCGCTGCAACAGACTGCACAGCTCAGCGCTGATGGCATCGGCCCGGAGGGAGGAAAAAGAAAGAGCACAACCTTCGCTTAAAAGAAAGTCCGCCACCCGGGTAAGATCATCGACCTTCGCCATCTCCATCCCGAGCAGCCCCACCCGATTTATCTCTTTCGGCCTGGCCGCCAAGGCCGCCAGGATACTCTCCGCCTGCCAAAGCCTGGGAGGACGATAGACAAAACCAGCCGCACAGAATCGGCAGCCACGACTGCAACCACGCCCCAATTCCGCCAAAAACAGATCGGCAAATTCCGCATCCGCGGAAAGCAAGGTTGAATGGCCGGCAATCGGCGGGGCAGGGCTGAAAAGCCGCTGCACCCGGGCCGGGATTCCAGCTAATGGCGCAAAGCCAACGATCTTTCCACGCTCCCCATACTCTATCTCATAAAAGCGGGGCACGTAAAGACCAGGCAGTTGCCCGGCAAGATCGGCAAGAAGCTGTGGCCTTGAAGCTTGGGCAAGATTATCGACAAGATACTCAAGCAACTGGCCCAACACCGGCTCAGCCTCTCCCGCTACGAACAGATCGACATAGGGGGCCAGGGGTTCCGGGTTAATAAATGTCGCCACCCCTCCGGCAATGACCAGAGGCTGGCCCGGTCGACATTTCGCGTCGCCACGATCTTGGGCAAAGGGCGCCACATTGCCGGCGGCAAGCATGGCAACCAGATTAATAAAATCCTGCTCAAAGCTCATCGAACACAACAGCACCGGAAAATCAGCCAGCGGGCGGCCCGACTCAAGGGAAACCGGCTTCAGCCCACCGGGCTCATAGCAAAAACGTTCGCAGACTACATCGGGCAGGCTGTTGGCTAGATGATAGACCAACTGAAAGCCGAGATTGGAAACCGCCAGGGGATATCGGTTGGGGAAGATCAGGGCCACCGGAAACTTGCCCTTCCACTTCTTGCGCAGCGTACCTCTTTCACCGGCAAGAAAATCGGTATGTACTGGCTGGCGCTGGCTCATAACGTCCACATCGAACCTGCCAGGGGCAACAAAAGAATTCCGGCAGAAATTTTCAGCGGGTAAAAATTATCCTTACCCGCCATGGCTTATTTATTTGATTATTCCCATTATGGTCAAAACCATCAACTCTCGTTTCTTCTCAAGAAGGTGGGACGATCATATTCCTGCTCATTGAGAACGGTTTTTGAAAACGACTTGCGCATGCCGTTAACCACGGCAACGCCTTCGGCAGCATTGCGTTCCCGATTGCCGCCAAAAGGCAGCTTCTGGGCCAGGGTCTCCCGCTTCTGCTGGAGGAGCTGGACCTTTTCCGGCATTTCATCAAGACCGTCGATGGTGTCACGGATCCCGGTGGCAACCACGGTTACCTGCAGCTCTTCACCCAAACTCTCGTCAAAGATTACCCCCAGGATGATGTTGGCATCCTCGTGAACCTCTTCATAGATCTTGGTGGTGGCCTCGGTGACCTCCGCCATGGTCAAAGTATCCTGGCGGGCCGAGATGTTCACCAGAACCCCCTTGGCCCCGTCAATGCTGATATCCTGCAACAACGGACTATTGATGGCCATGTTGACCGCCTCGGCCGCGCGATTCTCGCCAACGCCGCTCCCGGCGCCCATCAAGGCCGGCCCCATCTCATTCATAACCGCTCTGACATCAGCAAAGTCGGGATTGATATACCCGGGGAGATTAATCAAATCGGTAATACCCTTGACCGCCTGCACCAAAACATCATCAGCCATCTTCATGCCGTCGATGAAGCGGGTTCCTTTTTGGCTCATGGAGATCAGCCGGTCGTTGGGAATGGTGATAATGGTGTCCACATGTTCCTTAAGTTCCTGCCAGCCCTTTTCCGCATTCTTCATCCGGGCCCGGCCCTCGAAGGCAAAAGGCTTGGTCACCACGCCGACGGTGAGGGCGCCCAGCTCCTTGGCAATCCTGGCCACCACCGGCGCCGCCCCGGTTCCGGTGCCGCCGCCCAGCCCGGCGGTGACGAAAACCATGTCACAATCCTTGAGCAGCTTGCGGATCTCATCGATACTCTCCTCGGCCGCTTCCTGCCCTACATCGGGATTTGCCCCGGCCCCCAGCCCTTTTGACACATTCGGGCCGATCTGCAGGCGGACGTCGGCCTTGGATAGATCCAGCGCCTGGACATCGGTATTGGCAGCAATAAACTCCACGCCAAGAATATTACTTTCGACCATGGTATTGACCGCATTACCTCCGCCGCCGCCAACTCCAAAAACCTTGATCTTTGCCCGTGACTCTGTTTCCGCGAATTTAAATGACATATCGATGCTCCCCTTTCAAGGTCCCCGTCTGACTCCCTGTAAATCAGGCGTTTTCGAGCTTGTTTTATATTATTCCCTTAAACCAGTCCCTCATGTGACCGGATATCCTTCCCAACATGCTGCCGCTCGGCCGCTTAAAATTAGCGCCCGGGCCGTTTTTCATCCCGTATATAACAAGGCCGACACCGGTTGCCCATTGCGGGGTACTGACGATATCGACCACCCCGCCGATATTTTCCGGCGAGCCGATCCGCACCGGCAGATCGAAAATCTGCTCGGCCAACTCTTCCATGTTATCCAAAAGCGAGGTGCCGCCGGTCATGACAATGCCGGCATTGACCATCTCTTTATAACCTGATTCCACCAGCTCCTGATTGATCAGGGTCAACATCTCCTCAACCCTGGGCTCGAGAATCTCCCCCATGACCTTCCGGGAAAGTTTCCGGTTTTTTCGGCCACCCACGCTGGGCACCTCGATCACCTGATCCTTATCGATCATCGAGGCCAACGAACAGCCATACTCCTCCTTGAGCCTCTCCGCCTCTTTTTGCGGAGTCCTGAGGCCAATGGCCAGATCGTTGGTCAGATTATGGCCGCCCAAACCAAGGACAAAGGTGTGCTTGATGGTGCCGTCGGCAAACACCGCCAGGTCGGAGGTGCCGCCACCGATGTCGATGAGGCCGACGCCCAGCTCCATTTCTTCGCGGTTAAGCACCGCCTCGGCCGAGGCCAGGGGCTCAAGCACGACATCCTTAACCTCCAGGCCGGCCCGATTGCAGCACTTGACTATATTATGGACCGCGGTCACCGAGCCGGTCACGATATGGACATCGGCCTCCAGGCGGACGCCGGTCATGCCGATGGGATCCTGAATATCGGCCTGACCGTCAACCATGAACTCCTGGGGCAACACATGAATCACTTCCTGATCCGGTGGGATCGGTACGGCGCGGGCCGCATCCACCACCCGGTCGATATCGTCCTGGCGAATTTCATTATGCTTAATGGCAATAAGGCCATGGCTGTTAAAACTCTTGATGTGGCTGCCGGCGATCCCCACATAAACGGCCCCGATATCGCAACCGGCCATGCGTTCGGCTTCATCAACCGCTGAGCGGATCGAATGAACGGTACTTTCGATATTTACCACGACCCCACGGCGCAAGCCCACCGATGGATAGCGGCCGATACCGATAATGTCCACTCGACTGTCACGGACCTCGCCGACAACAACACAAATCTTGGTTGTCCCGATATCCAACCCAACAACTAATTCGCCACGCTCATCGTTTGTCATCTGTTCACCTTAATGCCGGTCCCCTTATCATTGAGGGCCAATCCCCTTTCACACCGGACCGGCAAAACCAACCAACACTTTATTGGGCGTATAGTTCATATGAATATACGCAATTTGGGAAAATTCATCCTTCTTATACAGCCGATACAACACCTTGGCCAAAAGATAATATTTAGTTCTTATTTCACCCTGCCCCAAATGAATGGGAAAGGGCCGGTTGACCAAAAACAGGATGATATCATCCTTGTTCTTCAGATTAAGCTCCGAGATATTCTGCCTGGGCAAGATCGAACTTCCATTGCCCGCATAACGAATAAACTGCAAAGCCTCATCCAAGGCCGAACCCTTGACCTTTTCCGGCCAGTGCTCTTGATCAAGGCCGCTGATCACCGGGTAATCCATGTCTTCCGGCGGCAGGACCTGGGCAAAAGCCACCCCCTTGCCATCCAGATAAAAGAGCCCTTTCGCCAACGAAACAATGGCCACCGGCTCCCGCTCTTTCACCGTGATATTGAGAAGATTGGGCCAGACCCTTTCAATATCGATTGATTCTACCCATTCGTGGGATTCAATATTCTTCTCTATCCGGTCAAGATCCAGGGCCAGCAGATTGCTATGCACATCCACCCCGCTAAGTTCGAGGATAAGGTTCTTGGTGGTGCGCCGGCAACCCTCAATCCTCGTCGCGGTAATCTGAAAGAAATCAGACTGCCCCAACCCCTTGTAAACAATAACTCCACCGACCACCAACGCCACGGTGACAACACAGAGGATCACCACTAACACGACGATCTTCCTCTTCAACCCCATCCCAGAGGACTTCTTACCGCCATAGCGCTGCTGTATCGTTTTTCCTCTTCGCAAGATCGAAAAGAACCTCTGTCAATAATTATGTTAAAATACAAACTTCCGGCTCAAGCCACACCCTGAACCGCTCGTTGACCTTTGCCTGGACAAGCCCCATCAAATCGAGAAAATCCTGGGCCGTGGCATTGCCGCAATTAACCAAAAAATTGGCATGTACCTCGGAAACCTGTGCCCCACCGACCCGCAACCCCTTTAAACCCGCCTCATCGATCAGCTTTCCAGCCGGGGGCATGCCGACCGGATTCTTAAAAAAAGAGCCGGCACTGGCAACCTTGCCCGGTTGTTTGTTTTTACGATTTTCCATTAACTGCCTGCACACCTTGTCAACCTTTTGGCCGTCAGCTTTTTCCAGCAGAAACTCCGCCGCCACCACCACTTTGTTTCCCTTCTCCAGGTGGCGGTAAGCAAAGATCAATTCAGCCCTTTCCCGTCTGACCAACTTCCCGGCCGGAGTCGCAAAAGTAACGGCGCTGAGGGGATCCGCGATCTCCGCCCCCCAGGCTCCGGCATTCATGGCAACAGCGCCGCCCACCGAGCCGGGAATCCCGGCGGCAAACTCCAGACCGCTCAAACCATGCTCGACAGTCCAGTTCACCAGCCGCATCAGCCCGCAGCCGGCTTCAACCCTGACCAGTTCATATCCAGCGACCTCAGAAGCCAGAATATCGATTGCCCCGAATTCTCGACCAAGAACGATTATCACCCCGTCGTAACCTTTGTCCGACACCAAAATATTGCTGCCGCGCCCAATCACCCGCCAGGGGACGGCGAGATCATTTAATATGGCCAGCAGCGCGGCAAGTTCCGCCTCGCCGGCCGGCAGGGCAACGGCCTTGGCCGGACCACCGACCTGCAAGGTGCACCAGCGCGCCATGGGACTGCTCCACATGATCCTGCCTTGCCACATCTTCTTCAGCTGTTCCGGCCACTGCCTGTTCAACTGCACCTCCCTGTCCAACCAAAGTCCGGCATCGATATCCCCCGGGCGATAAAATTCACCCTTGATCATCCCGGCGCCGGGCCGCGGATCGATATCAGGCCGCAACATTCCGCTGCTCCAATATCTTGAGCAATTCCTCGCCGGCCCTCAAGATGTCACCGGCGCCCAGGGTCAAGACGATATCCCCGGGCTGGAGCATGGTCCGCACCGTTACCGCCAATGATGCCACCTCGGCCACAAAATGAGCGTCCCGCTGCCCATGCCGCCTTATCTCCTCAAGCAATGACACGCCGCTTACCCCTTCAATGGGCTGTTCGCCGGCCGCATAAATTTCCGTGAGCAACAATACATTGGCCTCATGAAACGCAGTGCTGAACTCCTTGAACAATCCGGCGGTCCTGGTATAGCGGTGGGGCTGAAACATGACCACGATCCGCCGCTTGGGCCAGGCGGCCCGCATCGCGGCCAAGGTCGCCTTGATCTCGGTGGGATGATGGCCATAATCATCGACCACGGTTATGCCGTCACACTCGCCCTTGATCTGCATCCGTCGCTGCACCCCGCTGAAGCCGGCCAAGGCTTGCTGAATGACGCTAAAGGGAATTTCCAGTTCAAAGCCCACCGCAATGGCGGCCAAGGAGTTGTACACATTATGCTGGCCGGGCAAATTCAAGGTTATTTCCCCCATCACCTCTTTGCCCCGACAGACCTCAAAGGTGGAAACCATTCCCTTGGTTTCGATGGATCGGGCATGGACATCGGCCTGACTGGTCAGGCCATAGGTAATGGTCCGTTTCTTGATTTCCGGGAGCAAATCCGCCACATTGGGATCATCAAGGCAAACGATCGCCGCGCCGTAGAATGGAATTTTATGGATAAACTCAAGAAAGGTAGCCTTGATCTGATCAAGATCACGGTAATGGTCCAGATGCTCCAGATCAATATTGGTAACGATCTCCAAGACCGGGGAGAGCTTCAGAAACGAACCATCGCTCTCATCCGCTTCAGCCACCAGAAATTCACCGGCGCCGAGTTTGGCATTGGTGCCGAGACTGTTCACCTTGCCGCCGATAACCACGGTGGGATCCAGTCCGGCTTCAGCCAGCAACCACCCGACAATGGAGGTGGTCGAGGTCTTACCATGGCTGCCGGCCACCGCTACCCCGTATTTTTTCAGCCGCATCAGTTCGGCCAGCATCTCCGCCCTTGGAATAACCGGGATGTGCGCGTCATAAGCCGCCTGAACCTCGGGATTTTTTTCCTTAACCGCCGAAGACGTCACCACCACATCCGCCCCGACCACCGCCTTGCGCTGATGGCCGATGTAGATAATTCCACCCAGCTCCTTAAGGCGGCGGGTGATGTCGCTTTGCCGAAGATCGGAACCGCTCACCTTGTAGCCAAGATTAAGCAGCAACTCGGCAATACCGCTCATGCCGATCCCGCCGATTCCCACAAAATGAACATGTTGTGTTTTTTTATACATTTTTCCTGAATACCTGTTAGTTCTGCGGTTATACCCGGTTAAGCAACCGCACACTCTCGTCCACAATTGACTGAGTAGCGCCGGGCTTAGCAAATGTCCGCATTTTTTTCCCCATTTGTCCCAAAAGCTGCGCATCATTTAAAAATGCCTCGATTTGCTCTTGCAACTTCGCTGCGGTAAGTCCGCTTTCCTCAAACATCACCGCCGCACCGCCGACCACCAGAAACTGCGCATTGGTAACCTGATGGTTGTCCGCCGCATAGGGATAAGGGATAAAAATAACCGGCTTGCCGGTAGCGGTCAACTCGGCAAGGGTGGTCGCCCCGGCCCGGGACACGACAAAATCCGCCTTTGCATAGGCCGCTGCCATATCATCGATAAAGGCCGCCACCTCGGCCTTTATCCCTTCTTGGGCATAGGCGTTGCGCACCCACTCTTCATCCTTGACCCCGGTCTGATGAATGACCGAAAAACCGGCGGGCAGCCCGGCGGCGGCCAAGGCCTCGACCACCAACTTGTTGACCTGGTGGGCGCCCTGACTTCCGCCCAGAACCAGCATCGTCTTTAATTCGCTCTGCGCGGGCCGCTGGTCGGCCACCGCCAAAATTTCCCGGCGGACCGGGTTGCCGGTGAGCACTGTTTTGCCGACGGCAAAAAACTTTTCAGAACCGGGTATTGAAGTATATATGCGATTGACCATTTTTCCAAGGATCCTGTTCGTAATTCCCGGTACGGAATTCTGTTCGTGAATACAGGTCTTGATTCCCATAATTTTAGCGGCCAACACCACCGGTCCGGTCACATATCCGCCAACCCCGAGAACCAGGTTCGGCTTAAAGCCCTTTACTATCTTGATTGCCTGCCAGAGACTTAAGGGCAAGCGAACCATGGCCTGCAGGGTTCCCAACAAGGATTTTCCCTTAATTCCCAGGCAACTGATCGATTCTTTCTGCAATTCCAGGTTACGCAAGGCCTGGTTATCAATGGACCGATCGGTGCTGACGAACATAACTTTCCCGTCGGGAAATCGCTGCTGCATGGCCTGGGCCACCGCGATTCCCGGGAAAAGATGCCCCCCTGTTCCACCGCCGGTAATAATGATCCGCATTGCGTTATAGATATCCTTCTCCTGGCAAATTTAATGGGTCAAGCGCGCGCTCAAGGCCTTGCCGCAGATATATACCTGCTGAATAACCTGCTGATAGCAGTCCGGGCAATATCCGTGCGATATCCTAATCTCCCCCGCGGCTTTCTGCTTTTTCCACCCGTTACTTCCCTTGGTCCGATGACAAACACAACAGATCGTCCTCATGGCTTCTCCTCCGAGCCGGTTTCCGCAAAGACCCTCTTTTTTATACAAAAGAGGCCTCCCGGACAACTTCGACTCCTCCGTTAGTCATAACAACACCATTTTTAGCCAGATTGAGCACCGCTTGGCTAAACACCGCACCCCTGTGACCATAACTTTTGAACATATCAAAACTTGCGCAGGCCGGTGAAAGTAAGACCGACTCCCCGGCCTTGGCAATGGTACTTGCCAGTTGCACCGCCTCCTCCATGCTTTCGGCAAACTCGACCCTGGTATAATCTCTAAAGGTGGCGGCCATCGCCTCTTTTGCTTCCCCGATCAGGACCATGGCGCCAACCTTTTCCTTCACCACCTCGAGCATAAGATCATAGCCGCCGCCCTTATCCCGGCCGCCCGCGATCAAAGTAACCGTGCCGGCCATGCCCTTGAGCGCCGAAACCACGGCGCCGACGTTGGTGGCCTTGGAATCATCGAAATAGCTCACCCCATTAATCTGCGCCACCAACGCCAGCCGATGCTTGAGCGGCGTAAAGTTCGTCAAGCCCCGGGCCACGGCGGAAGAGGGGCAACCGCAGGCGCGCAGGGCGAGAATTGCCGCCATGGCGTTATAGGAGTTGGGAGCCGAGCTAAAAACTGTTCCGGCCAAATCATATTCTTCCATCAAGTTGCCGGCACCACTCCCCATCTCCAGTCCCACCTTTTGCCCAGCCAGCCAGGCTCCGGGCCCGGCCGGTTGTTGCTTGCCGAATGTCAACAAGCGACTGGCATAAGGCCAACGCCCTGCCTTGCCGCCGTTGCGGACCAGCCCGGCTTCGATCACCCGGTCATCGCCGTTGATAATTGCGGTGTCCCCGGCTCGCTGGTGTTTAAAAATACTCATTTTGGAATCGGCATAATCATCATAGGAGGGGTAACGATCCAAGTGATCCGGGGTAATATTCAACAATAAGGCAACATCCGGCCGAAAATCAGCCCCGCCGTCCAGCTGATAACTGCTCACCTCCAGCACCACGAAATCAGCCTCCTGGCCGCCTTGTAGGTATTCGGTCAACGGCACCCCGATATTGCCGCCGACAAAAACCTCCTTCCCGGCCGCCCGCAGCAAATCGCCGACCAGGGTCGTCACCGTACTCTTGCCGTTGGTGCCGGTAATGGCCACCACCGGGGTTTTTAAAAAATCTTTCGCCAGCGCCAGTTCGCCGATGACCGGCACCCCGGCTGCGAGGGCTTGACGAATAGCCGGAAGGGACAAAGGTACCCCGGGGCTAACCAGCACACAGTCGGCATTACAAAAAAGTTCAGAGGAATGGCCACCTGTTTCGATATGCAATCCTTTCTCCAATAGCCACCGAACCAAGTCTCCCTCAAGGTTTTCCAGATGGCCACCCTCTGAAACCGTAATTTCTACTCCCAGACCAAGCAAAAACCTGATCGCCGAGACCCCGGAGGAGCCCAGGCCCACCACCACCACCTTCGCTCCCGGTCGCAGTATTTTTTTCAGGTCAAGGTCTTTCATTTCCCGTCCCTAGCGCAATTTCAAGGTGGCCAGGGCTGCCAGGCCCATGACGATGGAGACGATCCAAAACCGGACAACAACCTTGGATTCATGCCACCCTTTCTTTTCAAAATGGTGATGAAACGGGGCCATCAGAAATATCCGCTTGCCGCCGGTCATCTTAAAAAAACCAACCTGCAGGATCACCGACAGGGCTTCCATCACAAAAACACCGCCCACGATGACCAGCAGGATCTCCTGCTTGATGATAATAGCCACCTGACCCAAAGCGCCGCCCAGAGCCAAGGCCCCCACATCCCCCATAAAAATCTGGGCCGGATAGGCGTTGAACCAGAGAAAGCCGAGACTGGCGCCGACCAGGGCGCCGCAAAAGACCGCCACCTCGCCGGCGCCCTGAACAAAGGGAATCTGCAGATAAGCGGCCAGACCGGCATGCCCGGCCAGATATGAAAAAAGCAGATAAACGCTGCTGGTCACCACGGTCGGCCCGGTCACCAAGCCATCCAGGCCGTCGGTGAGATTAACGGCATTGGAGGCGCCGACCACGACCAGCACAGCAAAAACCACATAGAACCAACCAAGGTCGGGCTGGATATTCTTAAAAAACGGGAAACTCAGGTGCCCGTCAAAATCCGGATGAAAATAAAGGACCAAACCTGCAGCCGCGGCCGCGGCGATCTGCCAGCCAAGTTTGCCCATGGCACTCAAGCCGGCACTGTTCTGTTTTTTAATTTTTTGGTAATCATCATAGGCGCCGATGGCGCCGAACCAGATCATGATGCCGAGAATCAACCAGACATAATAGTTGGTCAGATCAACCCACAACAAGGTCGAGGCCGCCACCGCCGACAGAATCAGCAGACCGCCCATGGTCGGCACTCCTCTTTTGGAGTAATGGGATGCCGGACCGTCATCCCGCACCACCTGGCCGATCTGATATTTCCGCAACTGGCTGATGAACCAAGGGCCGATCAACAACAAAACCAGAAAGGCCGTTATGGTCGCCCCGATACTCCGGAAGGTGATATAACGGAAAACGTTAAAGGCCCCGAATTGTTCATGAAGCGGAAAAAGAAAATGATAAAGCATGGTTGTCGATAATCCCCCTGATTATTCCGCCAGCATGCCCTGGGTAATGGTTTCCATCTTCATTCCCCGGGATCCTTTGACCAAAACCCAATCACCCTCGCTGAGTTCATCTTTTTCAATCATCTTGGTCAACCAGGCCGTGATCTCTTTTTTATCGGCGAACACCATGGCCTTTTTCGGGCTCATCCCCATCTTCAAAGCCCCAGCGACCACCTGTTCGGCATAGGCGCCAACCGTCAACAGATAGTCGAACTTAAGCTTGCCGACCGTGGCCCCGATATAACCGTGAGCGGCATCGCTATGCTGACCAAGCTCCAGCATATCGCCGAGAATCACGATTTTCTTGTGCTTGTGATCCATGTGCTGCATGGTTTCAAGCGCCGCCAGCATGGATGAAGGGTTGGCGTTATAGCAATCATTCACCAGCTTGATTCCGCCGACCAGCTTCTCTACCTGCATCCGCTTCTCAAAAGGGGCAAACCCCTCGAGCCCCTTGACAATATCTGTAAATTTCAAGCCGGCGGCATGGCCCATGGCGGCGGCGGCCAGGCTGTTAATAACGTTATGGGCGCCCAGGCTTTTTATCCTGACCCGGCTAGACTTCTGGCCGATCTGCAAGGTAAAGGACATGCCCCGCTCGCCAAGGCTTACCACCCTGGTGGCCCGCACCTCGGCTTTGGGGCTTTTGCCGAAGGTGATTTTCTTCTGGCGGCAACGCTTGGCAAGGGCCCTGACTCGACTGTCATCTATATTCACCACCAGCGTGCCCCAGGCCTTAATCCCGGCAAACAGCTCGCCCTTGGCCCTGGCCACCCCGTTGACGTCCTGCAGCCCGGCAAGATGCGCATCCTGGACGTTGGTGATACAGGCAATGTCAGGGGCGGCAATCTCGGTAAGCCGGGCGATTTCCCCGGGCCGGTTCATGCCCATTTCCATTACCGCAAAATCATGATGATAACCTACGGGCAACAGCGAGAGCGGCATGCCGATCAGGTTATTGAAATTACCTTCGGTTTTAAGAACGTTATATTCCTTGGCCAGCAGAAAGGCGGTCATCTCCTTGACCGTGGTTTTACCTGAGCTGCCGGTGATCGCCAACACCTGCAAATCAGACATCACCGAACGGCGATAAGCCGCCAGATCGCCAAGCGCCGTCAAGGTGTCATCAACCAGAATCACCGGCACCGACATTTCTTTTTCAGGCTTTTGCGAAACAACCAGACCGGCGGCGCCTTTACGCATAGCCTCGGCCACAAAATCGTGACCGTTAAATTTATCCCCGGTCAAGGCCAGAAACAAATCACCCGGCTCAAGATTCCTGGTATCGGTGCATACCCGCCGAAAGCCCGCCTCGGTGCGGCCGCAAACAAACCTGCCGCCCGTAGCCATCAACACCTGGGAGAGGGTCCAGACCGGATCCTGAATGGTTGTAAAGCCATACCCAAAACTTGTCGCGGCATCCCCGTTTTTCAACCTGCCGTTTCCGATTTTTCCTGCTCTTGCCAACTCCATCACCGTCTCCCTTTTTCGAAAAAGCACCCCACGGTTGCTTCCGGCATCAGTTACCAGCTTTGCTCCGCTGCCAATCTTGCCGCCTCCAGCCGATCATCGAAAAATCTTTTCCCCTGCCGATCTATCTGATATGTCTCATGCCCTTTCCCGCAAATCGCCACCACATCCCCAACCCCGGCATGGCGAATCGTGGTTCTGATCGCCTCCCGGCGATCAACCACAACATCATAACCCTGAAAACCTGCACCCAGCAAGGTCTCAACCCGCATCCGCGGCAGGGCGTGCGCCTGGATGCCCGATTCGATCTCGGCAAGAATCGCCTCGGCTGATTCACTGCGGGGGTTGTCGGAGGTCAACACAACAACATCAGCTAATTGCCCGGCAATCTTGCCCATAATCGCTCTTTTGCCGCGATCCCGGTCCCCGCCGCAACCAAAAATGACAATCAATCGTTTGCGGGTCAACTTCCGCAAGGTCGCCAACACATTGGCGAGGGCATCCGGGGTATGGGCATAATCAACAAAAACATTGATCCCGGCAACAGAGCCGACCTTTTGCAAGCGCCCCGGCGCATCCTGGGCCACAGCGAGCCCTTCCGCCACCTTTTCCCTGGAAATCCCCAATGCCGCGGCAACCCCGACCGCGCCCAGCATATTCTTGAGATTAAACTCACCAACCATTCGGCTCTTGACCAGGATCTTGCCCTGGGGAGCGTCAAACTCGGCAACCGTCCCGGCAATAGATTCGTCAATGGGATGCACGACAACATTTGATCCTGTTTTACCGCAGGAAATAAGCCGGCCACCTCCACTATCCTTTTTAGCCAACTCCCGCAACAACCGCGGCCCCCAAGGCTCTTGTTCCTTACCGTCAACCACGACCACGGCCTTGCCATCCGGCTTCAGATAATCAACAAAAAGCTTTTTCTTGGTGACAAAGTAGTTTTCCATATCCCCGTGAAAATCAAGATGGTCCCGGGTCAGATTGGTAAACAGGGCCACATCGAAACGCATCCCGCCGATCCGCTGCTGCTCTATGGAATGCGAGGAGACTTCCATGATAACGTGACTGACGCCGCCGTCGGCCATTTCCCTGAGCAATTGCTGCAAGCTTATCGCGTCCGGCGTGGTAAACGGTGCCTGCAACTCTTTGTGGTTATAACGATAATTCACCGTTCCGATCACCCCGGGATTGCCGCCATTGCCACGAATAATCGACTCGAGCAGATAGGTGGTGGTGGTCTTGCCGTTGGTGCCGGTAATACCGATCATTACCATCTCAGCCGCCGGATGCCGGCAAAAGGCGGCGGCAACCTTGCCCAGCGCCTCTTGCGTGCTGGCGGTTTCCAGACAGGCAACCTGCTGATCAAGTTTCAATCTGCGACAAAACCCCTTATTCACCAACACCGCTGTACAACCTCGTCTGACCGCTTCCCGAACATAATCATGACCGTCGACCGTCTGCCCGGCAATGGCAACAAACAAGGTCCCGTCCGCTGCCCGCCGCGAATCGGCAGTCAGTCCGGTTATCATCGTGCTCGGCATCTTTACAGGGTTAAGCACATCCACCTCTTTGACCAGCTCCTGCAACTTAATTCCGGTAATAGTTTTATCGGTACGATCCATTTCCGATACCCGGCTCACATCACTTTTAACTCAAGCACACATTGCTTAACACCCAACAATGAGCTGCCCGACGGCGGATACTGATTAACCACCCGGCCCGACCCGCTGATCCGCACACGCAGCCCATACGGCTGCAGCACCTGCAAGGCCTTACGGAGGCTGCCCCCCCGCACATCCGGCATTTTCAAACCCTCAGGGCCGTGGGTGGCCGAGGGCTGCATTTCCGATTTTGCCTGGAGCTTCTGCCATTGCTTATAAAATTTTTCACCCCGCCGCTCCAATTCTTTACTGTTGGGCAAGGCTGCTTGCTTAGCCATGATTTTTTGGGCAGAGACCAAAAAATTATCCGCCATCTCCCGAGCCGCTGACTTTTGACGCACATCAACCTCGGCGCCCTCCATGATTACAACCAAGGCCAGCACAGGCTTTTCAACGGGGTAGGCCCCCAACAAAATGGTATCGGCCACCAGCTTTTCTTCAAAATCTCCCTCGGCGGCAGGCCGCCCCGGCACCCGTTGCTGCTGCATCGACTCCAGAATAACGGGCGCCTTGCCGGAGGATACCCCCAGCCGCAATTTCGCAAGCAGGGCCTGGCTGACTTGAGGCTCAACCGAATAGCGCCCCTCATTCGACTGCGCCGGAATACGCCAAACCTGCTCTCCACTCCATATCGCTTTTAAAACATGGGGCGAAACCTCTTTGCCGTTATTAATCAGCCTGGCAAAAGCAGCCAACAAGGCCAGCGGGGTTGCTTTCGACAAAAAGTCCTCTTCCCCCTGAACCTTTATTGCAGCTTCAGGGGTATCTTCAAATTCAACCTCACTATATTTGCCGACCGGCGAAAACTCCGATTCCTTCACCAAAAAATGGGCGCCGGGCAAATCGATTTCCCCGGGCGCCAACAAGCCAAGCTGTTTAAACATCTCCTCCAGGCCGGGGCCGCAATTCGATCCATCCGCCCCAAAAAGCCCGGCGGAAACATAAACCTCGCTCTGCAACCAATGCCAGGACCCGTCATTACCCAACAGAGGGGAACCGGCAACATCCTCAGCCCCGGAATTGTTGAGGTTGGCCGCTATACAAAAAAGCCGCTTCATGGCCCCCAGATCAACCTCGTCTTCAACCACCCGATTGCGCCGGGCCTCGGCCTCATAGTCCCAAAACCGATTCGGATCATAGGCCGGCAAGCTGGCCAGGGCTACAATCTCGCCACTGTCCGGCACCATCATGGCCGCCAGCACATTTTGCGCCGAACTCTTTGCGCTGAGCTCTTTTAATTTCCGCTCCAGCATGGCCTGCACATCAAAATCAAGGGTCAAAATAATATCGGCCCCGACCTCGCCGTCCATAATTTCCGCACTCACCCCGGCATTACGTAACCGGGAATCATAAACACCGCGCCCCCGCAAAACCGGATCATAAACAGATTCAACCCCGGCCAACCCTTGTTCATCCTTCAAAAAGCCGACGACATGGGCGCCGACCTGCCCCCAGGGATAGAACCGATGCGCCTGCACCAGGCGATACACCCCCCGCTGGTTCAGGTTGACAATCTGCTCGGCCTGATCATTGGGGATATCCCGACCCAACCAGACAAAGCTCCGCTCGCCCTTGAGATCGGCCAGTACCGTTTTCTCATCAACCGCCAGGATTTTCGACACCTGGCCGGCCACCGCCTCAGGGTTATCCAGCTCCAGCGGCCTTGCGTATATCGAACTTCTCCGAAAACTTACCGCAAGCTCCCTAAAGTTCCGGTCAAAGATATTTTTCCGCTCGCCGATTTTCCGCTGCTGCTTGACGACAGCCGAGTCTTTGACAACCGTTTCCACTACCACATTCTTATCTTTACAACTCTGCAACTTCACCGCCACCAGCCCCAAAACCACAAACAGCAAAATGGCAATAATTCCCCAGATTGCTGTGCGCTTATTTTCGGTTTCAACCGGTCGCTTTTTCATAAGATCCAATCACGGTCGTCTAATTTGTTTTTTCGTCGGCGGATACAGACCCAACGCCTTGGCCGCTTCTTCAATTTTTTGCGGCTCCATAATCCGATCACGCTGCTCTACCAGCATTTCGTTTTTGGCTAGCAGTTCCCGCTCCTCATGATTCCCTTTAGCCAACTCACCGAGACTGACCCGCAGAGCTAACCCAAACCAGACACTTGAAATCAGCCCGACCAAAAGGGCCGCAACGGCAACAACCCCTACCACCTTGAGGGCCTTGCCATTGCCGCCCCCCATGGACTGCCTGCCTGATCCGCGCTTATTGTTGCCGACAACCGGCGAGTATCGATGAGAATAATCGCGCATCTCAGCACCCCTCGGCCTGGGCGACCCGAAGCTTCGCACTCCGCGCCCGGGGATTACGCTGACACTCTTCCGCGCCCGGCAAAACAGGCTTGGCAGTCAAAACCCTGAGGCTGGAATTATCCCGAAATGCCTGTTTAACCATTCGATCCTCCAAGGAATGAAACGAAATTACACAGAACTTCGCCCCCGGCTTAAGCAGGGCGGCGCCGTCCTCAAGCACCTTTTTCAAATTTTCAAGTTCGCGGTTGACGGCAATCCTTAATGCCTGAAAGACCTTGGTGGCAACATGAATCTTCTTCGGATGAAAACGACGGGGCACAGCATGATATACGATATCGACCAACTGATCGGTTGTGGCGATCACATCTTTTTTCCGCTCCTCAACAATCCATGCGGCAATCCGCCGGGCCTGCCGCTCTTCGCCGTAATAGTAGAAGATATCGGCCAGATCATCCTCCGAGGCCCGGTTAATCAGCTCGGCGGCGGTCAGTCCAATCCGCTCATCCATCCGCATATCAAGGGGCTCACTCCCCTTAAAACTGAAGCCGCGGCCACTGTCATCCAACTGCAATGACGACAACCCCAGATCCAGGAGCAGACCATCGATGCCTTGCACGCCGATCTCCATCAGACTCTCCCGTACAGATGCGAAATTTTGATGGACAAAATGAACGCGATCACCAAAGGGAGCCAACCTCTGCCGGGCCAGCGCCAGGGCCGAGGCATCCCAGTCGAAACCGATGACCCGACCACTCGGCCCGCATTGGGCCAAAATCCCTTCGGTATGCCCCCCCAGCCCAAGGTTACAGTCAACATAGACTCCGCCATCGACCGGGGCCAGAAAATCAACAACTTCAGCCAACAGCACTGATTGATGAATAGCCTGCATAGCCAACTAAAAAAGACCCATTTCAAGAAGAACCTGCTCGAAATTCTGGAAATTCTCCGCGGAAGGCTTGTTCTCAACCTCCCAAACCCCTTTATCCCAAATCTCAAAATAGGTAATCATGCCATTGACCACGACATCCTTGGTAACGCCGATATCGTCCCGCAACCCGACCGGCAGCTGAATCCGCCCCTGCTTATCGAGGGTGCACTCAACCGCGCCGCCGATCATGTACCGGATCAACTTAACCGTCTCGGGGCGCTTCTGCCCCTGAGCCAACAGGGTCATCTCCAATTCTTCCCAGTGGGGCAAGGGATAGGCCCGCAAACACTTATGCCAGGGAGTGACCATTAGCCGCTCATCAGCTTGCCGCCGCAGAGCATCGCGAAACCTGGTGGCAATATTCAGCCTGCCCTTGGCATCAAGGGCATGCTCGGAGCGCCCCCGCAAATGACAGACCGTATTTTTCATAACCGCTTCTTCCACACCGACACCTCTCCCTTACCCACTTTACACCACTTTAATATACCTTATAGTGACAGAAGAACATCGGTGTCAAGAAAAAATCCCAAATCGAATTAGTTACAACTATATTAGCAAAAGATTAATCACCCCATCAGCACCCACAGTATAGTTACACATAAAAATTGACCCACTACATATAGTGTATCGACGCCACACTAAGCACAATATTAAAATTAAATATTTTATAGGTGGGGCATTGTGGGTAAAATTTAAAGAACATAACCAAATCATATCCACCCCCCAGTCGGGGCAAATTCAATTATCTTGTCCTTATCACGCTTTTTTCTTGCCTTTAGCCCCATGATCATATATAGTGTCTATCTTTTTCTCCGCCCCTCCGGCGGCAAAATCTATTTACATTCAAAACAGGCCGAAAAATGGAACAGCAAAAAATCAGAAACGTGGCAATCATCGCCCATGTCGACCATGGTAAAACCACCCTTGTCGACCAACTCTTCAAACAGGGCGGCATGTTTCGCGAAAACCAGGATGTTGCCGAACGACTCATGGACTCATCCGACCTGGAGCGAGAGCGCGGCATCACCATCACCTCCAAAAACGGCTCATACTGCTACAAGGATTACTGGCTGAACATCATCGACACCCCGGGCCACGCCGACTTCGGCGGCCAGGTTGAACGGATCATGCGCATGGCCGACGGCTGTCTGCTGTTGGTTGACGCCCAGGAAGGCCCCATGCCGCAGACCTATTTCGTCCTCAAAAAAGCCCTGGCCTCCAAACTGCCGGTCATCGTGGTCATCAATAAGATAGATAAACCCGCCGCCCGCTGCGAATGGGTTGTCGACCAGGTCTTCGACCTTTTCGTCAAGCTCAACGCCCCGGACGAACTTCTGGACTTCCCGGTTGTTTACGCATCCGCCAAACAAGGCTATGCCAAGCATCAGATGACCGATGAGAACAAGGACATGGAGCCGATCTCCCAGCTGATCGTCAAACATATCCCACCCCCAGGCGGCGATGCCGACGCCACCCTGCAATTCCAGGTAAGCTCCATCGACTACTCGCCCTACCTCGGTCGCCTCGGCATCGGCAAAGTGGTCAACGGCACCCTCAACATCAACAAGGGCATCGTGGTCTCAAAACGCGACGGCACCCTGGTTCCGGCTCGAGTCTCCAAGATTTACCGCTTTGAGTGTGACCAGAAAGTAGCCACGGACAAAGCCGGAGTAGGCGAGTTGATCGCGGTGGCCGGCATGGAGGACGTCACGGTCGGCGTCACCCTTACCGACCCGGACAACCCGATGCCGTTGCCCCTCATCGAGATCGATCCGCCAACCATCTCCATGAACTTTATCCCCAACGACTCACCCTTTGCCGGCATGGAAGGCAAATTTGTTACCTCTCGCCACATTGAGGAGCGCCTCCGCCGGGAAACCCTCTCCGATGTCGCCCTCCAGTATGAACCCTTAAAGGAAGGCGCCGGCTATGTGGTCTCCGGCCGCGGCGAACTCCACCTTTCCATCCTCATCGAAAAGATGCGCCGGGAAGGCTATGAACTGCAGGTTACCCGCCCGCAGGTTATCATGAAGAAGATAGACGGTGCGATCCACGAACCCTTTGAAGAGTTGACCGTTGACGTTGACGAGAAATACAGCGGCGCGGTCATCGAACGCCTGGGTTCCCTCAAGGGCCAGATGATGGAGATGACCCAGGAAAAAGGCATGACCCGCCTGGTTTACAAGATCCCCACCCGCGGCCTGCTCGGCTTTCGCTCCGAATTCATGACCGCCACCAAGGGGTTAGGCATGATGAACTATGTCTTTGCCGAATACGCCCCCTATGCCGGGGACATTATCAACCGGGTCAACGGCGTGCTGATTTCCATGGAAACCTGCACCACGGTGGCCTATGCCCTCTTCAACCTGCAGGATCGCGGCAAACTGTTCCTGGGACCGGGCGTTAAAGTATATGCCGGCCAGATCGTCGGCGAGCATTGCCGCAACAACGACCTGGTGGTCAACCCGGCCAAGGGCAAAAAACTTACCAACATGCGGGCCTCCGGCTCCGACGAGAGCGTGGTCCTCACCCCGCCGCCCCTGATGACCCTTGAAGACTGCATCGCCTATATTAATGATGACGAGCTGGTCGAAGTTACCCCGGAGTCGATCCGAATCAGAAAGAGAAAACTGAAATAACCTTTGCCCGAACCCGGCTATAATTAGCAGGCTCACAGTTTTCCGCACCAGACCCGTTCTACAGCTCACCCCTTCCCATTGTCACCCGGGAAGGGGTGAACTTTTTTCTCCCCCCACCTTTTTACCGCAAAACCATCTCGTTTTTTTTGATCTGTACCCTTCTCGAAAATGTGTTATCTTTTATTATGGCTATTGACTATCTCCCAAAAAAAATACGCCTAGGCACTGCCATAAACCGATAATCAGCGAGACGTTCACTATGCAAAGCAAGGGGCAACTCATCACCGGAAAAGGGGGCCTCCTCTTCCACCTCTTTCTCTCAACGGTTTTGCTTTGCATATTTTTGCCTTCCCCGCTTCCGGCAACCGGTTCCGAAGCTCTTTCCCCGGTAAAAATAGGCATCCTGGCCAAAAGGGGCGACACCCAGGCCATGAGACAATGGCAGTTGACCGCTGATTACCTTGCCGCCGCCATCCCGCATCACTCTTTTAAAATAATCCCCCTTGATTTCAACCAAGTCCCGCAGGAGGTAAAGGATAAAAGCATCGATTTTATCCTCACCAACAGCGGCAATTATGTTGAGCTGGAATACCAATACGGCATCAGCCGAATCGCCACCATGAAAAATCTTCTCGATCACCAGCCCCACAACCTTTTCGCCGGCGTAATTTTCACCAGAGCCAACCGGACCGACATTAACGAGTTGTCCGACCTTATCGATAAATCATTCTACGCGGTCGACCCATCATCCCTGGGCGGCTGGCTCATGGCCTTACGGGAAATGCGCGCCCAGGGCCTCGACCCGGAAAAAGATTGCAAAAAGGTCCACTTTACCGGCACCCACGACAACGTGGTCATCGCTGTACTCAAGGGCGAGGCCGATGCGGGCACGGTGCGCACCGACACCTTGGAAAGAATGGCCGAGGAAAAGAAAATCGATATCAGCTTGCTAAAAATCCTTAACCCCCAACCGGCCAAAGATAATTTTCGAAACAGACACAGCACCAGACTTTACCCGGAATGGCCGCTTGCCAAGCTTAAGCACGTCCCGGACAAACTGGCCGAAGATGTGGCCATTGCCTTGCTGCAGATGCCGGGCGACAGCAACGCCGCCAAAGCCGCCCACATCAGCGGCTGGACCGTGCCCCTTGACTACCAGCCCATCCACGAGCTATATCAGGACCTCCGCCTCGGGCCCTACGCCCAGCACCGTGGGCCAATCAGTGCCACCGACATAATCCGGCAGCATTGGCTGGGCGCAATCATCCTGCTCACCATGTTTTGCCTGCTCACGCTCATCACCATCTTCTCCCTCCGCCTCAACCGCAAGCTTTCCCTGGCTCAAGCAGAGATTGCCAACCAACTGAATATTGCGCATAGCGCCCAGCAATCCCAGCGGGATTCGGAACTGAAATACCGGGCAATCTTTCACGGCACCAACAACGCCATCTTTGTCCACGATCTTGAAACCGGCAAAATCCTGGACGTCAACAATGCCATGCGCAAGATATATGGCTATTCTGAAGAAGAGACCAAAACCATCTCCCTGCAAGATCTCAGCAGCAATATTACGCCTTACACCATGCATGAAGCACAAACATGGATCGCCAAGGCAAGGGATGAGGGGCCACAAAAATTTGAATGGCAGGCCAAACGAAAAAACGGCGAACTGTTTTGGGTGGAAGTTCACTTAAAAAAAACAGTCATCGGCAACCACGAACGACTGCTGGCCGTGGTTCACGATATCAACGAAAATAAAAAGCAGAAAGAAGAACTGGACCGCTACCGCGATCACCTTGAAAAACTCGTCCACGAAAGGACTGCCGGGCTTATCACAAGCGAGGCGCAACTTGCCCGCGCCCAGCGCATTGCCAAACTGGGAAGCTGGGAATGGGAACCCCAAAACAACACCATGTGGTGGGCAAAAGAAGTATACCAGCTTTGCGGATTCAACCAAGACGACTTCGGCGTCACCTATGATTTTTTCCTCAACCTAGTTCATCCCGCCGACAGAAATATGGTGCAGCAAGCTTTCAATGACGCCATTGCAAAAAGAAGAAGGGTTAACATCGACCATCGTTTTTTACTGCCGGACGGCAGCGAGAAGATGGTCAACGAACAGGCCGAAATTTATTACACAGAAAATGGCGCCCCCCTTAAACTTGCGGGAACAATCCAGGATATCACCGAACGCAAGCTTCTTGAGCAAGAGCATTTTCGCCTTATCAAGGCAGTAGAGCAAACCGGCGACTCCATTGTTATCACCGACAAAAAGGGCACGATTCTTTACGTTAACCCAGCTTTTGAGAAAACTACGGGCTACAGCAAAGAAGAAGCTATCGGCCAAAACCCGAGGATCCTGCAAGGCGGCCAACACGATCAGTCCTTCTACAAAGCGCTTTGGACCACCCTTGACAACGGCAGGGTATGGTCCGGCCATTTCAACAATAAGAAAAAAGACGGCACCATCTTTAAAGAGGAAGCCACAATCTCTCCCATCTTTGATACGGCCGGCAACATTATCAACTACGTTGCGGTAAAAAGAGATGTCACGGAACGGGACAGCCTTGAAAAACAACTACGGCAAGCCCAAAAACTGGAAGGAATCGGCACCTTGGCCGGCGGAATCGCCCATGACTTCAACAACATCCTCACCGCAATTCTCGGTTTTGGCGAACTGGTAATGGAAGAACTCCCCAAGGGAAGCAATATTCGCCAGAGCCAGGCAGAAGTAATCAAAGCGGCGAAACGAGCGGCAGAGCTGGTTAAACAGATCCTGACCTTCAGTCGCCAAGGCGAACAGGAATTGAAACCTCTTAGCATCCAACTGATCACCAAGGAGGCCCTCAAACTCCTGCGCGCCTCCATCCCCACCACCATCGCCTTCAGGCAGGAAATCGATGCAAATTGCGGCCCGGTGTTAGCCGACCCGACCCAGATCCATCAGATCATCATGAATCTCTGCACCAATGCCTATCATGCCATGCGGGAAACCGGCGGAGAACTGAGGGTATCCCTCGCCTCGATAGAACTCGACCAAGCCGACCTCCACGACAAGCCCGCCCTGTCACCGGGGCCGTATGCCCTGCTTAAAATAAGCGACACCGGGCACGGAATGGACAAAAAGGTCTTGGACCGAATTTTCGAACCATATTTCACCACCAAAGACCAAGGGGAAGGGACCGGCCTGGGCCTTTCCCTGGTTCACGGCATTGTAAAAAATATCGGCGGAGAAATTACGGTAACCAGCGAGCCCGGCGCCGGAACCACTTTCTACCTTTACCTGCCCCGCATAGATATAAAAACCAAGAATGAGGACCAACAGAGCCCCCCCGCAATCATCGGCGGCAATGAACACATCCTGATCGTTGATGATGAGGAAGCGGTGGTAATCATGGAAAAAAAATTACTGGAAAGATTGGGCTACAAGGTCACTGCCTGCAATGACAGCCGGGCCGCCCTGCAGACATTTATGGCCGACCCGGAACAATTCGACCTGGTGATCTCCGACATGACCATGCCCTTTATGACCGGCAAAGAACTTGCCGGAAAAATTCTTGCAGCACACCCCGACATGCCGATTATCATCTGTACGGGATTCAGCGAAAACCTGAACAAAGAAGAAATGATGGCCATGGGGATCAAGGCCCTGACCATGAAGCCGATCTCCAGGGAAGAATTTACCGAAACCATCAGGCATGCCCTTGCCGCAAACTAACCGCCATCCGCGCCGCAACAACGCTGCCGGCAAATGCGCCCTGGCAACCCCCCTCAGCTACCTAAACCCCGGAACAATGACGCAAGACAGCATAAAACCCGAGACGATGCTGCAACCTGGGCATTTATAAAAAATATCGGCAACTTAAAGGAGAAACACCCCGCCAGAGGGGTCAAACTCCGGATATCCGCTCCAAGGCGGACAGATGACATGATACCCACCGTAGCGATGGGCTCAAACAAGACAAATTTCACCTACCCCGACGGGCATTCTTCCGCCCTTTCTTGGGGGGCTCGACTTGATTCACTTTGATGGTTCGCCCCTGCATGGTGGTTTTATTAAGGGACTTGATTACTTTATCCGCCTCAGAGTTGTTGGGCATATCGACAAAACCGAACCCCTTTGATTGGCCGGAAAACCTATCCTTGATAAGACTGATACTCGCGATCTCGCCATACTCTGAGAAAATCCCCCTCAACTCATCCTCTTCAACACCATGCGGCAGATTTCCGACGTATATTTTCATTCAGCACTTTCTCCGATTCCGTACGTTTATTATAATTACGCCACCTCACCAAACGCACAAAATGATTGATAGCTATCCTCAACAATGACTTCAAGGCAAAAAAAATCCCCTGACCACCACAAGATGGCAGGGGATCAAGATACACCACAGACAATAACACAAATAAAACAAAACGGTTACTATTTTCCGTTTTCCAAAAGGAAAGGACCGAGCCTAAAGATAATCGGCCAACTGAAAAAAGATCACGGCCCCACACCAATAAAACTCAAAAATCGATGGAGCCTGTCCCTACAGGGATGATGCACAAACCAACACCTTCTGCGCATCCTTAAAAAACACCTCTATTCTAACCGGGGAAATCTTCTTCGCCACAACCCCCAGCCCAAAGGTGGGATGATCAATCAAATCATCAGGCTCAAAGACGGCGGTCATCGCATAGGGCAACGCCTTGGTCAAATCTCGGCCAACCAGAAGATCCTCGAATCTGGCGGCCTGCTTAACCTCCTTGCCCAAACGCGGTTTGGTCTTGGCGGATGACCGCCTAACCGCCTTCTTAACCTCGGGCTTAACCGGACGATAATTATGACGGCCACGACAAGTGTTGCACTGCACTTTAACAATCTGTCCATCCTGGACGGCTATAATGGTATGGTTGGTAACCGCTTTACATTTAAGACAGCGAGAATCAACATCATCCCCGGCTGAAAGATCATCAATAGTTGTCACTCCAGAGTTCTCCTCAATAAATCAAATTCACAAGGGGGCGGGATCATATCGTTTCGACTTGCAAGGCAAACCTTATAGTCGGAATCAACGAGAAAAGCCAGCAGCATTTCCAAGACAATGGCGAACATTTCCCCGACAACCACCCGGCAATCGGCCTGCGCCAATACTCTCGGCGATTATTCACCCCGGGCTTTCCTTGCCGAAATTAATTACTTGACCAAACGCAAATAACACAGTATAGTAGTAAAACAAATTTAAGTATGAGCATTTTCCTTTCACGTTATTCTTTCGCGTCCTCTTTACTTCTCGACTCGCCGGCTTCCGTTGATTTTTTTCTGCTGATCACTTAACAGGAGAACAGCATGAAAATATATGTAGGAAATTTAAAATACACCATGACCGATTCTGAACTTGGTGCCCTTTTTACCCCCCATGGCTCAGTGGTCAGCGCCAGGATCGTTAATGACCATTTCACTCGTCAATCTAAATGCTTTGGCTATGTTGAAATGTCCAACAGTAAGGATGGCGACAAGGCCGTGGTAAACCTCCATGGCAAAAAAATCAGCAACCTCCGCCTGGTAGTTAAAGAGGCAAGGCCCCGCGATGAGCGACAGGGCCAAGGCTGGTAACCAAAATTATATCCCTGCCCCACGTTTTGGAGCGTAATCCTGAGCACCCCCTATCATCGTGGTATCCTCAGCTCTCACTTCCCCCAACAATTTGCGGCAACCACCAACTAGACAAACAAGATGAAAGCGCGCCGATCAATCTGCCGCTTTATTCTGGTACCTGGCCAAAAACAGCGCCAAACGTACCGTTTTCAATAAAGGAGTTTTAATGAGCTTTACAGTATTCAAGTTTCACCCCCAGATCCAAACCGCTCTGGACAAATGCGGCTACACCGCCCCTACCCCCATTCAGCAACAGGCCATCCCCCAGGTTCTTTCCGGGCGTGACATCCTTGGCCTTGCCCAGACCGGCACCGGCAAAACAGCAGCCTTTGTTCTGCCCATTCTGCAACTTCTCCACGCAGGCCCCAAAGGTAAAATCAGGGCGCTGATCATCGCTCCCACCAGAGAGCTGGCCGAACAGACCCATGAATATATCGGCAAAATGGCGGAAAAAACCCAGATGCGCAGCATTGTCATCTATGGCGGGGTCAGCAAACATGCCCAGATCAAAAACATCCGCCAGGGCGCCGATATTGTCGTGGCCTGCCCCGGTCGCCTACTCGATCTGGTAAATGATCGGGCCATCAACCTGGCCAACGTCGAAATGCTGATCCTTGACGAAGCAGACCACATGTTCGACAAGGGCTTTCTGCCGGACATTCGCCGAATTTTAAAAAATCTGCCGAAACAGCGCCAGACTCTGGTTTTTTCGGCCACCATGCCCACCGAGATCCGCTCCCTGGCCGAAGATATCCTGACCGACCCCGCTACTATCCAGGTTGATCATACGATTCCGACCGCAAGCATCACCCATGTCTTTTACCGGGTTGAACAAAAAGACAAAACCACCCTGCTGAAAAAAATTCTGCGGGAGAAAGATATTGCCACGGCGATCGTTTTCACCAAAACGAAACACAAAGCCAAAAACCTGGCTCTGCAACTGCAGAAGAACGGATGCAAGGCCACCGCGCTTCAGGGCAACATGTCCCAGCAGAAACGGCAGGAGGCAATGAGCGGATTCAAAAACGGCACTTACAATATCATGGTGGCAACAGATATCGCCGCCCGCGGCATCGACGTCTCCGGGATTTCCCATGTCATCAACTTCGACATGCCCTCAACCGCGGAAACATACACCCACCGAACCGGACGGACCGGCCGGGCCAGCTGCACCGGCGAAGCCTTCACCTTTGCCACCACCGAAGATCACAAGATGATCCGGGGCATTGAACGAGCTCTCGGCAAAAATCTGGTTTTCGAAAAAGCCATTGGCCTTGAAAATAATAACCCGCCCCAGGTTACCGCTGAAAAAAGGGCGCAAACCCAACAACCACAGCCTTCCAGGACCAGAAAAAAGACAGGGCCCGCCAGGGGAAAAAGAAAATCTCAACCTACCCGTGCCGCAGCCTTTGACTTTGGCCTTTCGGTTGGTGTATAATAAATAATTGTAAATTTTAGAGTTTATCAGTTTTGGCAACAAAACTGTTACTGAGTCGTATATTGATAATCCGGCTCATTCAAAAAGAGGTTCCCAAGGAACCCAGCACAAAGGAGTAGTACAAGATGGCAGAAGGAACAGTAAAATGGTTTAATGATGCAAAAGGTTTCGGCTTTATCGAGCAGGACGGCGGCAACGATGTATTCGTACACCACAGCGCAATCCAGGCCGATGGCTTTAAGTCTCTCGAAGAAGGCGCCCGCGTAAAATTCGACATCGTCGATGGCGCAAAGGGCCCGGCTGCAGCCAACGTTGTTCAGCAGTAACAACGTATTAGCCAGATAGCAAAAAAGGGGACTGCCCAACAGGGTGGCCCCTTTTTTATTTAAAAAGATTTATTTTTTACAGAATGTAAGAAAATCCAAAGGAGTAGTACAAGATGGCAGAAGGAACAGTTAAATGGTTTAATGATGCAAAAGGTTTCGGTTTTATTGAGCAGGACGGCGGCAACGATGTATTCGTTCACCACAGCGCAATCCAGGCCGATGGCTTTAAGTCTCTCGAAGAAGGCGCCCGCGTAAAATTCGACATCGTCGATGGCGCAAAAGGCCCGTCCGCAGCCAACGTTGTTCAGCAGTAACAACTGAAAGCGACCATTGCAAAGACCCCGCGCCTGCGGGGTCTTTTTTTATACGGCAATGCCAATTAAGGTAACAGGAAGTACCAATAAGGGTTAAATCTTGGCCAGAACAAATTATTCATTTGAGAAACGCCAGAAAGAGTTGGCAAAGAAAAAGAAAAAAGAAGAAAAAAAGCTGAATAAGCTTGAGAAGCTTAAGAATTCGACAGCAGAGGTCGAGCCCCTTTCTCACCAGGAAGATTAGTGTCGAAAAAATTATTTTTTTATTGCTGCGGCAAGTAAATAATTTAGCAAAAACACCTCCCCGGCTGTTTGTCAAAATCTTATTCCTTGCCTTTCCTCACCTAGAATATCCCATGCCACAGCGAAGTTACCGTCTGCTTGTGGCTTTTATTATGAGGACACCATCATGATTACCGCAATTGATATATCTCTCGCCTATGGCAAAAGAATCATCTTCCAGGACGTTAACATCAAGTTCACCCCCGGCAACTGTTACGGCCTGATCGGCGCGAACGGCGCCGGCAAATCCACCTTTTTAAAAATTTTGGCCGGCCAAAAGGAAGCTGATCGGGGCACGATCAGCAAGGGTCCGAAACAACGGATCGCCATGCTCAGCCAGGATCAGTTCGCCTTTGACGAACACACGGTATTCAACACCGTGATCATGGGCCACCAAAAGCTATACAAGGTTATGGCCGAGCGCGAAGCCCTCTATGCCAAGGAAGATTTTACCGAGGAAGACGGTATCCGTTCCGGTGAACTGGAAGAAATTTTCGGGGAGATGAACGGCTATGAGGCCGAAAGCGAGGCAGCCACCCTGTTAAACGGCCTTGGCATCCCGGAAGATATGCGGCAACTGAAGATGAAGGATCTTGACGGCAGCGACAAGGTCCGGGTCCTGCTGGCCCAGACCTTGTTCGGCAACCCGGACATCCTGCTGCTGGACGAGCCCACCAACCAATTGGACCTGAAAACCATCAACTGGCTCGAGGCGTTTCTCTCCCGCTTCCAGAACACCGTGATCATCGTCTCCCATGACCGCCATTTCCTGAACCAGGTCTGCACCCACATGGCGGATATCGATTACGGCAAAATCCAGGTTTATGTCGGCAACTATGATTTCTGGTATCAGGCCAGCCAGCTCCAGTTCCGGCAAAAAGAGAACGAGAGCAAAAAGGCCACTGCCAAGGCGGATGAGCTCAAGGAATTCATCCAGCGCTTCAGCTCGAACGCCTCCAAGGCCAGACAGGCGACCTCCCGCAAAAAGCTTCTCGATAAACTCACTATCGATGATATGCCGATTTCCTCCAGAAAATATCCCTACATCGTCTTCAAGGCCGATCGACCATGCGGCGACGTCATACTGGAGATCAACGGTCTTTCCAAAGAGATCGACGGGGTTCCCATGTTTAAAGATCTGACCCTTACGGTCAACAAGGGGGACAAAATTGCCTTTATCGGGGCCAACAGCCTTGCCAAAACCACCCTGTTCCAAATTTTAACCGGCGAACTTGAACCGGACCAGGGTAGTTTCCGCTGGGGCATAACCATCAGCAATGCCTATTTTCCAAAGGAAAATAACAGCTATTTCAACAATAATGACCTTGATCTGGTCGGCTGGCTGCGCCAGTATGCCCCGATTAAAGAGCACGAAAGCTTTGTCCGGGGCTTTTTGGGCAAGATGCTTTTTTCCGGCGAAGAGGCAATGAAAAAGACCTCGGTACTCTCCGGTGGCGAACGAGTGCGCTGCATGCTTTCCAGAATGATGCTCGCCGGCGCCAACGTGCTCATCCTTGATGAACCGACCAACCATCTCGACCTTGAATCAATCACCTCTTTGAATAACGGTCTGATCGCTTTCCCGGAAGTGATACTCTTTTCCTCCCATGACCATCAGTTTGTGTCTACGGTGGCGAACAGAATCATCGAAATAACCGAGGACGGCATTATCGACGTAATGATGGACTTTGACCAATATCTGGAAATGAAAGAAGCGGGTCAGGCCGAAGAAAACAACCGGCCAAACCCTCAGGCCGCCTAAGCCGGGGTCTCACGATTACAGCGCAAGGAGAATTAAAAACTAAAAATTATGACACAAATATACACTCTTCTTTGACTTCATCCTTGCGACTGTAGTATAAAAGTATTAATAAGGAAATATTGGCGTAAAAAAATAAAGTTTACAAAGTTGCTGCGCCTAGTAACCCTAGGTTTTTACGTGGTGAACATGGTCCAACAGCGATAAGTTACAAAGTTTATCAGTTTTGGCGACAAAACTGTTACCGGGTCGTACTCTAATGATCCGGATCATTTAAAAAGCGGTTCCAAGGAACCCGGCACAAAGGAGTAGTACAAGATGGCAGAAGGAACAGTTAAATGGTTTAATGATGCAAAAGGTTTCGGCTTTATCGAGCAGGACGGCGGCAACGATATTTTCGTTCACCACAGCGCAATCCAGGCCGATGGCTTCAAGTCCCTCAAAGAAGGCGCCCGGGTAACCTTTGACATTGTTGACGGACCGAAAGGACCATCTGCAGCCAACGTTGTCCAGAAATAACAACGGCCCAGCCAGATAGTTAAAAAAGGCCTACCCATTCGGGTAGGCCTTTTTTTTTATTTCAGAAAGACTCCACAGTCATCTTCAAAAAAAACAATGATCCGTGGTCAGATCAAGGTGCTCAACAGCCGCCGCTCTTTAATCAAGAGTTTGCCAACCAGTGCCGCCGAGGTTCTTCTCAGGTAAACATCGCCGCTGTCGGTATGAAAAAAAATTGTTCTGATGTCGGTGCCACCCGTATTTTCAGTAGCGATCTCTATTGATTCTAATTTTAAATATTCTTTAACAAAAGCGACATTTTTAAGACCGGTTGCAATGGAACCGCCTTGATTTTGCATAATTTGAGATCCGCCGAAAATTTTTGCGATAAAGGCCTCTTTTCTCCCCCCGAGTCTGATCATTTTACTGATTAGAAGTTGCATGGCGTTAACTCCGAATCTGGCCGGCCGGTTGAAATGTTTCAACCCCGCCTTACCGACAAACAGAATATGATTCATTCCGCCAATTTTTCTTTGCGGGTCATGAAGACAGACCGCCACGCAGGATCCCAGTAAGGTGCGCAAAACAATAGGGTTGCGGCTGGCATGATATCCACCGATACCAATATCAATAAGTTTTTTTTGGCATTTAATACTCATTTTATTAATAGTCGCAAAGCCCCAAAACAGCCGGGGCGATATCCTGCAGCGGCAAGACCCGATCAGCAGCCCCAAGTTTAATTGCCTCCTTGGGCATGCCGAAAACCACACAGGTTGCTTCATCCTGCGCAATTGTCGACGCCCCGCTCTGTTTCATCTCAAGCAACCCCTTGGCCCCATCATCACCCATGCCGGTCATAATCACGCCAATGGCATTGGCCCCGGCATAGCGAGCGGTTGAACGAAAAAGGATATCCACCGAGGGCCGATGCCTGCTGACCAGGGGCCCGTCTTTAACCTCGACATAGTACCTGGCGCCGCTTCTTTTAAGCAGCAGATGTTGACTGCCAGGCGCAATCAGAGCTCGGCCGCGCAACACTGAATCGCCATTAACCGCCTCCTTCACCTCAACCCGACAGATACTGTTTAACCGGGCGGAAAAAGCGGTGGTGAATTTTTCCGGCATATGTTGAACAATGACCACCCCCGGCGAATCCTCAGGCAAGCCCTGCAGAAATACCCGCAAAGCTTCGGTTCCTCCGGTGGACGCACCAACCGCCACGATGCATTCTGTTGTTTTCGTCATTGCCCTGCTTAATCCCGGCGGGGGCAGCATGGCATCGGCGCTCAGTTTAGGGGCAACTCGCTTGAGGTGAGGGGAAATTGGTTGGAGCTTAGCCATGGCAGCCCCTTTGACCTTATCGCAGATAAAAATCTTTGCCTCCCGGAGAAACCGTTTTGTGCCAAGCCTCGGTTTTTCAATAATCTCAACCGCCCCATATTCCAAGGCGCGCAAGGCGGTGGCCGAGCCCTTGCCGGTTAGGCTTGAGCAGATAACAACTGGAATAGGCCGCTGCGACATGATCTTATAAAGAAAGGTGACCCCATCCATCCTCGGCATTTCGACGTCAAGGGTTAACACATCCGGCAGGCATTTCTTCATCTTTTGCGCGGCGATATACGGATCCTGGGCCGTGCCGATAACCTCAATCTCGGGATCTGAAGAAAGTAATTCCGCCAAAGTTGCACGTACCACTGCGGAATCATCGACAATCAGCACTTTAATTTTCTTGCCGGCAGCCATAGGCTTATGCTCAAAACTCACTTATTTTCTGGTAGACCGTGGGTAAAACCTGGCAAAAAGGAACATTCATCCCCACAAGACTCTCGGAATGGCCGATAAACAAAAAGCCTCCAGGCTCAAGTTGTCGGCCGAACTTAAGTATTAATCGTTCCTGTTGATCTTTTTGGAAATAAATCAGAACATTGCGACAAAAGATAACATGCATTCTCTTTTTGACCCCAAAATCATCGGCCATGAGATTGATTCGCCGGAAGGTAATCATGTTGCGCAGATGCTCCGCCACCTGGACCAAACCCAAAGCGGACTCTTTACTTTTTAACAGATATTTTTTCCGATAGTATAAGGGAATATCTTTGATCTCCTCTTCATTATATACGGCTCGGCAAGCTTTTTTAAGAACCTTGGTGCAGAGATCACTGGCCAGAATATTAAATTTTAACCGGTGATTATCCTCAGCTAATTCACCCAACATCATAGCGATTGAGTATGGCTCTTCTCCTGAAGAGCAAGCAGAGCTCCAGACTCTCAAGGGCGATGGGGTAAAACCACTGGATATAATCTGAGGAATGACCTTGGCAACGAGGATGTCGAAATGCTTTGGTTCACGGAAAAAATAGGTCTTATTGGTGGTGATGGCATCAACCATGTTGCCAAGTTCATGCCGCTTGCCCTCGCTACTGAACACAAAGTCAAGGTATTCGGCAATAGAAGTATAGCCCACCTGCCGCATTCTTCGGCGCAGACGTGACTCCAGCATTACTTTCTTGGAGGCCGGCATTTTAATCCCGTAATTGGTCTCAATAAATTGAGATAACTCCAAGATTTTATTAGTGGAAAAACAATTATTTGCCTCCATACACCCTCACTAACGTTAAACTCACACTTCCAGATCATGACTGAGCAAGACAAGTCAATTCGGCCATGGAAAACAATTTTTTGATATCAAGAATCATGATGAATTCATCACTATATTGGCCGACCCCGATGATATAATCTTTTTTCCAATGGGTCCCCATATCCGGGGGGGGCTCGATCTGATCCGGCGCTATTTCTATCACCTCCTTGACCGCATCGGCCAGGGAGCCGATAGTCAGACTCCCTCCCTCTTTTTCAATCTCCATAACAATGATCCTCGTTGAGGCCTTGGGAATGGTTGCTTCCATGCCAAACTTAAGGCGCAGGTCGATAACTGGGATGACGCTGCCCCGCACATTGATGATACCCCGCATAAAATTCGGAGCATCCGGCATCTTGGTAATCTTTGTATATTCCAGGATTTCCCGGACGTTATGAACCATAACTGTGAAATATTCCTCATCAATTTTAAAGGTGAGATATTCACTTGTTTCAGTAATAGAATCAACGGTCATTGCTATGCCTCCCGGTTTATTGGCTGCTGGGAATTAACTCCTAGAAGTCTGCTCCTGAGTCAATATTTATGCGTTCATGGGTGATACTCCGTTATACAAGTGCATGAACAAGGGGCTTCATTCATATAGGTTAATGTGTGTTATAAATACACGATGAATACTCATCGTTTGGATCTCCTTTGTTGCAATACTTTCACGATGAATGCTCATCGTGAAAGTATAAGTGCCTCCACGAAATTATTCCCTGACAACCAGGGAATAATTTCTCAGGCACTAATACTTCTCAAACTCAACCCCACTGTGGCTATCGATTCCTTCCTCTAAATCAAA
>Ga0224496_10000314_pt1 | contig 34712 bp, 33 predicted proteins | sample SF_Jul11_sed_USG_2_FD_168127 | JGI IMG/M metagenome (GOLD analysis project Ga0224496, IMG submission 168127) | Sediment microbial communities from San Francisco Bay, California, United States - SF_Jul11_sed_USGS_8_1 | ecosystem: Environmental > Aquatic > Marine > Sediment | place: USA...
TCAATCTCGGCTCCCAGCGCCGCCTCGACTGTCATTTTTACAATCTCGCGGCTCAGGTCGGAAAGGTCTTTCTCGGACTTGATATCACGGGCGAGCTCTTTGGCGATCGCCTCCAGTTTCTTGCGGTCTGTCGTCATGCTCATTATCCTCCTTTGCGAAGATTAAGGAATTATGAGCAGTTACACAATTTAATTTACAGACTCTCGAGTTTTGACAGTATATTTACTTCTTTAACAAACCTTCTAACTGAATTATCACTTATATCTATGAGTGTTTTTACCGCATATTCCTTACTTTCATTTTCTCGAATACAACTCCATACTTCCCCAAATCCTCCGGATCCCAACTCTCTTCTTTTAATATAATCAGGCATCATTCCTCCTGTCTGTCAACGGTCATTTCTCACCTTATGAATTAAAAACTTGCCTCAAACACTCAGTTTTATCATTACTTGAGCAGCACCATATCATCCCGATGCATAACCTCATCATAGAATTTGTATCCAAGGATGTTCTCTATCTCGCTGGATCTGCATCCTTTGATCTTTTCCATCTCGTGGGAATGGTAGTTCACCAGCCCCTTGCCAAAGACCGCGCCATCCGGCCCTTTCACCTCCACCGCCTCGCCTGATTCGAAATCCCCCTCCACCGATGCCACCCCGGAGGCGAGCAGGCTTTTCCCCATTGTCAGCAACGCTTGTCTCGCGCCGCCATCCACCACTAAGGCGCCCCGGGGTTTCAGCGTAAACTCTATCCAGTGCTTCTTGCTGTTCATGGGGTCGTCGTGGGGGAAAAAGAATGTGCCGATATCCCCCCCCTCCATGGCGTCCTTGAGGCTGTTTTCCCTGGCCCCAGGAAGGATGATGGTTGACGCGCCAAACCGTGACGCCTCCTTTGCGGCCCGCACCTTGCTCGCCATGCCCCCCAGCCCCGTGCGGCTGGAGGAGTCCCCCGCCACCGCGAAGATCCCCTCGTCCACCTCCTCTACGAACTCTATCTTCGTCGCTTCCTTGTCCAGCCTTGGGTCGGCGGAGTATAGCCCGTCCACGTCAGAGAGGATCGCCAGAAGGTCCGCTTCCATAAGGTTGGTCACTCTGGCGGACAAGGTGTCGTTGTCGCCGAATTTTATCTCATGCACCGCCACAGTGTCGTTCTCATTGATAATCGGAATGGCGCCGAAGTCGAAAAGGGAATTTATCGTGTTTCGAGAATTCAGGAACCTGCGGCGGTTGGCCATATCGTCATGGGTCAGCAGCACCTGCCCCACTTTCAGCCCGTGGATCTCGAAGCATTTGGCCCAAAGCGAAATCAGCCGCCCCTGCCCCACAGCTGCTGCCGCCTGCTGCACAGGGATGGGCAGACCCCTGCGCGGTATTCCCAAGGCCTTGGTCCCCAAAGACACGGAACCGGAACTCACCACCGCCACCTTGCACCCGCTTTCGGTCAGCCCCGCTACATGACCGACGATCCGCGAAACCACGTTCTCGTCCAGATCCTCATATTTCTCACCGGTCAGCACACCACTGCCCACCTTCACCACTATCCTCCGGGCGTCTGTCAACAAGCGGCGACGGCGTTCCTTTTGATCGCTTGTCATACCCCGCAGAACTCGATTAGTTTTTCCAGCTTGGCCATGGCCGCGCCGGAATCTATCGCCTCGGCGGCCAGGATTATCCCTTCACCCATGGAGGCAGCCTTGCCGGAAACCAATATCGCCGCCCCGGCGTTGAGCAGAACCACATCCCTGGGGGCGCCTTTTTTGCCGGAGAGCAGATCGCGCAATATGACCGCGTTCCGCGCCGCGTCGCCCCCCCTTATCTCTTCGATGGACCGGGGGTAGAGCCCGTAATCCTCCGGCTTTACGGTAAAGTTTTCCACTCTTCCATCCTTGAAGGAAGATATGGTAGTGGGGCCTGTGATGGTGATTTCGTCCAACCCATCGGAGCCGTGGACCACCATCACATGGCGGCTGCCCAGCTTCCCCAGCACCTTGGCGATTGGCTCCACCAGCGCGTCTGAATAGACCCCCACCACCTGAGCCTTAGCCCCGGCCGGGTTAGTCAACGGGCCTAGAATATTGAATATGGTTCTTATTCCGATTTCGCGGCGCGGGCCGATGGCGTATTTCATGGCCCCATGCATTAGCGGCGCGAAGAGAAACCCGATCCCCACCTCGGTAAGGCATTCCTCCACATGGTTCACCTCCGCCTGGATATTCACTCCCAGCGCCGCCAGCACGTCCGCCGAGCCGGACTTGGAGGATACCGCCTTGTTGCCATGCTTGGCCACGGTGATCCCGGCAGCGGACGCTACGAATGCCGACGCCGTGGATATGTTGAACGTTCCGGATTCGTCGCCCCCGGTGCCACATGTGTCCACCACCGGCTCCGGACCAGGATCCACCTTCACAGACTTCTCCCTCATCACTCTCGCGGCGCCGGATATCTCCTCCACCGTCTCCCCCTTCAGGCGCAGCGCTGTCAGGAAAGAGCCTATCTGCGCCTCCGACGCCCCCCCGGTCATTATCTCCTCCATCACCTGGACCATCTCCGCCTCTTCCAGGTTCTGACAATGGATCAACTTGCCAATCGCCTCCTTTATCATCTATTTCCCCTCATATTCTCAGAAAGTTTTTCAGAATATCCTTTCCATGCTCGCAGATAATCGATTCCGGGTGGAACTGCACTCCTTCCACTGACGCGCTCTTGTGCCGGATGCCCATGATATCTCCATCCGGCGCCCGCGCGGTGATCTGGAACTGATCCGGCAGGCTGGCCTCCTCCACCACCAGTGAATGATATCGCGTGGCCATAAACCCCATGGGTAAGCCGAGAAACACGCCCTTGCCGTCATGTTCGATCCTGCTGGTTTTTCCGTGCATCAGGCGTCTTGCCTTGATTATTCTGGCGCCAAAAGCCGCCGCCATCGACTGATGCCCCAGACACACGCCCAGAATAGGGGTCTTGCCGGTCATCTTTAGCACAAGCTCCATGCATATCCCCGCTTCGTTGGGTGTCTTCGGCCCAGGGGAGATGACTATCCGCTCCGGATTCATCCGCTCCACCTCCTCCACGGTGATGGCGTCGTTGCGGACCACTTCCACCTGTTGACCCAACTCGATAAGGTACTGGGCCAGGTTGTAGGTGAAGGAGTCGTAATTGTCTATTAAAAGCAACATGGTATCCGTCTGTTTTTGATCAGCATAGTATAGGGCCAACGAGCCGCGGAAAGGAAGAGGTGATGCTGAAAATACGTTTGCTCTCTGGCGCGGTCAGAATATTGATAATACAGAAACTATGGAAATAACCACCATACCACGTGCCAAGCTATCGCATTTCATCTCAGATATGCGCGGATAGCAGTATTAATCGCCCAGGCTCGTTCTCCAATCATGGTGTGCCCGAGGCCTGGGATGATTAAGATTCCCGCTCTGGGATAGAGGGGGAGGTGTATATCCTTCTGCCACGTTGGGCCTGAAAGGCAATAGGGCTGTGCGATTCCTGCTACCAGATCTATATCCGCCCCCCCCGTTCGTTGTGGCAGTTGTCTGGGCGCTGCCGGCGATGACGACGCCCGGCCGCCAAAAGGCCATCGACCCGGTGGAGATATCGTCGCCGCAGAAATATCCGGAGGTCGGATTCGCATCCGATTCCTTCGATTCCATCATCTGGATCATGATGTAATCAAGCCACGCCTGATCATCGGGACCGTCGACGGGCGGAGCATGAAAGAATATTGCGCCCAGGCTCTATACGATTTTTTGCCGAAAACTTTGGGCGCAGTTTCCCGGCAGTCCTAATGACAACGCCTTCGCCGAATGGTTCATGAAAGCGCTTAAATACCAGGAGGCGCCCCTATGGGAGAATGAGAGCTTCACAGACTTTGTGGAAGGGATTCCGGAGCTCATCAAGAGCGTCTATAACCGAAAGCGGATTCACTCCGGGATCGGCTACTTGCCGCCGATGAAATACTCTCCTTACACATTCGCGGCCAGCTTTCGATATTGCAAACCATAAAACATCTCCAGGTATCTACGGGTTTCGGCCCGCTCCAGGTTGGTCACGTATTTCCAGAAGCCATAAACCCGGGAGAGGGTCATCATCTTTTCGGCGTATCGCTCCCAGGTATACCGGCTTTGGACTCTGGAGACGCCGCCTGTGGATATCAGCTCCCAATAATCCCGAGAATTGGAGCATCGCTCAAAAAAGTCGGCCAGTTTCTCGGCCGCTTCCGCTCCATGGTTCGGATCTATATGAAAACCGGACACCCCATCCTCGATGATCTCCAGAGGTCCACCGAAGCAGGTGGCGAAGGTAGGAAGCCCGGATATCATCGCTTCGATGACGGTCAGGCCGAACGCCTCGAAGAGAGCCGGCTGAACGAAAATGCCTCTGTGGTCCGCAATCACCCGATAAAGCTCACCAGCGAAGGCCTTGTCCAGACGGGCGCCGATCCAGCGGACATTATTATCAAGCTGATGGCGGGTCATCAATTCGTGCATCCACTCGATCTGGCCTCTCTCCTCCTGATCCTGCGAGTGGTCCGGATTCAGTTGACCGGCGATGATCAGCATGTTGGCCTTCTCCCGCAAGCGCGGTGAGTTGGCGTACCATTCCACCAGGCCGGTAATATTCTTGATGTGATCCAGGCGGGCCATGGTGAAAATAATAGGTTTTTCCCTGTTTTCATAATTACCCCGACGGCCCTCCCCCTCTCCGTCTCCGTTTATCAGGATTTCGATCTCCTCATGAAACAACTTCAGCCTGCGGGACTTTTCGGTGAAAGGGAAATATATGTCTGAATCCGCACCTGGCGAAACTATATTGAACTTCGGATCGTATACATCTATCCCGTTCGTCACTCGATATAAACCGGGCATCGTGAAGGATGAGTAGCTTTCGTATTGCCCCACGGAGTCGGCCTTGCCGGATATTTCCTGAAAAGTGGATGTTATTATGAAATCGGCGTAGTTCATGGCGACAAGGTCCGCCGTGAACTGACAGGAGAAATGATATTTCTCCTCGTTGTCCTTCCAGTAAAGATCGGAGAAGAGGTACTTGGTCTTTTCCAGGGCATGGGCGATGTTGCATTGGGTCACCTTCATTTTATCCGACATCAGCGAGGCGACCAGGTTGCCGTCGGAGTAGTTGCCCACGATAAGGTCCGGTCTTCCGGCAAGCTCGGCGGTCACCTCCCTGGAGGCCTCCTCGGCGAAGCGCTCCAGGTGGGGCCATATTTTAAACCGGGATATCCAATGGGGAATCACCTCCCCACTGTCGTTGGTGAATGGAACCCGTAATATGATGGCGTTCTCGGTTCCGTTGATCTTTTCGATCCGTTGATCGCAAGTGGTACCGTTGGCTTCCGGTAAAAGCCGACTGATCACTACTATCCTCGGCTTTATGGTCAGTCCTTGCTGGACAACCAGTCTTAACATCTCTTTTTCCAGAGCCCGCACCTGGTCCAAAATATATACTACCTGTCCACCCGTATCCGGCAGGCCCAGCGCCTTTGCCTGGCTGAAATAACCATGGGGTGAGATGATGGCGATGGAGAATATCATCGGCACTCGGGCAAGGAATTTTTCCAATCGATCGGGATCCGGCGCTTCCAGTATATCTGTCAGCCACTGCATCGTCTCGGCCACTCTTCCTATGGTGTGGCCCCATCCTGGCTCGAACCCATAATCCTGAAGGACATGCCGGATACTTTCCACCGATTCGGACTTGGAACGATGCAAAAGCAGACTCTCTGCGCGTCTTAATGCGGAGCGAAGTTTCGAGACATTAGTTATCCTGTCGTTGACCATCAGCTGTGTTCCGCGGTATTGATGAACCCGTAAAAAATCCAGAATTAACGCACTTCCCCTCTCCATATCCTGGAAAAGCTGGCTGGAAAGCTTCCGGTTGAGAAACTCCACACCCCTGCCAATGGAGCGTGTCTCTTTCATCCTGGGAAATCCCCGATTGAAAGGTTCCATATCTATTTCCAGGGTCCATCCGTTTTCCTTGCCAATGGCGATCCTCTCCTTCACCTGCAGGTACTCGGAAACGGAGATCGCCGTCACAGAAAGGGGTTCTGCGCAAAGGCGAATATGCTCCCACTCCCCTATGCGCGGTCGGTGGGCGACATATATATACGGATCTTCAACAGCCGCCTCCTGGACGCCTGTGAAAAACTCTGTGAAGGGGGAGCTACCAATCTCTTCCACCCCGCTCTCCCGGGCGAAGCTGACGAAAGTTTCCAACACCTCAGTGCGCAACAGAAGCTTTTTCCCGGCGGAGAAGAATGCGCGCATTATTGGAGCCGACTGGTCCGCGTGTTTGGTAAAATATTCTTTGATGTCCGGATTCATCTCACATCCTCTGTTTTTGCTGCAGACCAATCATCGTCGAACCAGCGGAACTTTTCCACCGCCTCGATTACTCCATTTGCAAAGTGTCCATGGGCAAAATATATTTTGGGCCTTTTGCGAAGTTTTTTTAATTCAGGGCTGTAATTGCCCACCACCACACCTTGCATCTCGCCCACCAGCATCTCCTCGTCGTTGCCGCTGTCCCCCGCCACCATTATCCGCTCCAGCGGTATTTCCCAGCGCGTCGCCAGCCGCCGGATGGCCTGCCCTTTGGACGCGCGCGATGGCAAAATATCCAAAAACGCGCCATGGGAGTATATCACCGAAACAGACAATCCAGCCCTGCGCAGAAGACGGACCACCTCCGCCCTTCCAGGCGCTTTCTCAGGGTCGATAAAGTATGATATTTTATGAGCGCCCTGCCCTTCTTGTGGCTGTAGTTTCAGGCCGGGCAGTCTATCGAGGATCTTATGTATCCCCTCCGGCTTCCAGCGGTGGTTTATATGGGTGGAGTATCCCCAATCACGCACCAGGTTCGGGCCGTAATGGATTTCGGTTCCCACCCCCGTTATCAGGGCGTTCGGCATGGTTATGTCCCATTTGGATAGAGCCTCCAGTGTCAGGTCCAGGCTCCTGCCGGAAGCCACCCCGAAGCCTATTTTGTCGCTGGCGTCCAGAAGCATTTGCATCAGCCGGGCCAACGCTTTTCGGTCACCCGTCAAAGTATTGTCTATATCGCAGATCAACATCCGGTCGTGGGATACAAGCCGACGGTGCAAGGTCCTCCCAATGGGGCGTCTATCACTCGTTATCACCTTGCCCGCCACCTTAAGGTACGACTTGGCGTGGGTTTTCCAGGAGTAATGCCTGTCCACCGCTGCCAGGCCTTGCCGGGAATAGTCCCTCCACACCATTCTGTCCGTGACAATGCGGTTGATCGCTTCCCCGATCTTTACCGGATCGGCCGGATCCACAAGCTCGCCGTTAGAGAGTTTGCGTATGATATCTATCGGGCCGCCATCGTTTGTGGCCACCACCGGCAGCCCGGATGCCGCCGCCTCCAGCAAAGTCAGCCCGAACGGCTCGTTCCATGCAGGATTCACGAACACTCCACGGCTTCGCGCAGCCTGCCTGTATAAAAGTGGGATTTCCTCCTGGGAATGCCGCTTGGGAAATGCGGTTTTCCCATACAAATCGTAATAATCTATCAGATGGATTATTTCCTTGATGGAATCCTTTTGCCCTCGGGGCAACCGCCGGTAATCGTCCCGGTTTCCCGCCACGATGACCAGGTTCGCGGTTTCCCGCAGCTTCTCGCTTTTTCCATAGGCATGTAACAGCGCTCCCAGATTCTTCTTCTTGTCAGCTCTGGCCACGCAAAGAATCATCGGCTTTTTAGGCTCGCGCAAAAACCGGTCCACTTCCACCTTAAGCTCGAACGATTCCTGCCACCATCGGCCGGGAGGAGCGAACCGCGACAGGTCCACCCCTGGAGGGATCACCTGCATCCGATTTGGTTGGTAGTGGTCATACAGCCCATATTGCTCCTCCACCTCCTGATGGGTGGAGCAGACTACCATCGCCGCGTTTTGCAACGCCTGCTCCTCCGCGTCTATCCTGGTGTCTATGCTGTACTCACGCTCCATATCCTCTTCACTTAGCCCCTGCTCCGCCAGCCCCAGTTTCTTCACCTTCCCCAAGGAATGCGCGGTGAAAGCCAGGGGCACATCCAAAAGAGCGGCCACCCGCGCTCCCACATATCCCGCGTCGGCGTAATGAGCGTGAATCAGGTCTGGCGCGCGTCCCACGGTTCTCAGATACTTTGCTATATTATCCGCGAAAATGTCCAGGTATGACCAAAGCTTCTCCTTGCGCACATATCGCCGCACACCGCAGGATATCCTTACTATCCGCGCCTTGTCGGAGATCGGCTCCGTGACCTGGGAGTAATCGCTTGATATCCGGTTATCCTCCAGAATGCGGGTGATAAGATCCACTCGCTCCACCATCGGCCGGGAAGCCAGCGCAGCGGCCTCCTCCAACACGTATTTCACCTGGCCGCCAGTGTCCGCATCTCGCCCCAGCTCCAGGTTGTGGGAGCGGATCAGCCCATGGACACTTATCATCAATATGTAATAACCTGGATTATCCTCTTTCTTCATCTTCTCCACGCCATCTCTCCACAATACCGGAATAATGTTTGGCGTTCCGGGTGACGGCCCCTTTCAGGCGGCACACCGACGCGGCGAACTCCAGCGCCCTGTCAAGTATTTTCGCTTTCTCCCAGCCGGACATCAGCCCCATGATCACTACAGCGCAGAACGCGTCCCCGGCGCCCACGGTGTCCACCACCTGCTCCACACGCCATGGCGCCCCCTCCACGGCGCCGCTCTCTTCCACCATCATGGCGCCCTTATCCCCGTTGGTGACCACCAGCGCATCCAGTTTCCAGTCCCTTCTCAGTCCCAGCGCCAACTTGGTCAGGTCCTCTCCCTCCGGTATACTTGCGCCTGTGATCTCCATCAGCTCATCCCGATTCACCTTCACATACCTGGCCCCACTCACCAGGGAGCCCAACAGGGGAAGCGGAGTCCACGGCGGGCGCAGGTTGACATCAACAAAGACAGGCGAATCATATTCACTCTTGAGCCCGAGGAGAGCTTTGCGGGAGACACCGCCGCGGGCCGCCAATGCGCCATGGTAAATCAGAGGGGGAACGCTCCCCACCAAGTTGATGGCCGTTTCATTGTCGATGAAGTCATAAGCTACATTTGGTGTGATATCAAAGGAGGGTTCTCCATTGTGGATGGAGACCCGGACCTGCCCTGTGGGATGAGCGGGATCTATCTGTACACCGGAAGGATCGAGCCCCCATTGGGTCATGGCGGTTAGAATCTTCTTTCCCAGCGCGTCTTCTCCGATTCGGCTGATGATCAGCGGATCGTACCCGAATCCCTTCAGACTCCAAGCTACGTTGAACGGCGCTCCCCCCAGCGCTTCTTCACCATCGGGGAAAACATCGAATAGAATTTCCCCGAAAATGACGGGTTTTCCCCTGTTTTTCTCGCTCATTCGCCTTGACGTGTATAACCCATGATCTTCATTCTACACGAAAACTGTGGCAAGCACAAAAGGCGAGGCCGCGGTGTTCTCCGGCGAAAACATTAGATAAAAAGCATGAGATTGTAAGCAGCGCATGGAATTGGGGAATCAAGACTGTATAGTTTCTTTGTAGGGGGTGAGGGGCTCCGCATCTATGGACCAAAACCTGTCGAACAGCAGAAACCGTGCTCTGGCGCCCAGAGGGGAGAAAAAAGGAGCGGGATCAGCGATTGACTATCCGCGAGTTTTTCGACATCTTACAGTCAAAGAACACAATTTGTATGTGTATATGTGTTGCCTCATGGGAAAAGGAAAATGCTACACAAAGCCGGGCAAGCTGCCGCGCAACTTCATCCCCATCCGCCCGGACGAGGCCACCGCTATGGAGATCATCAAGGCCAGCAAGCAGGGCTAACCCAAAGGGCGACTCGTTATCCGCCCCTTAATAGCTCATCATCACCATCTCATTCCTGGATCGACCCGAGTATCTCACCCTTCGCATTGCGTTTGACAGAAATACTCTACCAATATAATAATAATCCTATTTGGATGAGCTATGAAGATTAAGCCAGCCGACGATTTTGAGATACCCTATGGAGAACCCTTCAAAAATGACAAACTCGGAAGGGAACCAGCGGCGGACGCTCTTAAGGATTTGTTATCCAACCTGGATGAGCCGTTCGTCTTGGCGATCGACTCCCAATACGGAACCGGCAAAACCACCTTCCTGGAAATGTTTCGGAAGAAGCTAGAGAAGGATTCCTTCCGTTGTATCTCTTTCAACGCATGGGAAAACGATTTTATTGGAGATCCGTTGGCAGCGCTTATAGGCGCCATCACCAGCCAGGTGGAAGAATCCAGCGTCAAAACAATTAAGGGGAAATTTACCAAGGAAGTCAAAAACATTAAAAAAGCAGGCGAGATTCTGTTGAAAAGGTTAATTCCATTTGCGCTAAAGCTTGCATCTCAAGGGTTACTAGATCCCGGCAAGGATTACGATAAGGTATTTGACGCACTAATGGGTAAACTCGCCTCCAAATCAATCAACGAATACAAAAAACAGAAAGAGGAAGTCGATAAATTCAAGGATGCACTGAGCAAATTCTCAACTGTTACCTATAAGAATGAGAACAATGAACCAATAAAAAAGCCAGTGATCGTTTTAATTGATGAACTGGACCGTTGTCGCCCTAACTTCGCATTGGAATTGCTAGAAAGGATAAAACATTTTTTCAATATTAAAGGCTTTGTCTTCGTTTTAGCATATGACAAGAATTCTATGGGGAGCATGATATCAACTATCTATGGTAATGATTTGGATGTGGACGGTTATTTAAGAAGATTCATTGATCTGGAATCCAGATTACCAGAGCCAAAGACTGATAAATATGTAAATTACCTGTTCGATAAATTCGAGCTGGATAAATTCTTTAAATCAAGAAAGAGCAATATCCATACATTCGATAAATCCCATCTCCAGAAAGCATTTACAGAGTTGTTCAAGATATACAATACTCCCCTTAGAAAACAAGAGCACTGCTTTATTCAACTTAGCATTCTCTTTCATATGACACCCTCTGATAGACCACTGCACGCTTTTGCCGTAGCTCTTTTGATTGTGATAAAAAACTCAGATCCGAAACTCTACTATAGATTTGTGAACGAGGAAATTGGTCATGGTGAAATCCTTGATTCAATAAGGACGAAGACAGGTGGAATTGTATTTTTAGAAAGTGATACTGGGGCAATCATGGAAGCCTACATTGTTTTATGCTATGAAGAGGATAGGGTTAGCGAATACAGACAGAAACAAGACGAATTATCGAAGTCTAATGATATTCCACAAGATAAGCCTGATCGAATCGAAATCATTAGAAAAATTATCACCCCCAATGGATACTTTTATAACTCTGGGTTATTGAATAAAATCAAGCCACGCTTAGAACTGCTTGAAAGATTCCACGACTTCACAGAAGAGGACGAAAACAAACAGGGTGGCTAATACGCCATCCGCCCCTTCTACACCCCCGGTTTCCCGCCCAAAATAATCGCGTCGGAAACCAACTGGTGCAGGCTGGCCACAACTTCCATGTCGAAGCCGTATTCCGGCAGGACCTTGGTGAACTGGGCCTTGCAGATGGCGCAGATCGCCGCCATGGTGTTCACTCCCTTGCGCTCCATCACTTCGTGCAGAGCCTGGGCCCGCGGGCTGACGCCCTTCACGCGGATCTCCATCAGCTCGTCGGTGAGCAGGCCCCCTCCCCCGCCGCAGCAGTAGGTGAACTCCCGGATGGTGTTCTCATCCATCTCCACGAAGTTGTTGCACACGGAGCGGATCACCTCTCTGGGGATATCGAACTGGCCGCCGGGCCGGTCCCCCATGCGGCTGGCCCGGGCCACGTTGCATGAGTCGTGGAAGGTCACCACCCGCTCGTCGTTGGCGCTCTTGTCCAGCTTCAGTCCGCCGCGCTGGATCAGGTCCAGTGTGAACTCGGCGATATGGGTGGGGGTCTGGTATTTCGGGTCCAGAAAATCCCACGGCCCGATGAGGGTGTGCCAGAAACTATATGCCACCCGCCAGGCGTGGCCGCATTCCCCCACGATGATGCGTTTGACCCCCAGCTCCTGCGCCGCGTCGCGGATGCGTTTTGCCACGGTCTGCATGGTGTCGAAGCTGCCTATGAACATGCCGAAGTTGGCGAACTCCGACGCGTAGCTTGATATGGTCCAGCTCACCCCCGCCTCGTGAAACACCTTGGCGTAGCCGGTGAGCCCCTCGATGTGCGGCGAGCTGAAGAAGTCGGCGGAAGGCGCGATCAGCAAAACGTCTGCGCCCTTCACGTCCAGGGGGAATTTCACGGCATGGCCCGTCTCCTCTTCGGTATCTTCTTCCAGGAACTCCAGCGTGTTGGCCAACGCCGCTTTTTGTAATCCCAGATTGTTGCCTACGGTGGTGACTTTGCCCAGGATCTCGTTGCAATATTTCTGGCCAATGCCAACGGAGTTCATGATTTCACGCGCGGCCATGGAGACCTCGGCGGTGTCTATCCCGTATGGGCAGTAGACGGAGCATCGGCGGCACTGGGAGCATTGGTGGAAGTAGCTGTTCCACTGATCCATGACATTCTCGGACATCTCCTCCGCGCCGGCCAGGTTTCCCAGCAGCTTTCCGCCAGGGGTGAAATTGCGGCGGTATACCTTGCGCATCAGCTCCTGGCGGGCCACCGGCATGTTGTTCGGGTCTCCGGTGCCGATGAAGTAGTGGCATTTATCCGTGCAGGAGCCGCAGCGGACACAGGTGTCCATGAACACGCGCAGGGACTTGTATTTGCCCAGAAGCTCGCCCATCTTTTCCACGGCCTTGGTTTCCCAGTTCTCCACCCTGGATGGGGGGAACCCGATGCCGGTGTTGTGGTCTTCCTTGGCGGCGTTGGGCTTCACATGGGCCGTGGCGCCGGGATTGATGGCGGGGATCTTTATCTCCCCGGTTAGCTTTTCTACTTCAAAATTCAGTTTTGCCATGACTCTATTAATTCCTGGCCCATGGATTTACATGGCGGATTTCGCGGCAATCGTCCACCTGTGTCCTGGTGGGGGAAAAGAATATCCCGCCCAGATGCATAAGCTTTGAGAAGGGGAAATATACCACCAGGGCCAGCACCAGCAGCAGGTGGATAATGAACATCGGGTCCGGCGGGATATTGACCGGATGCAAGGTGGCCAATCCCAGGGTGAATTCCTTCACCGCCTCCACATCTGTCCTTATAACAAATTTCATAAGAACGCCGGAGAGCCCGATCAGCCCGATAAGCGTCAGGATGAAGTAGTCGGCAAAGAGGCTGATGTATTTTACGCGGTCCACCCACAGCCGCCTTGAGAAGAGATACACCAGCGCGGCGATCATCACCACACCAGCCCACACGCCAGGCTCCAGGCCGGGATACGTCATCAGGGCCACGGGGAGGGGGACAGGATCTAGAAAATATCGCAGATGCCGCAGCAGCACCGCCGCCAGGGCCAGGTGGAAAAGGTATCCCCCCAGCCATGTCCACTTGTTCCCCTTGAAGAGGCTGGTGAAGAAAAACACCTCTCCCGCCATACGCCCCGCCACGCCCAGGCTGGTGGTGGGGGCGGGAGTGGTGGGGATTTTCAGCGGCGAAGGTGTGACGGCGTAGCCGTACACCTTCGACAGAAACGCGACAAGAAACAGGGAGAATGCGCCATAGCACAACGCGATGAATACTATAGACAGCCCCGTGAGCCCTTCCATCTTCTCAATACAACCTCGTTATCAGCTTGCAACCATAAAGTAACCGGCGTTGGGGCGACACATCCCCCGCTTGCGCATCACAAGCTTTCTCCGGTTTTCTTTTTCAGAAACCCGGGTTCAGACGCAACCGGTGGGCTTTGGCAGTCCGGCGATTTTGCACGCCTGCTTGGCCGGTCCACCTGGGTACAGCTCGTACAGATATTTGGTGTTTCCCTTTTCCTTGCCCAGCTTTTTGCCGATAGCCTTTGTGAGGATACGGATCATAGGCGCGATTTTGTATTCCTCATAATATTCACGCAGGAAATCCACCACTTCCCAGTGGCTCTCGGACATCTCCACGCCCTCATCCTTGGCCAAGTACGCGGCCACATCCTTGTTCCACTGATCGACATTGACAAGATACCCGTCCTCGTCGGTCTCGTAGGTCACTCCATTGATTTCAATGCTCATATGATCGTCTCCTTGAATCCGTATTTCCCAGGGCCTTTCTGGCCCAACGGGCTTAATCCCTATGTTAATGATATTGCAGAAACGGGGCTAAAGCAAAGCTTTACAGCCCCATTCCCATCTCAATATACCCGCATGGGCACACCTCGGCGCATATATGACACCCAACACACTTCGTGTAGTCGGTGAACATCGTCTTCCCCTGGGCCCGTTTCTTGTCCCTGCTGATCGCCTCGTAGGGGCAGAATACCCGGCACTGGTCGCACACCATGCACAGGCCGCAGCTCATGCACCGGGTGGCTTCGTCGATAGCCTGCTCTCGGGTCAACGTATTGGCCAGTTCCATAAAACCCTCGTTCTTCAGATCCACCTTCACGGTCGTCTCTTCATTGCGGGGTTTGGTGGGGTAATAGTAAAGTTTCATGCTGCGGGACTTTACCACTCTAGCCCGTTTTTTCGGCGCAGCGCGGCGCTGCATCAGGAAGTCCTGGATGGCTATGGCTGCCTTGCGCCCCTCTCCCACGGATCGGGTGGAGATGCCCAAGCCCAGCACGTCCCCACCTGCGTAGACTCCTGCGGTCTTGGTGCTCATGGTTTCCTTGTCCACCTTCACCCACCCGTTCTCCGCCAATATATCCTGCATGTCGCCATGCATTTCCGGCTTTTGCCCGATACCAACGATCAGAGAGCTGAGCGGTAAAGTGAATTCGGAGCCGGCGACGGGGACGGGGCTGCGGCGACCAGAGGAATCGGGCGCGCCCAACTCCATCCGGATGCACTTGATGGCGGTGGCCCTGCCGTTGTCGCGCATCACTTCCACCGGGGCGGTGAGATATTCAATATTCACACCTTCCTCTTCGGCCTCGGAAATATCCCGGTCGATGGCCGGCATCTCATTGCGGGTACGCCGATAAAGTATCGTCACACCCACCCCCATCCGGGCGGAAATCCGCGCCGAGTCGAGGGCGGCTTTCCCAGCGGAGTCAACCTCCTGTACAGCTTCTTTCTCCGCTTCTCTGGTTTCATCATCCTCCGATGCCAGCGCGGTGCGAAGCGATGTCCTGGCGGCGTCGACGGCGCTGTCGCCACCTCCCACCACCACCACCTGTTTTCCCACGTCCACCCTGGCGCCGGAGTTCACCCGGTTCAGGTAGCTGGCGGCGGTGAATACGTTAGCCGCGTCCTCGCCTGGCACCCCCAGCTCGGCGCCCTTGTGGGCTCCGGCGGCAATGTACACCGCGTCGTTCTCCGAGCGAAGCTGCTCCAGGGTCACGTCCACGCCCACTTTGACACCACATTTCAACTCCACGCCCAGATCCAGAATGTTCTTGATCTCCGCGTCGAGGATGTCCTTCGGCAGGCGGTATGAGGGTATTCCGTAACGCAGCATGCCGCCCGGCTTTTCGAAGGCTTCGTATATAGTCACCTCGTGTCCACGGCGGGCCAGCTGAAAGGCCGCTGACAGCCCGGAGGGGCCGGAGCCGATGACGGCCACTATCTTGCCGGTTGGCTGATCCACCAGCTTTTTGAACTTCAGCCCCCGGGAAATTCCCCAGTCGCCCACGAACCGCTCCATGTTGTTGATGGCCACGGCGCCATCCTTGTCCTTCCGATTGCACCCCTTCTCGCAGGGATTTGGGCATATGCGTCCATGAACCGCCGGAAGCGGATTCTTGTCGGTCAGGATCCTCCAGGCTTCATCGATGGAGGCATCCTGATCACGTTTGTAAAGATCCGCCTGGGCGATATGGGTCAGGTAACCGCGAATATCCTCGGTGCTTGGGCATTCGAACCGGCAAGGAGGCAACTTGCGTACATAAGTCGGGCATTTCCAGCTAGTGCCGTTGGTTACGACGATATCTTCCGCTGTATCCTTGGCGAGCCGCATCTGCCCTGATTCAATCAGGTCGATGGCTGTGTGGCTATACATTCGGCCCCCCCCTAGAAGCGCACTTGGGCGGAGGTGTTGTACGTGGTTCTGGCCATCGCGGAATCATCGATATGGTACTTCGTGAATGGGAATCCGGTCAGCTCGAAGAACCTTTGCCAACTGATCCTCTCCACCCACTCTCCCATCCGCTCATACTTATAAGCTGTCGCCTTGTAAGCGTCGAGAATCTTGTGGACCGCGTCGGAGACCTCCGTCCATCTGGGTGGATTATTTGGCAGTCCCCACACCGCCAGCTTCATGAACGAGGGGCCGTTGCGGGTGCTGGCTGTCTTTCCCCCGATCCATATGGTCAGGGTATCTGTCTTCGCGTCGCGAATCTCCATCGTGGGGCACTGTCCATGGCAGGCGCCACAATACATGCATTTTTCATCTACCACCTCCAGGGTTGTGACTCCGTCGTCCTGCTGCCGAGGGCGGATGGCCGCCACGGGGCATATGGCCACCACTTTCGGCAGCTCACAGATTCCCACCCCTTCCGGCTTGATGACTGGAGGGTGATGGTGCTGCAGGTTTATGGCTATATCTCCCTGGCCACCGCAGTTTATCTGGCAGCAGCTGGCGGATATTTTCACTCTGGCGGGAAGGTCGTTGTCGCTCTCGAACTCTTTCATCAAGGTGTCCATCAGCGCCTTGACGGAGCCTGCGGCGTCGGTGCCGGGAAGGTTGCAATGCAGCCACCCCTGGGTGTGCAGGATATTAGAGACCGAATGGCCCGTACCCCCGATGGGGAAGCCCAGGACTTCCTTGACCTCCTTGATCAGGGGGCCGATATCCTTTTTCTTGGCCAGCAGAAACTCCACGTTGGCCCGGCTGGTGAATCTCAAATGCCCCTGGCAGTATTTGTCCGCGATATCGCATATTTTGCGCACTGTATCCACACTCATGGTCCTGGGGCTGCCCGCGCGCACGGTGTACAGCTTGTCGCCATTCTCCGCCACGTGGACCAGCACGCCTGGTTTTATCTTCTCATGGTAGGACCACTGACCGTAATTCTTGGCCATGAGCGGGTGCAGGTTCTTCTTATAATCGGGGGCTCCGTTGTCTCTCGGGCCCTTTCTCTTTTCGTCAGCCATTGTTATCACTCCACCTGGTTAAGCTTTTTCCATTTGTTCAACTTCTGCGTTGCTCACGGCGGGATCATCTTCCGCCTCGCCACCCATCCTGCCGGGGGTTATTTCCTCGAACTTGATGTATGGTGTGGTCCTGGGGGCCTTCACCATCCTAGCGTCCGGATCAATACCCACTCCATCCAGGAATGTTCCCAGCCCCACGCGCGCGATAAACTCCCCCACCCTTTCGTGGTCCATGGCGTTTTCGCCCCAGAACTCCCATATACGCTCCACGAGATCGTAAAGCTTATCGTAGTCCTCTTCGGTTTTTAGCGGCATGAACGGGACCAGCTGGACACCCATGGTATCTCCGATCTTCAAGGTGCGCTTGCCGCCCAGGAGTATGGTCACTCCCTTTTCCACGCCTGGGCGCAGGGCCTTGTGCATGACGTTTATGCAGTGCATGCAGCGGACGCATTCCTTGTTATCGATCTCGATCTTTTTCTTATTGAGAGTGATGCACCTGGTGGGGCATCGGTTAATGACGTTGTCCCGGACGAAATCGGCGCCATGCTCGGTGACAAACGCGGCCACCTCTTTCTGGTCCACCCGGATGTCATCTTTCCATGTCCCGATAATCGGCATGTCGCTTCTCTGCATGCTGCAACCGCAGTCATTAGCGCATCCGGATAGCTTGAACTTATACTTGTAGGGGAATTCCGGCCTGTGAAGCTGGCTGATATACCGGTTTGTCAGGTCGGTGGTGGTTTTCATGGTGTCATAACAGGCCATTTCACATCTGGCTTCCCCCACACAGCATGCCAGGGTGCGCAATGCGCCGCCGGAGCCGCCCAGATCCCACCCGTTTTCGAACAGCTCCTCGGCCGCCTCGAAGGTGGTTTTGTTGTCGCTGCCCAGCAGCAGGATGTCGCCGGTCATTCCGTGAAGTTGCATTATTCCGGCGCCGTGCTTTTCCCAGATGTCACACAGGTTGCGTAGCGATTCTGTGGAATAAACCCATCCCGCCGGGGGAATTACGCGGATGGTGTGGAACTGGGCGATGTCAGGATACTCTTCTGCCAGCTCTGAATACCTGGCGATGACACCTCCGCCGTATCCATCCACATTGAGCACTGTTCCCTGCCAGTAGTTCCACTTGTCCTCATAGGACTGGTTCAACTGCCCGAGCAACTGGCCTACCTGCGGTTTTTTGCTGGACCACTCCTTTAGATCCTTTGCAAAGGAAGGCCAAGGGCCATCCAGCAGCTCATCCACCATGGGAGTTTCAATTTTCTTTTTCTTTTCAGACATAATCAAACCTCTAAACCATTGCCGCTCTTGCGACATGCTTGTGATTTTAAAACGGCCCATGGCGCTCCCCTATGACGGCCGCCGCTCTTCACCAAAACGAATTTTGACTTTTTTCTTCACGAAGTTACATACGCATTATAGTGATGCCACATTCAGTTATTGGATTCGCGCCTCATGCGAATGAGTTTACCATGCCTGAAAGGTGATCATTTCATTTCACGGACACGAATATATATTATCCTATGTCGACTTTAGGTTTTCAAAACCCCCAATATCAGTTAAAATAATTGATTTATATAATATATTTGAGCTAAGAGGGCTGATTTGACATCAACTTGCTGTGGTACCCGGGCTCGTGAGTAACCGATCGATTGCTATCATTGAGGATGATTACACCACCAAAAGTCAGCTGAAAGTCCGCTTGGAAAAGGCCGGGTACAAGGTTTCTTCGTTCACTACCTCCTCCAAGTTGATAGCGCAGCTTGCCGCTATGGTTCCCGAGATCGTCATAATGGACAAGGATCCCGCCAATCCCAAGAAACCATTTTGGATCATTGAGCTCATCAAGAAGGAGCCAAAACTGAAAAAGACCGAAATATTCGCATACTTAAAGGAGATCGAGGTCAAGGACGAGATTGCCCTGCGCAGGTATAAAGTCACCTCATATTTCACCAAAACCAATAAAATCAATTATATAATTGAAGGCGTAAAGAAGCATTTCGCTCTTCAAGGTCGTCCGGAGGAGTTTGACCCCTGGATCGATTTTCTGGAAATGCAACAGCAAATTCAACATAAATATGAGGGGCCTCCTGGCGCTCCTGGGCAGCTGCGGGTTCCACCTGGAGCCAAGGTCATCCCGCCACCTGGCGCACAGCGGACAAATGCCCCGGCCCCCAAGCAACCGCTGATTCCATCGCCTCCCAGCGCGGCGCCCCACAGGCTACCTCCAACTGAGGAATCTTCCGACTTTTTGACCACTATCCAGGATAAGGTGGTGGCAAAGGACCTAGAGAAAAAGGCCGCCTCCCCAGCCTTGGAGAATTTCAACAAGGGGGTGTCCTTTTACAACAAAGAGCAGTACCCCCAGGCGCTGATAATGTTTGAAAAGAGCAGGCTCGATAAAATGTTGCAGGCGAAAAGCCTGGTAATGATAGGCAAGATCCACCGGCATATGAACAATATGAACGCTGCCATCGCCACCTTCAAGGAGGCCCATCACGCCGCCGAGGATACAGAAACCAAACTCGAAAGCCGTTACCAGATCGCCGAAACCATGAAAAAACAGGGGAAGCTGCAGGACGCTTACAATATGTTCGCCACCGTCTATAAGGCCGACAAGGAATTCAAGGACACCAGGAACAAGCTCATTGAGCTGAAAAAATCGCTTTAACAAGACCGGGGCCGACCACTTCTAACCGCTTCACCATTCATCTATCCCTAATCCAGAATATGACATCGATTGACCTTTTCGATTTTCAGCTGCCATCCCAACTGATAGCCCAGCGTCCTGCCGACCAAAGAGACGCAAGCAGACTCATGACCCTTGATAGGCGCTCCGGCGCTATCGGTCATCACTCCTTTGACGCGCTGCCAGGACTTCTTCATCCATCAGACACCCTGGTCTTGAACAACACAAAAGTGATCCCGGCCCGGATACTGGCCACACGCCGCTGGGGGGGGCGAGTGGAAATTCTGCTGGTCCGTGACCTGGGCGGTGGCAGATGGAAGGCGATGGTGAAAGGCCTGGCCAAGCTCAAAGAGGGTGAGTGGCTCCAGACGGGCGACTACAGGGTTCGGCTGGGCGTCAGGGTCGAAGGCGGGATGGTCGAGATATCTTTCGGCTCCCAGAAAGAAGAGCGTGAGGTGATGGCCGCCCTGGGGCAGACGCCACTTCCCCCATACATAATCCGTCCCGATGGCCAACTGGACAAGGAAGATACGGAGCGTTATCAGACCATCTTCGCCAAGACACCCGGATCTTGCGCCGCTCCCACCGCAGGGCTTCATTTCACCAGTTCCCTGCTGGAGTCCATAAGGAATCACGGTGTAAAGGTGGTGGAGATGACACTTCATGTGGGGCCAGGAACCTTCAGACCGGTCAAGTGCCTGCATATTGAGGATCATCGCATGGACCCGGAATATTACGAGATTCCTGAACGGACCGCCCGTATCGTCAACCAAACCATGGCCGATGGTGGCCGGGTCGTTACTGTCGGGAGCACGGCCACCCGGGCCCTCGAATCTTCCATCGGCCCGGATGGGCGTCTGACTCCCGGACATGGGGAGACAAGCCTTTATATCACTCCGGGGTTCCAGTTCCGAATAACCGGGGGGATTGTCACCAATTTCCACCTCCCCAGATCCACGCTGCTGGTCATGGTCTCCTCCTTCGCCGGAAGGGAGAGGACTCTGGCTGCGTACGCCGAGGCTGTGAAAGAAAAATATCGCTTTTTCAGCTATGGAGACGCCATATTTATCGTATAGAGGAGAGATGGCGTGACTATAAGAGAGAGATGGGTCCATAACATCAATCAGCTTGCCACCGGGGAGGAAGCCCGAAGAAAGAGAATCGCCCCATTGGCTGGGACAATCATATTCGGTCTCGTGACGCTTTTTCTGGTATTGTCGCTAATGGTGGATCGGGCGCTGGGCTTGGCTGCCTATATCCCCACTGGCGTCGGGATCGCCCTGGGTCTGCCGTTGCTTCTGGTTGGGCTTTATTTCATGATGTGGTCGGTGTTCACTTTCGCCGAATCGGGTGGAACGCCTGTCCCCATAAATCCTCCACAGAAGCTGGTGACCGTCGGGCCCTATGCGCATGTGCGAAATCCGATGCTCGCCGGAATCTTCTTCCTGCTCTTCGGAATCGGCTTTCTATTGACCTCGTTAACCATTGTCCTCGTTTTCACCCCTCTGTTCATAGTGATGAACGTAGCCGAGGTGAAGGCCGTTGAGGAGCCGGAGCTTGAGATGCGGCTGGGGGCCGCGTACTGCAAATACAGGGACCAAACGCCGATGTTCATCCCCCGGCCCTGGAAAAAACAAGGCTGAGCCGGAGCCCGACCGCCACCAAGACCCGTGCCAAGCGCGACGTGGAGCTTTTCTTACAGCAGAAGCACCGCCACCGCTAGGACGGTGGTGTATCCTCTTTTCACAACGGCGGTCTTCGTTATATTCCTGGTTTTTACTATCTTGTTTGACATGCGGAACACCTCCTTCCGCTCGTCCCACGCCTTGTCCTCGTCAAACTCTATGCCCAGTGTGGAGGCCAGCATGGCCGCCGCCAGATCCTCGGCATAGTCACCGGCCAGTTGCTCGGTCTGGCCGAAGCCGTGGTGCTCGCTAAGGTACCCGTAGCTGGCCTTGTCCGACGGGACGGCGCAGCCAATGGAGGAGTGAACCAACCTGTGTGGTTCGTTACTACCGGCTCTGGCCATGACGCAGAAGGTTATTTCGCCAGGCCTTAAAAGCTTCAGCCCCTCCTTGCGGGAGATAATCTTGCATTTGGGTGGTAAAATAGAGGAAACGTAGACCAGGTTGCATTTTTCAATACCAGCGTCTCGCAACGCCAGCTCGAATGAGCGCAACTCCTCCTTATGGGTGCCCACTCCATTGGTGAAGAACATTTTCTTCGGGACAAAATTCGTAGACATACGTAAGAATCCATTCCTATATTAGCTGTTGTCAATACGCCACCACGACATGCTCGCCTCATGCTGGACCATTTTCAAATTCAGTCAAGTAATGTACATCACTTTCGAGGACGCATCAATCATCATATTTCGGGAAAGCCGGGATATCCTCACAAAGCTACCATCAAGGAGATTTTGGAATAAAGTTGATCCGGGCTCCGGAGTAGGATTTTAGCACCGCCTTGAATGATCCGATCATGACTTTCGACATCATCTTGACCGGAGTCAAATTCTCATCGTCCACCAGCCAAACAGTCATGCTCCCCTTCCTGCTGAAAACCCCCTCGGTCATGAGCTTGGGCTCCACCACCACAGTGTCCACCAGCCCCAGCGGAAGCTCTATCCTTTCGCGGCGCAGCACATTCACCTTCAGCTTATAGCGTTGCTTATCCTCAAAAATGGGGATATGTATGACCTGCCCCACCTTCAGGTCCGCTCCCATCCCCCGCAGAGCGTACAGGGCAGAGAAAGAATCCTGGCTGCTCTCATCTATCTCGAACTCTTCCGCCGGATCATCGTCCACCTTATACAGCGCTTTGCGATCCTCCTGAAAGAACTCGATGATCTTCTTCTTCCGGTACCTGTTCTCCGAAATTGACACTTCCACTTTGCGGGAATAATTTCCCTTTACATCGAAATACGAGACGGTCTTGTCGTCTACGGGATAAAGAGACCTCACCCAGCCTGTGGACCTGGCGATTATGCGCAGAAGGTAGACCTTCCTGCCCCGCAACTCGGTTTCCTCTGTCACGGAAAGCCTCCCTTCGCCTCCGATCAGCCCCATCCAGGATATTTCATATTTAAGATCCTCTCCCGGCCGAAAGGGGGAAACCTCCCCCGCATGGGAAGCAGGGGAAAAGAAGAACGCCGCAACGGGCAAAAGAAAGACAGCCGCCATTATACTTTTGCTCCTGGCGGAAGAGAACAAAGACCAATCCCTGATTAACAGTAACGCTTTTTATTGTTCTTGGCGCGGACGATCTGCCAGAAATCTATTTTGGTATGCTTGTATATAGTGTCCACTTCCAGGTCGGTGGTGGTGATAAGATCGTTAAGCGACATGTCCGTGCGCCATCCGAATTTGCGGAATACAGGATCAAGAATGTTCTCCACCTTGGCCATCCATGGCTTGCTGGAAACGAAATGGTTTACTATAACGAATGTGCCGCCAGGCTTGGTCACCCTTTTCATCTCATCGATCACCCGGATCGGCTCCGGCACCACGGAGATTATATGAGTCGCCACCACATAATCGAAGGTATCGTCTTCAAAGTCCAGGGCGCAGGCGTCCATTTCCTGTAACGTCACGTTTGTAAGCCCCAGCTTATCCACTTTCCTTTGCGCCTGGGCCAGCATGCTGGCGCTCAGATCCACTCCGGTAACATTACAATAGCTCGGATAAAGAGACAAGGAGAGGCCCGTGCCCACTCCCACGTCCAGGATCCGATCCCCCGGCTTGAACGCCACATCGTTCAGCGCCCGCTTCTGGCGCGGATGGAAAAAGGACTTGAAAATGAAATCATATACCCCCGAATACGCATGGTATATTTTCTTTATGCTTTCAGTTTCCATCCTCTGGTGCCTCTTTTCTCACTTTTTCATTTCGCCGGATTTTTCGTTCAATATAGTTTCCCTTGCCCTCACCGACAAGCTCATCAGCCGCTCAAGTATCCCCTTCACACCATCGGCCAGGGCTTCCATAGACACGCTTTCTATTTCCGGATTATCAAGGGGCCCTTTGGCCCGAAAGTAATAACCAACAAAGCTTTTATCCTCTCCGGTGATCACATCGCCGATAACCGGTATGGAACTGACCACCCTGTCCACCGTGATGAAAGGCATGGCGCCGATCATCATATCCACCTCGTCCTCCCCGATATCGTGGCTGCCCACCGCGGATAACCGTATCGCCTCGGAGTCGACTATCAAATCCTTTGTATACAACACCCCGGCGGCCAGGTCCACCGATCCGGTTATGTTATCAAAGGGGAGTCCCTCAACACTCATATCAGGAAGCTTAAGTTTAAAGTACTGCGAAACATTTAGCAAAGAAAAAATCTTTCCCAACAGGTTGAACCGTTTTATTACTCCATCTCCGGCGGAGATATCAAGATGACCATCCAGCGTACCCCGGATCTGCTCCCAGGTCCGGCCATGGCCGTTCACCTCCCCCCGGATATTCACCGGGCCGGATATCAGCTTTTCCTTTCCCTGCCCCCCCAGGCTCTCCATGGCCACATCTCGAACATTCACCTTGGACCTGAAATCGATAGCCTTTCGCAAATCAATGATTTTCGCTTCCCAGTTCCATTTGCCTCCATGCCCCTCGAATGTGAAAGGATACAATTGGTACCTGCCGTCCCCATACTCGATCCTGGTGTCCAGATTCTTATATCCTAGCGGCCCCAATTCCCCTGAATCTGATGAGATCGTTATCTCCCAATATCCGTTAAAGAAACCAGGTTTCTTCTTCTCTCCAGGAGAAAGCGCTATTCGCCTTCTTTTCACACCTGTGGCCCCGGGTCGGTTCATCACGGCTGGATTTGGGTCGCCAAACAGATCCTCCAGGTCCAGCGCGGAAGTGGAGGCGTTAAGCTTGAACTCCGAGCGGTCGCTCGCTTCCACCGAACCGAACATGTTAAACCTGCCTTTTCCGAACATGCCTGTCCCGCGCTTTAAAAATATCCGGTTGTTAACCAACTCGAAGTCACCATCACATTCGCTGAATATGGATGAAAATATCTTCAGCTTGAACGTCCCATCGACAATTTTCGCCGCGCCAGACAGCAATGTCCTTCCATCGGTTCCCCTCTTTTCAACGGTAAAATCCCCGCTGATATACCCCTTGCTCTCTATATTGTCGAAAATGTCTGTATAGTAATCCAGGTCATCTATGTGAACCCCGCCTGAAGTGACTTTCAATAGTGCTTTTTCGTCCACAAAATACCGGGAAATATCGCCACTCACCTCGGCGGAGGATCGCCCCATTTCCACACGAACCTGGTCGATTCTCGCCATTTCACCCACTTTCCCGTTACCGGATATTTCTATGGCAGCCTCCATTCCTGGCCGCTTGAAGAGCATGTCGCTGTATATAATGTCCGCCTCCTCAAGATCGACGCGCGTCCAGTGCCTGTAGCCGTCAAATCCTCCTTCCAGAATCGTCACCGCCGAAGCGGCTCCGGTAAACCTCTCCAATTCCTTCTCCTGGAGGGGGAAATATCCAGCCGTCTCGTCCAGGTTCAATTGCGATTCAATGGTCAAATCAAAAGATGGGGAGCTTCTTAGCACATCCACCATCTCCCCGTTTATGGTGAACCTGCTCGAGCCTATCATCCATTCCATGCCTGAAAACGCTATTTTGTCCAGACTCAGATCCACCATTCCATTCATCCCTGTCAGGGGAGCGGCGATCGAGGCGCTTTTTATCCCCACGTTGGAAAAAGCCATCCTTCCCTCCGCTCTCAATGTATCCCCCATCATCCCGGAATCTCCGGCCACCGCAAGGTCCAGCCCCACCGCTCCGGACATTGACTCCACCCGGTCGAAAACCCGCAGAAACTCCGGCGAGACGATGTGGGCGGCCAATCCTTCTCTTGTCTCCTCCATATCCACATCGGCTTTTATCCGGGCCTCGAAAGTGGGCCACTCATGAAGCTGATCCACCATTCCGGTGACGTTGGTCAGAATGCTGTGGCCATATCTGCCCGCCAGATCGTTGAACACCAGTCGATTGTCCGCCAGGATAAACTCGCCGTGTATATCCGCGAATTTTCGCTTAAGACCAGGAACCGTGAAGGAGAGGCCAAAAAGATCCAGCGCCCCGGAAAGCGATTTGTATGACTCCACCTGATCAAGTTTTTCCAGAGTTCGCAAGTCTCCATCGAAAGTCAGGCCGGTTACTTTTATTTCCCCCCCGAATATGTGGTTTTCAATAAAGCCGGCCTGGACGCCGGTAAGGTATTTGAATGGCACATACTTTTTCAGTTCCATAATATCCACGCGAGATAGATCCATCTCCACATAGAACTCAGGATTCCCGCCTCTTAGTTTAGACGCCTCCCCCTCCAGCTTTATGGCAAGGGGCGCCGCGTCTATTTGGGCTTTTTTGACCGTTATCGAATCTCCAGCGATATTTATATCGTGGATAACGCTGATATTCCGCGCTTTTAGCCCTTGTCGATACGCTTCCCTATACCAAAGGTCCAACCCTGACACAGCCACCCTCCCTTTGGAAGAAAAGCTCTTGTCCCCCCTGATCGATATGGTGGATTCGAGCGTGGCCGTGGTGTCCAGCTTCTGGAATGGAAGTACTTTTCCCAGGTATGGCCAGAAATGCCCCACGTCAAGATTATCTACTTTCACATCCCCGTCGAATCCGGGACTTTCATGGGGCCTTCCAGCGCTATGGATCATACCTTTGACAAGGACTTCCCCCGCACCTTTGGGGCTTTGCGCCACCGCTCGCAGATCCAGCTCCCGGTAAAAGCTTCCCTCACCCCAGGAATGCAACTTCAGATTGATATCGTGAAACTTTAGCTGGTACGGAGGTTGCTCACTAACCATTAAATCGGTCCATGTTAGCGAGCAGTTCTCCAGATGTACCACACCCAGCGCTCCCAGCAACCTGTTTAGCACAATAGATATGGCTTCCTCAGACAGGCCTCGTCCCTCCCATTCCCCAATATTCAGCAGCCCGTCGCGGCCCCGGGCCAGGTTCAGCCTTGCATCCCTCAGCTGGAATCCCGCAAGTTGAATATCCCCCTTTAGCGCGGCTGAAAGTTTCAGCTCCGCCATGGCGGTTTGAGCATGAACAAGCGTCTTCGCTCCATCCATAACCACCAGCCGTTCGATCTGGACACCCCAGCCAGTATGGCCAGACGCGCTGATATCACCGATACTCACCAGCATTCCGGAGCTTGCGGAGAGACGCTCCTCCACTAATATTTTAAAAATGGAAGTTTCCGCCACAAAGCGGCCCGAGTAATGGATAGCGGCCAGTAAAAGGCCTAGATATATCGCTGGACGCAAAACCCAGCGGCGAAATCGGCTGAGACGCAGGGGAGCAGGGCTTTTAGGCGTCTCAGACGCGGCGGGTGTATCTTCCGCCTTCTCCTGGGCGCCAGAAATAATATTGGACGGTTTCTCCATCATCTGCTATCACCCGGATAACCGGTGAGCCGGCGGATGCAAAGGCGGCTTATCTGCGCAAGAAGTGTTGCGCCACGAAAAACGCTTTAGAAACGTTCCGCCAACCGCGCGGCCTTGCCCCTGAGCCCTCTGAGGAAATACAGCTTGGCCCTTCGGATCTTTGCTCCGCGAACCACGTTTATCTCCTCCACCCTGGGCGAATGCAGGGGAAATGAGCGCTCCACACCAAAGCCGGAGGATACCTTTCTGATGGTGAACATCTCACGGATACCTCCATGCTTCCTGGAGATTACCACCCCTTCCACGATCTGGATACGTTCTTTCTCACCCTCGACCACCCGGAAACTTACACGGATGGTGTCCCCAACCTTGAACGACGGGGTCGTCTTTTTCATATACTGGTCTTCGATGTACTCAACAGAACCTAAGCTCATAAAATCTCCATTAGCCGCCCTGTCCAAGGAGGCGATCCATGATGATGGACACCGCGCTCCGGACTGGCAGATGATTATACTCTTTAACACCGGGTATCGGGGCCAGCCTCACGGTGGCCAGATCCATGGCTTGCCGGGCCAGGCCGTGCGCCGTGCCGAACAGCAACGCCGCCCGGGACGCCCCTTCCAGGACTTTGCGCCCCTCGGCGTAGCCGACCGTATCCGGCCCTTCTCTGGCGCTGGTGACCATCACCGCCGCCCCTTCAATGCCAAGCCCGAAATTATCCAACATATCCTCAATGGTGTCAACAACTTTCACACCCGTCAAAGCCTCTTTGCGCTCCGGATTCACTTGGCTTCCATACCCCGCAGTCCAATGGCCGATTAACCGCTCCACCAGCCTTGCCTGCGCTTCCAGGGGGGTGACTATATACAGCCCCCCCACCCCGTATGTGCGGCATACCCGAGCCAGGTCATGCACATCCAGGGAAGTGACTGAACTTGTGACCGTATCTCCGGCCCGATTGACCACGGGATAGTGGATCAGCCCTACCGCCAAACGGGACGCGGCCAAGCCGACTTTATCGTCCATTCTTCTCTCGCGCTTTCCTTATTATCTCCATGGCCAGTTCCATCTCCTCTCCCTTCAGTCCCGCTTTTTCAATCAGATCCGGACGTCTTTCCGATGTCCGGATTATAGACTCCCGACGACGCCAAGCCTCTATGTTCGCGCGGTGCCCGGAGAGAAGAATCTCCGGCGCCGCTTGCCCCTCGAATTCGGCGGGCCTGGTGTATTGAGGATACTCTAAAAGTCCGGCTGTGTGGGACTCCTCCCAGGTGGAATCCTCCCCCCCCAGCGCTCCGGGGATCAGCCGCAACACAGCGTCCACCAGGGCCATGGCCGGGATCTCCCCGCCGGTGAGCACAAAGTCGCCAAGTGATATTTCCATGTCACAGTAATGCCGCCGGACCCTCTCGTCCACCCCCTCATAGCGGCCGCAGACCAGGATCAAACCGGGTTGACCGGCCAGTTGTTGAGCTATCGATTGCTTGAACACCCTCCCCTGGGGCGTGAGCAGGATCACCGGGGCGCCCGGGTTTTTCTCCCGAAGGCTGGTTATGGCGCGGGCCAGCGGCTCCACCTTCATCACCATCCCGGGGCCTCCCCCATAGGGATAATCGTCGGTGACTTTATGTTTATCCGTGGCCCAGGCGCGCAGGTCGTGAATCCGCACTTCCACCACGCCCGCCTCCACCGCTCTTCTGATTATTGATTCGCCAAAGGGGCTGGCGAACATCGCGGGGAATATGGTGAGAATGTCAAATTTCATATCGAATGGTTCCCTGCACGGCGGCCAGGTTAAGCGATCCGGCGCCCACCCGGGGTGGGCTCATTCTATCTCCATCAGTTTCATGACGATCCGTCCACCAGGAAGATCCACTTCCACCAGCGTTTCCGGAATGCACGGTGTCATTATTTCCTCGCCCGTGTCGGATTTGACAACCCACACATCGGCGCTCCCAGCCTCGAAAAAATCGGTCAGCACCCCAAGCTTCCTCCCTTCCGGGTCGAAGACAGGCAGGCCCACGATCTCTTCGTAATAATAGGTCCCATCCGTTGGTGGGGGCATCGACTCCCTGGGAACCTGTATGGCGCCGCCGGAATATTTTGCCACATCTTCCGGAGACCCGATCCCATCGAAAGCCACTATGGAGAGCTTGTCCGCAGCTCTTGACGAGACAAGAGTCACCATCTCCGGTTCCTTCCCGGCTTTCACATAAAGCCGGCGACCAATAAATCCATCCACCAGGTCGTGACCGAAATAAGGGAAGAGCTTGATCTCCCCACGCACGCCATGAGGCCGACCCAGCCTGCCGATCGCAATCATAAGCCCGCCGCCTGGAGCTTTGGCGGACCGGCGCGCAGCAACCAAGTCTAGTCCAGTATCTCCAGGACAGCTCTTTTCTTCTGTTTGGTCGCCGATGCGGAAAGGATAAGACGCATCGCGCCCGCCGTCCTGCCTCGTCGCCCAATAACCTTGCCCAGGTCATCGGGGGCCACACGCAATTCCAGAGTTGTCACTTTGTCACCAGTCATCTCTTCGATCTCAATCTCGTCGGGGTGGTCGACGAGCTCCTGAACCATATGCTTCAAAAGCTCCTTCATCACGAATTCTCCTCTTGTATGTGCCCCGCCTTTTAAAGGGGGGGACGGCTTTCTCGTTTTACTGCATCCCGCTTACTACATCCCGAACTGATAATTCAGTGGCTTACGCGCACACCCTGCTTCTTGAGCAGACTTCTGACCGTGTCAGACACCTGTGCGCCCCGGTTTAGCCACAGCTCCACCTTCTCTTTGTCGATTTTCACATTGTCTTCAGCAATTCCCGGGTTATAAGTCCCCAGAGTCTCCAGAAACCTTCCCTCGCGGGGGGACCTGGAATCCGTTGCGACGATTCGATAAATCGCCAGTTTCTTCGCGCCAACGCGCCTCAATCGCAGTACTACCGCCACTAAATGTCTCCTGATAATGAAAGGGTTATTCGATGCTTGTCTATCTGCCGCCGAAATTCAATCCAGGAAAGGAGGGGAGAGAACCCACACCTTTCTTGAGCTTGCTCATATTTTTCATCATTTTGCGTGATTTAAGAAAATTCTTCAACAAGCGATTCACATCCGCCACCTGGGTCCCGCTCCCTCGGGCGATCCTTCGTTTTCTCGAGCCGTTTATTATACCCGGCTTTGAGCGCTCCGTCATCGTCATGGAGCTTATTATCGCCTCGGTCCGTGTTATTTCATAATCGTCCAGGTCCGCCTTGCCAATGGCCTGATCCATACCGGGGATCATTTTCATCAGTTGGTCCAGCGGGCCCATCTTGCGTATCATCCGCAGCTGCTCCAGAAAATCACCCAGGTCGAAATTGGCGGAAAGCATCTTTTTCGCTTGTTCCTGGGCCTTGCTCTGGTCGATATTGTCCTGGGCCTTTTCCACAAGGCTCAGCACGTCCCCCATCCCCAGGATCCGCCCAGCCAGACGCTCCGGATGGAACTTATCGAAATTCTCCGTCTTCTCTCCCACACCGATGAATTTAACAGGCGCTCCAGTGACGCTCTTCACCGATAAGGCAACACCGCCGCGGGTGTCGCCATCGAGCTTGGTCAACACAACGCCGGTCATGCCGATCCGCTCATTAAACACCTTGGCGGTGGTCACCGCGTCCTGGCCGGTCATCGAGTCCGCCACAAATAGTATCTCGTCCGGCTCCACAATCTTCTTGATCCGGCCAAGCTCCTCCATCATATCTTCGTCTATGTGCAGTCGGCCAGCAGTGTCCACCAACAAGACATTGGCGCCTCCCGGCGCGGCCAGGGCCTGTTGAGCTATCTTCACCGGGTCTGTCTCGCCGGCGATGTCATGTACGGGGATATCAATTTGCTCTCCCAGCACGCGCAGCTGCTCCATGGCGGCGGGGCGATATACGTCCGTGGAGACCATCATCGGCCGGTATCCCTGCTTGGAAAGAAGCTTGGCCAGCTTTGCGGTGGTGGTGGTTTTTCCGCTCCCCTGCAGGCCGGACATCAATATCACCGTTATCCCCCTGGGGGACATGTTCAGATCGGCGGACTGGCCTCCCAAGGTCTCCACCAGCAGATCATGAACGATCTTGACCAGTTGCTGACCAGGATGCACACCCTTGATGGTCTCCATCCCCAAGGCCTTTTCCTTTGCCTGGGCGATGAAGCTTTTGACGACACCGATGTTGACATCAGCTTCCAGGAGGGCCATCCGCACATCCCTCAGCGACTCGGAGATATTCTCCTCGCTAAGCTTGTGCAGCCCCTGCAAGCGGCGGGTTATGCCGCTGAATTTTTCAGTCAGTCCTTCGAGCATATTATAACTATGAAAATATCAGGCGTGGTAATCGCCAATGTCATGGTTCAAAAATAACGGTGTAGTCTAACAGTTTGGAGGATGGATGTCCATGATCATCAATGGAAAATGAGCCGGCGCCTTTGAACGCATAAAAAAACGCCAGGGCCAATGACCGACCCCGGCGCGAAAGCTGCCCTATTCGCGGCAAAGACCGCGCGATACGCTCTTTAGAGTAATGGGTTCGCGTACAGCAGCACCAGAACGATGACCAACGTATAGATGACCACTGACTCGATGAACGCCAACCCGATGAACAGGATGGTGAAGAACTTGCCGTACAGCCCGGGGTTGCGAGCCATGGCCCCCACCACTCCGGACACAGCCGAGCCCATGCCGATTCCGCCGCCACCCGCGGCTATGCCGAGGCCCACCACGCAGGCCAGGGCCACGAAGCTGAAGAACCCGTCGTAACGGCTATCGCCCATGCTGGCTTCGCCACCGCTGGCAAACGCCATGGGGGCAACGAAAATGATCGCCAGAAAAACCAACAGAGCGGCTGCCCTCTTTTTACTTTCCACTTTATTATCTCCTTCTTATAACCTGTCAAAGGTGTCTTAAAAACGTAATTTATCAAATACCTTCTAGTGCGCCTCCTCCAGCGCCCCAGATATGTATACCATCGTTAAAATGACGAAGACCACGGTCTGGATGAGCCCGAAGAATATCGTCATGAATATCATCGGCATGGGCATCACCAGGGGAACAAGGAATCCCAGCACCAGGATGACCAACTCGTCACCCCGGACGTTGCCGAAAAGCCGCATCGACAGCGAGACCGGCCTGGCAATGTGGGAGATAACCTCCACGGGGATCATAAGTGGCATCAGCCACCACACCGGTCCCAGAAACTGTTTGATGTACCCGAATCCGTGCTTATACACACCCACGAACTGGTACAGCAGGAACACGATCAGGGCCATGGCCAGTGTAGTGTTCAGGTTGGAAGTGGGCGCCACGGAGCCCGGCAGCACGCCAATCATGTTTGCGCAGAAGATGAACATCGCCAGCGTCCCGATAATGGGGAAGAACTTGCGACCCTCGTGGCCCATCACCGAATCCGCGAATTTGGCCAGCTCATGAATGAAGACCTCCATCAGGTTCTGCAAACCCTCCGGCGCCATTTTGTATCCGCCGCGCAAGGCGAAAGCCAGCGCGACGAAACCGAGCATGATCACCCATGTATAAGTCACGTGGGCGTAATGCTCCATCCCAGGGATAACTATGTAGTTAATAGGCTCCTTCATACCATTCCTTTACCGGACGTACCATCAAAAAATATGCCGTGATCGCCGCCAGCGGGATGGAAAGGCCCACCGCCAGCGCCGGAAAATATACTATCTTCAGCGAGTTGAAATACAATATCACCCCTCCCGTGGCCAAAAACCGCAGGAAGAAAGAAAACAATACAAGCCCCCGGGCCGCCGCCGGGTCCACCGTGGGCGATATAAGCCGGGCAAGCCATCTTTCCAACAACGCCAGGTTCACCAGCGCCAAGGCGCCTCCCAACGCCACGGAAAACGCCACGGCGTACTCCATCCACACATATGTGGGAAGCAGTACCAGAAGATACATAGCCAGCGCCGTCTTCTTGATATCCGGCTCCGGTCGTCGCTCGTTAACCATACCCCTCAACAATCAGGAATCTTCTTCATCCCAATCCTCCGGACTCTTCCCGGAGGCCAAATCATCCTTTGTCCGGCCGTTCAATTCGGACACGCCGCTTTGTATCACAACCCTGTAAACGTTCAAAAAACCTGCCCCTACACCCAGCAGGATGAAAAGCAGCATGAACCAGGGCTTGGTCCCAAGCCATCGGTCGATCCAAAGGCCCATGCCGAACCCTATCAGAACCGAAATTACTATCTGAAGGCCGACCGTGGTGACAAGGTAAATGTCCTTGGCGGCGCCGATACCATCCCCAGGCTTTTTTTCTTCAGGCATTTACAGCGTTCATAACGATCCCCGGCGCCTTTTTTCACAGCCAAAAGATCCGCTGATTTCAAGCGTATAAAGGGCGAATGATATCAATAACAGGTCAATTGCGTCAAGGTTTTTCTCTCCCCGTAGCGTTCATGGCGGGCATCTTTCCTCTCCTTCGACAAAAGCGTTTTATACCTGGCGCTCTATCACGTAATCGGCCAGGGCTAAAAGCGTGTCCAGGTGCGGCGTCGGGGGAAATATCGAAAGGCTTCGCTTGGCCTCTTCCACATATTCCCGGGCTGTCTCCACAGCGCCTTCCATGGCTCTGTATTTTTCCATTATGGCTATGGCCCTGGCCAGGTCCTGCGGGCTGGAGCCTTCGTTTTCCATGCTTGTCTCGATAAAGGATCTCTCCTCCTCATTGGCTGAATGATAGGCCCGGATCAGCGGCATGGTCACCTTCCCCTCTTGAAAGTCCGCTCCGATCGGCTTGCCCCATTTCTCCTCCACACCGGTGTAATCCAGCGAATCGTCCATCAGCTGGAACGCCATCCCTATGTTCCTACCATACACCCCCAGAGCTTGCAGTGTCTTGTCATCCTTATTCCCCAGGATCGCCCCGATCTCCAGGCAGGTCTGGATCAGGGCTCCTGTCTTTCTATATACGGTGTCCAGGTAGATCTGTTCGGTGGTCCTGGCGTTGCACGTATTCACCAGTTGCAGCACCTCTCCCTCCGCCAGGTTGCGAGTGGCGCGGGCCACCGCCTCCACGATCCTCATGTCCCCTCCACTGGCCATGAGTTCCAGCGACTTGGCGAACAGAAAATCACCCACCAGCACAGAGGCCTGGTTTCCATATCTGGCGTTGGCCGACTCCGCGCCCCGGCGCAGGTTCGAGCCGTCCACCACATCGTCATGCAAAAGCGTGGCGGCATGGACATATTCCACCACCACCGACAAATCAATGTGAAGACCTCCTGCATAGCCGCACAGCCGGGAGGAGGCGATAAGCAGCAAGGGGCGGATTCTTTTCCCACCACTTCCCATCAGGTATCCGCTTATATTGGGGATCAGGGCCACATCGGAGCTGAAGTTGG
>Ga0224496_10000315_pt1 | contig 34618 bp, 36 predicted proteins | sample SF_Jul11_sed_USG_2_FD_168127 | JGI IMG/M metagenome (GOLD analysis project Ga0224496, IMG submission 168127) | Sediment microbial communities from San Francisco Bay, California, United States - SF_Jul11_sed_USGS_8_1 | ecosystem: Environmental > Aquatic > Marine > Sediment | place: USA...
ACAGGGTAATAAGATAAATGAGGGCGAAGAGATGACGTATTCGGAATTTTCGTTTCCAAACGACATTCATATTATCTGGTCGCTCATGATCGTTACATACCCGTTCATCACCGGCCTGGTGGCTGGGGCCTTCATGGTCTCGGCGCTGTACTACGTCTTCGACAGGAAAGAGCTGGAGCCGATACACAGGTTCGCGCTTCTGGTATCTCTCTCGTTCATGGTATGCGCCACGCTCCCGCTCCTTTTTCACCTCGGACACCCCGAAAGATCATACCGGATCATGATAACGCCGAACTTCACCTCCGCTATCGCCGGATTCGGCCTTATATACAGCTTTTACCTTGTCGTGCTCCTTCTTGAAATATGGATAGCCTACAGAAAGGAGATAGTGGAAAACCATAAAAACAGCAGCGGCATCAAACGCCTTTTCTGGGGCGCGCTGGCACTTGGCGTGTATGAGATAGACAAAGAGTCGGCCAAAGTCGACAGGAGCTTCATATTCACGCTCTCTGTGGTGGGCATACCGGCCGCTTTCACGCTTCACGGATATGTAGGCTTTCTTTTCGGCTCGCTCAAATCGAATCCTTGGTGGTCCACCCCGCTCATGCCGCAGATATTCCTCCTTTCTGCCGTGCAGTCGGGTATAGCGCTTATCATCCTGCTCTACATTTTCCTCGGGTATAAAGGGTATCTTGAAAAATCGCTTCAATGCGTGAAATCGCTGGTCTTCTTCCTCTGGTTCTCCATAATCCTCGTGCTCGTATCGGAGGGGCTGGAACTCCTCTTCCTCTATTATGAAGCGACCGACGCGTGGAAAGTCGTGGGAGAACTTCTGGAAACAAAGCTCTTCACGTCATTCGTTGTTCTTCAGCAGGGTCTCGGGATGGGGGGTTCCTTTATCATCCTTACCGTGCTGATATTCGCGAAAATCGAGAAAAACTATACTCCGCTAGTTGTCATCGCCTCAGGGCTTGCGCTGTTCGAGGTATGGATAATGCGCTGGAACGTTGTTGTCGGCGGGCAGATGTTCTCAAAAAGCTTTATCGGATTCAGGCACTACACCCCGCTCTGGTTTGAGAAGGAAGGGATATTCACTTCGATATTCCTTACGCTTTTGCCGTTCCTGATACTGCTGATATTGACGAAGTTCCTCCCGATAAGGCCGCACGATAGAGAAGAGTAAACCTTTAACCGATGACAGATTGTTTTTGCCGCTCTTTATCCTGCCGAAATTTATTCCATCCAACTCTACAAACAAATAAAGCCTTACTGAATTCATTACTACACGTAGCGCTTTATGTTATTTTCCGAGCTTGCGTATATCTGGCTGTGAGATTGGTCTTTAATTGAAAGATTATACCTTTCCGCATCGTCATCAGATATGTTTTTTTCTTTAATGAATTTATATTCATCTTTTCCGGAAATTAATATCGCCAAGACAGGTGAGATTGGATAGTAAAATTCAAGCTCGTTAACGCTGTCACCTTGCTTCCCAATCGCATAGGTATTTATTACTGGTTGATCACCGGCAATAAGAGGAATTTTCGATTTATTATTAAGAAGTACTATCCTGTATTTTTCATTATCTTCAGCAAGTCCAAAAGCCATATTAGTTGTAAATATATGGGCCATAACATTCCATACATTATTAAAATTTACGCCCATAACCATGTTATTCGTTAAACTCCCAAGCACACTCTCCCGCATCCTATTGGTTCTTAAATACTGAGCACATAAAAAATAAAAAAAATTCAAGCGCCCTTTATCAGAACAATAAAAACTAATGTCGTGTCTTTTTATGGAATCTAGATATTTAATGGCAGTACTTTCTATTACCCCATGATAATCTTCTTCAAAATTGTTAACAGCTACACCTATAACCTTTTCAACCTCTTGGCTATTGATTCCTTTCGCTTGGAGTTCCGCCTTGAATTCAAATATAAAATTAAAAAATTTGATCCAATCCTCATTTATTTTACGCTGCTCTCCTTCGTATGGTTCCACTAGAAATCTTCTTACGAAAGTAATGTCTTGAAGAGTTAATTCTTTAAGTTTGTAAAAATCACGTATTTGAGCAATTCCTTTTAAGTTTGAATGAAACACTTCGCCTTCTCGATAACACCAAATAAGGTCATTAGAAGCCCAAGCCCGGAGATATTCCCTCCAAACATAATGATGCCGTCTTTTTTTCATTATTGTTATTGCCGACTCCTTTGGAAAATTTCTGGTAACTTGGCAAAATTTACCTAATATCGCTGATCGTTAATCTAACTGGTGTGCGCCTTTTTACGACGTGCGGCTGGGGACTTTTTCCGACCAACAGATTTCTTCGCCAAATCGATCAGGGATCGTAAAGCGCCATTCACAGCATCTTCCGTGGGGAACGCCTTGGCCACGTCAGGACTTAGAAGAACAAGATTCGTCCCTTTTTGGTACGCTTCAAAATACCCACCCCTGACTCCCTTGCCAAGATCTGTACGCAGGTACTCAGCGCGCAAATCCTGAGATTTAGCCTTCTTCATAAATTCTCCTTTCCTTGCGGCTCATAAGCCGTGCGCTGATAATCCTGATCCCGTTTTCCCTGTCTGAATGCGAAACCACAAGCGTACGTTTTTGCCATGATAGTCCAAAAGTTATAAACCGCAACTCATCCATGGAATGATCAGGATCTGAGAAGGTAATTGCCAGTCTGTCACCAAATACCGTTGAGGCTTCCTGAAATGTGACCCCATGCTTTCGTTCATTTGCTTTGGCTTTTTTCAGATCCCATTCAAATTCCATTGCCCCTGTCCGCTACTTAATCCAGGAAGCCGGATAAATATTTCATCAAACCCAAAAATGGAGGTCGCTACTACGGTTTTACTTCCCATTCGTCGCCAGAAAGCTGTATCCTCATCTCGTTCTTCTCGGCGATAACCGGATTGTAGAAGAAAAACACTTCGGCGGACAGATCCTTCACATCCCCTATTCGCGTCTCAAAGAAGAATGTCTCGGTTCTCGATTCACCCGATTTAAGGCGATTATCGCCGACTATCTTCGAGCCAAAGAGGAATACGTCGCCATCTGTTTCAATCTCTATCCCCTTGGAATCGACAATCGTCTTTCCGTACTCCTTGCGCTTGGTTTCAATGACCTTCCCTTCGCCGTCCCTGGTGCTCACTTCCAGCACAAGGCGCCGCGCGGGGGTTCCGGTCGGGATGGAATGTCCTATGCCGCTGTTCGTTAGGCTTACCTTGGCAACAAGGTTTTTTGAACCCCGTTTCATCTCCACCATTTTCAGCTTTACCACGCTCAGCATCGATCCGACATTGTGGGTAAGCGAATGGTCGTGGATTTTCTCCCGCCCCCCCTCATGGGCGGTCTTCCCCGCTATTTCGGGCATATGGCAGTTTTGGCACTGTTTCCCCTCTTTCGCGAAAGCAGAATCTTTCCATTCGCTGTAGGTGACACCTACATGCACGCCGTTTCGGTTCTTGAAATCATGGCAGCCCGCGCAGAGCTTTGACGATGCAAAATCGTCCGAACGTACTGTTTCATGGTATGGGGATGAGGCCCCGTCGAGCACCGACCGTTTCACCTTCCCCGGCTTTACGGTAAACGGATCCGGTTTTTCAAGATCGACGCTGGAGATAGAGTGACAAAAGTCGCAGGTGATACCCTCTCTGGTGATGGCATCATCGGCGTCGAAGTCCCCCGTCACCCGCACGGTAGGGGCATGGCAGTTTAGGCAATACTTCCTCGCCTCCCCTTTTGTATCCGTATACGCCTTTCTGTAGGCTGTCTGGAAGATCGGGTTTGAATAGGAGAGCGCGTGTAGCGATTTTCGCCAGTTGCGGTAAATGTCGCGGTGGCAATCTTTGCATACTTGGGAGCTTTCAAAGGAATCCTTTGCCGAAGCCTCGTTGCCAACAACGGCAAGAAACAGAATCGCTAATACAACAACAAATTTATTCAGCATTTATCTACCCTGCAAAATGTTAATTTGCATACAGTATCATCCATTATCAAGGCTACTTCAAGCGTTTGTCTTTTGCCTGTCTGCGCCTCTCCTCTATATGTCCATCGGCGGGACAGGGGCATTGTTTCCCCATGTGGGGGAGGAATCCCGCAGATTCTGGATAATGCCGGGGAGCATATCCATGACAATATCTACCTCACCCATCGTATTCAGCTTGCTGAATGAAAACCTTATCGAACTGTTCATCAAGCCGGGAGACACCCCCATTTCGAGAAGTACGTGGGATGGTTCCCTGGAGCCGGACGAGCAGGCGGAACCGGTCGATACCGATATGCCGTTGAGATCGCACTGGATCTGAAGCATCTCCCCTTCCGTCCCCTCGAAGCTGACATTCAGCGTATTGGGAAGTCTTCTCTCCATATGGCCGTTCAATATCGCATGAGGAATGGTGGTGAATATCCTCTTTTCCAGCTCATCGCGGAGTGAGGCGATGTAACCGGCGCTTTTCGCCAGGTCCGCCACAGCCAATTCACACGCCTTCCCGAACCCGACTATTCCCGCCACGTTTTCGGTTCCCGACCTCTTCCCGCGCTCATGTCCTCCGCCTGAAAGGAGCGGCTCTATCTCGGTACCCTTCCTCACATAAAGTGCGCCGACCCCTTTGGGGCCATGCAGTTTGTGCGCGGAGATGGAAAGGAGATCAACATCCAATTCGTCAACATCAAGCGATACCTTTCCCGCCGACTGAACGGCATCCGTATGGAACAGTATCCCCTGCCCCCTTGCCATCGTCGCCGCCTCCTTTATCGGCTGAATGGTGCCGGTCTCATTGTTCGAATGCATCACCGACACAATCAGTGTCTTCTCATCCAGAGCGGCCTTGAGCTCTTCCAGCATTATTACCCCGTCCAGATCAACGGAGACCGTCTGATGTTTGTAGCCGTTCAGCGGGAGAAATTCAGCGCTCTTCAGGATGGAACTGTGTTCGATGGTGCTTGTGATCGCCTTCCACTTTCCATCAGCGGGCTTTGTCCATGAGGCCCCTTTCAGCGCCATGTTGTTGGCTTCGCTCCCCCCTGAGCAGAGAATGATCTCCGTAGGGTCGGCTCCTATCAGAAAAGCCACCTTTTCCCTTGCCTCCTCGATCGCGTTTCTGGCAATGCGTCCAAGAGTGTGCGTGCTGGATGGATTGCCAAAATTCTCCTTGAGGAAAGGGATCATCGCTTCAAAAACCTCAGGAACTATCGGGGTGGTTGCGTTATTATCAAAATAGACTTTATTCATTTGCCTATCTCCTGACTCTGCCAATAATTAAAGCAGGGCGCTTGCGGCAAGACCATCCAATTTTCCATAATCCAATACCCCATTGGAACCGGGATCACTCGATCAAATCCGGTACTTTTCAACTTCCTCATCGGGAAGCGGGCGAACCGTCATTATTGATGTCGCGTTGGTAGACATATCGGTAAACTCGCATTCAACCTCGGCGGTTTTGGGCGCGGTGGCGTATCTTGCGGCAATACGGGCAGCAATTTCGTTCACGCCGTTCTCAGGCCTCCCGGTGATTATCACAAATGGTCCGGTGAAATTTTTTATCGTGATAACAGTATCCTTTTCGCCGGCCATTTTCTCAAGTTTTTCATTATCAGCCATGTTCCGGCCCACGATCACCTTCACGCTTTCATTCAGCCTGAAATGCCTCCCTACCTGGAGAAGCCTTGCATCCTTTACGTTGGTGCTTTCGGTATGCCCTATCAAGTCCTTCATCTTCAGTGAAAATTGCCTGTCTGTGAGGAGGCACCCGCCGGAGGAGCAGAGATTTTCTTCCGGGATACCCATCTCGCGGCCAACCTCCATCTGCACCTTTCTCGATTTGCCGGAGATGGCAAGCATCTCGTTCCTGTTTATCCACCCCTCCTTTTCGGGAATGGTAGGCTCCAGCAGCGCGGCCGACAGCGGTCTTACGATAAGGCCTTCCAGCCCTGTTTCTTTTTCTATCCTCATGAGCCTCTCTTTCATCTGGGACATCGGCCTCTGGCTCAATACCTCGCCGGTGAAGATGAATTTCGCCCCTATCTCATTCATCGCCTCTTTTGCCTGGGTGAACATTAGTATCCTGCAGTCAAGACAAGGATTTACGCCGGAGCCGTATCCGAATTTCGGATTCCTTACGATTTCGAGGTATTCATCACCCATGAAAGCTGTCTTGATACTTATCCCCTCCTCCGCCGCTATCTTGTGCGCCGCGCTTTTGCATGAATCGCTCTTTTTTGTGCAGTTGCAAAACGGGCTCATGAAATTCATCACGGTCACGTCGTAACCTAGCTTTACCATCAGTTTCGTGGCGATGTGGCTGTCGAGCCCCCCCGAAAGAAGGCCAAGCACCTTTATTCCGTTAGCGGCTATTTTCTCGTCCATTTTTCCTTCTTCTTGATATCAATAAATGATTCCTTCTTGAGCCGCTTCAGCCACTCTTCCCTGACCTGAGACATCAGCTCCTGATAAATGTAGTTCTTTACCTCTACCTTGATCTTGCTGTAAGGGGGTAGCTGAGGTTCGTCTCTTTTTTCAACAAGAATGAGATGGTAACCAAACTGGGTTCGTACCGGCTGGCTCACCTCCCCCGGTTTTAGCGCGAAGGCCGCTTTTTCAAAAGATTCCACCATTTCCCCCGGATGTATCTCTCCCAGGTCTCCCCCCTTTGGGGCCGACGGTCCCTGCGACATCTCTTTTGCAGCCTCGGCGAAAGAGAGACCGCCTATGATCTTTTTCCTGATATCCCTGATCCTGGCCAGCACCTTTTTTTCCTCTTCAGAAGGGGCATCCTCAGCCAATGTCAGTATGATATGTCTCGCGCGCAGGGTTACCGGCTTGCGAAATTTTTCAGGATATTCATTGTAATATTCGAGCGCCTCTTCATCCGTAACTTCGGCCTGTGAGCGGATCTCCATCGAAACAACCTTCCCTGCGAGGATCTGATCGCTCACCATTTTTCGGTAACCTTCAAGCGTCAGCCCTTCGCGGGCCAGCACCATCTCGAAATCCTTCATGGAAGCTCCCATTCTTCTTCTTGCATCGTCTATCCTCGATTGTATTTCGCGGTCGGGAACTTTTATCTCCTTCTCCTTGCCATACTGGATGATCAGTTTTTCATCTATCATCATGTCGAGAATTTGATTTGTTGCCCTGGTCTCGTCAGGATCAAGCGGCTGACCAGCGGTCTTGAACTGGAAAAGCCTCTCGCTGACTTCGCTTTGCAGTATGATCTCGCCGTTCACCTCGGCCACAATACGATCCACAACCTCTGCCCAGGCAAAGGCGGAAAAAAAACAGGATAGTATTATTACGGCTTGAGCACGTACAAACGGTCGGAAAATATCACGATCTCCGACTGATCCTTTGCATCCTTCATCCATTTGCTAAATAAATCCTCCAGCCGCTGATAAAACATTCTTTCATATATAATACCTCTCGCTTCCTCGAATTTCATGGCGGTCGGCTTATACTTTTTAACTACCTTGAATATATGATACCCGTAGGGAGATTCAATAACCCTGCTTATTTCGTTAAGTTGCAGATCGAAAAGAATGGAATCAAATTCAGCCGGCATCTGTCCCCTGGAAAAGACTCCGAGGTCCCCTCCCTTCTTGCCGTCTGGACTTACAGAGTATTTTATAGCTATCTCCTCGAAATCGCCTCCGAAAACTATTTCGTTTCGTATCTCGTCCGCCTCGGAGAGCGAAGGCAAAACAATGTGAAAGGCATGCACCCTTTCGCCTACGGAAAACTCCTCCTTGTGCTCGTTGTAGTAGCTTTTCAATTCCTTATCCTGAATCTCGACCAGAGGAGCGATCTTTTTTTGTATCAATCCTTCAATTACCAGGTTTCTCCTGACCTGATCCTTCCAGATGCCGAGATCAGATTTGTTTTTTTCAAGGATCAACTGGAGCCTGGCCGGCGAAAATCCGCCGAGAATATCCTCCACAAGGGAGTCGCTGTCGCTTTTGCTGACAGACACGCCTGCTTTTCTTGCCTCCTGGAGCAGAATTTCCGAGTCAATGATCTTGTCGATCACTCCGTCGCGCAATCTTTTTTCCACTTTCTCATCCAGCTTTTCCGCAAGCCTCAGCCTGGTTTTCATCGCGGTATATTCCTTGAGGAAATGGTTCCCCATAATGTTCTGCCCGTTTACGGTAGCGACCGTTATTGTTCTCGGTTCGGGCTCTTGGGGCTCCTTCGTGCACCCTTGAAAAAGGAGCATAGCGACCAACGCCAATACCGGCAAACCATATTCTTTGAATTTCATCATAACCATATGAGTTTAAGGAAAGATCGACCCCGATACAACTACTCTTGCAAGAAAATATATATGATGTCAAAATCCCCTGATGGACAGGACACTTTTCTTTGCGATAAACAGGGGGATGGAGAACAGCTTTCTTGATTTCATCATGCCTCTTATAACATCGTACAACACCTGGATACCGGTGGGGATTATCCTGTTCGGCTACCTGATATGGGAAAACCCCAAGCGCGGACTGTTTATTTTTTTTGTCGTACTGCTAGCCGTTGCACTCAGCGACCTGATAAACCACCGCATATTAAAAGCCATGTTCGCGCGAGTTCGCCCATGCAACGCATTGCCAGACGTGCATCTGCTTACGGGGTGTAGCGGCTCGTTCAGCTTCCCTTCTTCCCACGCAGTGAACTCATTCTGCCTTGCCTCAACTCTATGGTTTTTTGAAAGAAAACTCCTTCTTTTCGGAGTTGTCGCCGCCTCACTTGTGGCATTCTCGCGCGTTTACGTCGGGGTTCATTATCCGTTTGATGTCACCGTCGGCGCGTTGACCGGCATAGCGATAGGGTACGCGGCATACCGCATAGGCGATCCTGTCGCTCAAAAATGGGCGCCAAAGAAATAGGGACGCGAGAAGTGATCTAGCTCGAAACGGCCGCCTTCAAGGTGTCAAATGTCCCGTAAAGGATCTTCAGCTTCTCCGCATCAATGCCGATGTTCCCCCGCCCGTCCCCTGCCACGGCAGACCGGAATCCGGCAATATCAATGCCCGCATCGGCCAGCCGACCGGCATCCCTATTGCCAAGCCCTCCCGCCAAGACCGATAATATCCCCGCCTCCCGGCAGTGTCTGGCAAAATCCGATATCTCTCTGGAGGAGAGGAAATCTCTTACGGTACTTCCACCCTTTCCATAGGTATCGATAAGAGCGGCGTAGACTCCGCATGAAGATACAATCACGGGAAATCTGGATATAAAACTCCGATCCGCCTTGTCGGCGTAGAGCCCGGCGACGAGGAGCGCGCTCCCAAAGCCGGAGACATCAAGAGATCTTCTTATTTCAGCAAGGAACGGTGCGGTATCGTCCGGCTCCTCGAACCCAAGAAGACCCACCTTAACGATATCCGCCCCTGCTTTCGCCGCTTCCACCGCTCTATGAGAATATTTGCCAGGAAAATTTTCAGCGTCGCCAATCGCGACAGAGAGACGAATATCGCGGGGGACAATTTCCCTCACCTTGCGGATAGTGGCAAGTGATGGGAATCCAAGCGACCCCTTGGAGGGATCCTTGATATCGATGATATCCGGGAACCCTGTTTTTGAAAAAGCGACGCATTCCGAAGCGTCGATGACGCTGACAAGAATTTTAAGAGGTATGGGTCATTCCTCTTCCGATGGTGGATCGGGAGTGCCTACGATATGGTATCCGGAATCGACATGAACCACTTCGCCCGTTACACCGCTTGAGAGGTCCGAACAGAGGTAAAGGGCCGACCTGCCTACCTCCTCCTGCGTAGTGTTCCTTTTCATCGGTGAAAGTTCGGCGTGATGCTTCAGCATCATCCTCATGTAGTTAATGCCGCTTGAAGCGAGAGTTTTTATAGGCCCGGCGGAAATGGCGTTTACCCTGATGCCGGTAGTGCCGAGGTCCGACGCGAGATAGCGAACGGATGCCTCAAGCGCCGCTTTCGCCACACCCATTACATTGTAGCTTTTTACCACCTTCTCGGCGCCATAGTAGGAAAGGGTGAGGATACTTGTCTCCCTCCCGGTCATCAGCGGAATCGCTCTTTTCGACAGCGCGACAAGGGAGTAGGCGGAAGTTTCAAGAGCCATTTTGAATCCTGCGCGGCTTGTTTCGTAGTAGGCCCCTTTCAGGTCGTTTTTGTCCGCAAACGCCACCGCGTGGACGAGGATATCAAGGTTTCCCTGTTTTTCCTGCCATGACTTGAAGACGCGGTCGATAGCCTCGTCGTTATTTACGTCCATATCCTCAATAAAAACCGCGTTCAGGGATTTGGCAAGCGGAATAACCCTTTTGCCGAGCGCTTCTCCAGCATACGTGAAACCAAGCTCGCAACCGGCCTCGCGGAAAACTTTCGCGATCCCCCATGCAATGCTTCGGTCATTCGCTACGCCTACTATAAGCGCCTTTTTCCCTTTAAGAATTTCCATTCAAATTTCCTTTCAAAAACCTATCAGACTGTACTAAAAGCTAACGGATAGCCGACGAAAGGTCAATAAACATAATTTTTTACCGATAGTTCACAAACTGCAGGTCAATTCCGAAATCCTTACCCTTCAGGATGGTAATAACATCTTGAAGTTCGTCCTTTTTCTTTCCAACTACCCTGACCTCTTTTTCCCTTATCTGGGCCTGAACCTTCAACTTTGTATCTTTTACGGCCTTCACGATATCCTTTGCCTTGTCCTGCGCGATGCCCTGGAGGAGCTTTGCTTCCTGCCTCACCGTATTGCCTGAGGCCGATTCCACCTTGCCATAATCAATATTCTTGATAGGCACCTTTCTCTTTATCAGCTTGCTCTCAAGAACATCGATAACCGACTTCAGCTTGAACTCGTCATCCGAAATGATGACCATTTTCTCTTCCTTCTGGTTCAACTCGATACTGCTGATGCTCCCCTTGAAATCGTAACGCTGTTTTATCTCCCTCATCGACTGGTCTACGGCGTTAAGCACCTCCGGCAGATCTATCCTGGAAACAATATCGAAAGAACTTTCGTCAGCCATTTAACTCCCCTTGATAACAATATAGTTTGCGTTGATCCATAATTCAAACAGATGCGGCCTCAATCTCTCTTGCCGAATCAGGTTTTACCGCAACGAGTTTAACATGTTTTGCGACAATATCCCTGTTGTTTACCGCGCCTAGCTTTTTGAAGAGGAAATCAAATTTTGCTTCCAGATCCCCGCGTATCGAAGCGCGAACATCTTCGGGCATCGTCCATAGCTCGTTCTTGAACGGGCCAAAACCCTTCTTCCTTGTTTTGTAGATAAACTGCTCTTCAGTCTCTCCATCCTTCCGCTCCGAAGCGCAGTTATCGCGTAGCCATCCGTATATCTTCTCCTTCATCGCGGAAGGGAGCCGGCCGTCGTCGTAGATCATGTTTTGAAATCCTGTTGCGAGGTGTATCTCGGATGTTCTCGTTTCGGGGAAGCGGTGAAACAACTCGTCCGGCAGAGTGGAAGCGCCGTGCTGGACCGCGCCTGACAATTTGTACTTTTCAATCGCCCGTTTGGAGATCGCTTCGAGAGTGTCAAAATCGAGAGCGACCTTTGCGACGCTTCCGTCGGGCATCGGCACTCCGCCGTGCGACGTACCGGTCTGCACCGACATCTTGGATATCCCCTTCATACCCTTTGGAAGGAGCTTCAGGTAACCCTCCATATAGGCATCCAGCTCTTCAACGGTAGAATTCTTGTGACCAACCTCGCCTATTTCTCCACCAACGGAGACCGTAATGCCTTTCGGCTCCAGATCGCGTATATATTTCGTAAGGTTTGCCGCCTGCGAGTAATTGTCTTCCTGCTGGGCCGGTATCCCTTTTTTGTCGAGATCTACCAGAGTGGAAGAATCGATATCTATATTGTAAAATCCCGCGTCTATCGCCTTACTGATAAGGGCCTTAACACCGTCTACCTCTTTTTCGGGATCTGCCCTGAAATTCTTGGCGTTCAGCTGGAAATGATCCCCCTGTATGAATACCGGACCTTCCCACCCCTCTTTTATAGCGGCGCTGATAATGACCGCCGCGTATTCCGCCGGCTCCTGAAACGTGTAGGCAATCTCCGATTTTGCTATCTCAAAGAGGAAGGCCCCCGATTTATTCTTTATTGCGGTTTTAAAGATCGCCCTCGCCGTGTCGTATGTGAGAGTTCTGATATTGACCGCCGGTACGGTGAAACCCTTTACCTCTCCGCTCCCCATAGCTTCATACAGCCCCTGGATAGAGGAGGAAACGACGCCGAGCCCGATGCCGATCTCCTTAATAAGGGCGCGCGTTATTCCCCGCTGTTCGTGGCTTTCATGGAATACCGCGTTGTAGACCAGTCTGTCTATCGGCTCCCCTTTGAGACCCTCCCGGTCGATGATCTTTACGGTGCCGTCGGTGTCTACGAACGGATGGAGATACTCCTCCATATCCTCAATGGATAAAAACCTCAATGCCATAACCCCTCCAATACTCAAAAAACCAACAACCGACTGTGGCCCCGACCAGTGCCTATTAAGAATATCGCCGCAAATCAGACCGATACTACTTACCGAATTACATGTCCTGATTCTAGGATGCGGTTGGCATTAGTGTCAATCTGTGACGAAAGGAATTACACCCGGTTGCGCCGGATTTTACGTCGATGAAGGATTGCGGCAAAAGGGGAGGGATCAGTATCCCACCAGACGGGACGTCTTCCTGTTCAGCACCTGCCCCATTTTCATTAGAGAATAGTGGTTCGCGCCTGTATCGATGGCGAACAGGGATCTGCTGTTCCTGATGTAGTCGTGAATTATCTCTTCCCTGAAAACCGTGCAGAGGAGCGAAAGATTCATCTTGAAATATTTTTTTGCGGTTTTTTCGACCATATTGAAATATTTTGTAGCCTCCGCCTGGTTTTCCGCCATGCTTACCACTACATACGGCTGAAAATTCTGGAGAACGGTGTTTATCTCGCGCGAAAGCTGGTTGTTACCGGAAGTAAGCTTCTCCAGAAACTCCCCTAGCGTGATATTCGAATCGGGCCTGTTGGGAAACACAAACCTGTCAAGAAGGAGCTTTACCTTTTCATCCTTTGAAAATTTGGCGTATAAAAGGCGACCGACGCAATACTTCAGAAATTCGCAAAGATTCTGAAGTGAAGTAGGTTCAGGTGAAAGGACAACAACATGCTTTTTTGCCGTCAAGAAAAGGTCAAGCGTGTTGAAGGAGGCCCCAGCGCCAAGATCGATTATCACCCTGTCGGCATCGAGGTTTTTCAGGTGGCGTATCAGCTTCGCCTTAACCGTCCACTTGAGATTTGCCATCCCGAGAAAATCGCCAGCTCCGCTTATGAGCCTCACGTTCTTATCCGGAGTGTAAAGAAGTATATCTTCAAGCGATTGAACGCGCCCAAGGAGGAAATCTATGAGGCCATACTGGGGATAATTCATCCCGACGAGGGTGTGAAGATTTGCCCCCCCGAGGTCGCCATCCACCAGCACCGTTTTCTTATCCGCTAATGAAAAGGCCCGTGCAAGAAGAATGGAGGTTACAGATTTCCCTACGCCACCTTTACCTCCGGCTACCGCAAAAATCTCTGGTTTCATAGGTGCCTAAAATTCCTCTCTTTTCCAATCCATTTTCTACCAGTATAGCCAAAACCCATTATATTTCCTAAATTTTGCAAATTTTGTTGCAGAACCTGTTTCAGCAAGTCACACAAGATAATTGTTACATTCCCTCCCACCTTTCCTGATAATGACAACTTCAGGAAAAGGCAAAGAGTTATCCACAGGTTCTTATCGCCTTTTTTTATCCCAGGGAAAAGGGTAAATCGGCGACATTTAACCGCATTACCCAAAATGCGTGTAAAATCAGCTATATGAGAGATTTTTTTATTCTGACGAACCTTAAAAGAACGTCACTTCGCAATACTTTCCGGTTTGCCGACAGGGAGGCAATTCGCGGCTGGCTCCTCCTGTCTGTGATGGGAATCCTCTTTTTTATATTCGATTACTGGTTTTTTAAAAGAATCATCGACTATATCGTCACCCTCCCGCTGAACCTTGAAGACATCATGATTCCGCAATTCCTTATGGTTATATGCCTTACTTTCTTTTCCATGCTTGTTTTCTCGAACATTATCGCCTCTATCAGCAATTTCTATCTCTCCAGCGACATAGATCTACTGATCTCCTCCCCCATTGATATCAGGGGGATTTACGCTTCCCGCTTCCTTCAGACATCCCTGAACAGCTCCCTTATTTTCTTCATATTCGGGATTCCTATATTCCTCTCCCTTGGCGGGTCTTATTCATCCGGATGGCTCTACTACATCGGGATGGTTTTCAGTTTCATTCCGTTTATCATCATCCCTGCCGGCATCGGGGTTACCTTTACTGTGCTACTTATGCGTTTTTTCCCTGCAAAAAAAACTCACCAGTTCCTGACGATAATCGGGCTTGTATTCATGGGGGGACTGGTGATGTTTTTCCGTTTCCTGCAGCCGGAAAAATTCATCGGAGAGGAGATACCGGAACACCTCATCCAGCAATACGTTGAAAACCTCAAGGTGCCGGCCTACTGGTTCCTTCCAAGCACATGGACCGCCAGGGGGATTGAAGCAGGGATAAGGATGAATTTTGACGACATGGCGCTTTGGACTGTTGTGTCATGGCTAGCAGCAATAGCCATTACCCTTTTCAATATCACGATAGTGTCTAAAACATACTACAAGGGGTGGGCAATATCCCACGCAGGGAGAGGGACGCAAACCGCCAAACCGAAAAGGGAGTTCTATCGGGTACTGGAATCGTTCTTCAAATTCCTCCCATCCCCCCTCAAGGCGGTGTTGCTTAAGGACTTGAGGGTATTCTTCCGCGATCCGGCCCAGTGGTCGCAGATTTTCATGCTCTTGGCGCTTGTCATAGTCTACATATTCAATATAAGGAGCCTCCCCATGGATACGCTCTTCATAAAGAATTTTGTCTCCGTCATGAATATCGCCCTTTCAGGGGTGGTGATCGCCGCGGTCGGCGTTCGCTTTGTCTTCACCACCACCTCCGTAGAGGGGGCCTCGTTCTGGCTTTTGAAATCGGGACCTATCGATTTCGGCCAATTCCTCTGGGGAAAATTTTTCTTTTACCTCATCCCTCTACTCATCCTTTCTGAAACATTGATAGTCCTCTCCAATCTTTTTCTCGATGTCGACAGCTATCTGATGATGTTGTCCGCCGGAGGGATTTTCCTTATAACCATCGGCTTGACCGGCCTGGGTGTAGGGCTTGGCGCACTCTATCCGGTGTTCAGGTACGAAAACATAGCCGAGCTAGCCACTTCGACGGGAGCTATCTACTACATGCTTATAAGCCTCTGCTATATAGTCGCTGAGGTGATGCTCGGAGCAAGACCGATATGGGCTTATTTTTCAGAAAAGTTCCTCGCAAAGGAGGTTGGAGGGGTGGAAATATATATCTTCTTTGCTATCGCGGCCCTCCTTACGATTGCCGTCACAACGATTCCGATAAGAATGGGGATAAGGTCGCTAAACCGGGATCAGGCCATCTTCTGATCTCTATTTTATGGGCCTTCTGTCTTGTTTTATTACATCTCTTATTACTTGTAACACTTATGTGCGCCTTTTATATTGTCATATTTATTGACATTTTATTTTCCAATTGCTATATTAAAACCAAGGATAAAAAAGAGGATTAGTCGGAACTATTTTTCCAAATGTAACTGAACTTTCCGAGAGGTGAAAATTGGCAATCACGAAAAATTCTGCAAGTCTCATGGAATTCGTAGCCCATTGTCTGCATAACGCCGAATCGGTCAAAATCGAACTGGATGAGAACCTGTATAGCGGCACTGTTGAAAGATGGAAAATCGGTCAATTTATAGTTTTTAAAACCAGCAATATCGACAATTCTCTGGTTGGCATACCTGCCGGATTTTCAGGGCTGAAGCTGAAGGTCATCGGCAAGAGCGGCGCCGTTCGAAACTTCACTACCAAAATATTGAAAAAGAAACTCCCGCTGATCATGCTCAGCTTCCCAGCCAGTGAAATAGAAAAGGTAGACAGGGAATTTGAACGGGTGTATGTCCAGCTCGACACTCCGGTTATATTGACCAAAAGAATTGGAGATATTCTCCCTGATGAAACAACGCATGTCGGCACCATCACAAACATAAGCAAGGGGGGGTGCGCAATCTCAACTCAGCTAGGACTGCATAAGGGGGATAAAATAAACTTCTTTATGGAAGTTTCCAGCACATCCGGCAAGAAGAGTCTCGACCTTTTGGGCATTGTGCGCGGAGTTCAAAAGTACGATAACGGCACCGCCTCATATGGCATCGAATACCAAAAGCTGAACCGCGAAACTAAAAATGAAATCGACACATTCATGGACAGAAGATTGGGGATGCTTTCGCAAAACATCATCAGTTCCGAAGAAGCCGGGGTCCTGGAAAAATTGAAAGCACTGCATCAAAAGGAGCTTGAACAGATGATCGAGCCGGAATTTCATATTAGAAAATAATCTGCTCAGCGAAACATAACCACATCTTCGTTGCTGCTTCCCGCGCAACCGTGGATCAGCAACCCCTCCCACTGCGAAATGTTGCACTAATTAATTTTTTCTAATACACTTTACCCGGTTGGTTACTGCCTTGCCTGTTCCCTTTATCGAAATTACAGAAGTTGGTGGCAAAAATGGGAAGAAAAACCCGCCGGTATTCACTGCCGGTTTTAGTTGGTTCGCTGTTGATAACATTCGCGATATCCCTCTTCACCCGCCACCACATTATCACCGAGGCGGCCGACAAATATGACGCCGAAGTCAAAGAATCCCTATCATCCATAGAGGAGAGGCTGAACATATATATGGAGGTTATCCGCGGCGCACGCGCCCTATATGACGCTGACAACAGCGTAAGCAGGGGGGAATGGAACCGGTATTACAACTCGATCGAAATTTCAAAACGGTATCCGGGAATCCGGGCAATACAATTATCCAGATTCATCCGTCACGCGGATAAGGAAAAGTTCATTCAACGGGTGAAGAGCGACAGAAGCGTGAAAGCGGAAGGGTATCCAGATTTCAAAATCGAGCCTGCCGGCGAGAGGGAATATTATGTCGTCGTAGACTACAACGAACCGTTTGAGCAAAACGCGCTGGCTCATGGGTTTGACGCCGCGTACGGGCAAGAAAGGAAACCGGTTATTGAAGCTGCCCGGGACACCGGCGCGATGACCCTGACTGGAAAACTTGATCTCCTTTATGGAATACCAGGTCTCGTAATGCATTTTCCAATATACAAAAATGAACTCCCCCGAAACAGCGTTTCAGAGAGAAGAGAAGCTCTTGAAGGATTTGTGTCGGGTGTTTTCAACATCTCTGATCTGATGAAAGGGATGCTTGGAAACCGTCTGGAGAGGAAGATTCACTTTCAGCTGTTCGACCTAGGCCCCGCCAATGCCAACAAAGAACAGCCTGGTGAAAGCGGCAAAATATTGCTGTACAGCAATGGGGAAGAAGCCGGATACCAAAACAGCTCCGATTTTGAAAAGCTTGTATTCACAAACACAATGGAGATCGGCGGGAGAACATGGCAATCGGTTTTCCAGCCGAAGGAAGACCTCTCCCCGAATTTCTACACAAACTCGGCCTTGCTGGTGCTTATTGGCGGGGTATTCATCAGCATGCTTCTTTACATGTTTGTCGAATCCCTTGAAAAGAAGGGGGTGGCGGAGGCGCTTTCAGTATTGTCGGAAAAGCGTTTTTATGACATCGTTGAGAACTCCAACGAAATGATATGGGAATTGGATGCGGAGGGAAAATACACATACGTCAGCCCTGTGATCGAAAAACTGCTCGGGTATAAACCGGCTGAGCTTACGGGAAATCACTACCTTAATTTTTTCGAGGGGGATACCAATTCCGGATTTAAAAAGACTGTCGAAAAGAATTTCCAAACACAAACTCCCTTCAGGTCTTTTGTAGCTCGGCATCTCAGCAAGAAAGGGCATATCGTCTATCTTGAATTCAGCGGCGTCCCGGTGACGGATAAGCAAGGCGCATTCCTCGGCTACAGAGGCTCTGCCCGTGACGTTACCAAGATCAAAAATGCCGTGAAGGAGATGCGAAAAGCCCGTGATTCCGCGGAAGAGGCAAACAGGTTTAAATCGGAATTCCTTGCAAATATCAGCCATGAGCTCAATACGCCTCTCAACAGCATTATCGGCTTTTCAAACCTCCTCTCAAAAACTGAACTTGACGAACGCCAAAGGAAATTTTCAGACATGATAAAGGGCTCCTCCGCCAAACTCCTCTCACTTATAAACGAGATATTGGAGCTGTCGAATTCGGAATTCGGAGAATCCTACATTTCGGAAAGCGAATTCAACCTCATGGATTTAATTGATTCAAACATTGCAGGCGTCGAAAAGGAACTGCTGAACAAAAAGATCCAGATGGAAATAAGCATAGGCGAAAACACACCAACCCTGCTAAAAGGGGACGCCGGGAAACTAAGCCGCATTATCAAAATGATACTTTCAAACGCGGTAAAGTTCACCGAAACAGGAAGGATCGTTTTCATGGCCGAATTACACGAAAAAAACGGAAAATCGGCAAAATATCATTTTGCCATCAAGGATTCCGGCATCGGAATTCCCGAAGATAAAAAGGATGCCATCTTCCAGGCCTTCAAGCAGGTCGATGGTTCCATAACTAGAAAATTCGGCGGTATCGGCATAGGGCTTGCCACATCAAAAAGGCTGATAGAGATCATGGGGGGAGAAATCTGGTTCGAGAGTCAGGAAGGGATTGGCAGCACCTTCCATTTTATTTGCCCTCTGTCCATTATCAGTTCCTGAAAACTGCCGGAAACAGCTTACCCTCGCTAGGTCTTGCTACAAACTATCCTGTTCCTTCCTTCCCGTTTTGCCTTGACCAGCGCCTTGTCGGCTTCCTTGATCTGGCTATAGGAAGATACCTTTTCGCTTGGATGGTCGCTCGCGCAGCCGATAGACACGGAAACATAACTTGATACTTTCGAAAGCTTATGCTCGATCTTCATGGCCTCAATGGCGCCATGGGCATCTTTTGCCATCTTTTCCGCGTCCTTTGGCTCTATCTCGGGAAGGATTATCGCGAATTGATCCGCGCTATATCTGGAAACCAGGTCGGCGGGCCGTTGGGCGATCTTTGCCAATCTTTGTCCAATTTTTCGAAGACATGTATCAGCTTCCTGCATTCCGTACGCATCGTTATACGCCCGGAAATAATCAATATCTATCAAAATGATCGAGAACAGTTTTTTATCCCTTGCGCATCTTTTCCACTCTCTCTCGAACAGTTCATCAAAGTGCATCCTGTTTGACAGACCTGTAAGCGAATCAATTCGCGAAAGCCTCTCAAGTTCCCTGTTGGACTGCGATAATTTCCGCGTGGCCTCTTCCAGTTCCTTTTCCCTCGCCTTGCGCAAATCCATCTCCCGCTTTAATTTCAGCACTGAATTTACCCTTGCGATAAACTCGACCTTGTTAAAAGGTTTCTCGAGAAAATCTATCGCCCCTGCATCGAACGCCGGCTGGAGAGATTCCTCCTTCCCCATAGCCGTGACAACTACTATCGGCAGGTCCCGGAATGCGTCGATGCTTTTTATTTTTTTGCAGGCTTCAATACCGTCAACCATGGGGAGATGTATATCGAGAAGAATCAGGTCAATATCTTTTACCACCTTGCCATTTCTGCTGATCCCTAGAATTCCGAACGCCTCTTCCGCAGAACCGGCTCTTACCAATTCGATCCCTCCGATCTTGTCGATAATCGCTTCAAAAAGTTCCAAGTCGTGCTGCGAATCATCTACTGCTAAAATTTTCACATCTTCCCCGCTATATATAGTTGCATATTCCTGCTCAAAACATTACACAATCATTCACATTTTCCAGGCTGTATTATTACCATCCCGCATAAAGATTCTATTACAAATGAATTGGTTTTCCATTATTTTTTCATTCTGGAATCCTGAACTACCCCCGCCCTTTCTCATAGATCTCATCACATCGGCGCGTGGTCGAAGGAATTATTAGGACCGGCAAAACATATTTATATTATGATGTCGATATGATCTGGATAAAGTTCCTGCTTGCCGCACTCGTTATTACGATATCGGGCACCATCCTGACGGTATATTCCGAAAAGATGGGGGAGAAGCTGAACATCTCAGGGGCCTTTATCGGCCTTATATTTCTTTCAATCGTAAGCTCGCTTCCCGAACTCGGCACAACCTATTCCGTCATCGCCTATCTTGGCAAACCGGATCTCGCCGCGGGGAATATTTTCGGATCCAACACCTTCAATATGCTGATACTTGCAATTCTCGATTTCCTGCTTGGAACAACATCCATCTACGCCATTTCGAAAGCGCGCCATCAGAAAAGCATATCCCTTTCCGTTACCATGACGGTTGTCAGCATGACCGCGATCGCCATGCATGGTTTCGGTGTTTACTTCGGCCTCGCGCTGGACAGCTTTCTCCTGCTTTTGATCTACGGCGTTGGAGTATTCCTCCTTTTTGCCCAGGAGAGGGAAGGAACAGCCGGAGAAAAAAAAACCAATAACAGATCTGCCTGGGTCGAAATAGCTGTCGTTGTGGCAAGCGGAGCAGTTGTTGTCGCCTCCGGCTACTGGCTTGCGTTGATATCGGACGACATAGAAAAAGTCACCGGGCTTGGCCAGTCGTTCATTGGATACATCTTCCTGGCAGTGACTACCAGCCTCCCCGAACTGGTCATCGCCATCGTTTCGCTCAGACTAAATGCTGTGGACATGGCGATTGGGAACACCATAGGAAGCTGTTTTTTCAATATTTTGATGTTTTCTATTGTTGATCCTTTCTACTCAAATCCGATTTTCCAGGATATTTCGATGGCAAATCTGTATCCGGCAGGCATATCCCTGGCCATGATATTGCTGGTTTCGATATCGCTGGCGATGAGCAAGCGCGGCTTTGGGACAAATTTTTCAAAATATATCCTTTTGGCTCTTTACATTATTGGAAGCGGTTTTGTATATTTCACAGCGTAAGCCGGTATTTTCAAAACAGGCGGGAGAGTGAGAATGAGACGGATACTGTTTTCATTATTGATGTTGTGTGCTATGACCGCCATTTCCGCGTGCCCTCAAAACGGCGGCGGTGAAAAACCGGAAGGAAAGCCCGAAATAAAGAAGGAAGAAAAACCTGTTGAACCAAAAACAGACCTGGGGAAGGAGCTTTACGACACAAACTACAACGACCCCCAGCGACTTCTGAACGCCAGACAGCTGGCGGTAAAGAACATGTACGAAACCAAGGAGAAACATGACCAGGAAGCCACTACCGAATCAGAAGAAGTTAAGCAAAAAGCGATCAGGGAAAATGCTATTAAAAAATGGATGGAGCGGGTTGACTGACCATTACTGAATATAAATCCACCGGCAACTACTCTGTTGCTTTTACCTCACATCCACAGCCCCCTGAAAATTCCGGGCTTCTCGCCGCCTGAAAGGTATCCCACCCCTCCTTTCCGATAAGAAGAGACAGCACTAACCCCGCGACTGAATCCGCCCACCATAACTCCGGCACGACCAGATACAGGAGGCTTCCGGCAAAAAGAATGACCGAAAGCTTGATGCACGCCATGGAACACGCCGCGTCCTTCATCATCGTTGCGCTGTTAAGGGCCAGTGCAACGACCCTCTTCTCGTACCATAAAAAATACATGAAACTCAAACTGAGAGAAGCGACTATGAACCCGGGTAATGTTGATATCGGATATTCCACATTGACAAGCTTGTATATCGAGCCTGCAAAGGTCACCAACGCGAGAAGCAGGAAGAGGATTGAAATACCGGTAGTCGCTATCCTCTCCTTTTTCAGCTCAAGCACGGCAGTAGCATTCACGCCTGCAGATTCTGAACGGAACCTCCAAAGCACCAGCGTTGCCGAGCCTACTTCAATAAAACTGTCCAATCCGAAACCGGCAAGCGCGATCGACTCCTTGGAAATCCCGAAATAGACCGAAACCAGACCTTCAATAATGTTATAGCTGATGGTCAGCCACGAAAGCAGAACCGCTTTCTTTATGAATCTGCCGGTTGCTTCACTGTTTGGGCCTGTGCTCGCGCCACTTGGGCTATCATTCATCTCTTGATTATGACAGATTTCCCGGCAAGCCCCTATCCAAACCAGAGAAAAAGGGAGATCAGGAGAAACGGTACCCATGAGAGGTATCTCCCGCGGATACCAAAGAGGATCAGTAAAAAACATGCAGAGAAGGTGATTCGCAAAATTTCCAAAACCTGGTCATGTATCTCAGCTCTCGGGATAGTCGCGTAATGAAAAAGTATCGCCGCGATCCCCAGCATGAATAACGTGGAAAGGTGCCAGGTAAATCTGACTATCAGCCTTGCCATCTCCCGGTTCCCCATCAGCGGGGGGAGGCCGTCTTTCAAGAAAAGCGGGATAAGTATCTTTTTTTCGCCGTAATATGAATGGGAGAATCCCATAAGGACTATCAAACTGCCGGCGCATACCAGGTAATAATTCATCGAACAATCCCTAAAAGATCACAACAACCTTAAAAACTGTACACCGTCCCGATATTTCGGCGGACTGAGCGACAGCGCCGTTACACGCAACGACGTGCTTATTCACGATTTTTCCTCAAACTCCCTGCGTTTAACCGTCGGGAAGTTCCACCTTCCGTTTTTCCCTGTCCGGCTGGTACCTGAAAAGAATTACCACGTTCCCTATAGAGCCGATTATTTCCGAGGAGGTCTTCCCGCTGATTATTTTTGTGAGCTCTTTTTTCTCGTCCTTGAAATCGTCGAACTTTATCTTTATAAGCTCGTGCCTTTCAAGCTCTTCGTCGACCGCCGCCAGCAGATTGTCGGTCACACCCTTTGTACCTACCTGCACAAGAGGGTCCAGATGATGGGCTAGCGCCTTAAGATGCTTCCTTTGACGGCTTGAAAGTTTTTCCATTATTCCTCCAGCCGGTATTCTATGTATATTCAGGCAGAAAGCCAAGCTCTCCATTTAAAGAAGGCCCGGCATTGAAGCTTTTTCGAACCGGCAGAACATCCACTCATCTCCTGAAATTTTCCTTTGACATTAGTCGCATAGCTTACTATTATCACCCGCACATATCACCAACATTGCATAACAGGAGGAAGCGAACATGTTAAGGAAACAGCTTTTGACAATACTGGCCGCCGTGGCGGTACTTCTCCCCTTTTCGGTCAGCGATGCGGCTGAGAAGGAAATTTTCGAATCGGGCGACCACTGCGTAGCCTACAAGGCCGGGAAAAAAATGTTCTTTTCCATGAATGTGGAGGTAATAGGGAAGAACTGCTCCGCCGACGCGGCACTTGAATGGAGCGCCAATTCAAAAAGCGCGGTTATTAAAGTAGTAATCCCGGTTGACAAATTCGACTCCAAAAGCATCGGGCCGAGGGACGAGCATGTGGCCGAAATACTCGGTGGAAAAGGGCTCACCCCGATGATCTTCACCAGCGCCTCGATAGACAGGGAAACCTTCGAAGCTCTTGCAAAAGACGGAAAGACCGATATTCAGGGGACGCTGAAAATAGACGGAAAGGATAAGGACGTAACCTTCTCTGTATGGGTTACAGGATCGGGCAATGGCAAAGTCGTACAGGCAAGCCTATCCACCTCCTTCACCACACTTAATGTCGTTGTCCCCCCTGCCGGTCCCGGCGGCATGATGGCAAATCCTGACGACGCACTGGAACTCCACGCCCATCTCCTTCTCGAAAGGATTTCCGGCATCGAAGCCCTCAACATGCAAACCGCGACGGGCAATGCCAGGTAATATCCCGGGAGTACTAAACGACAAACTTCCGTTCAACGTATACCGCCTCGCCCAGCTCTTCAGGCAGGAGCTGATAAGGACACTCAAGGATCATAAAATGACGCCGGAGCAGTGGCAGATACTTGTCACTCTCTGGTCGTCGGAAAAAGAGCTGAACCAGCAGGAGATATCCCACCTTACGCTGAAGGAGAAGCAGACCGTATCCAGGATTGTCCAGAGGCTTGAGCGTGACGGATGGATAACGCGTGAGCTGGATCCAGGCGACGCGCGCTCCTTCATAATCCGCTTGACCCCGTGGGCAAGGAAACAGAAGGACGAAGTCGTAAACCTCCTCTACTCCCGTTTCTTTACCATGATAAACGAGGCAATAACGAAGCAGGAGCAGGAAACACTTCTCAGGCTCTGCAAAAAACTCCGCAGAAAATTCAACGACCCGGCTTGAACCGGGATCATCTTTTTCCCTGCTTTTCCATCCTGAAGCTGTTCACATGCTGGTGGGCGAGGCGTGTCGGCTCCGGAAGCCTGTACCGCGTCAGGCATACCTCCACAAGCCGGACGCTGGATCCAATATCCATCAAATGCCCCGGTGATACATAAAGAGGTTTTACCCCTGTGCGAGTTCGCAATACCGCTCCGGCTCCCTCCCCGTTCACTCTAAGCTCGCTCCACTCCATTCTTTCATTACCTACGGCGTCAAATTCCCCAACTAGAAGATTCTTCGCGCACCCGACGGTTGGGAGCTCCAGGAAAAGACCGAGATGTGACGCGAGTCCGAGTCCGCGCGGATGGGCGATCCCATGCCCGTCGCAAATCACAGCGTCGGGGGTGTTGTTCAATTTCTCAAATGCCTTGCACAATACGGGCACTTCCCTGAACGCTAAAAATCCCGGCAGATACGGGAACTCCGCTTTAAGCACTGCGGATCGGGACTCGATTATTTCCATTTCGGGAATTCGAAGAACTACCACCGAGGCGTATAAACGGTCGTCCCCTTTCTTCGAGGATATGTCCGCCCCGGCAACAAGCCGGATTTTTCTCTCTGGAGGAATGAACTTCAGAGTCGCCGCGAGTTTTTTCTGGATTGCCGACGCTTCGTTGTATCCGACGTTCCATTGATGCAGGTAATTTATTTTCAAAACCGCCTTCCTTGCAGAAGCTGAAGAAGAGCGCACACCTTCGACGATGCGCCAGCGTCATGGACGGACGGTTGCAGAATATACCCGCTACTGCGGTTTCATTGCCCTAGGGACAGCTTCCTTGCACCTGCCATCCTTCGCGTTATCCTCAGCCGTCTTTATGGAAGCCCTCGCTTCGATATACTCTCCATGCATGATGAGCGAAGCGGCGTACAGAAGTTTCTTCTTCACAGCTTCCTCATCTTCGGAATCACACGCCCCCTTTTTGACCGCCATTACCTGTTGCGACCACCTGTCCCGCATCTCCATATCGTCATAGGCCTGCGCCGACTGGGACAAAAGAACAACCAGCGCGCATAGAAGAAAAACTCTCATCTGTATACTCCTGTAATTTTTCACAAACCCAGTTGCTACAATAAATTATTGTAATCCCGCTTTCAAGCCCCGCCTTTTCCGAACGCCCCCCTCCGCTGTGATGCCGCTAGAGCACGAAGCCCTTTACGACCGCGAAGTGCAACGCGCTTTGGCATCAACGGTTTAAATATAGGTCCAGGTTCCGTTATTCTGCATACAGTATTCGATAGCGCCCGACAGACCCCATGGGTGGTTAGCGTAAAAATATCTCCTCACGTACTGATCGCCTGTATAGCGGCGGGCGCAATAACCTATCGGACTTGTTTGCGGACATCCAAGTCTTATCCAGTTGCCGTTCTGCTGACCGCAGTTGTCAATCAGATATTGCGCTTCGCTGTGGTAGTACCCGGCTGTGCTTGAATACTCATAACATTGGTAATCTGCCGCATGGTCGCACCCTCCAGCTATCTTCCGTCCGTCGCTGTCGAAATTGTTCGGATCAGGCGTTAGATCCTCCTCCTGCGGCTGCATCGCAATGACGGTCAATGCCTCAAGCGGCTGGCCGGGTCCGCAACCGGCGGAGCTGAATATGAAGAAGAGAAAAACAGCGGAAATAAACAACCTTCTTATCACGGCAAAAACATGCATATCATCTTCTCGGTAATTTCCAGAACAAACTGAACCCTGCCCGGCAATTCGATAACAGGCGGCTGGGAAAAACTCTGCGATCATTATATATAGATTCCGCATCAGGCGTACCCTCTCTGCTTCACAAAGATGATAAATATTCCCTATTCAAGTTGTGCGCCTGCCAATGGTTCCAATATACTATAGTCAGGAAGGGAGATAAGGAAAAAGACCCCCTATCAAGGAAGTGATATCTTATGGAAAGCGCCTCCATTCCTGCACGGTTTTCGCAGTTTTTTATTTTCGCTCTATTCTTGATTATCCTCGTTTTTCCTCATGCATCAATCGCAAAAGAGCCGGGAGAGCATGGATATTCAGCGTACTCCAGCCGATCAAACGCGTCCAGCATTCCATACGAAACCCCGTATTACATGATATCGATAGGGGCAAATCCCAAAAGCCTGATCATCTATACCGGCGACCTTGAAAAGAGGGGGGAATTCGGCACCGATAGCGGTTTCGGAATGGAGGTCGGGAGATACGGCGTCACCAGCTATTTCGGCTCCGCGTTTGGAATCCCTACCTATTCATCGATCTCGATCGTGCTTTCCTATTTCAGCACCGATACCCAGGTGCTGAAGGATGTATCCAGAAATGTTTTTAAATCCTCAAATGTAGGAACCTCCGCGGAATCGGCCGTACTTAGCTATATCCCGACCCTCTTCATACCGTGGAGGCCGGGAGGAAGCAGGGGGCCGATAATCCGGTTCGGAGCAGGCACAGGACCCGGACTGCAGTATATGAACGGGGATGCCTATGTAACGACTGAATTTACCGAACAGACCGTTGCCAACAGTGAACGGATAAATTTCAGCGGCTTGGGAGCGGCCATTAACGTGATCGTGTATACCGAATGCCGTTTCTCCCCTCACTCAAGCGGGGTGATCTTGCGATTATCGATCGAATCAAGCATCGGTTTCGACGCAAAATACACTTATGATGTCACCCAGTCGGCCCTCGCTATCGGTTACGCCTTTTAAACAATTAAAGTCGGCCTGTACCCATGATCAATACTTAGGAACGTCACTCCCCCGTTGCGCGCATTTGGCATCACGCCGAACAGCCGACTGAAACGTCAAATCTCAAAAATGCGGCGGTAACTGTCCCAGTAAGAGAATCCGAGGAATCCTTCAAGCGCGCCCAGGACTATGGCAATCGGCATACCGCCAGTGTCGAGGAACACATGGAACAGAATAATGTTCAGAACAATCGGCGCAAGGGCGAAAATGGCCAGGGGAACGAAGAAGCCGACCATCAAAAGCGCGCCTCCTATAAGCTCGATAAGTTTGATGAGCGTCATCAGGTATCCGGTTGCGCCGAGGCTCATTAAAAAGGTCTTCCCTTTAAGCCCCATGGACGGCATATCAAAAAAATGAAAAAAATAATTTGAACTTGCAACCACAAAGATAAGACCGAGCACAACACGCGCCGCAATTACAAGATTCTTGAACATTTTGCTACCCCCATGAAATGAAATTTGTAAAACCTTTTTGGATGAAGGCTTCTATAAAAAACGCCTTCACATGAAAATTATATGACACTCTCTTCGGCATTCCAAATCTACGCCGACAGTTTAAAAATAATGTTATTATTTAATAGTCGATAAAACAATCTTTTCAAAGGAGGGACCATGTCTGGAAGCGCATATAAAGTGATAGAGATCATAGGAACTCATTCGGAATCGTGGGAAAAAGCCGCTAGTACCGCTATTGAAAGAGCCAGCAAAAGCCTGTCCGACCTCAGGATCGCGGAAGTGGTACAGCAGGATATAAAGATTGAAGACGGCAAACCTGTCGCGTATCGCACCCGTCTCCGTCTTTCCTTCAAATACAGGGATTAGGAATACGGTTTTCGGGAACTGGTTCTCCTGAAGGGAAAGGTAAATCCCTTCAGGAAGCTCTCCCCGGCAGAATGCAGAGCGCATTATCAGCCGAGGTATTCCGATTCCGGATCATGGTTTCTGTACCGCTCAGTCGCGAGCGGATGGTTTTTTGTCGCATAACAGTAAGGACAGTCATGAATGCATGTATCGTTCGCCCCGATATCCCTGCTGACCGCGCATTTGCAAAACTTCCTCTGCCCCGGATCCTTCTTTTGCGAAACATTAATATCCCACAGGCCGTTTATCAGTTCCGCATCTATGCACCGACCGGCCTTGACCCCCGCGTCTCCGTAGTCAGCCCCGGACGCGCATGAAAATATCTCCATCCCGCGCATAGAAGCCGTTTCAGCCATGGAGCGAAGGAGCGAATCCGTTTCGGCTTTGCCAGCCGCGCCCGTATCAAATTCGTATTTCCCAGGCTCCAGTTTCGCAAGGTTGCTTAAGGTCTTTCGGTAATACTCCACAAGACTTACCATCACGCGCGCCGTACTCCCTTCAAGCTCACCGGAAAGCTCGGCAAATTTCATTCGATGATGATCCCATCCGGTCTTGCTTGAGATGATTATCGGATCATATCTCCATATGACCCGCTCCCGCCCGAGTATGCCTGAAAGTATTTTGAAGGTTTCCAGGCGAGCCTTCAAGGGGGGGATGTTCGCCTCTAGCTCTTTTGGATAGTCATTCAGCGTGAAGAGAAAATAGTACCTGTACCCTGAATCATCGAGCATGGGGAGAAACGGCATCATCGGCTCCGGATTTTTGCTCCAGAAGACAAAGACGTCCACATCCTCCGGCTTCAGCGATACCTTGTAAACCTGCGAGGGGTTATACGGATTTTTCGTAACGCAGTAGCCGCTCCTTATCCTGTTAAAGAACCATTTCGAATAAAAAGCCGGGATATCTGTCCTTCGGCTTGCGCTTATGATCATCCTCACATGATATAGCGAAGTTGCCGGGAGCGATATGCAGGAAAATTAATGGGAACTGTTCAATTCACTCTCGATTTTCTGCATTACGGCATGCAGTTCGGCCTTCTGTATAGGCTTGGTGAGATAATGGTTCGCCCCGCATTTCAACGCCTCCTCCATGTCCTTCTTCTCCTCGTTTCCGCTCACCATTACGATCGGAATATTCCGGAGGTAGTCCCGCTCCCTTATCTTTTTGCATACCGACAAGCCGTCTATCTTCGGCATTACCACGTCGAGCATTATTACATCTATGTCGGTCGATGTTGTCCCCTTATCCCTCATGCCGAGGATCTGGAACGCCTCCATGGCTGATTCCGCCATGACAATATCCTTGTAACCGCCGAGGTTCAACAGACGCTCGATAAAAACCCTGATTGTGCTTGAGTCGTCCACTATGAGAATTTTCATTTCAGCCCTCTTTGAAAAGTCGTTTATCTGCTCGCGAATGTCTTTACTGCCCAGTTTAACAAACTTTTCACGAAAAATTAATAAACCGGCTCCTACGCCCGATATGTTCACTCCATTTTGGTACGGTAATCCCACATTTGAATATCATCAGGCATCACGAGGTCATTTTGTTCTAAAATAACCCGCATATGAGCGATATATACAAATACCTGCCGAAGGAGGAACTGGCCGGACTCCTTGCCAGGTTTACCGGAATCGCCGGGATGGATTTTTCAATCCTGCCGACTGACGACGAAAATCCGATCATTGGGGCGGAAATAAACGAGAATGCAATAAATATCTACGAATCCGACATAAACGTGGAGTCTTTCAAGGTCGCAACACTGTACGCTCATTCCCCCGCAAAGCCCGATGAAAAGCTGAAAGATGCCGCCGCTCTGCTTAAAAAACTTATCGAGGAAAAGATATCCGACAGGGTAACAATAGGGAACCTTGAGCAAAAATCCAGAATAGACAAGATATCCTCCGGTAAGCCCGGCAAAAAGGTCATAAAACACGAAGGCTCGCGGAGCGGAGAGCTGGTGGAATGCACAATCCTTGTATCAACGATATGCGATTTCAACAGCTCGGTGACAGGACAGAAACCGGAAAACATCATAAACATACTGAGCGAATATTTTTCCGTAATGCCGGAGGTTATCTCGAAGAATGGCGGAAACGTAAACAAATTCCTCGGCGACGGCGTCATGGCGGTATTCGGAGCCCCCTCATTCATGCCGGAGAGTCACATAAACGCTATAGCCTCCGCTCTTGAGATGCACCAGGCGTTCAACAGGCTTAAAAGGATGTGGGTTGAAAAAGGCCTCCCCCCGTTCGACCACAAGGTCGGGATATGCACCGGGACGGTTATCGCGGGAAACGTAAGCTCTCCCGATATCGACGTGTATACCCTCGTGGGGGATCCGATCCAGATAAGCGTGAGAATTCTTTCGAATGCCAGTCCGAATTCCACGGTAATCTCGCACTCCACTTTTGAAAAGGTCGGGCCTCAGGTGCGCGCTCAGGCGCTTCAGCCGATAAGCATTCCCGGCATCGCGGGGATAGTAAGGCCGTACGAGATATTCGCGCTCAAACCGCTACAGATATTCGAGAACTCGCTCCGCAAATTCGAACGGTATGAAGTAGCCCTCCCGGTTACGCTTCAGAAAACCGGCTCCGCCGGAACTTCCGAGGGGACAATGATAAACCTCAGCCTCGGCGGTGTACTCTTTACATCCGAAACCGATTTCAAATCGGACAGCAAGGTGACCATCAGCTTCCCTATCGAAGTAAAGGATCTGACCGTGACCGCTTCCGGAAAGGTGGTTTACAGAAAGGATTTCAAGGACCCGGTAGGGAACGTCTACTATCATATCGGTATCGAGTTCGACAAGTCCGTAGATAAACATCTCAAAGCGCTTGGCGAATTCCTGGAGAAGCTCTAGACCACAATTTCCGGAAAAGGGGCAAACCACCCATGCCCCCTGCTTTTGCGTAAAAGTGCAAGGAATGGCTGAGGAATAACTCACGGTAAACGGAAGCTTATGCAGATACCCGTGTTTGCATATCGAAGATGAATTTTAGTTTCTGCGGAAGGCGGATTGCTACTTTGACGTCATCTTCCAGACGCCATCCCAGTCGGCAACATTCTCAGCCTTAAGATGTTCGCACCGCTCTATATAGGTTTCCGACAGCTTGTCGCCGGGATTCAGCGTGAGCACCTTCCGGAATTTTTCGATCGCCTTCTCCCAGTTACCCCCTTTGTAATCCTTTCTCCCCTCGTTGAAATATCCGACCACTTCCATCAGGTTGGGGAACGACTTGTCGTCGTAGTAATCGAGCACCTCGTAGATCTCGACCGGTTTGGTCTTACCTTTCACCACCACGTCGTCGATGGACCTCACCCTGTAAGTCCCTTTCAGTTTTTTATATGTGTTCTCGCTTATGATGATGCGCGCGGAGTACTGCTTGCACGCGCTCTCGAGCCTCGCCGCGAGATTCACGCCATCCCCTATCATCGTGTAGTCCACCCTCTTCGGCGAGCCGATATTTCCCGATACGACATTGTCGGTATTCAATCCTATCCCCATATCGATAGGCTTTTGTCCCTGGCTTATCCTTTTCTGGTTCCACTCCTGCATGTCGACTATCATCGAGATGGCGGCACGAACCCCCCTGTCCTCATCATCGTCGCGCGCAACCGGTATTCCAAACGCCGCCATGATGGCGTCACCGATAAATTTATCCAGCATCCCCCCCTGCCTTGAGATGGCGTCTACCATTATCGTGAAGTATTCGTTCAGCAGGGCTACAGTCCCCTGCGCCCCCAGCTCTTCGGTGATGGTGGTAAAGCCCCTAACGTCCGAAAAAAGAACAGTGGCAACGGTGCTCACGCCGCCTAGGATATCCTGCCCGCCGGCCATAAGCTGATCAGCTATTCCAGGATCCATGTATCTCGACATTGTCGACTTCATCCGCTTCTCGCTACTGATATCCTCTATCATCACCATAACGCCGAGGTATTTGTTTTCGCCGCTCATAAGCGGAAGGACCGTAATGTTCGCCGAAACAGGCTCCTCTCCGAATTTAACTTCCGCGTCCATGAAAAGCTCGGTTTCGTGCGTCTCCTTCACCTTGTTTATCTTTTCGAGCACCCATAGATTGTCACCGGAGAAAAACTCCTCCACCTGCTTTCCGATTATTTCGCCTTCGGTGACCCCGATGATCCTCAATCCGGAGGCGTTGCACGTAACTATCTTGCCGTCAGCGTTCATCGTCACCACTCCGTTCGACATACTTTCAAGCATCGACTCGTTGTAGTTCTTCATGTTCTGCACGTCGGCAAAGAGTTTGGCGTTTTCAAGTCCTATCGATATCTGCGCCGTGAACGCCTTGAGACGCGCCTCGTCCTCCCCCGTAAACGGCCCACCTTTCTTGTTCAACACCTGCGTAACGCCTATTATCTTTCCGTCCTTGTTTATTACCGGCGTACAGAGTATCGATCTCGTAAAATATCCGGTCTTCTTGTCGAATGACGGGTTGAACCGCAGGTCCGCGTATGCGTAAGGTATGTTGACCGTCTCCCCCGAAGTGAAAACCGCGCCGGCGATGCCGAGGTGGTTCGGGAGGCGTATCTGAACCGACTGCAATCCTTCGCCAACCTGCGACCATAGCTCGTTTGTCTTCTCGTCGTTTAGGAAGAGTGTCGAACGGTCGGCGTTCAGCATCCGCGTCGCCTCACTCATTACCTTTTTCAGGAGGGAGTTGAGGTTTATCTCGGAGGTCATGTCCGAGACCACATCGAGGAATTCCATCTCCTGCTTCCGCTTGAGCTCCATGTTTTCCACTATCTGCGCGCTCTGGAGGATTACTGCGGTTTGCGTCGTGATCGCTTCTATCAGCTCAAGATCTTTCCTTGTGAACCGCCCCTTTTTCTTATTGAGAAGCTGTATCACGCCTATTATCTCCCCCTTTACCGTCTTGACTGGCGCGCAAAGTATCGTCTTCGTGTGGTACCCGGTCTCCTTGTCTATCGAATCGTCAAAATGTTCGTTCTGATAGGCGTCGTGGATGATCTCGCTTTTACCGGAGGTGAAAACATATCCCGCCACGCCGGCATTGTTCATTATCCTTATCTCGCGCATGAACCGCCCCTGCGCGAAACGGGAGTATAGCTCCCCCGTCTTTTGGTCATTCAGGAATAGTGTTCCTCGGTCTGCCTCGACCACTTCGCTTGCTATCTCTACAAGTGCCTTTAGCATCCCGTCCAGGGTATCGTATCCGGCAAGCACCTTGGAGGCGTCGAGCATTATCTCCAGCTGGCGCAGGCGGCCGTTGCCGTTCAATACCCCCTTGCCGGCTGATAAACCGGGTTTGCTTTTACTTTTTGCCTTTGCCATTTCGCACTTCCATTTCGTCCCTTAATCCCTGCACGGTTTCATGCAACTGCTTTATTTCATTCATATGCTCAAGCTTTGTTTTCTGTTTCTCCGAGGCATGCCTTATTTTCGTGGCGGCTATCTGATCCCTCAGCGCGCCGATCGCGTTCTTTAGCTGCAGGATCTCGTCGTTCGCTGACGATACCGCCCTCTGTACCGCGCTCTGCTTCTCCATTTGAAGCCCTTCCAGCCTCTCGCGAAGGGCGGATACGGTCTCCTTCAACTGCTCCACCTCGATATTCACTTCAGCGACAGCTGTCTGGATTTTCTGTTTTTCGGCGAATTGGAGGGACTCCATCTTCTCGCGAAGAGCGGATACGGTCTCCATGAGATGCCTGTTCTCCTTGCGGAGTTCATGCTCCTCGGTCGTCTGAATATCCAGTTCCATACTCCCCCTCATGCCGGCCAGTCTTTGGTCATATTTTATACCAAGTTTACCCCACTCGGAGGAGAAAGGGCAAAACTCCGCCCAATACAAAGGTTTTAGTAATTTGAAGTCGAAATCTAGACTGGCCTGTTTGAAAGCTATAACCATATTTGGTAGCATTCATCTGAACAAACCAAAATCTACAGATACATCATGCTGATACATCCTCGGGTAATTGCTGTAATAAGTCCGTGGCGAGAGGAAATTTGATGGGAAACTCGAATAACGCGACCGTGCTGGATCCTGAGGAGATAGATAAATATTCAGATAAGATATACCCGGAATGTGTCCGAATTCTTTACCGTGTTAGAGCCCGTACCATTCTCACCCACATCTCCATTGTCTTGGCGACCTTATACACAGGCTGGACCGAAGAAACCTGGTTTAGCAACCTGCTGCTGGTTTCGGCATTTTTTTTATACCTTCTTTTCGACCTGTACTCAACTCGAAAGTTTAATTCCTCTGCGGTTCCCGATGAAGAGATTAAGTCGTGGGGGAGGCGCCTCTATTATAATTTAGCCGTCGTTGGTCTTTCTTATAACATTATATACATGAACCTTGCCTTTCACGGCGTTGAGAACGCGATGGTTTACCTGATAGTGATAACTGCACTCTTTTCCATAGGGGCAGTTACTATCCACATATACCTCAAAGGACTTAGTTCCGTTTACATCATTTCCGCTATGGTGCCCCAGTCCGTTTATTATTTGGTCGCAGACGTGGAAGGGGGCGTCATATTTTCCATTTGCCTGGCGACCTTTGTTGTAGGCATGACAATTATCGGACTTCAAATAAACAATAACGCTATACGTACGCTAGCCCTTAACCACCTGTTACAAGATGCGAAGGAAAAGGCGGAAAACGCGACTAAATTGAAAGACAAGTTCGTCTCACTGGTCTCGCACGATCTCAGGGGGCCGATCAGCT
>Ga0224496_10000316_pt1 | contig 34616 bp, 43 predicted proteins | sample SF_Jul11_sed_USG_2_FD_168127 | JGI IMG/M metagenome (GOLD analysis project Ga0224496, IMG submission 168127) | Sediment microbial communities from San Francisco Bay, California, United States - SF_Jul11_sed_USGS_8_1 | ecosystem: Environmental > Aquatic > Marine > Sediment | place: USA...
GCCGTCAGGAAATCGCCTCCTGATCAGATCGGCATACACAACATTTGACTATTTCTCGGTGGTCGTCGTCTGTTGGCTGGTGCTGGAGGTCGTTTGAGTCCCCGCCGGTGGCGTCGCATCCGGGTTGACCACGACATCATCGGGGGTCACCTGTGAGGTGGGCACCACCTGGGTCGACACGTCCGTCGCATCGATGGGGATCGTGGTGACCGAATCGGCGCCTGGTGCCGTGTGCCCAGACCCGACGGGCGAGGCGTTACTGTCGATGGAATTCGGATCACTGCTCGGAAGATTATTGAGATAGTCCGTCACCTGTTGCGGCGTAGCGGGCAGCCCGGGCACGAGGACGCCGGGAGGCGAACCCTGATTCGGATAGGCCCAACAGCCCGACGGCTTGAGAAACCAGCCTTGCCATCCCGCCGGCACTTGCGGGTATGGCGGACCCGTGAGACAGAGGGTTGTTGGGATGGAAATCCCTTGGGCGGCGCTCGCGTCACAATCCGGATGGCCTGGACATTGATGCAACGTGCCCTGCGGGACGACCACCCCATCCACCGACACCCCACTCGGGCCAGCCGTGGCGTTTTTGATCTCGGCCACTTGCCCGTTATTGAGCGCCACGGACAGCAGCGTCAACCCCGCGAGCACGCCCAAGACCGGCCAGCCCCCTGTGCCTGCCGCGACCAGCCGCACCGCGACACTCGTGCCGCTCGCCTGGGCAATCGCACTGCCGAGCGCCGTACTGATCGCGCCCCGCTGGGCCGCAATCGTCACCGCCTGGGCGGCGGGAGTGGCGATCCGAGCATAGGAGCCCGCCACCGCCTGCGCCGGAGCCCAGCACACCATGACGCCGAGGACATACAGAAAGAGACCGTACGTGCTGAGGCTTAGAGCCGCCCGGACAGCATGCCCGCGATGAAACAGGCGAGATAGAACAGCGTCCATTGTAGTTGTTGCTCCAACGTCAGATCGGTGAAGACCATGAGACTCCAGCTGTCTCGTTACTTGCTGTGCGGACCAGCGGCCGCTCCGTGCGTGATCGGCTGATAGCCCGTCACGTCGATAAACCGTTGACCCTTGAACTCCCGGAGATTGACCGTGATCTGGGCCGGTTTCATCTTGTTCGCTTCCATCTGCTTATAGAGGGCCTCGTGGTCCTCGGAGATATTGGCTTCCAAGGTGGTCGTGTCCTCCTCGAAATAGAGCACGGCATTCCGGAAGGTCCGGGTACCGTCTTGACTTGGTCTCGCCTTGACGCCCATCACCACGCACGTTGCGACAAACTTTGACATGTCATTCCCTCCTGGTTAGTGAATGTGAGTTGTTACTTGGACCATGGAAACCAGCCCTGCTTGGTGCAGGACCAGAGATAGATCCACATGGTGCCGCAGTCCTGGCAGCGACCACGCAGTCGGGGTCCACACATGAATAGCGTCAGCACCCCGCTCTGACACCGACGGCAGAGCACCCGTCGTTCGGGGCCCACGACCGCATGTTGCGTTCGACGCTTCGGAGAACTCGGCTGCTCTTCCTGAGACTCAGGGTCCTGCGATTTCATCAGAGGCCTCCTGTGTGCATGATGTCGGTCTGCGATGAGTCGGGGGTCTCCTCAACGCGGATGCCCTGCCAGACGGCCTCGACCTCAAACACATGCTCGAGCCGCGCCTGGACGGCCTGCAGCAAGAGCGTCTGGAATCCATCAAGTTTGGCGAGCTGATAGAGTCCCAGCCGCAGCACGTCGGAATAGCTGGCGTCCCGCTTCGCCGCGAGACTCATCAGTAATGCTCGTTCCTCATTGAGGAGTTTCACCGTCTGGCTCGACGCATGTTTCATCATGTCCTCCCTAGTCGCTTGCGTAACCGTACCTGCTGTTTAGGCCATCCCTGTGCCATAGGCTGCCGAGAATCCATCTCGAGGATTCCACCACTGCAGCCGGCGTTTCGTGTTGGCGAGCTCCCGCCCGTTCTGTAAGAGGGCCAGATGTTTGCTCCGCCAGCGATCCACCCCATCGACAATCGTACGGACGAGCCACCGTTCCCCGGCGTCCGGATGGGCACAGAGCAGGCTCAACGTGGGGGCCAAGCTTTTCTCCGCCCAGCGTTTGACCTGCTCGATCGTCTTCACCGCCTGCACGATCGCGAGTTTGGCCCGCTGCATCCCCTCCGTAAGCGTCTTCCACCAGGGGAGGATCGGAGCGTAGTAACGATCTTTGGGATCGTCCGCTCTGGTGCAATCGCGGAAATCCACGGCGGTCCGGAACACCCCGACGATGTAGCGTTGAAAGGAGTCCTGATCGAGGGTGGACAACGCCAATCCCACGGCCTGGGCTCGTTCGCGTTTCCATTCCATCTCCCAGCGCATCCAGGGTCCGTCGACTGGCTTCTCTTTGGCCCGTTGTTCTGCCGCTTTATCGTAGATCCGGAGATAGCTCTCCGATTGGCGAGACCCGAGGGCGAGTGTCTTGCCACGCTCAGCCCCTGTGGGGACATCCAGCCCGCCAATGATCCGGCACTGCCGGAAGTGCGACACACAGTGGCCTTTGGCCACGGCCTCATAGACGCCGTCGACATCAATGACGCCGACCCGATCATCGAGCGCGACATCGATCCGGCCGAAGTGCCCCTTCTGATCGAAGACCCACGCCGCCAGCTGATGAAACTTGTCGAAAGACCAATGACCAATCAGTTCTTGCGAGAGATCGACATGGACTTCGCGAGGTGCACGTTTCGCCCCTGTGGCGATCCGGCCATAGCCACTGTCATTGCCGCGACAAATCCAGACCTCCCGGTAGCCTTCATACCCCTTCTCATCTCGGATCCAGTCCCCCTCACCGAGTACTCTCTTAAGGATCTCCACCGTGGAGGAAGGAACGGTGAACCGAAGCCATCCAATCGACATTGACCAGTTGCTCATACAGACCTCCGTGAACGTGGTTGGAATTTGCGCCCCCGTTTGACTAATCGGGGGCTCGGCTGCCCGTCGCGCCGTCGGCTGGCGCCGCCGGGCGCGCGGCGGGTCACTCCCTCCAGCGTATAGATGATGGGAGGCATATGATGTCCGTTATGCTGGATCGCCGCTCGTACCTGGTCCAGGTCGAACCGGACCATGCGCCCGAAGCGGATCACCGGGAGGAGACCCTTCCAGTAGGCGCGACGGATAGACACCACACTGACTTTCAAGACGGCGGCGAGTTCGGGAACGGTCAACCAGGTGCTCTTCATACGGTTCCTTTCATGACGCGCTGTGGCATGGGCGGACCCTACTCGGGTGTTCATGCCGGTGGAAATATCCCTGTTGCGGTCAGGAGTGGTCAGGAATGGTCAGGAGGAGTCAGGAGTTCTGAGGGTGTGATGGCGCGGGTGTGGTGGATCATGATGGCTCCTTCGTCATGAATATTTCGGGCAACGAAGGAGCACTAATCAGAATCGCCTCTCTAGATGCAAGGATGCGCAGCTCGTGCAATGGATGCATTTAGACATTGGACCGCACGGACGAGAACGAGTCATGAAGAAACGACACGAACGAACAGGAGGTTTCGAAGGTGAGGCTGAAAATGTTTTACCCCTGGGCCGAATGGCCCTAATTCAGTCCGCGGCGCGAATGTCTACAATACCGCCTGGCCAGTCCGACTTTTTCAACCGATGAAGGAGCTTCGTTGAGATGGAAGCGATTTGGATGACGAATCTCTATAACAATTAGAGTAGCTTCTTGCTCTAACTGATCAACAAATATTATTACTTCGGAAGCCCTTTCCCATTTAACGAATGGAGAGGCAATATTGCTCCAGTTGCTGAGCAAACACGAGAAATTGGTCGCCGCCCTGCCGACGGTAGTCCTCTTTTGGCACCTGCTCTTGCCGTTCTCGCCGCACCTGTTCACAGGCCAGGTGTTCCGCTCGATTGATCTGCGGCTGCAATCGAGCCTGTTCTTCCAGTGAGCGACCTGCCAGGCTTTCCTGCAGACGTTGCAGGCTCAGGTAGTGATCGTACAACCTCGGTTCTTTTTGAAGTGACGATGTGTCAGGCTCCGCCGAATGGACAGTCATAGGGTACAAGAGAAACATGAGTAGAACCATCGTGCGCATGGTACACCTCCTCATCCGAGCCGTATCCCCTGTTGCGCCGGGATCGTATCGATCAGCTCGAAATTCGTTTGGACGGAAGCAATCGTTTCTCCGCGCTGTTCAATCGCTCCTTCCCTGATCGGTCCCAGCCAATTGTCGGCCCGTTCCAAATAAGACACTTTATAGGGGTCGATGCCCATGATCCGACAACATGTCGCATCGACTGCCGGGAGATTTCGCCCCATCACCAATACTCCAACCTGTTTGGGACTTCCCATGATAGGCCCGTCGCCTTCCATGCCGATGATCCCATCGACAATGGCAAAATGAGGTTTCAGCGTCGCGTTGATATCCAGAATCGAATTCTGTATCCCCATCTTGTGCAGGACATTCTTTGGCCAGCCGTAATACATCCCAGGCATCACACCAAAAAGATTCTTCATCGAGAGTGTGGCGCCGGTCCAATGGTGAGTCTTCATCTTTGCCATGGACACAATCCAATCCACTTCCTGAAACAGTCCAGGAAAGGTCAGCGTCTTCATAGTGGTCTGACCACCAGTGTTCGGCAACTCATAGCCAGTGATGTAGTTGAGATCGTGAAATGTGATGCCGTCCTCGGTCAGCACGTCGGCAAGGCCTGACTCTTCGTAGACCGCCAACGTATCGCGCCGATGCCCTGGCCCTTCGGCAACCATCACCGTAGCGGCGCCCATTCGAAGAAACGCCTCAATGGCTCCACGCAGCACAAGCGGGTGAGTATTGATGTGTGGCGCCCCTGAAGCGGTTTCAACCAGGTTCGGCTTGAGTAGAATCCGCTTGCCCCGTAGTTCTTGCCTGCTGATGCCCAATTCCGTCATCCCTCGCATGAGAATCTCGGCGATCTCTCGTTGATAGTGGTCGACGTTGGAGACAAATGTTTGCGCCTGCTGCGGCAAACGCAAGTACCCCCTCGGCAAAAACAACGAGCTGATTCCCAGCATAAGACCAACACCGGATGCCTTGAGCACGTCACGGCGTGTGATCCCGCTGGTCGATGGTTGATCTTGGCGGTTGGTCATGCTCCTCCGCGGTTGCTCACTCAATAGCCACAGTAGGCTGCCGAGCCACGATTTGAAACGGTGTACGTGCAGCCTTGTCCCCCGATAGAGCGCCCAGATAGAGTAGACTCAGCGCGGTGGTATCATAGTCACCGTAACGAGACTGATTCGCCAGACAACGTTCCACCAGCGCTGAACCAGTCAAGGGCCAGAGATCCCAGCAAGCAAGCCCGATCAAACTCCACCCAAGGGAAATCGGCGTCTGTAATCGTGTCGCCTCACTTTGAAGATAGTGGAGGCTGGGCAAGACAGCGTCGCGATCAACTGAGCCGGCCAAACCGGCTAATGCGGCGCCGGTGCTTTCCGGCATGGGGTGGAGCTCTTTCCCAAATACGAAGGTGTTTCCGTAGTTCCACCCCCCATGCGGCAACTGACGATTGAGCAACATGCGAACGGCCTCTTGCACCCGTTCATGCTGACCGTGGCCGGCGCTTCGTAGAGCCATGATACACAGCGCCGTCGGTTCGACCCATGAATGGGTTCCACCCACCCAAGGCCAGCCTTTGAGCAGACTATCGTGTGCCGATGGCGCATCAGATTCTCGAGGAAAGTGAACACCGGTCGTGTTCAAGAGAAAGCGGAGGGCTCGTTGTTGTGCGTCACGGCAGGGCTGCGAATCGTGCCAAGCCAGTATTGCCAGAGGAGTCGGCCAATAGGAGTCAGGATGGCTATTGCTCATACAGAGCCTGCCATCTTGACGTTGCTCGCGCATCACCACACGCTGAGAGCGATCGAGCAAATCCTCAGAACCACCGATGGCCTTAACGGCAAGAATACCCCAGGCCGTCGAATCCACCTGGAATTGGCCGTTAGGTCTGCTAGAAAATCCTCCACCGGGCAGGGCACGGCGTAATAGGGCCGCGCTGCCGAGCGTTCGCAGTGACGAAAAACCCACTCTCGCCTTCCCCTGATGGACGGAAAGAATTACTGGCCCGTCATCGCCGGAAACAACACTCGCACCATCCTAATACAGGCCGGACCGATCGTCACGATAAACATGCTTGGGAAAATGAAGCAAATAAGGGGGAATAACAGCTTCACAGGCAACTTCGCGGCTAGCTCTTCCGCCTTGAGACGGCGCGTGGTCCGCATGGAATCCGCATGGACTCGGAGCGCCTGACCGATACTGGTTCCGAACCGGTCTGTTTGCACCAGAAGGGCCACTAAATTTCTGACTTCTTCAAGGTCGGTACGATGGGCAAGATTTCGCAGGGCCGCCTGCCGCTGCACCCCGGTTCGTAGTTCCTGCGACAGGAGGTTCAACTCATCTCCGAGAGCGGGATGCGCCGGACTGACCTCCTGCCCTACGCGCCCGATCGCTTGATCCAGCCCCAGTCCCGCCTCCACACAGACCACCATGAGATCCAATGCATCGGGAATGGCTCGTTGCAGCGTATCCTGTCGAATCGCGATCATGTGCTTCAGCCAGACTGAGGGCGCATAATAGCCACAGGCCGCAAGGCAGACATAATAGAACAGCATCGCGTTGGTGCTGGGAAAGCCGAGCAGTTTCACGGGAACCATCGCGAACAAGACTACCAGCGCAACGGCCAACAACAGCTTCGAACCGATAAAAAAGATTGGCGCCTTTCTGCTCCGGTAGCCGGCGGTCACTAACAGGCGACGCGTGGCTTTGGTCTCTTCTGCATTGGACGGCTGATTCCACTTAGCAAACCACTCAAGCACAGCATGCATTTGTGCTTGAGCGGCATCAAGGATGTTTTCGGAGGGTTGCTCCAATTCGAGCCCTCGCTCGTGACCCTCGGCGCGTCGACGCCAGACTCCCAGTACCTCTCGCCGTTCCATGTACACATATAATGCCGTTCCCAATAACATCACCGCCAGAAATGTCACAAATGCTACAACGTACGGGAGTTCCATGAATTGCTCCTTAGACCTTGATGGTCACCATGCGTTTCATCACCGCCGCCCCGACGACCATCATGATACTCCCGGCTGTGGCCAGGTTTTGGCCGATGGGATCCGTAAACAGCAATCCCATATAGTCGGGATTCATTTTGAACAACAGTGCCCCAACGACAATGGGGAGTCCTAAAAGAACAGCTGCGGACATCCGTCCCTCCGCGGAAAGCGCCTTGACTCGCAGCTGCAACTCAAATCGCTGACGGATCAGTCCGGCCAGCGAATCGATGATCTCCGCCAGATTGCCTCCGGTTTCGCGCTGAACCAGGACCGAGGTGATAAAGAACCGGAGATCGACGCTGTCCACTCGACGGGTCATATTATCGAGCGCTTGCGGGAGCGACACACCCATCGAGACCTCATCGAACACCTGCCTAAACTCTTTGCCGATCGGATCTGCTGCTTCTTCTCCGACCATTTTCAGCCCAACGGAAAAGGCATGGCCGGCCCGTAATGCCCGAGAGACGAGCTCCAGCGCTTCCGGGAGCTGCCGTTCGAACATGGCGAGCCGCTGATTCTTGCGCCACAGAAGATAGGCATAGGGGATGGCTCCCAACAAGACCGCGAACAGAAGCGCAAGCACGAAGGTCTGCCGCATCGACAAGGCCAGCAAAAATCCGCTCGTCGCAAGAGCCAGAGCTGCCAACACGAACAACCCCAATGGGGCTCGACAGTCCGCCTGTCGATGAAGCACCCTGAACGCCTGGAGCTTTCTGACTCTCTTGAGAAGGTCGTTTAACCACGGAATATCACTCAGCGACTCTTTGCGCACGATGTCCAATGGTGCGGACTCGATCGGTGACGACCAGTTCTGAATCCGTTCAACCGCCCGGTCGACCCCGTGTGGGGCCATCACCCGATAGGCCGTGGTACAGGCATACATGAATAGTAAGATGGTGCCGAAGATGCCGAGACCGATCAGTGCCGTTAACATTCATACACCTTTGTTGGATCAAACACATTCGCTGGAAGGACAATCCCTCCGGCGGCCAACCGTTCCGCAAACTTCGGCCTGACACCGGTGGCTTTGAAGCGGCCTTTGACTTTCCGATTCTCATCCAAGCCGGTTTGCTGGTATGTAAACAGCTCCTGCAAGGTAATCAAATCCCCCTCCATGCCGACGACTTCCTGCACGCTGATCACCTTTCTCGTGCCGTCTGATAAACGGGCGATCTGGATGATCACGTCCAGCGCCGACGAGATATAATGCCGCATCGCCTTGGCGGCCAGGTTGAAACCGGCCATGGAGACCAGCGTTTCAATTCGCGTGAGGGCATCCCGGCAGGAGTTGGCATGGACGGTCGTTAACGAGCCGTCATGACCGGTGTTCATGGCCTGTAACATGTCTAAGCTCTCGGCGCCGCGGACCTCGCCGAGAATGATGCGGTCCGGACGCATACGAAGGGCGTTCTTCACGAGTTCACGTTGTGCAATCTCGCCCTTCCCTTCGATATTCGCGGGACGCGTTTCCAGGCGGACGACGTGCTCCTGACGCAACTGCAACTCCGCCGCATCTTCGATCGTCACGATCCGCTCAGTATCGGGAATGAATCCGGACAGGATGTTCAACAAGGTCGTCTTCCCGGTGCCGGTTCCCCCGGAGATCAGGACGTTCAAGCGCGCCTGGACGATGGCTTTGAGCAGTTCTCCGATCTCCGGAGTGAGCGAGCGTTTCTCGGTCAAGTGGTGCAACTGCAGGGGGTCTTTGCTGAATTTTCTGATCGAAAGCGATGGGCCATCGATGGCCAACGGGGGAATAATCGCGTTCACGCGAGATCCGTCGGCAAGCCGGGCATCGACCATCGGCACCGACTCATCGATCCGACGCCCGATGCGCGACACGATTTTCTCGATGATCTTCTTCAGATGCGCGTCGTCTTTGAACCGAATGGGTGTGCGTTCGAGGCGCCCGAACCGTTCGACAAAGACGTGCTTATGCCCATTGACCAGAATGTCATTGATGGTCGCATCTGCCAACAATGGCTCCAAGGGTCCCAATCCCAGCACTTCATGGAGCACATCCTGCGTAATTTGCGCGCGTTCTCGTTGATTTAAGTTGACCGACTCCTTTTGGAGAAGTTGGTCGATCAGCTTAGTCAACTGTTCGGTCACGGCCGCCTGCGACATCTTGCCGATGGCATTCATATCGACCAGATCGATCACGCGTTCATGAAGGCGGTCCTTCAAGTCTTGATAGTGGGTGCCCAGTTCGGTTCCATTCATCGGTTTCGTCGCCGGCATGATTCCTCCCAATCTCGGTTACCTTCCCTACATTCCGCCCATCGCCACCGTCACACGGCGGAGGGTTTGCGCCCGACTTCCATTCCGACACTTGAAAAGCACCGCCCCAGAAAGGATAGGCTTTTCGCCTGTCCCTTGAATGAGACCGCGGCGCCTTCGGCATGGTCACCGATGAGTTGTCCGACGCCTCGCAGATACCATTGCGCGATAGGAGTTCGTGATGCCATGACGGTCAACGGTTTCCCATGATTGATCGCCTCGCTCGCCGATTCATAGTCGTTGGGAATCAGTCCGGCCATATGAACACCCAACAGCGTCTCGGTTTCAGCCACGAGATCCTTCTGATCTTTTTCATAGCGGTTGACGACCACCGTAATCTTGCTTGAGGGATAGTGCGCCGCTGCCAGAAGCTCCAACAACCGTTTGGTTCTCCGGATCACCGGCAGGGAAAGCGTCGTCACCAGGATGATCTGATCGGCGCTGTCCAGCACCTCCCTGACGGACGGGTCGAGCACATGGCCGCAATCGATGAACACATGCCGGTGGATTGAACGGAGAAGCGACATGACGCGCATCATGCTGCCCGGCTCGAACATGAAGTCGTCGTAGGCGTCACAGCCTGACGCAAGAAACTGCAGTCCGGATGGGTGCCGCACCAACGTACTGCGAAGGATCGTTTCGTCCAATCGTGAAATATCTTTCGTAAGATGGGTCAGACCCTGGGAAGCAGGCACGTCAAGAAACAACCCGAGGTCCCCTCCATGGATGTCCAGATCGATCAATGCAACCGGCTCCTGATGCCTGGCCTGTTGCACGGAAACGGCCAGGTTCGTGGCAACGGTACTGGTCCCGACGCCACCTCGCACGCCGATGACGGCGATTACTTTTCCGGCCTGCAGCTCTAAACCGGACGTCTTTCCGGCAAATCGCGCTTCAAACCTCGCTAGAGCCGGTTCCACATCCTGTCTCGTCAGCGGCTGAGGCAGGAACTCCTTGACACCAACCCGAAAGGCTTCCAACAACAACTGCGAATCCATGCGTGAGGCCGTCAGAAAGATTTCCAGATCCGGCGCCGAGCTCAACAGTTGGCGCACACGGTCAAATGTGTGCTGAGGGCGAAATTCATCCAGCTCCAGCAACAGCATATCGACCGCCCCGGTCCCCTGGCCCTTGGCAATCAGGTAATGCAGCCTGCGCGAGACCATATCTTCAAAGGTTCGACGGACCTCTTCGTTCCGACAATCGATCGACACTGCAATCAATCGAGCCATGTGACGTGTACTCCTCTCTAAGAGCTATTCGACAAGCCCTGGAATCGTCGACAGAACCGGCCCGAACGGCGGACCACCCCCGGTCGTATTGCCTTCGAAAATGTTGCACAGAACGGTGGCCGAGATCAGATGATTCGGAGAGCCTTGCACATTCGTAATCCGGGCTTCTGCATACCCGACAATCGGGAGAGCGCCACTATTATCGTTCGCAGCACAGCTCGGAGAATCATACACCGGCACGAACACATCCCAATTCCCGTTGGCATCTTTTTTCGCATTATAGAGATTGATCAAGTTTGGAAACACGCTTGCCACGTTCCCGTTCGTGAAATTAAGAGTGTCTCCTGGGGCTGTTCCTGGCGATTGATAGGTGCCGGTGCGAAGCCCATCAATGATAGCCCTCAACCTGTTCGCATTAGCCGGACTCTGATCGAAGGTATTCCAGGCGGAACAGGCTTGCGGCGTTCCATCATTGGGATAGAATTTGATGGTGTCGCCGCACCCGAACTGAGTGAAATAGTATGTTGAAATACCGAACGGCACATCCAACTGGCCCGGCGCGGTCTGACCCACCGCCGTCATGTCGGCCGTTGCCACGGCGCTCACACTGATGCTCGTCAGCCCGACCACACCGGCGAGAAAGGTGCTGATCGCCCCATTGGCCGATGAGTCGCGCCTCGCCCACACCCGAACGGCTTTGGGTTGATTAACCGTGGGGGTATGGATCCTAGTTGTTGGATTCCAGGTCCCGATGGCAATATCCGACGCATTGACGGCAATCGACACACCGGCTGCTGAATTGGCTAAAGCAGTGGTTTGCACGGCGGAAACAATCGTGGCCTGATCCCCGCCGGTCAGCGTATAGGCTTGTTGTTCAGCCGGTGTCATGCCTTCGTAAATGAGGCCGAGTGAACGAGTTCCGGCCAACGCCGCCGCATCCGCCGTGTTCTGCAATTCGTTTTTGGCAACAAGGGCATGGCCGATGTCGATCGCGGCCGCCGCCATAGCCAGCAGGACCACGAGAAACAGGGCGGTCATCACGGCCACCGCCCCATGCTCATTGCCGAGCGGATCGACGAGTCGTTTCGTATCGACATTATTCATGACGCATCACCACCTGTGTCGTAATAACCAGCGGGTTTGGAATTCCGACGACCGTCGGGATATAGGGAATGAGAAAGTTGTAGTTGTACACGGCCGTCACGGTCAGCTGGTTCGGGCTGACGAGCCCCACGCCGGCTGGCGTAAAGGTCACATCCGCCTGGTTGACGCCGGTTCCCGTGAGATAGTTGTTCGCAATCGTGGTGATGTCGCCGCTCGTTCTTTTTGGTGGCCCCTGCACGATACCGGCCCGCGCACCTTCACGCGCCGCATTCGTGACAATTTCGCGGCCATACATTATCATGCCGAATTCAATCGTGCCGAAGAGAATCAGGAGAAACACCGGCAACAGAAGTGCAAATTCAGCCGCCGCCACACCCCGCTCATTTAGCTGTTTCATGCCTGTGATCATGCCGACATTACCCTTCAGTTATTTCGTTTGCACGCCGCTCGACACTATAGAGCGCTGGAATTCAGCATTGGGCGTTTCAAAGCTTTTCCGGTAAGTCCCCATCGCCGTGGCATTGGCAACTCCATCTTGGCCTTCAACCGGATCCAGTTGCTCTCCGGCGGTTGGGTTCAACACTTGACTGGCCCTCATCTGTTGATAGGCCGTTCCCCAGTTGGGACTGATCGTCGTCGGCGCACAAGCTCCGGCCGTCAAACCGACCGTTGCGATTAAGATCCCCACAAGTCGTGTCATGGTTTGCTCCTTCTTTTGTCCAAAGGACAACGGTTGAACTATCGGGTTACGGCATCAGATGGCCGACACGGCCCTCCATTGCGCTGCCTGTGCTGATGCGATTGGACAACATTTCCGCCGCAGGAGACCGTTGTCCTGCCTTGCCGCCGAAATAGCCTTTCTCGGAGAACCCCATCACGTAGAACTCGAAGTCGTTCGGCTCCACATAATAGTCCGTCGGCAACGTCTGCGCGGTCATGTCAAGCGGCTTCACTAAGTGCGGTGTCACGATGATTACTAATTCCGTTTCGCTCTTTTGGAATGAACTGCTTCGGAACAAGGCACCTAGGATGGGAATCTCACCCAGAAACGGCACCTTTTTCACCGACTCCCTGACGTTGTCTCGCAACAACCCGCCGATGGCGAAGCTCTGTCCATCAGCCAATTCGATCGTCGTTGCCGCTCGCCTGGTCGAAATGGCGGGAACCGTGAACCCTTGTGTGCGTAACGCGTTCGAAAAATCCAGTTCTGACACTTCCGGCGCGACATTCAGGCTGATGTGCTTGCGGTCCAAGACATTGGGCGTAAAGACCAACCCCACTCCGAACTTCTTGAATTGGATCGTCACCAGACCAAATGCTTGCGGCACTGGTATGGGGAACTCACCACCGGCAAGAAACGCGGCTTCCTGGCCGTTCAACGCCATCAGGGTTGGTTTCGCCAACACTTTCAGCAAATTCTCTTCTTTGAGCGCATCGACAAATCCGATCCAGGTTGTGCCCCCGGCATTGAATCCGAAGGCGCCTTGGATCGCCTGCGTAACCCCCGATGCCAAAGCCGGCGTCCCGCCCGTATAGGCGAGGCCGGCAATGCTCGTCAAATTTCCAAGCACGGAGAGGCCGAAGAAGTCGTTGCCGATTCCAGTAAAGTTGACTCCAAGCCGCCTGATCAATTCCCGGTTCATTTCAGCCACGCGGACTTCCAACATCACTTGTTGCACACCGCCGACCTGCATGGCATTCACGATCTTCTTCGGCGCATAGGCCTCAGCCATGCTCAACGCCCGGTTCAGATTGTTGGCGTTTGAGGCAGTGCCCGAGAGCGTGATGTGATCGTGATCGGACGTGACCAGGATGCCGTTTTCTTCCGGCAGGGTTTTGTGAAGATTCTCTTTCAGGCGGGTGACATCCGGCACGATCACCACATCGTACATGCCCATCATCTTGCCGCTCTCATTCCACAGCGTGACATTCGTCACACCGATTGTCTTGCCGGTCAGGTAGATCTGCGTGGGAGAGAGGACGACCGTGTCGGCCACTTCCGGATTGGCCAATGACGCCCGCTTGATCGCCACGGGAAGATCCAGCACCTTCGATTTGCCCATGGTCAGCTCGAGCTTCTGAATGTCGCGCTGCTCCGCGGCTCCTGTTACCGATGCCTGCCCAAAGGCTTGGGTCTCGGCCAAGAGTGTGAGAGCACAGCCCATGATTGTGATCGCATTGCGTAATTTCATCGGATGTCTCCTCCAGACGTTTGCCAACTTTCCTAACTTTAGAACTTCACTGCATTCACCGACGTCCCCTTGATCACTTCCACGGTCACAGTCTGCACATCAGGATGCCCCTTGCCTCCAGGCGGCTCGGGGTAGATCTTGAGAAAGTTCAGCACTTTCTTCGGCGCATAGGCTTCAGCCACCGCCAAGATCTGGCTCAGACGAGATTCACTGGACACCGTCCCAAATACGGTCACATGGTCGTGGGTTCCCCTCAGACGAATATTCGTTTCATCCGGCAGCAGCTCGGCCAGCTGCTGTTTCAACCGGACCAGGTCCACGCCCACATCCAGATCCAGGATGGCGAGCACCTTGCCGTCTGGTCCCCACAGCGTGAGGTTGGTCGTGCCATAGCCCTTCCCTGTCACGTAGATCTGTTTCGGACTCAGCACCATGGCATCGGCAATCTGCGGATCCGCCAACGATGCCCGCTTGATGGCGACGGGCATATTAACCACGGTCGACTTGCCGACCACTAGGTTGAGTTGCTGGGCGTCTGTTGATTGTGTAACGAGATGCATGCCCGTCTCCTTGGCCATGACGACCGAAGGCCCCGTCAGAAGAACCCCGCTGCAAACCAGGACTCCTATCCATTGTGCTTGAGTGCGTGATCGATGCTGTGTGAACTGCATTGCCGTGCCTCCCTGACTCTTAGAACTTGATTTCTTTACGCACATCACCCTTAATAATCTCGACTCGAAACCCGCCTTCCCCGTTGGTCGCCGGCTTGGGGCGGTATGAACTTAACAACGATCCAACCCGAGCGCCTTTTGTCAGCACCTTCTCGCTGTTGAGAGGATTCCTCAATGCGAGCCGTAGCTTTCCCTGAGTAGAGGCCAGTGCCAGCTTCTCTGCCTCATCCACCTCCACCTCCACCGTAATCACCTGCACCGGTTTCGGCTCCTCGTCTTTTCCCTTTCGCTCCATTTGCGTGCCGGCTGCCAACACCTTCACGTTTTCTAAGATCATTTTGGCGATCGCATGCTGTTGTCTACCCGTTTCCGGTTCGATCGTCACCATGACGTCGACGCGATCGGCGGGTTTGATGAACCCGGCGACACCAATGACATCATCGACTTTGACCGACATGGCCCGCTTGTTCGGGTCCGTCACCGCCGCCACTCCGCCGACTGCCCCGACCGGCGCCAGCTTTGATTCCAGAAGCAGCTCATTTCTTTTTAAATCTACGAGCACCACCCGGTCCTTAATCGCGTCCATCGTCGTAAAGTGTCCTTCGGGAATGGCGCCGGGCAGAACCTCCTGCATCAGCATCATCTCGGGCGTCAGTTTGGTCCCCCAGGGAATATCGGCATTCGCCACCACCACCTGCACATTCTTGGTCGTGGACAATGGCGCCGCCAGCAACCGGCTTTTCTCGTTCTGTAGCCATGAGAACACGAGGACGCTGGTGACGAGGCCTAGCACCACCGCCAATCCGAAAAACACCAGAGGTCGATACCGCTTCATTGCCCATCCTCCTCTTCAATCGCTGCCATCAGATTTCTTGCTTGCGCTCCGTTCATGAGTCTCACTCCCGCTGAACCAACCATAGCTGATTTCCGTGTGACGCCTACCCCCCGAAAGGGCTGAATCCAAGGAGAACCAGTAGGGTGCCGGCGGCGATCGCCAGCCCATACCGGAGTTTGAACGGCAACTGTAAATCCCCTACCCCAGTCGATCCACCGCTCACAACCGCACCATAGGTGGCGAATGCTAATTTTCTTGATGTGGCGACCACGCCCCATTGATAGGTCATCGCACCCAGCGCATAGAGCCCTCCGGCTAATACTGAAAGCGCGGCGACGGAGAGCACGCCAGACGGACCGACTAGCGATCCGATGGCCGCCATCAATTTCACATCACCGGCTCCAATGGCCCTGCACGCATAGGGAAGTAAGAACAGCCCCATCCCGACGCCAAGTCCGGCCAAGCTAAACAATGCGCCGTACAGCCCACCTACCCAAGTTTGCATAAGAAGGCTAATACCCATTGCCGAAAAGGTGAGCCAATTGGGGATGCGAGACCGCCGAAGATCGGTATAGATTGCCGCGATCAGCAGTAATGCCAGAACGATAATCATCATGGATGGCATCATGGTCTCCTGAGTCCTCTTTGCATCACCATTCACTCACGCCAATTCCTCGTCACCGCTCCCCTTGAAATGGTTGACCCTCATTGAGGAGGGTCAACCTTCTGTGCCAGTATGGCTACGTGAACTTCTTAACTCCCAACCACATTCGCTGCTGAAGTAATAGCAGTGCTGATGTTGGTACCGAGCAATTGTACGGCTCCGACGATACCGAGCGTGATAATAGCCAGCAATAGCGCATACTCGGCTGCGGAGGCACCCTCTTCTTCCTTCACGAACTGACGAATTGCATTCAACATGGTTAGCTCCTTTTTTTGTGTAAGATTCTGGTTTCTACCTCTTGAACTGATTGCACATTCCGCGTCTCCGACTCTCAACCTGCGACCGATCACACCTATCGGGAATTCCCTCACCTCCTTCACCCGGGTTGTCGCATCCAAAAGCCGTTTCCGCATTGCTTGCAGAACATTGCAAATCAGCGGCCAAGTCTCCACTCGCTCCAACTGACTGTTTTGTTTAGCACAAGCCTGTTTGCCCTCCATGAACTGCGGTCCTCGCGCCTCAGGCGAAACTTGCCAAACCAGGTGCGGTTCCGGTACCGCATCCGCCGGACAAGCGTAGCGTGACCACATCGACAGAGAAGGCCAGTAACTTCGAGCCGATGTCCTCAGCTTCCCGTACAAACTGCCTGCACGCTTGACCGCAGCATGCCACCTCAGGGAAAGCACTCGGCCCCCTTGAAGCAACACGATTGTTGCGTTGCCGCAGCGAACCGAGGGCTTAGAGTGGTGGAAGGAAAAGATGTGCTAAGAGGTGAAGAAGCTCATAAGAACAGGAGTCAAAGACCAGCCGCTCCCACGTCCTTGGTAGCACTCCGGCAACCGTGGAAGACAGAAATGTCGAGGAAGAAACGGGCTCTGTACGTTACTCAGAACGAACGAACACGACTGCAACTTGGTCCTCATAGGCCACGCGAAATCGTGGATCAAGGCGTAGCAGAGAAGCGAGCGCCATATCGCGTTTGGCGATGACAACCTGTGCTTCGTTAAGTTCAGGATCGTCTTTCCAGCCAGGACCACCCGTCCAGGTTGTAATCGAACGCTTGATTCGATCGTCTCCATGAATGTTCGCCCGTCCATCCATCGCAACCTTGAGATATGGAAGACGCCAAATCAAATAGCCCCCCCAGTCGAAATGGTTGTAGAGCGGACCCGTGTATCTCTGCTGCTCGACGAAGGCTGCTGCCTCGATGGGATAGGCTTTCGCCGTATTCTCGTGAATCTTTGCTTCTGAAATCCCTCGATACCCCAGTATGCACATGACGCCGGCAGCAACGACCAGCGTGACCGGCACAAGCCTTCCATGAGGCACAATGGATACGTGCTCACGAGATTCACGCACTTGCTGCGACACAAGAACCGACAGGGAAGCCAGCACTAGAAACCAGATGTCTCGCTGGCCGCGAAACGCGGAAGCCGCTGCTACACACATCAACAACACTTCAAATGACGACCTCGATCTCCGCCGTCCGAGCCAGACCAAGGCAAACGAAAACATCGCCAGCATAGCCCAATCGGCCACAGTGCGGAATGTCGGCGCTTGCATCTCCTGTGTATATTCCCACATCCCTGTCTGGGCCGAGAGTTCGATCACAATCGAGTACAGCCGCACATGGTGCGGCGTGGCAAACGTGGCAAGCGCACACAACGCTGTCAGGCCGAGCAGTTTCGGCCATTGCGGGAATCCCCATGTTGTCATCGTCGCATGAGCGTCTTTGAACGGCGGCACGTAGCGATCCACCAGCGGCGCCACGCAAGCCACCCCAAGCAAGCCCAACCCATAAATGAACTGTATATGAATATTGGCCCAGACCCCATAGGCAAAGGGAAGCAGCCAGAACCATCGGGAATGCCTGCCTTCTCGAAGCGACAATACAACCTCTAACGTGATCGCAAAAAAGAGAATCGTGAGCAACCATGGGCGCGGCGTGAACATTTTTGATAAAGCAACAACGCTGACAGCCAACAGACCACTGATACACACGAAATCGGAGCATCGAGTTCCGATGATCCGATGCAAGACCAACATCGTCAGCCAAACCCCAACCAGGGTATAGAGCAGAATCCCCCTCTCTCCACAGAGTTGCACAAGACCATACATGCTTATCTCGAACAGCCAACTGTAGGCGACCCATGGTTTGCCTTCTCCATACGCCGAGAACGGGTCTGTCGCCGGAAGAGTGCCGTGCTCCATGATCCACTTACCTGTCTGGAGATGCCACCAGATATCCGGATCGAAGACGACAGGCAGGAGTATCCACACCGCGGGGAGTAAATAGAGGACAGCCAAAAGAGCTGTGCGCCTCAGAGTCTCTTCATGACAACCTAGCCATGCCATCCAACGTCGGGCCGTTGAATGGGATTCGATTGAAGAGGACGCCATGGTGCTCATGGTCGGCATATGATCGTCGCTATGCACGGTTGGACAGCCTGCCGGCCTTGCGGCCCAAAACGAGATATTGCGCGCCGAATGGATATGGTGAAAGATGAGGTTCCATCCATCGAAGTACGCTGAGACTCTTTGGAAAGATAAAGAGATAGTCGGTTCTCACGATATGAAATCCTGCCGACTGGAGCAGACGGGTCGCTTCGGGGGCTGTCAACGTCACAGCATCGCGATCAAATGGAATGCGACTCATCACATATCGGGTACCTGGATTCCAGGAATTGTTCTCCCAAAATGCGAGATACCCACCAGGCTCCAATGATCGCCAGATATACTGTGCTGCCATTTTTCTTTCGGCTACAGGAATGTGATGAAATACGCCATTGCAATATACAAGCTCCCTCTCTTCTTCCGGGCAATACTCCTGAGTCAGCTGAAAGATAATCCGCCTAGAAGTATGTTCATGCTTGGCCAGCTCGATCAGTTTCGCCGAAGGATCGACTCCTACGACCGACTCGGCGTTGAACTGTCCGAGCAACAGAGGGGCAGCCTCCCCTCTTCCACACCCGTAATCCATAAAGCGACGGGGGGCTAACTGTAATTTATCCATGCAGGCTTTCACCCACTGAATTCGTCTAAGAGCGAAATAGTCCTTCTCCTCTCCAGACACGACCAACCCTTCGGCCAACATCCGGTCATAATCACCGGCGTATTGATCGAATTCGTGCGAGGTGATTGACTTGGTTCTTATCATCGCCGGCACATCCCCAAAATGCTGACGAAAAAGCTAGAGAGAATTGTTTGAAAGCTGAGCGCCGTAAGCGTTGCGCCGGGCACGACTAATCGCATGGTTTTGGCGTAATCGAGTTGGCCAAACCCCGCCAGTTTCCATCGATGTATGGCCGCGGCAAGAAGGCCCAGCCCGAGCAAGAGCCCCATTCCCGATAACAAGAGTCCGCGCTCCAGATACATAACTTTAAAAAACCGCGTAAGCCTGAGGTCCTCCGGCATGAGACCTTCGCTGATTGCAAAGGTCTTCGAGAAAATCGCAAAAAGAACCGATTGGTAGCCGCAGAGAATGGCCAAACTGGCAAATAACAGCGTGTGCGCGTCGAACGTTACCCCATGAATAGTTAGACCCGGCATGGCGACCACGTAGCCGAGCATGCCGAGGAAGATGAGCATCGCCCCTGGAATGACGAACAACCATCGTGGGCAGTACATGAGGAAGAAACGGAGCGTGCGCCATCCATCCCGATAGGTCTTGAGATGCGGGGGATGGGCTGTGCGCCCATCTCGATGGAGCGTGATCGGTACTTCAGCGATCTTTTCTCGATACAGACTCGACTTGATAATCATCTCGGTGGCGAATTCCATGCCGGTGCATCGCGGGTTAAGCCGTTCGAGTAAAGCTTTCGAAAATCCTCTCAACCCACAGTAGACGTCGTTGATCGGCGCACCAAACCAGTGGCGAGCCATGATCGTAAACATGGGATTGCCCCACCATCGATGCAGGAAGGGCATCGCTCCAGGCCTGATCGTGCCACCTCCCCACGGCAACCGACATCCCATCACAAGATCGTGCCCTTCTCGCAGCTTGTCGACAAAGCGACTGAGATCGAGAAAGTCGTAGCTGTCGTCTGCATCCCCCATGATGATATAGCGGCCGCGTGAGGCGGTGATTCCGCCCATCAAGGCATTGCCATATCCTCTTGCCTCGACCCGCACGACACGCGCGCCCATCAGCATCGCGATTTCTTGCGATCCATCGTTGCTGCCGTTATCGGCCACCACGATCTCGCCGGCCACATGATGCTGATTCAGGAATGTCTGGGCTTTTTGAATACAAGTTCCGATGGTTTCTGCTTCGTTCAGACAGGGCATCACAATCGATAGTTCCGGTGCAGAAGGCAATTTTGCCACTTCGGTCGCAGCCGATAGTTTCTCAACTCTCTTTTCGTACTCGTACATGAACTCGCCTCCCCCAGCAGGGTTAAGCCGATGGGCCGATTTCGCACCTCCCTCACGCAAACTCCAGGCCATCAAGAAGTCAATTTCTTCTTCTGGATTCTCAGTAGGTTGAATGACTGGCCGACTGGGGGGTGAGGCAGTCGCTCCGCACAGGATGGCATGCGTCTGCGGCTTCGTGACCGCAGGGTTAGATGGCCACGACGTATATCACTTGTGCCCGACTGTCACTTAGGACATGTACAGACTGTTCGATCAAGAGGAGCCACCTCTGACTGCGGATTTAGGAAATAGGGTTTTGTTTGACCACCAGCCAGCGTCGCGGCATGCTGGCCGTACATGATCGCTCAACCACACGAGAGGGGCTGGATGTGATGATAGATATGCAATCCCTGAAGTTGCTGTTCGTTGGCGGTGTTATTCTTGGAATTGCAGGGGTAACCGGATGTGGCGGCACAAAAGATCAGCTCACGTCGTCTGCAGATATGGCCGAATATCGGAAGATGATGGAAGAGCAGAAACAGCAGCAGGAACACCTTGCGGAAGCCACCTCCTCAACCCCTGAGATGACCGTGGAAGAGCATGAACGTCGGGGAGATCTCGATGCACAGGCTCGGAACTATCCGCTGGCCAGCCTGCACTATGACAAGGCCTTAAAGGCCGATCCGGCTCGCAACTCGGTGAGACTCAAGCTGGGGCAGATGTTTCTTCACCAGGGCCTGCTCGACCAGGCTCTAATACAGTTTCAGGACCTCCAACGCCGCGAGCCCGAGTCTGCGCCGGTTTATGAGGGCCTTGGGCAGATCTATCTGATGCAGGGTAAACCGGTGGAAGCCGAGACGACCTTGACCAAGGCCGTCTCGCTCAATCTCTCCAGCTGGCAAGCGCATAACTTGCTCGGTCTCTTGTACGACCAGGGGAAACGCCACGCCGACGCCATCGCGTCCTATCACACGGCGCTCACCTATCGCCCACGCGAGCCAAACGTCTTGAACAATCTGGGCCTCGCGTATGCGCTGAGCGGGAATTACGACTCCGCCATCGATGCCTATGAACAGGCCATCTCGGCTGGTTCGACTTCTCCCAAGCTGTATAACAACTTAGGCATCGCCTATGTCCAGCGTCGCCGCTATGTCGATGCGTTCCATACGTTCAAGAAAGCGACGGACGAACCACGCGCCTATAACAACCTTGGTGTCGCCCTCCTCGGCGTCAATAGCGCGAAGAAAGCCGTTGTCTGCTTCGAGAAGGCCATCGAAGCCAGTCCGCAATACTATGAGAAGGCATCCGAGAATCTTCGGCTTGCCCGCCAAGCCATTCCCAATGCCGGCAAGGGAGCCGCGACTCCGAATATGGCCGACGCCGGTTCCTGTCCCTAGCCGGAAGGACTATCCGGCTTTGTCAGCCGATTCCGACGATGACCTTACGTATATGATTCAAGAAGCTCTTGCAGTTCCGCTCTTCGGGCTTGGTTCAAGCCGTAGATTTGCCGGCCTACCAAGCTGCCTCTCCGGATCAGCCAGCCTCGTGCGACGAGGTCATTGAGCGCTCCCTTCACATCCATTCCACTGACAGTGGCCCCACACGCGCGAAGCCACCAGTGCTCTATGCCCTCGACTGTATCCTTCGCGTCTGGATGGGCGCAGAGATATCCAAGTAGTAGCCATACCACACCATCGCTGTTTGCAGAGTGATCCGGCCTTTCCATAGGAGCCGGTCAGCAGCAGGTTTCATGCCGAGCTGAACCCTCATGGAATCCCTTGGAATATTGCGTGATACGCCGTTGAATCATCTCCCTGTGGCAGGCGCACCTCAGGCTCCGTCAACACGCTAGGGTTTCAACCGGCTGTTCGGCCGCAGAGAAAGTACGGCGATCGAGCCCATGCTTATGGAGCAACCGCTGGAATGCACGGCGCTCTTTCCGCGCAGCGCGGGCCGCTTTGGAAATATTTCCCTGATGCGTGGAGAGCAGCTTGGTTAGATACGCCCGCTCGAATTCGTCGATCATCTTCGTCTTCGTTTCCTGAAACCCGCCCTGCTCAATCAGGATTTCCTCAAGCCCATCCGGCACATACATCGCTATTGATCCAGTGGGTTCATGATCAGGCACGTCCAGGTCCGAAGCTTCGAGTGTCTCGCCCATCGCCATGGCGACTGCACGATGAATCACGCCTTCTAGTTCCCTCACATTGCCTGGCCAGGCATAGTTCATCATCTTGGTGATCGCGCCGGAGGACAGCTGGATCCCCCCCTTACCAAATTCTTCGGCGGATCGCTTCACAAACTGGCTGGCCAGCTCGGGGATATCTTCCCTTCGGGCGCGCAGTGGAGGCAGCACCACAGGCAACACATTCAACCGATAGAATAAGTCTTCCCGGAATTGGCGCGCGTCAACCAAATACCGCAAGTCCGCATTAGTCGCGGCCACGATCTTCACATCGACGGCTCGGCTCTTGGTGGAACCCAGCGGCCTGAATTCCTGATCCTGCAGCACACGCAGAAGTTTGCTTTGCGCCACCATATTGAGGCTGTTGATTTCATCAAAGAATAAGGTTCCCCCGTCCGCCTCATGAAACAGCCCGTGTTTTTCGATGAGGGCACCGGTAAATGCCCCCTTGCTGTGGCCGAACAGCTCATTTTCAATCAGATGATCCGGCAAGGCCGCACAATTCACAGGCACAAACGGTTTCCCTTTCCGTTCCCCTGAGTAATGAATTGCCCGTGCAAACAGTTCCTTTCCTGTTCCCGTCTCCCCGGAAATCAACACCGTTGATTTGGACCTGCTTAAGAGTGGAATCTTGCTCTTCACCTGAAGGAAGCACCGACTGGTCCCGATCAATGTTTCTTCCCAATGAGACATGCTGGTCGTTCCTCCCCTCGTTTCACAACTCACCATGGAGCCCTGTTCGGATTACTCGACAGCAAGATCGGACCGGAATCTAGGCAGCCTGGGCCGTCAATGCTCGCCATTGATCAGCCCCCTTCTGAATCCGCTCGATCACAAATCCTGCTATGACCGTATCCTTGTCTTGCATCACCCACGTCCGGCGTATCTTCCCGGAGAATCCACCCACATACAGCACTCCTCGATCATCGATCAGATCGATAGTCCCTGGAATATGGACGGAGAACCCTTCCTCCGAAATCTCGCCCAACCGGCCGATTACGATCCGATCTCGAAACACGAGACGGCACTCTTGCCGATACGGCGTGCGTAGATACCGACGATTGGACATTCGCGGCTTAGTGAAGAGTTTGTGAAACGCTGCGATCACGGACCATAGACTTCGGAACATTCCGGGCTCACCCTCCGGCTGGTTCCAGACAGAAGAATCGGAAAATGCCATAGCAATTAACGCCTCAGTCTGTTTCTCGTCCACTTCGACAAACTTCGCTCCGATCTCCACACTGATCGCCGAGAGCCGTATTTGGCGGCAGATGGTCGCTTCCAGCACAAGATATTCACCTGCCGTACCTTTGATTCTGCAAAGCAGTCTTCCCGCGTTATCCGCTAACGGCTCGCTCAAATGGATGCAGGCCCCTGTTTCATTGATATCGATAACGGCACCTTGGAGGTGCTGTTTCTCTGTCACCAATTCACAGGGACGGCGCCGTTTGATTCGGATCAGCGTCCGCCACTCGGGCAATTCTGCCGCAGCCATAATGACCACACTCACCAGAACCACATTGACTCCGCCCCAAAAGAGACTGATCTCCAACCCAGGAACGAGTACATTCTGCCACCAAAGACGGATCCCGGTGACGAATCCGGCTACCAGTAACCCCATGACGACCAGGTGCGGTATGCTGTAATAAAATCGTGTGAATCCCGGTTTCTCCTGCCTGGTTCCCTTTGGGGTAATGACAAAGGGACGTTGCCTTCTTGGACTGAGCGCGGTTTTCAATGCTGCCCAGCCGAGCGCCATGCTGTCTGCAGTTTCATAAATATCGGACCAAAACGCATTGCGTGTTCCTCGGCTAACCACCCGTAACATCACGAGCGTTGCCAGATAGTAGGATCCAAAAAAGTTCAGGATGGTCGGAAGATCAGCTATCACAGGTGCGATTCCGAAGAGGAGTGCAAAGAGCGGCGCGACAAGGCAAATGACGCGCGGGATGCCATGGACGAAATAGAAGATCGACGCAAAATACCCGAGGCGCTGGTGTAGCGAAAGGCCGCGCATCGTCAATGGGTTTGATCGAAACAAGATTTGCACATGGCCCGTCGCCCACCGTACACGTTGCTTGATCAAACTCTCAAATGTCTCCGGCATGAGTCCGGCCGCGAGGACTTTGTTGAGATAGCAGGAACGATAGCCTTTCGCATGAATCACCATGCTGGTATGGATATCTTCCGTTACAGTTTCCGTGCGGAATCCGCCGATTTCCTCCAATACACGGCGCCTGAACAGCCCGCAGCTTCCGGCGAAGAAGGCGCTATTGTGCCGATCGCGGCCGGATTGAAGCACTCGATAAAATAGCGCTTGCTCATTCTTGAGCACTCCTTCAGTCCGCAAATTCTTCTGAAAGATGTCGGGATTATAAAAATGATGCGGTGTTTGAACAAACGCCACCTGCTGGTCCTGGAACATTCCCACGGTATCGTGCAAGAAATCTGCGGTGGGGACATGATCAACATCAAAAATCGCAACAATCTCTCCGCTGGTCTGTTGCAAGGCGTGGTTCAGATTGCCGGCTTTGGCATGAAGTCGATCGGCCCGGCGTATATATCCGCAGTTCATCGATGCGGCCAGTTGCCGCACCTCGTCTCGTTTACCGTCATCGAGAATGTGAACGCGATAGCGGTTCTTGGGATACTGTTGACTCATACAACCGACTACCGTTCGACGGAGAATGGATAGCGGTTCATCGACGACAGTGATGAAGACATCCACCGTTGGATAACTCGTCAACCGTACCGGTTTCCGTTCCAACGGAGACCACGCGTGATAGGCGAACAGGAGCACCTGAATGAAGGCGTAAACTTCTGCCGTGTAGACCGTCCAACTTACCAACAGGCTCGACCAATCGTCGGTATTCAACGTGTACAGTCCACGCCATACCAGGTATCTGGTATAGAGCACCAGGGTCAGTACTAGAATGATCTGCCGCCCTTGCTTCATCCAGCTCAGTAGACAGATGACAGCCAGCCCAATCACGGACAGAGGGATGGCGACTGACGAAGCATAAAAGTCATGTATCCAGTTCATTGGGATCTTTCCTGTGCGGCAAAAAGTCCTCGTGGATATGCCGCCTCACCCATTCTCTGTCGCATGCTACTCATCATGGTAAAGGCTAGGACAGAAGTAGTCTTCTGCCCATACCGAGCTAGGTGGGGGCAAAACCTACAGACAGACTAATGCTTTGGGAGGGGTGCCCCACCTTCGTCAGAAACATCTGTGGAGGCATGGCGGCCTATGAAGCACTCTGCACAACCTTGGCAAAACCACAGGTTGCTTCCTGGCTGCGGTTACACAACCACACTCTGTGGTCTGGTTCTCAGGTATTACTGGATTTCTACTCCCGGCTTGTTACCTTCACATGAGTAGCCACGAGGAAGTCATGAAGATCACATCGATCACTGGAATCATTGTCGGTATCGGTGGTCTGATCCTGCTCCTGTTCACAACTGCACCGTTCAAGCTCACTATCCCCCGGCAGTCCTCCGATTCGGACATAAAAACACAGGTAGTCGCCACGGTAGGAACACGCTCGATTACGCTGATGGAAGTTGAGCGAGCTGTCGCTCTTCAGCTGTATCAGGTAGAAGAGCAACGGGCGAAGTTGCTCAATGAGTCAACCCAACGTCTCATTGAAGAAGAACTGCTTTCAGCTGAAGCGGCCAGAATAGGCGTCTCTGTTCCGGAACTCATAGAGAGAGCGAGTCAATCTGAAGAGATAGCCAAACTGGCCGGTCTACCGGCCCCAGTGCGCCTAGCCATGCAGCCTTCTCAGAAGCTCACAATGTCACTCCCCTTTCAAATCCCCAAGGACGTATCCAGGATTCGGCAAGCACTGCTAGTTCAATTGCACCGAAAGACCAAGATCCACGCTAATCTCTCTCAACCAGAACGACCCGTGCTGAATGTCAGTCCAGATGACGATCCCTGGATCGGCACAGCCCAAGCTCCAATAACGATCGTCGAGTTCTCTGACTTTCAGTGTCCCTACTGCCAACGGAGTGTGCCCATACTCAAAGAGCTCCTGGAAAAATATCCAGGCAAATTGAAGCTGGTCTATCGTGATTTCCCAGGACCGAATCATCAGCATGCCTTGTCGGCCGCAGAAGCAGCACAGTGTGCCGTAGAGCAGAGCCGATTTTGGGAATATCATGATGCTTTGTTCGCCAGTCAGACACCGGAAATCGGATGGAAGTTTTCCGCTCTAGCCGAAAACCTGGGCCTACGTCAATCGCCATTCAATGCTTGCATGAAGGAACACCGTTATCGCGAAGAGGTATTGAATGATCTGCAGGATGGGCTGAAACTTGGCGTGACGAGTACCCCGACTTTCTTCATCAATGGTCGCCCCTTGGTCGGCGCACGACCGCTTGCTGATTTTCAAGCCATCATTGACCCACTGCTCAAGCAACCCTCTTCGCCATAGTCTCCTTTGCCTCTAACACCAAGTGCAACATCAATGGCCCTCAACCACGCCGACGCTCAACACAGCGTCCACCCACTCGTCTGATCGGTAGGTTCCCCTCCTTTTGACGTACCTCGTTCAGTTCTACCGTTGAGGATCAGACCTGTTACGGTTGACTCAAGTGCAACGCGAACACCAAAGGAGGGCTGCAATGAGTTGTACACGCTGTCAGGGGCTGATGCTGGAAGAACAAATGATTGATATGGAGGCCAGCTATGGCGAGATGTGGGTCTGCGCCCGGCGGTATGTCAATTGTGGCTATCGACAGGACGCCGTCATGCAGCAGCACCGTCTGGCGCAGGCTCCGCAGCAATTGGTCAGCCACCATGTCGTGACAGTTCGAGACCCCATTGATCTGGCGTGGGAATCTGAGTCGGTCGATGCCCTGGCTGCCTAAGAGGGCCAGGGAACCGCGCGGGGGGAATCGCCGGGGAGGAAGGGGTGAGGTGATGAGGCCAGCGGCCATCCTGATCATCGAAGATTATGCGTCAGTACGTACGATGCTGGCTCAGTTGCTTGCGGATGTCGGCTATCGCATCTACGTGGCCGCCAATGGTCGACAGGGCCTCGAGCAGTTTCGCGCATATCCTGTGGATCTGGTCCTCACGGATCTGGAGATGCCGGAGATGAACGGGCTGGACGTCATCAAGGAATTGACCCGTACGGGCCTGGACGTGAAGATCATTGCTATGACCGGGGTAGATTCCGGGGAGTTAGAGAAGGCCAAACTCTATGGGGCGCGGCAGATCTTTCCCAAGCCCCTTGACCTCCGAGCCCTGCTCCACGCCATCCAATATGAGTTAGGGCAGACGAACCTCGAACAAGCGAGTTGACACGGTGCAGACCGAGACCACTCACGCCTGGCATGCCGCATCTCCCTGACGACCCCTGGAACGGACATCGAGCGCGTGTCAGATACAACCCCGTCACGGACCACCGTCTGCAGCGTAACCCAGTCCTTTCCCATGTGAGGGTGGAAGCGAAACCCTGAATTCCGATCGCCGACCACCGTAGCATCTCTTGCTCTCCCACGGACAACGGGCTCCGTCCCTCGCGACAATCGTCTTGAGGCCATTCAAGGATCGGACAGGAAACCGTCGTAACGCTAACCCATTCGCTTTCTGTACTCTACAGGCGCTGGTCACGCTGGCCCATGAAACCAAGGAATGGAGTGTGGCTCATGCCCTGATGTGTGGAGTAGCGTACTTGGGAAGGTTCGGCTTCCGGGTGACTTTCTGCGTGTGAATCCGGCGTCTCGTTGAAAATCTATCCAGTTCAGGTAGAGTACAACCGATTCATTGGTCTGACAGAGATGCGGCAAGGGAGTGTATGGCCACCATATTGGTGATGGATGATGAAGCTTCCATTCGGCTGTTGTTGTCGACAGCTCTTCAATCGGCGGGCCACGCGGTGGTCGAAGCATCAAATGGGCGCGAGGGGCTGAGGGTGTACCGTCAGACGCCTGCAGATTTGGTCATCGTGGATCTGCTGATGCCTGAGTTGAATGGATTCGATACGATCATGGAACTCACGCGCGAATTCCTAGACATCAAGGTCATTGCCATGTCTGGAGTATTTGGTGATGAATTCATGAAGAAGACGGCCAGGCTGTTGGGTGTCCGACAGACGGTGCGCAAACCGTTTGGAATTGAGGAAATACTGAAAGCCGTCCGGTATGAGTTGATGCACTAGTCCTCTCAGCCAAGATGAAAGATGCGATCCGCAGGGAGAGACAGCGGTTGTTTCCTGCATCTTGATCCTCAGACAACGCCCGTTCGACAAGAGGCAGTTCGAAGTCTTTTACAGATTTATCCACAAATTCAGCCGTGGTCTTGAAGGGGCCAACGAGACACCACCGTCAAGAACCCATTCCCTCAACGTGCATACGTGCCACTACTGTGGTGAATTTTGTGACAAAACCCTGCAGGAATGGAAGGGAAGCCACGGGAACGTATAGAATCGGTGGAATGCGGTAACCTCTTAATATTACAGCGAATAGATGGGAAACCGTTGCGATAGCGAGCACTTATCAAAAACCGTTCGTTCGAACTTTTAAGGCGAGGGCCCTCATGCCCCTCCGTGTATAGTTGAATAGTTCTGGTCGCCACCGGCAACAGCCGACCGGCTAACGCCTGCGAGGCGCATCGCTCATGCCAGTCAACCTGTCATTCCCGCTGCGTGATCCTCTCCAGCCCGCCGGTTCCGGCCTCTGCCTCCTGGTTCCTCCGTGAACTGGGCGGTGCCTCTCCTCCTCTCGTGAGAGAGTCACCTACAGTTCAACATACAAGGAGGAACCATCATGGCGACCACCACATCATCCAAACGACCGGCGACCACGCTCCGATGCGGCAACATCAAAGCGACGATCTGGCAGAATGTGAGCGAGAACGGACCATTCTTCGCCACGACCTTTTCTCGCCCGTTTAAGGATCAGACCGGTGCCTGGCACAACGGCACCTCGTTCGGTCTCAATGACCTGGAGGCGCTCATGAATGTCGCCTTTGAGGCGAAGGAGTGGATCGCCGCTCACGAATTGAAGCGCTGAGCGTTTTCTTGGGAAGCCTCTGGCCATCCGGGGCTTCCTGTTCTACGGTGCGATGACTGCCCGGTTAGTACACAGAGCATTCATGGTTTGCGCTGCTCGGAGATTACATCTCGAAGCCGGATCCTTACAACAATTCCCCGATTCAGCTGCGAGCAACTCTAGAGCAATGAACGCTAGTTCGTTACCTTCAGGAATCTGTGGGATAGGGAACCTTGCGAACTTGTTTTCCACGAACACTACCAACAGAGAGTCACCAGGCGGAGTGCCATTGAAACGAATGGAACACGAGACTTCTGCTTCGGTTTCGCGACCGCAGCGACGAGTGAGTTGACTCAAAGGTCTCGGGATCCACACTCGGTATTCGTCGGGGATTCGTGCATTCTTGGAGCGGTCCCCAAAGAAAATCGGATCAGTATCCGTGTATATACGGGGTCGCGCTCGATGAGCCGTGAAATGCTTGCAGTGCATGCTCGATATGCTATCCTTCTGCCATTCCGACTCACTCAATGGGATGAATGATCGAGAGGACTATGAGGAAAATTGCCGAGTACCAGGGGTACACGATTGAATCCGCTCCACAACCAGACACACAGGGAGAGAAGTGGCGACTTCGTATCTACATTTCGGTCCAACATCCCCGCGGGATTCAGACTCGTGAATTCACCGCGGATGGCCTCTATGCCACCGAGAACGAAGCCGATCTCCATGGACTGGCGTTTGGACAGCGTGTCATTGATGGAAAGGTGGATGGCAAGACCGTGTGGGATCTCAAGTCCCAGGACCGTCGGATCACACCACGCTTCAGAGTCCAGTTTCGCACCACGTTTTCCTCCTCTCCGACACTGGACGGAACAGGGATGATCCTGGATCTCTCCGCTGGTGGCTGTCGGATTGAAAGCAGCGTGTCGCTCACGGCAGGTCTCTCGCTGGAACTCCGGATCTATGCGGAAGGCTTGGAATGGCCGTTAATGGTGGAGGCAGCGACTGTACAATGGGTCAGCGGACAGACGTTTGGGTTGGCGTTCTTCCGGATGAAGGAAGCCGAGCGGCAGCGGCTGGAGCAGGTCATCCAGGACCTGACAGACCCTCCCATCTGAATGAATACGAACCGAATTATAGGTGTCAAAGAACGGGCTTGCTGGGAGGCCCTTATCTCGTACGTGATGGAGCCATCGAGCGTGCGCGCTCTGAGCCTCTGTACGAGACCGCTTAATTCTCTGCAATCACATCACGATCGGACCCTGCACGCACCATGTGAATAACGCGCATCGCGCGAAGGATGCGGTGTGCCTCGCGCCACAGCTTCTCGGGCCCCTCGTCACACGAGGCATCGGACCCGCCTTCCTCTGAATCTGAATCATCCTTTCCTCGTGCCTCGGCTGGTCGGTGAGTCGAATCGATCTGAAGATCCAGCAGGTGTTGGAAGATGTCCTCAAGTGATGGGATGCCACGCGGGGGCAGAGCGCGTTGAAGGTTCGGCAACACCGTCGCAAGTGAAGCCTCCGGATGAGTGGCGCGCGACATCCATTTGAGACCAAGTTTATGGTGCAGGAATTCGCTGACCCACGCCTGATCCATCGGTTCCAGGTCCTGCACTTCGATGGCGAATTCATGATCCTTGACCCACAAGACGGTCGCCCGTTGGACGCGAAGCAATGTGGGTCGTTCGGGAACGGACACCTGCAAGGTCAACTGCATGCCGGCTACCACGGGCATCGTTCCCACCACTCGCCAACCTCGAGCGGTCAGATCTAAGACGGTCCCTTCGGCCAGAAAGGTGGCATTGCCATACCGCATGGGCCAGCCGACTGGAAACCGACTCGAACGCCGCACGGGACTCTTTCTATTCTGCATGAGGGGCTCCTTCCCTTGATGGCTCTCGGCCTAGAGAAAGCGTAGCCCGGCGGTCCGCCCTGCGCCTTCCCCGAACTTGGTACTTCAGAAGGGGGGGGGCTAGAGTCGGTGAAGTCGTGTTGGGACGGATATGCCACGAGCTCTCGCACACAGGCGGTGAGCTGAACCATGTCCAATGATGATCGCAGGGAGGGAAGAATCAGACTAAGCCATGACGCAGGATGGGGACAGCTGCGCTAGTGAGCCAGGGTATACCGGACCGCTCGCCGTACTTCATCCGGGGTGAACGGTTTTTGAATCACACGGCGTGCTCCAAATAATTTGGCGATGTTCAGATAGTTCCGGTCTCCGGTGGCGCCGGTGATGGCAATGACTCGGGCGTCGAGGAATTCTTGTGTGAGAGCCAGCGTCACTTCCAGCCCGTCCCGCTCCGGCATCAGGATGTCGGTAATGACGACATCGGCCGGCGCTTCGCGATAGAGTGTGAGGCCGTGGTGGCCGTTGGCCGCTTCGCGTATCTGATGGCCGTCGTCGTCAAGAATTCTGCGCAACAACAACCGAATCGGTGCTTCATCGTCCATGATTAAGATCGAGGCCATGGCCCTTCCTGGAACGCACGCAATGGGTGTGGACGCTTCCGTGTTGGTCGTTACACAGGAATCAGGCCGCTAGCGTAATGACGGCTTCCGTGTCCGCATCGAATTCGTTGTTCGCATTGTATAGTGCATGACTTGGAGGCACCAGTTTCTGTTGTATTCTGGCCAGCCGATGATGCTCGATAACCGGGTCGTGGACGTTGCCACAATTCATGCACCGATGCCCGCTGGCCCGCGTATGCCCGATCGTCCCTTCGAAGTCCAAGAAGTGCTCTCTCACCATCAGACCGTGGCAACGTGAACAGTTCATATGCGCTCTCCGGGTTACAGGTTGTGGGGCTCGTGCGTGCTGTGGAAACGATACCAAAGTCCTGGGGATGAGGTAGACCCAGAGGAGGTAACGCAAACGAGGGGGCACGACGACACAGGCGTGATCGGATTGAAACGAGGAGGCCTGCTCTATAGGCTTCTTGACCTTATTTGGTAGAGACTGAACGAACCTACTGAGTCATGTGGTTGCGAAGAGAGGGGACAGCAAGCCGTTGGTTTATCGCTTACTCCCATCAGTCCGAGACGGGTCTGGATCGTCAGATTCCTGGTTGCATTTGGTTGCAGAGTTGCGGTCATTTTGCCCTGTTTTGTCCTGTTTTGCAGAGCTAAGTCGTTGATCTTGTTGATGTAGCATTGCGTCCGGTGCAATTCGAAACCCGTACTCCACCTAACAGAACAACAACTGGCAACAACGTCTACGTTTCTTATCAAGAATCGCCTATTGCTCTACCTCGAACTTCCATCCCCAGAGCCCTCAGAAATTGTTTAGGTGAACGGGCTGAGGTTTGGGAATCGCTCCGAACGGCGGGCAAGGAAGAAGCCTCTTGCACGTTTCTCCCAAGAACCAACTCCCTCGACGTGTATAGGTGCTACTACTGTGGTGGATTTCGTGACACAAATCTGCAGGAACGGAAGGAAAGAGACGGGAACGCATAGAATCAATAGAAAGCGCTCACCTCTTAATATTGCAACGAATAGTGGGGAAATCCTTGCCACAGCGAACATTCCTAAAAACCAGCTATTTGAACTTTTAAGGCGAGGGCCTCCATCCCCCTCCGTGTCTCGTTGAGATAGTTCTGGTCGCCAACGGCGATAGCCGACCGGCTCTAACCTGCGAGGCGCATCGCTCGCGCCAGTGTCCTGTCACTCTCGCTGCGTGGTCCTCTCCGGTCCGCCGGTTCCTGCCTCTGCCTGCTGTTTCCTCGGTGACCTGTGCGGTGCCTCTCCTCTTCTCGTGAGAGAGCCACCTTCATCTCACACAAGGAGGAACCATCATGGCGACCAACACTTCATCCAAACGACCGGCGACGACGCTGCGATGTGGGAACATCAAGGCGACGATCTGGCGGAATGTCAGCGAGAAAGGCCCGTTCTTCTCCACGACCTTTTCTCGCCCGTTCAAGGATCAGTCCGGCGCCTGGCGCAACGGCACCTCGTTCGGGCTCAATGATCTCGAGGCACTCATGAATGTCGCCTTCGAGGCCAAGGAGTGGATCACTACTCACGCGCTGAAGCGCTGAGTTGCTTCCAAGGGAAGCCTCCGGGAGCTTACCTTCAGCCGTGTGCAATAACCGTCCAGTCGTTGTTGCAAGCTCGGGCTGGACACGGCAGGTGGTACAAACAGTCCTGCCCGGCATCCACGCCTTGATCCTGACGGGTGACGGGTGCGACTCAGGTTATGGAGTCGACACCATTGATGGCCAACAACTACTCCACAAACAGGCATGGCGACGTCCACAAGTGGCTGGCAAATCGCACACCATTTCAGATGTACTTCTACCCACGCCTTCTCTCTGGCAAGCCAAGGGAGAGGAGATCCTCCGCAAGATTCACCGGGTGAAACAGGTGCTGACTGTCTAGCTATTGAAGAAACCCTGCACCAGAGAGTTTTGTGACCGCCCGGAGCAAGTCCAATGTGAAGACATGTCAGCGTCTTACCGGTCTGGAGCCCAGGGACGTGGTAAGCGATTGATGCCGTCCAGTGCGGCGACTTTATAACATTCTGCCAGCGTCGGGTAATTAAAGACCGTGTCGATGAAGTAGTGGATTGGACTCCGATGAGCCATGATGGCCTGACCGATATGGATCAGCTCCGTCGCCCCTTCTCCGATGATATGGACGCCGAGCAATTCGTAGGTCTGCCGGTGAAACAAGAGTTTGAGCATGCCGGTATCGTCACCCATCAGCAGCCCACGGGCGATTTCTTTATAGCGGGCTGTACCCACGGCATAGGGAACATCAGCCTGAGTGAGTTCTTCCTCGCTCGCTCCCACCATGGAGATTTGCGGAATGGAGTAAATGCCATAGGGCAATAAGGAGTTGTCAATGCGATCCGGATGGCCGAAGGCATGGCAGGAGGCGTGGCGGCCTTGCTGCATCGAGGTTGAGGCAAGGGCCGGAAAGCCGATGACGTCGCCGGCCCCATAGATATGTGGAACCGCGGTCTGGAAGTGTTCGTTCACGCCCAGGCGACCGCGATTGTCTGGTTTCAAT
>Ga0224496_10000317_pt1 | contig 34579 bp, 34 predicted proteins | sample SF_Jul11_sed_USG_2_FD_168127 | JGI IMG/M metagenome (GOLD analysis project Ga0224496, IMG submission 168127) | Sediment microbial communities from San Francisco Bay, California, United States - SF_Jul11_sed_USGS_8_1 | ecosystem: Environmental > Aquatic > Marine > Sediment | place: USA...
TTCGGTTTTGAGTACGTAATTTTCAATGGGCCGGTAATTCAGTCCAACCGTAAAACGATCCTCGTTCAGACTACCGGATCCCGCTCTGGTTGCAATGCGAGCATGGTCATATCGCCCGACGAGGGTGAAGGTGGGGTGTGTATACGGTTCCCCTAAAAACGTGTGATCGAACACACTTGGCCAAAAATGATAATTCACTTGTGCGTAATATCCATATAATCGAGATGGAGTGCTCGATCCGTTGATATTGAAATTGGCGAATTCTCCTTTGAATTCAAAATCTTCCCAGAAGGGAATTCCCCGTGGTTTCAATTCTAGATCGATATCAAAGCCGGTGATGGTTTTTCCATTCGTTGGGCTTGAGGCTCCACGATACCCACTCACTCCTATTTCATATTGATCGGATAGTTTTACGGTGGCTCGCCCGACCACAGCCTTTTGTCCATTGTTATCTCGCCTTAATGAAGACTTGGCATCTTGAAGTCCGCCGTTGGTGGTAGAAAATTGATCAGTGAGGCCATTGATCAACGCGACTTCATAGGTACTGATCAGGTTTGGCGACCAAGGGATCAGGCCGAAGATACTAGCTCCCAAATCGCCCCAAGTCGTGGGCACGATTTGGCGTGCGACTAGTGGGCGGTCTGTAAGATCTCTTCTTGGATCAAAGTGATCTAAATTCCATTTACCAAATGGGACCAACACGACGCCCCCTCGTAAATTGATCCATTTGGCGATCAATAAATCAATATAGGCTTGCTCCGCTTCAGCTTCTCCCTCTGGGATTCCTAGGTCAATTTCATTATAAAAACGAATGCGGTCGTGAATTTGTCCGGCAATAAGCACCTCCAGTTTGCCTTCAAATGAAGTTTTCGACCCGCCGAAGGTTTCGAACTCCACGGCTCCGTATCCTCCGAGGATCACCCGTTGAGAAATGTCATCCATGATGGAGTTTTGTTGCGTTTCAAGGACCTCTACACGATCCTTCAATGTTTGGATTTCCTGTTCATACATGTCAGGTTTGTTGGCAATCTGAGGCGTCGTTGCATCGGATGCCTCCTCTTGGGCTCCGAAACCCCATGTGGGGATCATGAGGATTCCCAATATTGTCGCCGGCAACAACAAACGAATGGATGAGTGTCGAGCGAACCACAACGTGTGTGAACTCGGCATAGGGGGTCGACGTCTGAATGAAGAATTAGAGCATGCCATTGGAAGACCTCTTGAAAATTGGCGTGATGATCCAATGGGGGAAATCGTGGGTGGAATGAGACAGAGGTGCAAATATGTGCTGCCCTACCTGTGGAGCAAATTCCCACCTCACGGTTGGTGGCCGGGTTTGATTGGCTGGACTGTCAAAGTCGGGTTGCTGAAGTTCTTGGATGACGAGATGCAACTCGTCCTCGAGAATAAAACTGAATCCCTTGGTGTAGAGATGGCCGGTTTGTTCGTTTCGTACTCTGAAAGCAATCACTTCCTCAGGAAGAGCCTGTCCGAAGGCTTTACGCAATTCTGCTGCCAGAAGAGCCAATTGATATTCAGAAAAGGCGGGATGTTGTTTCCCCATGTGAAAGGAGAACAGCTCGCTTTGTCGGTATCGAATATTTTGGAGTACTTCTCGGAGTTTGGTGGACTCAATCTCTACGGGGTGGGAAAGGTTGGAGAGCATCGGGTAACCGATTGGCCATTCTCTGAGATCAACCCATTCTGTCTCGGTCTGGTAAATCGACAGATGAACCGGAGAAACGCAAGATGTGCAAAGGATAATAGTGAGCATCACCCCAACCATCACAAAGGGTCGCTGAATCATACATTTCAATTCCTGGGGGAACGGGGGGCCTTCACTATCTCAAAATCCGCTTAGGCCAGGCAAGATAATGGGTGTTGGAGAAAATAATAGGGTCAGGCTCATGAAATATTGGATGTCTGAGGCATGACGTTGTCCTCATCAGGATTTCTTCTCTAGAAGAGATTGGGCAAGGACCAGGAATTTACAGCCCACCAAACATGTTTTCCAGGGGAGGGTGATCATAGACATTCCGGTTTTCTTAAAAGATAACGCCCCATATTCTGTCCTACTTCGCTTGAGTAGGTCTTTGACGAGCATGTTGGCCAGCGCAGGCCAGAGGACATGTGCTGGCAAGGCTAGTCTAGCGGCCAGCCCGTCGATCTTCTCTCCGATCTTCTCGACGATCAAGTTGCCGATCGTTCTGTCTGTCTTCTCCGCGGTCCATTCTCCGGTCTTCGCGCCGATTGTCTTGCCGAACCATCTGTCGGTTGTCTCGTTGATCTCCGTGGCGCATCTCTCTACTTTCAGTTCCGCGTGATGGTTGAGAAGATCCAGAATTCATGGAGCTCCGTCCGGAGTTCATTGATCCTTTCCCAGAATTCAGCGAACCTGGGCCGGAATTGCCCTCATGGGCGAAACCCGCCGTTCCTGGGAGCATGAGGAACGTGGTGGTGAGAATGAGCATCTTGAGTTTCATGGGGCCTCCTTGTGAGACAATAAGATTGTGAAAGGTCGATCGGGTAAGTCTGGATTTTCTTTTCCGTTGGGCGATGAACCGCCAGATCGATCACCAAAAAATTTACTGCTGGCCAAATCCTCTATGCTGTCGTATGGTTGGTTGGACGAATGAAAAAGGCGGATGTAAACTCCGAGGTCATGAAAAAGAGGAGAATGATTGGGGATGTTCCTTCTGGTTGCTGAGTCTTGTGATGAAGCCTTCCTCTAACCTATTGTTTTTCCTTATGAACATGAGAATGCCTTCTGTCACCATTCCTCGGTTCCATCGTTTACATTTGAGGTTGATAACACGTCTAACTCAACAAGGGCGTCTTGCCGGGGCTCCGCTTATCCGGGAAATCCCAAAAGGGACCCTGAATGGGTGAAGCTCCAGACCACGACGATGAGTCGGTTCTCATTGTCAGGTGCCAAGAACAGAATCATCAGGCGTTTGGACATCTGATTGATCGCTATTCTGGAACGGTGTTGAATGTCATTGCACGGATGATTGGCAACCAGACGGATGCGCAAGATGTGGCACAAGAGACATTTGTGTCGGCGTTTAAGTCCATTACGAATTTCCGAGCTGACAGCCGGTTTTCCACCTGGCTTCACCGCATAGCGGTGAACAAAGCGAAAGATTATTTGAGAACGCAGGGGCGGCGGCAAGAACGAGAAATTTTCAAGCCAACTGAAGACGATGGGAATGATCCCATCATGGACATTGCCGATGAACGCACGCCAGAACATGGGGCTTCCGACAAACAAACGGCCCATCATATCGAACAGGCCATTCAACGGTTGTCACCCCTCTATCGGGAGGCCTTTGTGCTGAAGCATATCGAGGGGATGGAGTATGAGGAGATGGCCCAGGTTCTCGGGGTTGGGAGAGATGTGCTGAAAATGCGAGTGTATAAGGCCCGAATCAAACTCTCACAAGAGCTTGAGTGGCTCAAGGAGGATCTATGACCTCTTCATTCAATCCAGGCATTCCAGATGATCAGGACGACATGGAGGAAAGGGATTGGCTCATCCAACGCTTTGTGGATCATGATTTGTCACCACAAGAGCGGATAGATTTTCTCAAGGAGATGGATCGAGATCCCATGTTGCGCAAGCAGGTCCTTGCGACTGAGCAGATGCTTCTCCATTCGGCTCAATTGCCTCGAATGGCGGTGCCACCAGGATTTAAAGCTGAGATATTGAAACAACTGGCCCCTTCTCCGGCGAACAAAAAATGGTGGGAGCCATTCTGGTCAGTCCTGTTTGCTCCACGGGTCATGCAATGGAATCCGGCGATGGCCATGGCCGCCGCGTGTCTGCTTATCGGGATGCTGTGGATCGTCAAGCAGCCAATGATTTCGAGTGGGCCAGAAATGGCACCCACCACTATGGTGATGAAGGCCAGCCTGCCGGAAGGAGCTGATCAGCCCGTCATGGTCAGATTGGTCATGCTGGAGCCGCAGGCACGATCGGTCGCGGTGGCCGGAGATTTCAATGGGTGGCAACCCCAAGAAACGCCTTTGCAACGGACTGAAGATGGGGCGTGGACGGTGACGCTCCAGGTCAAACCGGGACGCTATCATTATATGTTTGTGATCGATGGGCAAGAATGGATCACCGATCCCTTTGCCGGCGAATATAGTTCTGATGGGTTTGGAGCCAAAAATGCCGTCTTGGATGTCTCTCATGCTCTCTAATCTTTTGCGCACTTGCTGGATGGCTACCTGTTGGGTAACCTCTCTGAGACACTATGTTCTCGAAGAGATCTCTGCCTTCAATTTCTTTCCTGCTTGTGGTTGGGCTGGCCAATTGCCTCCTAAGTGCCTGTGCCTCCTCCCTACCAGTGCCTGTGGTTCCCCAGCAAATAGAGGGCGGCGTCGAATTTTCGTTGGTCCTTCCAAACGTTCAATCTGTTGCGGTGGTGGGAGACTTTAATGATTGGTCCCACATGGCACATCTCTTGGCGCGAGAGGATGGCGATCTGTGGTCTGTAGTGGTGCCGCTATCAGCTGGAGAACATGTATTTATGTTTGTCGTGAATGGCGAGCAATGGGTCGTCCCTCCCGTGGCGGAGGATTATGTTGAAGATGGATTTGGGCAAAAAAATGGTGTGGTGGTGGTGCGTTAGGCTTAAAGAACATTGATTCCTAGGCACCTCTAAAGAAGAAAAAATGATGCCGATCACGAAAAAATGGAAAGTTTGGTTGATGAGCCTGGTCATGGCCGTGGTTCCACAGGTGAGCCAAGCCGCATCCCTACCTGCCAAGGATGTTCAGGACATTAATCAGTTAGGACAGGCCAGAGGCCATGCGCCGGAATCGATCAACCGGCTATTGGAGCATGCGCAACAGGCCATCGATCAGGGCCTTCCTGAACGGCCCATCATGAATAAAATCAAAGAGGGTCTGGCTAAGGGGGCGTCCCCGGAACGGATTCAACCGGTTGTTCGGGATATGGTGGGCAATCTTCGTGATGCTCGCGAGGTGTTACGAGATGCCACTTCAGGCAGTGCAGGCCAAGAAGGGGGTGGTAACTCCCGTGCGACCGAAGTCATGGCTGAAGCCTTGAGTCGAGGTGTAACCGTTGATGAGGTGCGATCCTTAGGCCGTTCGCGAGGACAAGGCCAAGTAGATCAGGAAGCGCTGGCCTTTGGCGCCAAAGGGTTAGCGTTGACGAAGGAAGGGGGCGTGCCCGTGGCCGATGCGATTCCGGTTGTGGGGGAAGCTCTGCGGCAAGGATTTCGATCGAAAGAATTGCTGGATCTCGGAAGGGAAATCAAAAAGCGTGGGAATGAATTTCGAGCTGACCGCAATCGTATTCAAGATATTAAAAAAGCTGTTGAACGGGGGGAGCGCCCCGACAAGATTTTTGACCGTGACCGTCAGTCGGGTTCAGGCCGAGGTGGTGGTGGTCGAGAGTCGCGCAGAGAAGATCGCGATTCTTCAAAAGAGTTCGATCGTGAACGCAGTGGAGAAAAAGATAATAGATCCGGCGGAGACAGAGATCGCAATCGCATCGAGTCAAGGGACCGAATTGATCGTGGACGTGAATCTGGTGGGAACTCTGATTTTCAACGGGATCGAGGAGATCGTGGAGGTGACTCCAGTGGTCGAGGCCGAGGTGGTCGCAATGATTGAAAATTAAAATCTAAACCGAATCCCCCCCGAGAAACCAAAATCTGCCGCACTGTCCGAGAGTCCCACAAACCCTCCAACATTGATGCGAATGGCATTGGTGATTCGATAGTTCAGGTCACCATAAAGATCCCTGGCATTTGGTATGCCTTTGACGACAGCCCGATATTCTTCATAAAACACACTGGCTCGTAAATCATCGGTGAGGTAATACCCAAGGCCTACGTCGTAATTCCATTGGTTGCGAAACTTCCTGCCCTTAGGATCGCCTAAAAAGGTGTAGCCACCATCCAAGTACAGAATCAGATCTCTCGTGAGAGATTTTGCCAATTCACCCCCGAACCCGGCATCAAACTCGCCAGACCCCAATCCCTTATCCTCGTTCGCCGTAGGAAATTTCACTCGCCCCGTGAGGTTCACCGATGGGGTCCAATCTTGTTCATCAAACAGATAGTAGCGAGCCGCTAGCGTCACATCCCCCAGTCCGCTTTCAGTTTGTTTTTTATTTTGTATTGTTGAAACAGTGGACCCACTTCCCCCAGAACCACTTCCGCTTGAGCCGCTTCCTGAGCTTCCACTCCCGCTAGATCCGCTTCCGGAACTTCCGCTCCCGCTCGATCCTGAGCCGCTTCCACCAGACCCGCTGCCTGAACTGTCGCTTCCACTACCACTATTGCTTCCACCGCCGCCGCTTCGATCACCACCAAGGAGTGTCACGGATCCATCACTGGTAATGTTGACAAAGGGGACAGTGACGGACAGCTCCCCAAAGCTAAAGAGGCGTTTTACTGCAAAGGGGAGGTAAAAGACAGAGGTTGTGGTGTTGCCTCCAAAATCTCCTCGGCTATAAGACGGATTGACCGAGATTTGCCAATTCGGTTTGGATTCCTCGGCAAAGACCACCGGGCTGTGCAAGAAAACGAACAGCGCCAATAAGGCCAGCTGCCAAATTCCTACCCGATATCTTTGGGAAACTAAATGATGATTGTTCACGATCATGTGACGAACATCCAAATTGAAAGGTTGCGGTTTGTACCACATAGTCTAATTGGGCCGCAAAAAGAAATTGAAGTTTATAAGTTATGGAATGAATCGTACTCGGGTAGGATCGGAGATATCAGATTTATTCATATTGGAGTGAGTTGAAGTGGTTGAGTAGGAATGGTGAGCCAATCGTTCTTGTTCGGCTCAAACACATGAAAGGGGGATGAGTAATGTGCCCTGTTGGTAGAAGCAACAGTTATTCTCTGGGAAAAAAATGGCGCCTCGATTCGGGAGGTTGCGGAGGACGGAGGAGTGGCCTAGTTGTCGGGTTCCGAAATTATAAAGGCGGCCTTTTCCCCTAATATTTCTGGCATGGACACGACGAACATCATGAGGAATCCGATACCCATCAGAAGATTCTCAGTCAATTTGGTGAAAGCAAACATGGATGATCTAGAGGAAATAAGTCAGGGAACAATCAGCCTTTATGGCTTTTCAGCTAAAAACCACCCGTGGTTGTTTAAACATTGTGCTAAAGCTTCATCCGTGATTCCCCTACTGAGGGGGTTGAGTGAAGTCTCAGAATATTGCACGTCATTGATGAGGATTTCGCGACATGTGCGCAAATCCTGTTCGAATTCACCCTCGACGGCGTCTGATTTTGCCCAATACAAATTTGGGGTACAGGAAGAAAAACATAAAGACAAGAGGCTGATGCCTATCCAAGTCCAAGAGTCATTGTGAAAAATTCTTGACCAGATCGATGCAGGATGTCGCCGAGGTTGCTGCTCTTCTCTCATGAAGATTTTACCGTCGTAGGCAATTGAGTGAGAATGTTCCTCTGTCAGGCCACTGGGCGGAAGTCAGTCATCCGGCTCCGGCATCATGAATGCGGCTTTTTGCCACCACATTTCATACATGGGCACGACGAACATGATGAGAAATCCGATGACCATCAGAACATCGCCGGTCAGCATGGTGAGGACAAACACGGGTGACACATAGGTAATCAGCCAGGGAGAGATCAAATCGAGCGTGACGCCTAAGAACGAAATCCAGGTGGTGAGAACCTTGAGAAAGGGGCTGATCATCGTCAAATAGAGGACATGAACCAGAATCATAAACACAACCGGCATGGTAAACAGATGAAAATGTGTGGTTTCGGATAAATGCCCAAACGACATAGGTTCCCCGAAGTTGGCGTCCGATCCTCGGTAATGGGCTGCAAGGCCTTTGGGTGTCAGTTGAGTCATATCGTGAGCCCACACGAAGGTGAACACGAACCCTGCGAGCATGAGCAGGAGAAACCAGGTGTAGACTAAGCGGATATGGCGGTCGGTATCACGGAGACGGAAACGGGCATTGAAATTTCGCATTCCATTGTTGCAGGAGGTTAGAACCCCAGCAGGGACTCCAAAAATGCTTTGTCTGCTCGACTGGCTGTATTGATGGGGGCGGTTTGGCTCTGGGATTTTAGGTAGAGTTCATCGGCCAGCACCAGGGCCCGTTTGACGCCCGCACTCATGGATCGCACGGACATAGTGGCGCCAGAAATGTTGATCACGTCCCGGTTGATTCGAATGGGGTCGTAAACCGTTTTCCCTTGGTATTGGTAATTAAAACGTTTTTTGCGGACTTCGCTGCCCCGTGATTCTCGGTATACCAAAATTTCAACATTGCTGACTTCTCCATCGGGGTCAACCCCAACCATATAAGTCATCGGCTTATGTTTTCCGATCGTATTTTGGATAAAGGCCCATCCATCGACTGTTCCCTTCGTTTCTCCAATAAAGCATTCAAAGGTTGTTTCCGGAAAATGCCATCCGATGCGTTCTTCGATCAGTCGTTTTTGGTCTTGAGTAATGGTGATGACCTCTGAGCGGATGGAATCGGACTTGGGAAACATCAATTTGGCCGCGTCTTCCGGAGTCAGGTAGACATCCTCCTGGCCCATTTCCTGAGGCGTGAGGTATCGGTTCAAGTCCTGATCCCAGATTTGCTGGTCTTGGGCTTGGACTCCCGAAATCAGGCTAAAAGAAAGCAGTGCGTTGAGGAGGAAAATATTCAGGATTCGATGAAACATCCTTCAGCCTCGAGTTTCTTGGTTAAGCTGTTCAAAATATGATCTACCTTTTGTTGTGATGGTTGGACCGGATACCAATCATAGATCCGACCCCCACCACGAAATCCCCAATGTTGCCGCCGTTCGGCAATTTGCAGTCGCACGGTATTGGATTCAAGGGGCTTCAAGCTCAAGGTCAGTTGAGATCGTTCTTTATCGCCCATGCCCTCCCGCCCGAGCAGACCATACCCTGGGCCCTGCACATATTCCACACGCCACCCGGTTTCGATAACCCCGTTGGCTTTATCTTTCACGGTCACGGGATAGGCTTTCAGGGTTTCAAGGGAGGTATTCCACACGGAGTCCATGGGGCAGGCCATATATCGATCAACCATCAAGTCTTGACCTGAAAGGGCCCCGCAGCCAAGAAACATGGCAGTGCTTACCAGGAGGGAAGTTCCGCGCAACAAAGAAGTCAGGAATAAAGCCAACATGAAAAACTCTAGTAAATAAAAATATAAATTAAGCAATGAGAACGAATATCAATATATCTGAATTTGATTCTCATTATTAAAAATAAGATGTCGATTCTATCACTGAAAATTGAAGCTGGTCAATGGGTTTCTATGTTGAATTTTCTTAATATTTTCAAGGTGTTTGTATTTCTTCCATTTGGTAAAGCAGGGGGAGAAGGCTACAGGTTGTTCTCCCCCTGTTTTTTCGACAGTTTCTAGAAATAAGTGGCCCAAGAGGCGACAAATGCGCTGTCATGAATTCTCCGGCCTCCGCTGCGTCCAACCGGAGTATATTGGAAATCTGTTTTGAACACCGTGTCTTCTGTTGGTCGGAAGTTTAGACCAAGAGTTAAACGATCCCACTCGCCTAATTTGCCAGCTTCGGTGTTGGAATTGAGATCTTGTCCCAGGTTCATTTGTTCCCATCGCGCGACAGCGGTAAAGGTGGAGATTTCTTGCCTAAAGAAAGTTGGGGCAATGTTGGTTAGCCATTGTGGGAGGAAGTGGTAATTGAGTTGGACATAGTACCCCTGCATGCGTCGTGGTTGCCCATTCGGTGTTCCATTTGCGCCAAGATGATTGTCACGGATATAGGCCCAAGCGCTTTCTCCGATGAATTCAAATGGGCCGCGTTGAATGGTCCAATCCAACGCCCAAATGGCCAGGGGTCGTTTACTTTGGGGGTCGTAAGAACCGAAAAATCCTGATCCACCAATTTCAACACCAAGCAAAGGGCTAAATGCCAGACGGCCAACTACGGCTTTCCCATTATTATTGTCAAAACCGGTGTTATCTGATCGTGCACTTCGGATGCCGTTGGTTACGGTAATGTTAGAGTTGGCATTTGGGTTTGAAGCTCCCCCAAAGGCATTGGTGAATCCACTGATGAAGTAGACTTCGTAGTCTAATTTCGAGAGGGTTGTGGGGTAGAACGTGCCGTAGGTTCCGATCCCAGGTTGGTGAAGTGTTGAAGGGATGATCCGCTGGGCTACCAGGGGGCGTTCGGTTAAATCACGAAGTGGCGCGTCATGCAGGAGATTGAATTTTCCCATGGGTAGGAGGATGATGCCGGCGCGCAAGTTAATGGGTTCTTGAATGAGGTAATCGATGCTAGCGAATTCCACTTTAATGTCGTTGGTTCCATGCTCGAATTCAATTTCGGCGGCAAATTTTACCCGATCACTGATATCCCCATAAATAAAAGGTACCAAACGATGTTGATCGAAATAACTGTTTCCTTGATTAGCGCGATTGAAATATTCGATGTCCATGTATCCACCCAGGATGGCTTTGGGGCTGGAAACGAAGGGACGGGCATAGATCAGTCCACCGGACCCTTGCATGGTCGATCCGGATTTTTTCTGCGGGGACAATTCCTGTAAACTCCGGCCTCCACGAATATTGATTTGGGAAGGGGTCCCCTGTTCTGACGTCACGCCTGGAATCGCGCCTTGTCTCAGAAGGTCCTGAATTCTTTGATCTACTCTTTGATCCACCATCCGTTCGATCTGTTCATTGGAGATGGCGCTAACGGGAGATGGGGAATCGGAAAGACTCTCACTTCTCGCATGGGTAACACTACTGAAGGCCAGCACGCTAAAGAGGAAGGTGAAACAAACAAAACCTTTACCTATGAACCGAAACGTCATCATGTGTGAACTCCCAAAAAATTGGGGACTCCATGGTCCTCTGAGGTGAATGAAAAATGGAGCTCAGAGGCCCTCAAGTTGTTATTGCATGCCGATCAGGAAGTTAGGTCAACGCCCCTGAGGAAGGTGAGGTAGAGCAGAGCGTCACGGTCACTTCGGAATGGGAGAGGGTAGAAAAAGGTATAGAAACAAGACGTTTACAGCGCTTACATTTCAATTCAACACTCCCAACCCCTAGCTTTGCGACTAACTGCCCACATTCACACCGAGCCTCCGACAGGCCAGAATTTGAACCTGTAATAGTCGTTTGTTTCTGACTTGCGTTCATGAAAAATAAATTCTATCGTATTAATTATTGAGAATGATTATGAATTCCAAGCTAATTGATATTGATAACCATTATTAATAAAGAAATTCGGTCGAGTTTGTCAATCCCCAAAGGGCCTTTCCTTTAAAATTAAAGGACCTACGTGGTAATAATTAGCTAGAGGATTTCACAGGTTTTAAGAGTGGACAGTGACATGCGTTTGTTATTTTCAAAGGAGAAGAACATTGAATCAGTTGGCCGCTAGAGGGTTCGTACCAGTTAAATTTTGGCTCATAGGGATGCTCACTCTCGGCATCTTTGTCACGAGCTTTGGGGAGGGGTATTCGAAAGAGGCCCTCATTAAGCGCAGCCAGTATCTAATGGGCACATTGGTCTTTGTGACTGGGGTAGCGCCTGATGAAGCAGTGGCGAAGACCGCAGTAGCTGAGGGATTGGCTGAAATACGCCGGATTGAACAATTCATGAGCACGTGGATTCCAATGAGTGAGCTCTCAAAGGTGAATGCTGCTGCGGGGAAACATCCAGTCCACGTTGGCAGAGAAAATATGGAAGTTCTGAAGGCCTCGCTTCGCATGGCTGAGTTAACGGAGGGGGGCTTCAATATCACCGTTGGGCCTGCTGTGGCCGCGTGGAATGTAAGTCAGGAGGGGAGAATTCCTTCGCGGTCAGAATTGGACGAAGTCCGTCCATTCATCTCTCTCGAAAATGTTGCCCTTGATGAAACGGCAAGCACAGTCTTTCTAAAGCGCGTGGGAATGCAAATTGATGTTGGGGGCATCGGCAAGGGCTATGCCGCCGATCTGGTCGTAGAGGTTATGCAAAAGGCTGGGGCGACAGCGGGCGTGGTGGCACTGTCAGGGGATATCAAAACCTTTGGTCGTATGCCGGATCAGGAACGATTCATCTTCGGAATACAGCACCCTAGAAAAGAGCAAGGCGTCATCTTGGGTCGGATCGAACTAGAAAATGAAGCCGTCTCGACGGCTGGGGATTATCAACGGTTCATCATGAAGGATGGAATTCGCTATCATCATATTCTGGATCCGGTGACGCTTCTGCCGGCTCGAGGCTGTCAAAGCGTGACGATCATTGCCAAAGACGGCGTCATGGCTGATGGGTTAGATACCGGCATCTTTGTCATGGGTCCGGGGAAAGGGATGGCCCTAATCGAATCTTTACCCGATGTGGAGGGGGTTATTGTTAACGCACAGGGGGAAGTGATGATTTCCTCTGGTCTTAAATCTCGGTTGCGATTAGAGCCCTAAGAGCCACGTGATGCAGAAATGCCTATGCCAATATGGCTTGGTATTTTGAAAAAAGGTTATAGTCGGTCTGGTAGCTTCCTCGATGTGTTACTGAATAAGCTGACGAGGTCGTCAGAGGATTAACCCTGCGCCGGCAAGACAGATTCCCGCACCAATAATATCCCACCGATCAGGAACCACTCGTTCGACGACGAGAAGCCATAACAGGGAAGCCGCAATATACACGCCGCCGTAAGCCGCAAATGCCCGCCCTGCAAAGGCTGTCTCGGAGCGAGTCAGCAACATGCCAAAGATAACAAGGCTCACTGCACCCACGATGCCCCACAACGGCGATCGTCTCAACCGGAGCCAGGACCAAAACGCAAAACACCCTCCAATTTCTGCGATTGCTGCCGCAAAATAAATGGCGATCGTGTTCATTGAGACATCCCTTCAAAATGGAATAGATTGTTGTGATCTCCAAGAGTATTTCTAAGAAACGTATTTTCCCGCTCTTCAAAATATTTCAAATTGTTATGGAAGTGAGTAGAAATATCAACTATTCATAAAACTGCGGTATAGTGGGAAAGGTTTGTTTTCGATTAAGGATTTCTTCAATGAATTTAGAGAATTTCACCATCAGTGAACAGGTGTGTGCGCTTAATCGCGAATGGAGCAGCTATTACGTCATGAAAGGTGCATTCGAAAAACGACAGGGTCGGTGGATAGCGGCTCATCAACAGTATCTGGCAGCTATTCAAAAAGACACGTTTCGATTGCGAGGATATACCCGCTACTTGCGAGCTGTTCGACGGTAAACGAGTACGACTGAAAAGCACCCGGGGATGGACAGGGGGAAATAAAAAAAGGGGGCCGGAAGGCCCCCTTTTTCGTTATGAATTCAATGGCTCAAAGAAATGGTGTTAGCTTTTCTGCTCTTTTCCGTGGTGTGTGTATCCACCAGGATGGCCTTTGCTCCCCATGCCCGTGTCCTTGTACGCGTTGATGCGGTCATGCACGGTTTTCATCCGAGCGCGTTGTTCTTCCGTTAACACGGCTTTAGCATCCCGACTCGCTTTGACTGATGCGAAGTACAGCCCGGCGCGAATGTCATAGAGGCTTTTAAGTTTGGCTTCAACGTCATTGAGTGATCCCTTGTCATCTCGCAAGAGGTCATGGAGGTCCACGCTGGTGAGCTTAATATCCGCCTTCATTCGAATCTTGGTTTTTTCAAAGTCAGATTTAATGGTTTGCAGTTTGGCTGCCTGGTCTTCGGTAATGGCCATGCCGTCTTTATATTTCAAAATATGATCAATAAAGGTTGAGGCACTTTGGTGGGAACCGTGACTCTCATCCTGCATGATTCCTTTTACTCCATGTCCACCGTGGATGTTTCCTCCAGGGTGTTTTTGGCTATGTCCCGGCATACCGGATCCCTGATGAGGTGAGGTGGTTCCCGTGGCATGGTGTGCATCCCCATGGCCATACCCGCTCGCGAGGGTGAGCAAGGGAAACCCCAGGACCAAGCCGAGCACACCGACCCAGAGGGGAATCAATTGAGAACGGTACTTACCGTGTTGAGATGTCATGTGGAGAACCTCCTTTCACTCTACGAGAGAGCGGGTTGTGGAAAGAGAATGGTTTGCGATGTTGTGACATGGACGTTCACGGATGTGTCTATATTATACACGGGAATTGGCAACATGCAGCAGTGAATGAGTTGGCCAGAAGGCAAGCGAATTGAATAGAGGGTTTGCGAGCCTTGAAATTGCCGACTTTCAATCCGCCCCGAACCGGTTTCAGAGGGGGTGAATTGAATGTCATTGGGACGAATCATCACCAAGACCCGGCTTTCGCTATGAAAATCAGACTGATTGGGAAACGTCCCAATTTCCGTTTTGATCTGGCCATTGTGAATGATCCCGGGAATCGTATTGGCTTGCCCGATAAATTCGGCCACGAACGAACAAGATGGCTGTTGATAAATCGTCTCGGGTGTGGCGCATTGCACTAACACCCCATCCTGCATTACTGCAACATGGTCAGCCATGGCAAAAGCTTCTTCATGGTCATGCGTCACGAGAATCGCGGTAGTCTGCGTTTGCCGAAGCACGCGATATAGTTCCTTCCGCATTTTAATCGTCATTTCTGGATCCAAGTTGCTAAACGGTTCATCCAACAACAGCATGAGGGGCTTAGGAGCCAGTGCTCGCGCAATAGCCACACGTTGTTGTTGGCCTCCGGAAATTTCATGAGGAAAGCGATGTTCGAGACCTTGGAGACCGACTAACTCCAACAGGGCCTGAACTCGGGATTGACGGTCAACGGATTGCCAATGATAGAGCCCAAACGCCACGTTGTCTTCCACAGACAGATGCGGAAACAAGGCATATTCTTGAAAGACCATTCCCACGCGCCGCCGTTCAGGAGGCATGTGAAAAGAGGCTGAAGCCAAAACCTGGCCCTGCAATCGAATTTCCCCTGCAGAAAGTTTTTCGAACCCGGCGATTGCGCGAAGCGTCGTCGTTTTTCCGCAACCGGAAGGTCCTAATAGACACAAAATATTCCCCGGCTGAAGGTGAAGTGACAGGTCGCGAACTGTGGGGATATCAGGCTGGTATCCACATGTGATGTGGTCTAGCTCCAATATGGGAGCCTGGGTGGACGTGGAAGTTGTATCGGTGGATGAAGACACAGGATCAGTTCGCCGTGGTTCAACAATTAGGAGCATCAAGAACGTTTTAGACTCTATTGTACTGAGGCTTAGCCTGCCTGCCAATTCTTTTTCGACAAGAGAAAAACGGCCGGAATCGTCAGAATCACAATCAGTAAAGCCGGGGGCGCTGCCAGTTGGTATAACTCTTCACTGGCTTCCAACCAAATGCGGACGGCCAATGTATCAAATCCGATCGGCCGTAACAGCAGAGTGGCCGGTAGTTCTTTCATACAGAGCAAAAACATGAGTAGCCAGGCGGCCGAAAACCCTTTACGAACCAAAGGAAACGTGATCTGCAAAAAAGTTCGAATCCCCTTGGCGCCCAGATTGCGCGCCGCTTCTTCTAAATTGGGATTCACCTGTTGCAGTGCCGATTCCATGGCTTGTAGCCCAGCCGGTAAATAATGAATGAGGTAGGCCACAATCAGGACAAGGACGGTTCCATACAGGATGGGAATCATCGTGGAAAACAACATCAGCAGCGCCAGTGCCGCTACGGGTCCCGGGAGTACATAGCCAATATACGCCCCTTGTAAGCAGGCCATATGGAGTTTTGAGGGAAAGCGGGAGGCCAAGTAGGCCAGGGGCGTGCCCAAGGCCAGCGCGGCGGTCGCGGCGGCGGCGGAAAGGAAGACGCTATTGCCAATGTACCTGCCAAACGATGTGCCGACGTCACCGTGCATCCAGGCGGAAAAGGTCCATTGCACTAGCAGGAGCACGGGCAGTCCAAACGCCGCCACAAAAATCAGTAAAAATGACAAATTAATGGCGAGGCCTTGTGCCAGGGAGCAAGGTTTCGGTGTGGCGGTACGAACTCGCCCGGAGGTCTGATAAAACCGGCTTTGTTTGCGAAACCATCGCTCGGCGAATACAAACACTAAGGCAAAGGATACCAAGAGGAGACTCAGCAGTGCGGCAGATTGGTAATCAAAGCGCCCGGTGATTTGTTGATAGATGGCGTAGGTGAACGTTTGAAAGCGCAGGAGTGAGACGGCTCCAAAATCTGACACCACATAGAGCACCACGAGAAACATGCTGGCCACCAAGGCAGGCCGGATGAGGGGAAGCGAGACGCGAAAAAACGTTTCCCAGCGTGTGGCACCCGTCGCTTGCGCGGCTTCTTCAAATGACAGATTGAAATTTTGAAAGGCCGCGCGGGCCAATAAGTAGACGTAGGGAAAGGTATTCAAGGTCATGACCACGAGCGCCCCCGTAAAACTATAAGGAGACGGAATGCGGGCCTCTGCATGTGTCAGCCATTGCCAGGTTTGTTCGACCGGTCCGGCGGTGTCCAGTAAATAGGTATACACATAGGCCAAGACAAAGGACGGAATGGCTAACGGCAACACAAACCCCCAATCCCAAAATCCTCGTCCCCAAAACTGATAACGGGTGATTATCCAGGCGGTGGAGACTCCCAGGGTTAAGGTGGTCAGGGACACCCCGAGGGCCAGGGAAAGGGTATTGGTCAATAATTCTGGAAGACGAGTGTTCCACAGGTTGCTGGCCTGGGAAAGATCGCCGGTCAGGGCAGAGTAGAACACATAGGCGAGCGGAAACGTGAGAAGCCCGGCGATACCCAAACCCACAAACGAAAGCGGATTTAGCCGGGTGTGGCGAACCAATGGGGGTACCCTAACGGTTAGCGAAGACCCAGGCGTTGGATCTCTTGAATGATCGGTTCACGCAGTTCGGCTAGCCGTGTGAGAGGAATCGTTGACGTGCGAAAGGAGGAAGATGGAGGGAGTTCTGGGTCAGCTTTGACCGAAGAATTTACGGGGTATTCCTTGTTGATATGGGCAAACATTTCTTGTCCGGTCGGAGACATCAAAAATTCAATGAGTTGGTTCGCGGCGGAAACATGTTTGGTATGAGCTGTCAGGCCAATGCCTGCCACATTCATAATGGCGCCCATGCCTTCCTCGGCTTGGTCAGTGATCAACGGCGCGATCGGCGCCTTGGGGTCATCGGCTAAATGGCGGAAAATATAATAGTGATTCACAATCCCCACGGCCACTTTGCCTTTTGCCACGGCGTCGACAATCTGCCGATTTTTCCCATATACCTCATTGCCTGCGTTGTCCCGAATGCCTTGCAAAAAGGCTTCGGCCGTCTTTTTCCCTTTGGCCGCTAATATGATCGATGCGCCATCTTGAAGGTATTCACTATTGGCGCTGGGAATCGCTAACTTCCCTTTCCACGGCGGTGTAGCCAAGTCTAACAGGGAATGAATCGTCGAAGGATCAACCAGATTTGTGTTGTAGACGATCAACCATATGCGTCCTGAAAGCCCGATCCAACTATTATCTGGGGCCCGAAAGGGCGGGGGAATTGTGGTGGCCACTGCCGGAATGGTAATTGGTTGAAGCAAATGAAGACCTCGCGCTAATTCCAACGCACCGGCTTCATTGGTAATAAACACATCAGCAGGGGTTCGTGCCCCTTCGGCACGTAATCGATTTACTAATTCTGTGCTACCAGCCGTTAACAATTGAACCGTGGTACCGGTCGTTTTTTCAAAATGATCCAAAACCGGTTTAATTAAACGTTCAGCCCGTCCCGAGTACACCACGACTGACTCTCCCGCATACAGATCTGCAACTTCCAAGGCTCCAAAACCAAACAACACGAAAGTCAATAGTATTGAAAGATAAGGCATAATGTTTAATTTCCTATCGATTTGGATAATCAATTTCATCATTCACACTGTACTATGGATATCCTGCAGGGAGCAAGATTAAACAGACGCACGAAAATGGATATTATTGTTGTGAGGATAGGCTAGGCAGGTTGGCAGGTGTCGCAGAGGCCATAGAGTTCTAATTTGTGGGTTTGAATGGTAAAGCCGTTTTTTCGGGCTACGGCCTCCTGCAGGTCTTCAATTTGGCAGTTGTTGAATTCAACGATTTTGCCACAGCCAGTACAAATTAGATGGTCGTGATGGCCTTTATGGGCCACGTTGTCGAATTGCGTTTGGGTACCGAAATGGCGTTCTTGGGCCAGGCCGGTGTCGCAAAAGAGTTTGAGGGTTCGGTAGATCGTGGCGAGGCCGATATGGGGGTCTTTCTTGGCTAAAATATGATATAACTGCTCGGCTGTAACATGCTCCATTTTCAGGAACGTAGTGAGAATGAGTTCTCGCTGCCTCGTCAGCTTGAGGCTATGTTTCGCGAGATGATTTTTGAGCAGGTCGAGTTCTTTGATGGGTTTGGGCATGTCGAACTGTTCTCTGAAATGGAGAAGGGGTATTTAACCCCAAGAGATGAATTGGGTCAAGGAATATTTTGAGATGACATTTTATTAGACAATCCTGTGGAGTCTGTATGCGAAAACCCGTAGAAGTGACCAGTGATCGTGCGTTTCTTATCTATACGTTGCATTTGATCGAAGCGATGGAAAATTCGGGTGGCCTCATGAGTGACGTCAAGCTCCAACAGTTGTTATTTCTGGCGGAGTTACAAATGTTGGGGAAAGGGTTCAAGGGCTTACATTGGGAATTTGTGCGGTTTCCCTACGGAGCGTTCAGTAAGGATGTGGATAATGATTTGCTATTTTTACGGAGGAAAGAACGGATCCAGAATTTTGATGTGACGGGCGATGCGGAGGGAGTCGTGGAGTTGGTCGATCAGGTCGTCAATGGGCATGAGGTCAATGAGCAAATCATGGAAATCATTCGAACAGTCATCGAAACTTACGGGCATCAAGATACGAGCGAAATTATGAGTTCGGTGGAGGCAGTGGAATTATCTCCCGCAGATAATCCTGAGGAAAAGCTCGCGATTCGGGATATTTCGTTTCATACCATCATGTTGGTGCCCTCTCGCGTAGAGACGACGGAGCACTTTTCTTTAACGGCACCTCAGGCGAAAAAACTGAATGCGGCCATGGGCTATTAATGCGGGATTTTTTATTCTGAAGTGACGAGGTTTGATGGAACGACGAACCGTTTCCCTTTCTCTTGATGAAAGGGAAACGGCTGTATGACTATTTCATAGACGTTTTCTTATGACTCTCCTTGGTTTGTTCAACCGTAAAGGCTTCATTCAGCGCATTGAGGCGTACTTTCCCCACGCCGCTGACGGCTTCCAATTCATCCATTGATGTAAAATTCCCGTGTTCTTTTTTGTAGTCCAGAATGTTTTGTGCCGTATCGTGGCCAATGCCTTTGACAGCTTCCAACTGTTCAATGGTTGCTGTGTTCAAGTCCGTTTTCATGGCAGCCATGACTCCGGTCACAGGAAGGCATAAGCCCAGTGATAGGCAGAAGGCCAGTATTAACGTGGGCAGGGGTTTGAATGTAAACTTCATACAATACGCTCCTTCTATAAAGGTCAAAAAAAAGAATTGCCGCGAGTAAGCAGTGAGGGAAATGTTGCCTGTCGCTGGCAAGTCCTATGAGTTGTGAGGAGAGGCTAGGGATGAGGAGAGCCTAATGACAAGCTGTCGGCGAACTTACCGAATAAATGGAAAGAAATTAGAAAATGCAAGGGGTTATGTGGAGGTTTTTGGGGAAACCATTGTCAGGAATTGATACAGGTTGCCGAATTTTTCTTCAAGATCCTGAATGAATGGAGCGGATGTGAGAGTTTGGCCTGTCACTCGTTGAATGAGGTCATTGGCGGTATATTGCCGCCCCCATCGGTGCACGCGATCATTGAGCCATGTTTTTAGCGGCAGGAAATTTCCCTCGCCAACATTGTTGAGAAGGTTGGGGATGTCGGTTTTGGCTTGATGAAACAGCATGGCGGCATAGAGGTTCCCCAACGTATACGTGGGGAAATAGCCAAAGGCCCCGAATGACCAATGGACATCTTGGAGTACCCCTTCGGCATCGCTGGTCGGGGTAATTCCCAAATATTCTTGCATCTTCGCGTTCCACAGTTCCGGCAAATCATCCACGTAGACTCGGCCTTCAATGACGTCCAGTTCGATTTCAAAGCGCACCATAATGTGCAGGTTGTAGGTGAGCTCGTCGGCTTCGACCCGAATGAACGAGGGTGCCACTCGATTGATGGCTAAATAAAATTCGTCGGCTGGCACTGCGCCAAGTTGCGCGGGAAAAGTATCCTGCAATTTTGGATAAAAATATTGCCAGAAGGCTTGGGAGCGGCCTACAGAATTTTCCCACAGGCGTGACTGACTTTCATGAATACCCAAGGAAATCGCCTCGCCCAAAGTGGTGCCATAGTGTTGCGCGGGTAAGCCTTGCTCATACAAGGCATGCCCTCCCTCATGGATACAACTGAACAAGCATGAGGGTAAGTCGGTTTCAAACACGCGCGTGGTGACCCGTGAATCCGTGGGGTGGAACGAGGTCGTAAAGGGGTGAGCGGAAAGGTCCAAACGTCCTCGTTGGAAATCGTACCCCATCTGTTTGAGTACCTGGCGGCCAAACTCGACTTGCTTGGTGGTATCAAATGATTGAGTGAGCAAGGTGGTATTGGGTTGGACCGGGGAATTTCGAATCTGGTCGAGTAACCGAATCAAGTGTGTGCGCAACTCAGAAAAGAGAGGGCGGAGTTGGGCCACGGTTGACCCTGGTTCATAGGTATCCAGTAACGCATTGTATGGAGAATCTGTGTAGCCCAAGTACTCGGCTTCTTTTCGTTTGAGACTGACAATTCGTTCTAAGTTGGGGAGAAAACGTTGGAAATCGTTGGTCTTCCTGGCTTCGGCCCAGACCTGTTGGGCAAGAGAGCATTCCCGTTCCAGCTCATTCACAAATGTAGAAGGCAATTTTTTTGCGCGAGAAAAATCCCGCCAGGTTTCCCGAAGGAGAGCTTGCGAGGATTCGTCAAAAGAAGCGTGGTGCGCAGGAAGAATGGTACCGGTTTCGATATCGAGGAAAGTGCCTAATAACGATTCGACTTCGGGTGAGACAAATTGGTTGTGTGCCAAGGTTTGCAGGGTTGCCAGCTGTTCTGCACGAATGGCCCCTCCGCCCTGCGGCATGTAGGTTTCTTGATCCCACGAGAGCACGGCTGCCGCATCTCGCAAATGATGAATCTCTCGAAGTTTAAATGTTAAGGAGTCCAAAGAGACCGGAGTTGCCATGAAAATTTCCTTTTTCTGTGAGTAAGGTAGATCAAATTGAATGCCTTGCACTGTACGTCAGTTATCGAGAAATTGGCAATGAATATCAAGAGGTTTCGCGGAACAAATCGACCGAAGCTTTTTCCCCTAGTCATCCTCGACATTTGTTATTGGGAATCCATCAGAATTATTTCTGAAGACCTCCGTACTGCGTGACTCTCAATAATATTTATCCTGTTGATGGTTGCCGTTCAGGTGGATTGAAGAGGAAAATGAGGTCCTTGATGATGTGTCAGGTGTATTTTTCTGGAGGAATTTCTCATGAAGCCTTTAGTCTTGCCAGATGTGGAAGCCTACGCGGAAGCTCACTCTTTTCCAGAATCGGATTTATGCAGGCGATTGCGCGAAGAGACCCATCGCACGATGGACTGTCCGCAAATGGTGGTTGGACCATTAGAAGGCGCGTTTTTAAAGGTGATGGCGATGACGGTTGGGGCCAAACGCATTTTGGAGATTGGCACCTTCACCGGCTATAGCGCCCTGTGCTTTGCGGAGAGTCTTCCCGGTGATGGAGAGGTTATCACCTGTGATATTGATCCTGAGTCGACTGTCCTGGCCAAAAGGTACTGGGCGGACAGTCCTCATGGCTCGAAGATTCACCTCCGCCTCGCTCCCGCGCTGGAGACTCTTGCCGATTTGTCCGGTCCGTTCGATCTCATTTTCATCGATGCGGATAAAGCCAATTATGTGAAATATTTTCAACGGGCGATAGATCTCATTGCTCCGACAGGCGTGATCTTGATTGATAACGTGTTGTGGAGTGGGGAGGTGTTGAAAAGTCCTCCACCGGATTCCCATACCCAAGCGATTCAAGAACTGAATCGTCTGGTCCATGCCGAGCCACGAGTCTCAGCAGTGTTGCTCACGATTCGCGATGGCGTCTTCTTGATTAAACCGCGATCAGCACCAAACGCTACTGTTCAGGTCGCCCAACAACAGGTGCAGCAATAAGGCCAATCACCAATTTAATATTCCCTTACTCTCACTGGTAGATGGGAAGCCATTTCTCAATATAATGAGTCAATAAACCACTCGACTCTATTGGAATTCCATGTCTTCTTGTGCACGCCAATCCTATTCTACATAATAGACAGCTGATGTATGTGTGGCTATAATTATAGCTACAAAAGAGGAGGAGTCTATGAAAATAGCTAGCGTGAAGGAAGTGAAAGACAACTTATCCCAGTTTCTTAAAAAAGCCGAACAAGAGGATGTGGTCATCACTAAAAATGGACGACCAACCGCTATCTTGCATCATCTCGGAGAAGATGAGTTGGAGGATTATTTGCTCGAACATGATCCGAAATTCAAGCGAAAAATCGAAAAACGGTGGAAGGATTTCCTGGAAAACGGCGGCACCTCACTCGAGACCCTACTCAAGGGATTGCCGAGGTGAGTGTTGGCGACGAACGGTTTTCGATTGAATTGACGAGGGAAGCTGAACGAGAAATCAAGGCAATCCCCGCAACTGAAGCACGGATGATCCTTCAAGAAATTCAAGCCCGCCTCTCTACGGATCCATTCAAACAGAGTAAAACTCGTATCAAGCGACTCGTGGGATTTACTCCACCTTTGTATCGATTGCGTGTCGGAGATTATCGGACTTACTACCGTATCCTGATACACCAAGTCGTTATCCTGACCGTGCTACATAAGAATGCCAGTGAACGGTGGTTAAAACGTCGGGGCTAAAGAAAGACCGATTGCCGCGGATGCGATTAACTTTGATTGATAGCATACCGTGGAGTGGGGAGGTGTTAAAAAGTCCTCCGCCCGATTCCAATACGGAAGCCATTCAAGAACTGAATCGTCTGGTCCATGCGGAACCACGAGTTTCAGCGGTGTTGCTGACGATTCGCGATGGCGTCTTTTTGATTAAGCCGCGATCAAGCCAAAAAGCTAATGTTCAGGCCGCGCAACAACAGGCTCAGCAATAAGACCAATTACCGAATCAACGAACTATAGCGAGACTACCGCCCCTGTCGGATCGTTTTGTCTCCTGCCGCCGGCTTGGCGAACTCGTACTTCAGCTCATTGATTCGTGCCAGGTAGTCACTCACGTCGTGGTCGCCGCACCGTTGGTTGGGGGTCAGCCTGAGCCCGCGTGCGGCATAAGCGCGGCCGGCCCCGGCTCCACAGAGGTGAATCACGGCAGCCAGATCCTGCTTCCGCTGGAGCGTGACCGCGCCGCTCCGTCGCGGTCCCAACGCCTGGGTAACTTGGCGATCGAGCAGCGCCGACGTCAACTCGATGGCATGGCTCGGCAGGACGCGCATATAGAGGCTGTTGAACCAGCAGGATTGCAGGTTGTGCCAGGGGCCGTCCTCGACCACTACGTTGTCGTGGATGCAATAGCGCGTCGCCTCTTGAAACGTTCCATCCGTAATCTGATACATCCCCACTGCGCTTGACGCCGGTCGGTACCATTCCAATGGATTCCATGTCCACTCCCATCGCCAGTACGTTCGTGCCACCGGATTTCCTCCCCCTTCGACCTGCGCCAGCGCACCGAGAAACTCAGGAGTGATAGTTGCGGTCGCATGCTCTCGGAAGAGTGATTCGTATTCCTTCCATGTCTCGACAGGGCGTTTGTCGAGTGATTGGTCTAAGGGAAAGAGGATTTCGCTCGGCTTATTGAGCGCATGAAAGGCCCAGTTGAGACCGAGCCACAGGAGAAGCAGGAGGGTAGAGATCACGACGGCACGAATGATCGGCGGTGAGGCCATCACCGTCCTCATGCCTGCACGGAGCGCACGCCAGCACTCGCGCGCAAAGGGCCGGAGCGTGGTGAACGTCATTCGATGTCCGTGCCTCTTACGGCGGCGAGGTTGCTTAAGGGCCAGTCGTTTGGCCTTGGCTGCCATAGGTTCACTATACCCGATATCCATCATTCTCGAGATTTTTATTGGGAATCCATTTTTGCGAATTAAAAAGGCTTATTGAAGAGATCCCTGCCAAAAACTTGCAGGGATGACAAGCAAGAGAGACGACGCTCTTAATGAACCACAGGCAATTCAATGTGGGAGGGCCGGTCGGTGGTGTGCCAGATCTGCCACGTCGGTGAAGGGCCGTCCAGGAGTTGAAAGTGATCTTTATCGGCCCCTGCTAATGCCACGCGGATGCGGTGGCCTTTTTTGAATTGGTAGGAGACGGGGAGTAAGTCCAGAGTGAGTGGGACGACTTCGCCGGGAATGAGGGGGGCTGCATCGGCTCGTCGATAGGTATGGTTGGGGATTGGGAGAAGTGGGTCAGTGGTGGGTTCGGCTGGCTGCCAGGTTCGGTGCAGAGCTCGTAATTCCCCTTCCGTGACGTAATGCACCTGTCCTTCTGGTGTGACATCTTCGAGATACACAAACAACGTCGTATCCGGAGCATTGGCAGAGAGGTAGGCGGTGGCCACCGGGTGCCCGGTGACTTCGAGATCTTCGGGGAGTGGATCGGTTGTATACGTCATCAGTTTCTTGTCTTGTTCCTGGCGATCCGGGTACGGATCTTTCAATGAGATACCAACCAAGGTGTTCCATCGGGAATGGGGGCCGGTGCCTGCTGTGGGATCAACATAGTATTGGTCGGGGGGGGATTCCTTCTGTGGACGTTCCCCCGACAGTTGCTGATCCGTATGAAAATAGAGTTTGGTTGGTGATGCGGGTGGGGGCCAATGGCTTGAGCGATTCCAACGTTCGGCTCCCATGGTGTAGTACTGGACAGGTTTTTTGTCACGAGTACCGGGTGCGTCCTTCTTGAGATGTTGATCGAAGAACTGGATCAATTCATGGGCATGATCAAATTGCGCCGGTCCTATCCCGTAGGGACTAATCTGGCGTTTCCCACCGTGGTCCCATGGACCTAACATTAATTTATTGTTGGGATTGTGATGCTGTTGGTGTCGTTTGATGGCTGCTAAGGAATATCCTCCGTCAAACCAGCCACTATAGCTGTAGATGGCCGCGCCGGATTGTTCAATGGCCTTGGCGTAGGTTTGTGTACTCAACGCGTCGATATTGGGAGCTTGTCGTGAGGGCGGAGGATCGTCACGAAAGGTGAGGCCGGAGGCTTCTTTGAACGGGCTCCAATTGACCTCGTGCTCGTTCACCGCCATGTTGAGAAGTCGGTTGTCCGGGTCTTCATCGACTGGGTGGACCCCACGCACAAACAGATTTCCCATCCACCCCGCAAACGGGAGTTCATTGTGGTCTAGCTGGTTATTGATATACGTCCAGGTTTCCGTGAACCACTTCAAATGAATGCCGCCGGGAAACGCAATTTCGGAATAGAGATCAAATCCTGCAAACATTGGCGCAATAGCTTTGACCGCCGGATGTTGATTCACGAGTAACATTTCTGCCGTCCCGCCACTGTAGGAGATGCCCATCGCGCCGACTTTTCCATTCGACCAGGGATGGGCAATAATCCAATCCACAATTTCTGCCCCGTCTTTGATCTCCGCGGGGGACCAGGCAATTGGTCGGGTGCCAAAGGATGCGCCGGAACCTCGCACATCCACATCGACCCAGGCATACCCCTGTTGCAGAAATCGCTCGGCGTAATTCCCGATGATTCCCCGAGGCCGCTCGTCTTTGAACAGTGCAATCAGCCAACGATACTCAAAGGCCTTCCAATAGCGTGTTTGATGCAGGATGGTTGGAATTTGCTGTCCTGGTTTAAACCCGTCAGGCACGTAGACGTCTACCGCAATCTTGACGCCATCTCGCATCGTGAGATACTGCGAGGTACGGTGCCATGAATGGTTGGTGGCTTGCGTTGAAGTGCCGTTCGAGTCAGGAAGAGCGTTCTGAGAGTTTGTATGGTCTTTGGAACCCGGTGCGCATCCGATGAGAGACACGAACGTCAGTGAGAGGAAGACAAGAATGACTGCAAGCTTGATCGAATCTTTGTGCTGTTCATGGCGATCACGATGGGGAACGAAGTGAGAAATAAGTGGAGGTACGAGCCCCAAGTAGTGTGTGGTAGAAAAATTTGTGGGCATGGTGGTGTGTAGGGGTTGAGGCGATTTCCCTCGCAACCGTCGGAGCTGGAAGTTCGTCGATCTTGATGGTTGAAGATGACGATCAGATTTTCAATGATATCAAGAAGAAAGGCAAAGGGAATATAGATGGCATCAGCCTTTGGGCATGTGGCGGTTGCCTATGCGATGGGCAAAACCTTGAATGCCGGATTGGCCTCAACACGGTTTTGGATATGGACGGTGCTGTGTTGCCTGTTACCGGATGCGGACGTGGTGGGGTTGGTGTGGGGCATTCCTTATGATCATCTGTGGGGCCATCGGGGCCTGACCCATTCAATTCCTTTTGCGATCCTAGTCGGGATGGTGGTACCAACGTTGGCCGTTCCGAACATTCCTTGGTGGAGTCGACGATATGGTGTATTGGTAATCTATTTTGGGCTCGTCACCCTGTCCCATGGTCTCTTAGATTCGTTAACTGATGGGGGTTTAGGCATTGCCTTTTTCGCGCCATTTCATCCGACGCGGTATTTTTCCCCCTGGAGACCAATCACCGTTTCTCCAATTGGCCTGGCACAATTTTTTTCGTCTTGGGGACTTGGCGTGCTGCTCAGTGAACTGATCTGGATCGGCATCCCGGTGTCTTTCTGGCTGCTGGGTCACCGGGTTTTCAGAGGGAGGGGTTAATAGGTCCAGGTGAGAATCATCGTCCAGGAATTTTTCGTGTAATCGTATAAGGGAATGCTTGATTGACCGCGAATCCCCTGGTATTGGGCTGTGAGGGAGAAATTATACGGGAGCGGTTTTGTTAGTTGAACGAGGTGCGTTTGCTGAATGTCATCCCGCCTTGAAAGTCTTCCATCTCGGTCTGTAAAGATCAGCGTTGTTTGGTGGTTTTTATAATCCCGCCAATGGACATCATAGTCGTACCGCAATGACATCTTCCCCCAAGGGAGTTGGAGTTGAGCCCCCGTGAGAAGGCGATCTCCTCGATAAGAAAAAGCCGCCCCGTCCGTGCTCTCATTATCATATTGATAGCCAATTCGTAGGATGAGCTGATCATTGATCAGGCGAAAAGCATGAATGAGGCCGAGAGTGTTGTTGAATCCGTCACGAATATCTCCCGCAAACCGAACATCATTGTTTCCGACTTCCCGAAAAAATGTTTGAACTTGGTATCGGTAAAGGGCGGTCGTGAGATTCCCCACGGTTCCAATCCCAGGTAGGGTGAATGTCGGCCCGATGACCGTGGCGCTAGCTGTTGGTGTATGGCGGGATAAAAATCCGTTCATATCTAAGAATAAATAGTCATACGTATATTGCACGCCAAGTTGAAAGGGGAGGTCGGCTACCACGCCTCGATAGAAGCCGGACAATCCGACCAAGTGGTCTTGAATATTGAATTCATTAAACCCCGCACCATTGACCGTTTGGAAGAACGAATAGGTGGCTGTGGCTTCCATTGGCCCTTCACGATAAAAAGAATAATCAGCTCGTAATGAGCCGAGAAACCCGGGTGCAGTCGTATCCCGTTGTCGCAAAGCCGTTAGCAGGGGGTTCGGATCATTGGGAGGATTCAAAATTGGGATGGGGTTGGCCGAATCAGGATTGATTTTCACATTGTCGTCATAGAATCCACCTAAACTGATTTGAAGCCGAAACCGTTTTTGTGTGCCAAAAATTTGTCCGGCCGAAAGAGCTTCACGAATTCGAACCGAAGCCTGTGTGAGAGGTGAGATCGTTTGGGTGCGTTGGACTTGCTCCAGCTCACTGAGGGCTTCACTGGGTAACCCTAAAACCCCCAGTGCTAAACCCCGATAAAACCCATTTAATTGTTGTATGTCAGGATTCGGCGACTGATTCTTGTCAAAGGCCTCGACCGCTTTCCCATATTGTTTCTCACGATACTGGAGAAATCCCACATAATATCCCAAATTTTCTTTGTCAGGATTCTGTTCGAAGATCGGTTCCAGTAAACCTTTCGCTTTGTCGTATTCCCCAACGGAAAAATAGGCTATTCCCAAATGATGTTGAACATCTAAATCCGCAGATTTAAGCTGATGGGCGGTCTCTAATGGGGTAATGGCTTCCTGCGGATTTTCTTGCGCAAGGTAAACTAAGCCTTTATAAAAAAGGCTCCGTTCATGCTTTGGATCAAGCGTTAAGGCTTGATTTACAAGAGTCAAAGCTTCTTCATATTTTTTGTCGTCATAGGCGATGGCGGCCTGGGCGGCCAAGACATTGGCATCTCCGCGTTGTGCCCATACGACCGGCGTTCCCCATCCGATTGTGGCTATGACCAGGATGGCAATGAAGGAAACACGAAATTTTGGAAGACTGTGCCAGTGCATAACCCATCCTGTTCGAAAAAGAGTAAATGTAGGATAACAGTTGCCTGAATATTCGATGAGACCAAATATTAGGGGGCTCACAGAACAGAAAATTTACATCAGGTTAGAACGATGTCTACAATAAGAGCAAGGGTTTACAAAGATTACAAGGGATTTGTCAATATTGATGGGAGGTGGGTAGTCCCCAAAGCCTCCTTTTTCCTGTGGATAAAGTTTGGAAATTCATTAAGTCGGAACAGAATCTCTCTTATTTTTTAGAAATAGGAGGATGAGGGAATGAGCTATGAAAGGAATACCGCGATGATGAAAGGCACAAGAAGAGGAATGATTTCTCGTCATGGGAGAAGTCAGGGGAAAAGGATGGCGGTGGTGTTATGGAGTCTCCTTTTTCTGTTGATGGGTTCAGTGGTCCATGCAGAACCTGTCTCCTCTTCTAAGGACCCTCTCATCGAACATTTAGAGTTTTTGGGTTATGAATGTGACCTGGTCGAAGCCGGTATCCGTGCCAAACATTCCTCAAAAATTCATCTATACATTACATATGCCTTTGGTGGGATTCGCATGCAAACGGGGTTTCCTGGCACGAGCCCTCATTCTGATGTCGGTTCCCGCTACCGCGTGACCAATGCGCTGATGAAGCGACTCTCAGTTATACAATTATTTTGGTCAGATGATGGGAGCCTCTTTGCAATGGGCTGGATGCCTGGAAGGTATGAGAAGACGCGTTTTGCGCTTTTTATGGAAGCCTGGGATCATGATACGGCCTTACTTCGGCAAACCTACGATCAGTTAAAACCGTTTTTAAAAGAGCAAACCAACGTTCCCGGGAGTGGGTCTTGAAGGGATGCGAAGTTTTTTTGTAGATTGAACTAGTTGTTTGGGTGGAAGTGGCCCAACGCAGCGTGGTGAAGTTCGTGGCCACAGACCTCGTAATTCCATTTGGGGCAGTAAAGGGTTTCCGTGGAAAAATCATAGAATCCTCGCACCGTTTTGACTGAAGCCAAATCCCCTCGCAACCATGGTTGAAATTGGGTACCAGGTTGTCCCGTCTTGGATTTCCACATGTCCTGTATGCTTTGATCATCTAAAAAAATCACTTTTAAATTTGTAATCTCATGTGTTTCCATATAACGGCCTTGTTGAGTGCATGCGGTCAGACTGACCCCGCAGAGGAAAATCCCACCAGCGAGCAAGAGTCCTTTAAAGACTTTCTGGGAAAATTGGTTGATTCCGGCGATTGAAAAGACATAACGAAGACGTGTAACTGTGAGACGATCGCAGGGGAACAACATGCCTTGAGTTGTCGGTAATAAGAAGAGAAGAATTAAGCATGACGCGGTATTATTTACAAAAAAATGACAGAAAGATAAAACGGGTAGCCAGGAATTTTCGCAGCATAATCATATTCCATAATACCTAGTTAAAAATACCTAAATAATTGAATTGTATAATGATTCGGCCACAAGTGATGTCGGGTGTTGGAGGGGTTAAATGCAACGGTGAGAAAAGAGAGGAAATATCGGTCATGCTGTAGGTCTTTGGTGTAATAGCCAAGAAGTTTACAAAGTTGGTACAAATCTCTAGAGTGTATATTAGGATCGATGACAGGAGGAGAAAATCTGATTTCAGTATAGAATTCAAGAGTTTCAAACGTAACAATAAACAAGTGAGTGTTACTTATGATGATTTTGTATAAATTACTTTTATCTTCTTTGGTTGCTCTTCAAGTTATTGGACCTTCATGGGTTTTAGCTATTCAAACATCCCAATCATTTGCCCAAGAGGCTTCGAGTGAGGCACTTATCGCGGGGTTACGTGGGGTGGTCACCGTCACTCCGGGAACGAAGAACAGTCCAGGGTATGCCCCTAAATATCGGTCTGCCCTGTCCATTGGAGATGTCATTAGCACAGAAGAAGAATCTGTTGCGGAAATTTTATTAGAAAATCAAGGGTTGGTCACCATTCAAGAGTATTCTGAGGTCATGCTGGACAAGAAGGCTGATGGTGGGCTTTCTGTAGCTTTGGAAGTAGGGGCGGCAGAATGGTCGATTCCTACTCAGCGTGAAGGTGGTATTTCGTTAACCTTCACGACACCTAATATTCGTGCGACGACTCATGGAGGACTGGTAACGGCGGAAGTGCAACAGACCTTGGGGGCAATGGCTTGGGCTCCACGGCTCCATGATTCGTTTTTGATCCGAACCAGTTTGCATGCGCAAGGAGGATCAGCAGGAAATGGCGGGCTTTTGGAAACTTTTTGTGTGAATGAGGGAGATTTGACAGTCGAGTATCCTGGCGCCCAACAAGGTGTGTGGCAACAGGAGACGGTTTCACCTGGAGAATGTCGAGGATTTTTGAATGGCCAACCACGCGCGATGGGGACTCAAGAACATCTGGCTGATTGGCGGGCGGTTTGTGCCGTGGGAACACATTGCGAGATTCCAGAGTCGGCCAAAAAATTGATTGCCAAAAAGCAGATGGGCCAAGCCCTTGCGCTTGAACGGGCGTTGGTAGGTTCTGAAACGGAAGATCCAAAGGTTGATGAGCAAGTTGTTTTAGCAACGACTGGTCAATCTCTTGGTGCCTCCATAGAAGGTTTGGGTCCTGGAGACCCAGGTGTGGGAGGCGTCATCCTTCCGACAACAGGGGTTGGGCCTGGAGGTGGCTCAGGCCCAGGCCCTGGCGGTCCTCCTCCCCCTACACCACAAATCCCGGATGTTAACGTGGGTGGGATGGTGCCTCCACTTACGCCATTTTTTACTGTTGCAAGCAATGGGGGTGCTGGAGGTACCCCACCCCCACCGTTGCCTGGCAATATTCAGACCGGTGGGTCGATTTGGCCCGTAAATGGGATGCCAGGAGGGCAAGGCTTACTTACTTTCATCAGCGGGGATTTTACCGCAGACAAAGAATTGCTTTTAGCAGATAGCGGCCTTTTGGCGTCCGCACCACATTTAGGTAAAGCCCCTCTGAACTCGTTAGTGATAAGTAACCTCAGTCCTGATGGAGCAGGTAGGCCTTCCAACCAAGATTTGCCATTGGACTTTCCCAGTTTTCATCAGCCACCAACCGATTGGGCAGGGGTGGCGCATCGAAACCATCTTTCAAACGTTCAACTGGGTACAGAGACGTCGATGGCGACTGGGACCGGTTCAAGGAAAATCCCCTCGGCACAAGCCGAGCAATTGGCAGAATTTGCCAGATCCTACTTAATTGACCCGGAAAATATATTTGCGTCGTTGCCTGAATCGGGTGCCGATTTTCCTTGTGAATTCTCCTCGGGATCTTGTTTTGAAGTTATTTTGGCTGCTGGATTGGGGGCGTTAGAAAAACCTGACCCAAAAGTTGATTCGGATTCAGGAATTGATGGAACAATTCAGGTTCGTAGCGCTTCGACAATGGACCCTAGGATTCATGGCAATAGGGTCGTGACTTTGAAAAAAGGTGTGGTTCTTGGCAATACACAGGTAAGTTTAGCTCCGCAGGAGAAAACCCAAAAAAGTTTTTCAGGGTTGGAGACCACGCTGGGATTTGCCCCTCAAGCCTCTGCCGTTTCAATCTTGGGAGAACTGGGAGATCCGGCGTTGGGAGAACCGGGAGATCCTGCGATTGTGCATGTAGAGGATCGGGTCTTGGCGATTTTAGGGAATAGTCGCATTCAACCGGCCAATTCTCTGGTAACAACGTCATTAATCGCTATTCTAGATGGCAGGTTACATGGACCTGTTGACCCGTCGGTTATCGGAAAAGATGCTGCTGGTGGAGATATCGTTCGAGCAGATGTGTCTCCCATCATTGAAATGATTGGCAGCAGTGCTGAAGTGGCCACTGCAGTAATGATTGGGTCAACGGCCAAACCTAACCAAACGGGTGATCTGGATCAAGCTCTCTTAGAAGCCTCTTCCCCTCTATTGGCTATGATTGGAAGCAGTCTAACAACAGCATCAGATTTTGGACGAGTGGCCGGTCAAAATGCAAAATTAGATGCCACGTTAATCCCGGGAGATGCACTGGTTCGTCTCAATGCCAGTTTTCTTATGGTAAATGGAAATTTGTTCAGTGTGACGGGTGGAGGTCAACTCATTGTGAATGGTGGAAGTCTTCTATCTCTTCAAGGTAACAGTACGGTCACTCTTGCTGGTGGGGCGTTTGTGGCGGTTGGCCCCAATTCCTCTTTTACCTTAACGGGGGGCTCGCTCGTGGACTTCGGCTTCGGGACTAACACGGTGACTATTACGGGTACGTCGGGGAGCTGTCTCGGATGTAATCTTTCCACGACGATTCCGAATTTATCGGGAGTTCCCGTGCTTCTTCACCCCAGTGCCACGATTGCGGTGGGCAACGGTTTTGTGTCCTATGCGGGAGTTGGCCAAGGGACGATGGGGGGCGTGGACTTCGCCAACACGGTTAATGTGAGCCCGGGAGCAGCGGTGTTGCAGGTAGACCAAGGAGGGACATTGGTGCTGAACCCGTAACTCTTTCGATGGATGATTTACGGCAGGGAGATCACCAAGTGTTGCCAGCGTCTGGGGTGCGGTTTTGTCCCGTTTTCTAATCCTGTTTACCAAGTAGCTGGGAGCCCATCGGATTTTTCTGTCGAACCTGGATTTAATCCCTTCTCGGATTTGGGCGAATTTCCTGACGGAAGCGGCAATGTTCTCAATGTGGCACCTGGTTCGGCTATTTTAGCTGTTGCGCCTGGAGGCTCCATTAAACTTAAATAATAGACTTCATCTGGACCCTATCGTGGCTCTCGATGTTTTTCCTCGAAAGCCACGATAGGGTTCAGAATTTTGGTGAGTGGTACCTTGTCGAGCAGTCTTCAAAGTGAACTATCTTCTCTCAGGAATTCCAAAGGGAAAAAATCCTTATATCCTGTAGCATAATTTTCCCTAACGCTAGATATTCCCACCAAAAGTGTCTATCAACTGACAGATAGAACTCATTCCGAAGTGGCCACGAAAATCAAGAGCGTACGCTCAATATTGACGCTTTCTCGTTGTTAGGTGTTTGGAGTTGGATGGCAGTTGCCTGGTGGGAGATCCCCCACCGATGTGACTGGGGCGGCTATGGCTGGTATGGAAGTGCCCCTGGTCTTTTCCCCCGTAGCTCAGATACGGGTAATGGAGTGCTCGGTTTTCTTGTCATCAAAAGGTATAGTTGCTTCCCCCAAAGCCAAAGGTAGATGGGTTCGAACGCCTCTAATTCACTTTCCTCCCTCCATATAATCTGAACAACTTCACCCCAGACTGGTGGTTTTCAACTTTTTTCGGATTAGTGTGATTCGTTGAATCTTCAAGTAAGAAGGGGGCACGTCACAGCCTAATCTGATATTCCGGCCGTTTCTTTCAAAAAAGAGAATCTAAGATTTCAATAGGGGACTTGGGCAGAAAGGCCTGTCCGAGGGAAGCGCAGCAGGCTTGGTTAGGAAGATTTCGCGGAAAGCTTTTCTACTTCCTTTTTAGGATCTAATTCCAAAAAAGGGTCTAGTTGCTTGGCCCGTTCAAAAATGGATTGTGCTTGGTCGCGAGATCCTTCTTTGGCTAACCGCTTCCCTTCTTCCAAGAATGAGGGATGTAAGGGCAAGTTAGGGCAGGTTCGTTCATAGGGAATCTCTTCTCCCACGATTTTTTTCCATTCTCCAAAAGAGATATTTTCTTTTGCGGCGTCGCATACGGCATAAGCTAATTGCCCAGTTCCAGACCAGAGGGTCACGGTCTGACTACTTCCGGCCACGGCAATAGTTCGACCGTTGGGGCTGATTGCCAGGGCCTCTAAAGTTCCTTTGTCCTCAGGAAATTGAATTGGGGGCTGATTGGGTTCATGCCAGTTCCAAATGCGCAAGGATTTATCCGAGCCGACAGACGCCAGAGAGGTTCCATCTGTACTAAATTGAACCTGAGCAATTCGTCCCTCAGACCCTGTCAGAAAAGTTGGAGAACCCGATGATTGGCGAAGGTCCCACAGACCAATTTGCCGGTCACGACTGCCAGTGGCAACTGTCCATCCAGACGAATGGATCGACACAGATGAA
>Ga0224496_10000318_pt1 | contig 34540 bp, 29 predicted proteins | sample SF_Jul11_sed_USG_2_FD_168127 | JGI IMG/M metagenome (GOLD analysis project Ga0224496, IMG submission 168127) | Sediment microbial communities from San Francisco Bay, California, United States - SF_Jul11_sed_USGS_8_1 | ecosystem: Environmental > Aquatic > Marine > Sediment | place: USA...
AATCAGCGTTTTCCATCCACTCCGGCTGACAGGCGGGGATATTTCGCCCCAGCCGCAGGCTCCTTCGGCGGAGTTAGGTTCACCGCCATCTTAATGACAGGGCTATCGATGAACCTTAGCCAGGCTCAGAAGCTCCGAGCTTATGTCAAGACCGCTTTTGCGGGCGTTGGAAAGGTCTATCTCGAACCTTAGCCTGCCGCTGTCCAGGTAAAAACCTATGATGCCACCCTTGACGATAAAATCGGAGGCTTCTCCTACACTCAGGACCGGCTGGCCGGGGTAGCCATCCAAATACTTTTCCGCCACTTCGGACTCGGTCTGCGGAATATACAGGACATTACAGGGTTTGACCAAATCACCTTCCTCTATATCCACCACATCCACGGAGAGCTCCCCTATTCTCTTTCCCTCGACTGTCTTCCGGAATATCGTGGAAAATTCCTTATTACCCCCGACACAAAATACCAACACACCGGAGGATATGGTGGACTGCGGCCATGAGACGAATTTAGCGAAGTTGTATATGAATCCGGCTTTGATGGCGCTCTCTCGCTGGGACATGCCATCGGCCCAGCCCATGGCCACCGATGGGAGGAAAACCAGGCCAAAGACACTACACACCACCCACTTGGCCCTCATGGCGCACCTGGCGAATGTCAACAGCGCGGCAATCCTGTATTGATGCATATCCTGCTCCAGCCGTGGCTCAGATGTGAAACATGAAAATCACCCCCCCCCGCGAGGGGATCGCCAAAGGCCCTGATACCTTTAACTTTATCAGAAAGAAGTATGAATCCAAATACAAATGCATAATTAAAACGCATTGCGTCAGGGATTCATCGCGCACTATAATTCAATTCAGCTATCGCAATTATCGACAAGAATGTTTATGACTTTACGCATATTCCGGGCGCGTGTGACCTTCCTGGGGCGCCGAGGCGCTCCTGTATTCTCATTTCTCTTTTCCATTTTTGTTGTGGCTCTGGCTTCAACGGCAATCCCGGCGCTGGGCGCTGATGATGCCGATTATCCTTTCGCGGATATGTCACTTAAGGAACTGATGGCGTTGAAGGTTTTCAGTTCCGCGTCTCTGACCCCGACGCAAATATCCAAGGCCCCTGGCACGGCTTACAGCTTCGACAGGGAAGATTTCGAGCGTCTGGGCGCCCGACGGCTGGATGATCTTTTAAGGCTGACCCCCGGCATCCAGCTGAACCAATACCGCAAGCGGCATAACGCGATCTGGGCCAGGGGTGTGGTAGACCGATACAACGACAAGATGACCCTATTCATTGACAGAATCCCGGTCAGGAGCCTCTACTACGGCCATTTCTCCGCTGGGGAGAACATCTCCCTTGAGAATATCGAGAAAGTGGAAATACTGCTTGGTCCTGCCTCCAGCCTGTACGGCGCCAACGCCTTCGGCGGTGTCATCTCACTCACAACCAGGAATTTTTCCGAATCATCCTCCATATCCGCCACTTCTGAAGGCGCATCGAACAACCGCGGCAAGGCTGCGGGTTTGTATAGGGATGAATGGTTGACTGTTTTCGGGAGCCATCTGGCCCAGGACGCATCCTACAGCGAAGACCGCAAAAGCTTCACCGGCGCCGAAACCGTGCAACCGCTAAATGAGGACCATTCCTGGCTATACGTAAAGGCAAAACCCTTTGAGGGGCTGACGCTTATCGCCAATTACCAACAAAACAACATGCCCTTTCTCTTTATGGCGCCCACCCAAGCCGCCTTCATAGAGGAGCGCCCCTTGACCCTGGCCGCAAAATATGAACATGGCGATATAGAACATGGCCGCCTTGAAGTGAAAATCCACTATTCCATCCACGACACCATGGAGTACTACACTGAAAATTCCCTCGATGGTGTATCCTACACGGAAAACCAGAACGGCCAGACCTCCGGCGCCACAGCCACATACTTCAAACGGTTGGGCGAACGACATAATATCACCCTTGGCGCCTCGGTCAGCCAGGGCCGGGCGGAAAACATGGATTACTCGCTCTACTGGCATTATAAAAGAGGCCTTCTGGACACCCCAGAATCCGGCTCGCTGTTGTCTGACCCACAGGCGGTATACAATGATTACGCGGCCTACGCCCAATATGTATGGAACGCCTCGGACAGCCTTTCCGTCACTCTGGGAGGGCGGTTTGACGGTTACAGCGTTTTTGGAAATCACTTAAGCTACCGTAGCGCCATGGTGTGGACCCCATCGGAGGAGCAGGTGGTGAAGCTTCTATACGGCACGGCGATTCGCACCCCGGTCTACCGCGAATACTTGAAGGTGATGGAGGATTCCAGCTTCGTCCCCCCTGTGCCGGCGCCTGAGGGTATGAGAACCATCGAGGTGGGATACTCCTACCAATGGGATACCGCCGCTCTGGGGCTGACTGCTTTTCGCAACTTCTTTGAACACTATATACAGGAAACCAGCACCCCGAACGGCGGAGACGAGTATTTCTCCAACAGCGGTGACGAGTGGATAATGTCCGGGCTGGAGGCGCTGTTGCAGATTCATCCTACCCATGATCTCCATGTCCGGCTGAGCGCGACCTATATTGACGCGGAACGGGCCGATACGGGAAAACTGCCATACCTGGCCCAGTTGACAGGCGGCCTGGCCGTCGATTATCAATATCTGCCGAGCCATTTTGCTGGGTTCACCCTATACCATTACAGCGACCGGAAGGACACCAACGACTATACGGATGATGATTCCGGAGCCTTTTTTATGTTAAGCGTAACGGCATTCGGGCGGATCACGGACCGGCTGGGATACTCCATTGGCGCCGACAACCTTCTGGATGAAAGAGTATACGACCCGGCGGCGGATTTCAGCTCGCGCCATAACACGGAAAAGACCCGCAGGGAGATCTGGCTGAAGCTGGAATACTCGTTGGACGGAGGGAACTAGTCCAGTCTGTATCTTGGAAGGTTTTAGCGATCTTCCACGCAGAACTTGTCTAGCACATGGATCAACTCCTCCACCTGCAGCTTGTCCGCCCATCCATCGGCGCCCACCGACTTGCACTTGTTGATCATCTGGTCGTTGATCAGAGAGGAGAACATTATCACCGGCAGGTGGGTCAGCCGCAGATCTTCCTTGATCCTGCGGCACAAGGTCAGCCCATCCATCCTCGGCATTTCTATGTCGGTGAGAACCGCTGTCACGTATTCGCCGATTCCCACTCCCCGGGCCCTGGCTTTATCCGCCAGCTTCTGGATTTCGTGATATGTGTCCTCGCCGTTGTCGAACACTGTGATCTTGTTATACCCCGCCTGCATCGTGACCTTTTTCACCGATTGACGCACGATGGGCGAGTCCTCCGCGAAGATCAGGTGGGTTTCCTCCCGCTCATGGTGGCGCTTTGCGATGTCCAGATTGTGATCCTCCACCACCTCCTCGCTATACACCAGCTTTGTCTCCGGATATATATCCACCATGATATGCTCCAGATCCACCATCAGCACGTTTTGGCCATCCAGGGTGATCGAGGAGGTAATGCCGGGTTTGAAGTAGCTTAGAAAAGGTGACAGGGGGATGATCTGGTCCCACGAGCAACGGTGTATCTGGCGGACACCATCCACCAGGAATCCGTTCACCATCTTGTTGAACTCGCAGACCAGCACCACTTGCCGCAAATCCTCGGCTGCGTAATTTGGCAAGGACATATGCTTTTTCAGATCGACCAGGGGCAGGGTGTTCTCCCGCAGAAGAAGCATACCAAGCACCGAGTGATATGCCTCCGGGACGGCGGTGACGGAGGAGCGGTCATATGAGACTATTTCGCGCACCTTCGCCACGTTTATGCCGAAGCTTTGCCTGCCGAGCATGAACTCGATGATCTCCACCTCGTTCGTGCCGCTTTCGGTGAGGATCTGCTGGCGCCTGTTTTCGTCTGTCTTGAATATTTCCATAATCCCGCTCTTTTCATCATACTTCAGTGGATAGGGTCATGACAATGAAAAGCCGTAGCGAGGAGGAAATAGGGTAACAATCCATCGTCGCATGGCCAGAGCCAATCCTACAGCCCAAAGCCGATGTTGAACCCGAGGGAGGGATACAGTCCACTGTATGGGAATCGGGACCCGAGGACCACCACTTCCCCCATCAGGTAAGAGACACCGATCCCAGCGTCGATGTGAAACCTGTCCAAGAGCCACGAGTATCCGACCATAATGTTCGGGATCAGGTTGAAAGCCACAGCTGTATCCACCAGGCCCACGGTGTCTGTATAGGTGGCCTCCAATATACCGGCGTCCAGGTTCAGCGCCACATAGCCACCCCTGGGCGCGCGTCCGGCCCAATATTTGCGCATTCCCCCGCCCGCTCCAACAAACTGAAACCGCCATTCTTCGATATCCATCTTCCAATAGGATCCTCTCACGGAAAGAGAGAGGTTCTCACCGATGGTGTGTTGATATTCCAGGCTGGCCATTCCTATCAGGAGGCCGAAGGGATTTATATCAAGAGTGCTGTAAACTTCATCCTGTTCAGCTGTGGGATTCACGGGTGGAGAAGCGTCGCCGGATTCCTGACCCATGGCGGGGCCAGCAAGAGTCATGGCAAAAAGCAGAAAGCAGGTTATGTCCGCACCCCATGCTTGCCACCTGTTCCGCTTATCCATCAGAATCCCCTCTCTTGTGGCAACGGGTGACCCCCTGGCTCATATAAGAGCAAATTCCCGGCTTGGCGCCTGCAGGTCAGCGTATGTGGGTTAAAATGGGATACCCACGGACAAGGTCCAGTAAAAAACAAGTCCTTTCATCGGGAAGGTGTCGTCCCCCTCCCAACGGGGCTTGATTCCCCCGGCGAAGTATTGCATGCCCATGCCCATCTCCACGAATAAGTAATCGATAAACCATGTGTATCCCACGCTGCCGGTCGGAATGACATAGAAGGATGTCTGCAAGTCAGGGGGTGTGTCAAACATCACATATGTGCCGGCGGTGACCTGGGCCAGGTCCACACTCAGCCCCATGAAGCCCCCCAGTGGCGCGTTCCCCTGGGTATGATACTTCAGCCCCATGCCGATGCCGAACGATTCTATCGTCCACCCGTTCATCTCCTCTATGTTCCAGTACATGCCGCGAATCGTCCAGGAATATGTATCGGAGGAAACGCGCTGATACTCGATATTCATCTTTTGCTGGAATGCTTGGCCAAGGTCGAGATAGAAAATGTTGCGAGCATTCTGGCTTTGGGCCAGGGCGGTGTCCGGGACAACCATAGCCGAAGCCATGAGCGCCGCGAAAACCAGCATGCCGGTGATCCAGGATCGTCCAGCCGGGAGACTAAACCCCAAAAAAAACCCGCCCGCGCATCGGCGGCGGGCGGATTTGTCCAAAGAGCTTTTTACCGTCATGTTCATCTATCCATTCTGTTATAGCAGGGGGTTCTCGCTCATGGCCTTTATCCTGGCAAAACGGCGGTCTACTTCCTTCTGGAACTGGGCCACGATCGGCGTGTATTCCGGCTTTAGCATATGCTTGGTCTTGCCCATGGTCTTGAGCCAGTCGGTGACGGGGATCTTTTTCCCTTTCGCTTCCGGGTCATAGTTGAGCGTGGTGACACCGTGCTCAACCTCGTACAGGGGAAAGAAATTGCAATCTATGCCTGCCTGGACCACTTCCTGCCCGTTGTTGTCCGGGTGGCGCCAGTTCAGAGGACAGTCGGAGAACAGTTTCCCGAACACCATTCCCTCGTTCTTGGCGTACCACTGGGCCTTGGCCGCTTTGCGGATCAGGTCCTTATAGTCAGTCTCCGACCCAGTGAACACATAAGGTATGTTGGTCGCGGCGAAAAGCTGGGCAGAGTCCTTGTGGTGGAACGTCTTGCCGCGGCCCACCGTGCCTATGTTGGAGGTGCTGGTGGCATGCCCCATCGGCGTGGTGAAGGAGAGCTGGTGGCCGGTGTTCATATATCCCTGGTTATCGTACTCCAAAAGGATCATGTTATGGTTGCGGAAGGCGGAGCCCAATGCCGGCCCGAGGCCGATATCCAGCCCGCCATCGCCGGTGACCATGACGAACGTTATGTCCTGGTCCTGGGCGATCTCCCCGCGCTTTTGACGCTCCTTGTACATCTCCACCACGCCAGACATGGTGGCGGCGCCGTTCTGGAACAGGTTATGGATATAAGTGACGGCGAAGGAGCTGTTGGGGTAGCCGGTGGTGACCACCATCCCGCATCCCGTGTGCCACAGCATCACCACGAATCCTTCTATCCCTTTCAGGAAAGTTCCCAGGCTGGGGAATATTCCGCAGCCGGGGCAAGCGCCATGGCCAGCGGTTATTCTCTGCGGCATGGCAGTAAGATCTCGCTGCTTGACGCCCTTCACTTCCAGCTTGCCGGTGGTCTTGTCTTTCGCCACCTTGATGATGCCGGGGGATTGCTCTTCCTTGGTCAGCGCAGGCCTACCCTTGACCGGGATGTAAGAAGGATCGCCTGGAGATGTCCCTATATAATCGTATGGGATCTCCACCTTCCCTTTTTTAACCGCTTCGGCAGCAAGGTCGAACAGGCCCACAGCGTCCTGGAAATAATAGTCCTTGCCACCCAGGCCGTAGATCCTGGAGATGACCATGGTCTTGTTATCCGGGTCGTCCTTCAGGGCGGCCTTTATCTCGTGGCTCATGCGGCCGCCGTGGGCGCCGTATGAATCCGCCCTGTCCGCCACCACCAGCACTTTTATGTTTTTGCAGGCCTGGCGGATATGCTCGGCCGGGAAGGGCCGGATCATGGTGGGATACATCATCCCCACTTTTTTACCCTCCGCCCTCATTTTGTCCACCGCGTCCATGGTGGTGTCGGCGGCGGAGTTTACGATAAAAATCGCCGTCTCCGCGTCCTCCATTTTGTACGTTTCCAGCGGGTGATATTTGCGTCCCGATATCTTCCCCCACTCTTCCAAAACCTTTGGGATCACGCTCTCGGCTGCGCCCATGGCCATGGAGAGCTGCTTTTTGTTGTTGATCTGGTCAGGATCGTTCATGTATGGCCCGATGGTGATCGGGTTTGCCGGGTCCACGGAACTGTTCATCACCTTGAAGGGGCCGATGAAATCCTGGATTGGCTTGCGATCCTCGAAGTACTCCACGCGCCGCTTCTGGTGGGAGGTGAAAAAACCGTCATCCGCCACGATCACCGGCAGACGAACGTCCTCATGCTCGCCGATCTTCACAGCGGCGATCACTAGGTCATATACAGTCTGCGGATCCTTGGCGCACAGCACTATCCATCCCACATCCAGGGTGGAAACAAGGTCCGAATGGTCCCCCCGGATATCCAGCGGGCCTGAAACAGAGCGGCAAACCAGGTTCAACACCATCGGATACCTGGTGCCGGACTGGACCGGATACTGCTCCAGAGAGTATAAAAGCCCATTGGCGCTGGTGGCGTTGAACACCCTGCCCCCTGCGGTGGTGGCGCCGTAGCATGTGCCGGCGGCGCCATGCTCGCCATCGCCGGGGATCATGCGCACGTTATGCTCGCCGTTGGCGCCCATCTCGTCCAGATACTCCGCCACTTCCGTGGAGGGTGTTATCGGGTAATATCCCATCAGATGGAAGTTCACGTGGGAAGCGGCCAGCGAAGCCATCTCGTTGCCGGACCTAAAGTCCACCAACTGCCCGGCGTTGCCTCCCTTTTTTCCCTTCATTTCTGTCTTGGTATCGGAGCTCATTCAGAAATCCTTTCCCTGCGTATAGATCCCAGCGCAATCAATCCGGCCCGGCGGATTAATCGGTGTATCCGTCCTCGATTATTTTCTTGTCCACTTCATATTCCACCTTGGAGACCAAGGCGTCGAACTTACATATATCCACGCACCGCAAGCAACCCTTGCAATGCTTGTATTCGATGCTCAAAAGCTTCTGAACCTGCTTCCCCTTCTTGTCCGTCTCTTTGTCCCAGACAAAGCAATAGTCGGGGCAGGTGATGTCGCACTCTCCGCAGGAGGTGCACTTGCCAAGCAAAAGCACGGGGATGTAACCGGAGCGGGACACCGTCAGGTCCTTATGGATAGAGTTGCCCGGTGTGTGAATGGCGCCGCCTATCACCTGGTTCATATAGCCTAGCTTCTGTCCATCCGCGCGGAAGGGCTGGGCCGGATATTTGCCGTCATCCTCAAAGAACTTGGAGGTGTATTCACTGGCCCCTCTATCGAAGGTCTTCAGGTTCGGCTCTATCAGGAAAGCGTATTTCTTTCCCAGGTTCTTCCTTATGTACTCCTTGATCGCTTCAGGATCTATGAAGCCGGATGCGGCGGCCACCGTACCTAAAAGGGCGGTGTTCACCCGGGTCTTCTCTTCCACGGCGATCTTCATCGCGTCGATGGTGACCACCGTCCCGGCTTGCAGTTTCATCGTGTCGCGGGCTTGGTCGGGGGTCATGGATGTGTTGGCGATCACTACAGTATCCTTTCCCACACCAGAGAGCATCCCGGGGGAGCCTAGCATCGTCTCCAGAAAGATAACCAGCATGTGAGGCTCTATAACGGGACTGTTTTCTCGGACAACGACTTCCGGCGCGCAAAACCTGATGAACGCTTTCACCGGGCTCCCTTTTTTCTCCGAGCCGTAGCTGGAGAAGTTGGACCCGTTAAAGCCCATTCCCAGCACGCCGGCCTCGCCCAGAATCTTTCCGGCCAGGTTCGCCCCGAACCCGCCGACCGATTCCATTCTGATCTCGTAGAAACCAAGATCGTTGACTATTGGTAGATTAGCCATGCTTTCCTCTTTATCGCATAATCCCGGATGAGGAGCCGGGGGTATATTGGCTCAGTTTGTTTTGCAGTTTCTTGATCCGATAAGCATACCGGACATGTCAATTGTACAAAAGGATCGATAATAAACCAAACCTTTTCGCAATGACCCCACATTTACTTTTTGTAAAACACCTTGCCGGATCGATGAATCGGGAATAGATCCATCGCCCATTTCGTCCATAACCTGGGGCTATTCTCCCCTCGCCGGGCCGGTGGACCGGGTTTTTACAAAGTTTTTGTAGAAATAGATCAGCGAACCCAGTATCACCAGGGCGTCATCTCCCAGCCCAAATATTGGTATCACATCCGGGATTGCGTCTATAGGTAATATTCCATAGATTATGGCCGCCAGAAGGACCAGTATCGTCACCCACCGCTTTTTTGCCTGGGGGGCGGAAGGAGGTTGCCCCCTGTTTTCATCCATGTATTCCCATCCTTTCAGTTCCGCGCCTATGAATGATACTCCATTTCCGTGTCATAGGCGCCGCCCGTTTGCCGGTTTGCGACCCCCCGGCTGACGTGTATGTTACCATTGCATTATCACTACCGGTAAATTAAATATTGTGGTTTTGCCAATGAAGTTGCACCCTTGTTTTATTCTTGCCAAAGAGACAGTGGAAGTCATCATAGCCACCGCCCGTTCCGGCGGCCATTTCCACGACATAACCATGATCAACGATACTCCGGAATTTTTGCGGATATACGCCGATTGGGAATTGTACACTGAAGCCGTCACATCGCTGCTCCTACATGCCGCAAGGCGCGCTCCGAAAGGGAGCTCGGTGCGCATAAGCAATCAGGGCTCCGCTCCCGCCACTCTGACCATTGAATATGGCTTTGCCGATGATACAGAGGAGCTGAACTCTCTTTTTGGCAGCGGCAATGACGCGACCCCGCCATGCAACCATGCGGATCCCTCCCCTCTCCGCGCGGCAAGTATCGTGGCATGCCATGGTGGGCGCATTTCCGCCGCTACGGCCCCGGGCGGGGGAACAGCCTTGACGGTTGCCTTGCCGGATGTTCGCCCCCGGATATTGGTGGTGGAGGACGATCCGGACTATATGACATTGACAAAAGAATACCTTCTGGCGGTGGAGGGAGTGGTGCTGGAGGCGAAGAACGGCCTGGAGGCGTTGAAAGTGATTATAGACCACTTGCCACATCTTGTGGTTCTAGACCTCTCAATGCCTGGCATGGATGGTTATTCGTTGCTCACCTCCATGAGACTAAGCAGGAAAGCCGCCGAGATGCCAATTATAATATTCTCCTCCGACTCCTCCATCCAGGCCAGGGAAAAGGCCCTGGGTATGGGGGCAGACAAATTCCTGATGAAGCCGGACGGGCTGAAGGATCTGGCCGGGCTGACGGTTTCGATGCTGTACAGGAAACCATCGACCGGTAAATGAAGAAAGTTTTAATTGACGCGAGAAACAAAAATGGTGGGCCCACTAGGAATCGAACCTAGAACCTCCCGGTTATGAGCCGGAAGCTCTAACCAATTGAGCTATGGGCCCCCGTATTATATAAGCCAGATCCCGGCTACTCCGCGAAGGAGCGCAGTTTCTTGCTGCGGCTGGGGTGGCGAAGCTTTCGCAGCGCCTTTGCCTCTATCTGGCGTATCCTTTCGCGTGTCACCTCAAAGTCCTGACCCACTTCCTCCAATGTGTGCTCGGAGTCCATACCGATGCCGAACCGCTTTCGAACCACTCGCTCTTCCCGAGCGGCCAGGGTGGAGAGCACAGAGGCTGTCTTCTCCCTCAAGCCGGAGCGCACCACCGCCTCCACGGGGCTCATCACCTTTTTATCCTCGATAAAGTCGCCCAAGTGGCTGTCCTCCTCCTCTCCGATCGGAGTCTCCAGGCTGATCGGCTCCTTGGCGATCTTCAGCACTTTGCGCACCTTGTCCACCGGCATCTCCATCTTCACGGCGATCTCCTCCGGTGTGGGTTCGCGGCCCATCTGCTGCATCAGCTGGCGGCTGGTGCGGATAAGCTTGTTGATGGTCTCTATCATATGGACCGGAATCCGGATAGTGCGAGCCTGGTCCGCTATGGCGCGGGTGATGGCCTGGCGGATCCACCACGTGGCGTAGGTGGAAAATTTGTATCCGCGTTTGTACTCGAACTTGTCCACCGCCTTCATCAGGCCGATATTCCCCTCCTGGATAAGGTCCAGAAATTGAAGGCCCCTGTTAGTGTATTTTTTGGCGATGGAAACCACAAGCCTCAAGTTGGCCTCGGCCAGTTCCCTTTTTGCTTTGCGTTCCCGGGCAAAGCCCTCATCGATCGCCCGCAGCGTGACCTCCAGTTCCTCCTGGCTTACCTGGGACTCATTTTCCACCAGGCGGATATCCTTGCGGGCGTTTTTTATTTTGGCCTCCTGCTCCGCCGTTCTCTCGCTGGAAAGAGGCTTTCTTTTTCCCTTGCGCTCCACCTCCACCACAGTGGGCTCGCGCAGGCCCAGCTTCTCCTCCGCTCTGCGGATAATCGTCTGCGCCTCATGGCAGCGCTGTCCAAAGCCCCGGATATGATCAATTATCCCTTCCATCAGCTTCGGCTCTAGCTTGATGGAGCGAATCAGCTCAGTCACCTGCTCGCGCAGTTTCTCCTCTTCCTTCTCCAGCTTGGCCCGCTCCTTGACTGTGGTTTTTTTCAGCCTCAGCTTGGCCAGAACGCCCTGCAATTTGCCGCCGGCGGCTTCCAGCTGGCGAACCAGCTTGAGCACATTCTGGGTCTCCTTTTTGATTTTGGCCTGCGAGACCTCCTCGACCGGCTCCACCCAATCAACAAAGTCCTGCAGCGCGATCTCCTCATTTTTCAGGCGATCGGCCAAGGTGACGATTTCGTTTATAGTGACAGGTGAATTGATAACAGCGCTGATCACCCTGTTCTGGCCGTTCTCAATCTCCTTGGCGATAACCACTTCACCTTCACGGGTCAGCAGAGAAATAGAACCCATCTCCTTAAGGTACATCCGGACGGGGTCCTCGGAGGAGGCCATGCCATCGTCATCATCACTGCCCGGGTCCTTCCTGCCGAAGCCGGTTTTCTTTGACGCCAGGTGGGATTGCTCCTTGGCGGCGTCGATCAGGTCGATACCACTGGCCGACAGCGCAGATTGGATGTTCTCTATCTGCTGGGGCAATCCGACAGCCTCCATGTTCTCCGGCAAGGATTCGAGAACCTCGTCGAAGGTAAGATAGCCTTTTTGTTTTCCCCTGCCGATGAGGGTTTCTATTGAGTCGCCTTTGCCGGGTTTGGACATGTTCTCCCTCAAAATCAATTTAGGACGTAAACTCTTTATATTAGTCCATTATTCCTGGATTTGATATATTCTTTTTGCGCATCATCGAATTTTTTCTTGTCATCCCCTCCTGCCCGCTCCAGCAGAGCCAAAAGGCTCCGTCTTCTCTCTTCCGGACGATAACGCAAGGTCCGCACACAGTCCTCCAACGCCTTGACCGCCCCCTTCTCATCATACAGGTTTGTTTCCATGGATCTGTCCGTCACATTCGCCTGCATCCCCGCCTCCCTGGCGGCCTCCAGAATCCCGGAAAAGTCCTTGGCGCCAGCACGAGCCGAACGGGTTATGAACTCAAACAGCCTCCGGTTCTCTTCATCCTCAAAATTTTCCGGGCCAAGACCGCCGGCGTGCTCATCAAGATAATCCGGACAATCAAGCAGTATCCTTATCACTACCCTCTCCGCGGTGGCTCTGGCGCCTTGCCTGGGGCTCTGCTTTTTAACCGGAGCGGACATCGCAGAAGCTCTTCCAGGGGCGCCTCCCGGGGCGCTGCGGTCCATGGCGGCCACTTCGGAATTTATCAGCCCAAATTCCACACCAGTCTTTTCCGCCAATATTTGCGTATATTGATTCCGTTCTATCCTGTCACGGATCCTGTTGATATAAGGTAGCGCCTCCCTGGTGGCCTGAGCCCGTCCCTCCACTGTGGAAAGGTCCGCCGCCTGGACCGCCGAATCTATGACGAACTGGGCGAATGACGACGCCTGCTCCAGCAGTTTCTCCAGCTCCCCCACTCCGTTTCTGGCGAGGAACTCATCGGCGTCCTTGGCCCCCGGAAGGGTCAGCACTTTCGCTTGCAACCCCATATCCAGCAGGATCGGCAGGCTCTTCTTAGCGGCCGCCAGCCCCGCTTTGTCAGAGTCGAAAAACGCCGTCACGGTGTCGCACATTCTCTTGATCACCTCCGCCTGGGCGCCGGTGAACGCTGTCCCGGAGACCGCCGCGCAATTCTCGATCCCCGCGCTCCTCAGGGCTATGACGTCCATATAGCCTTCCACCACCACCAGCCGCCCGCTCTTGCGGACTGCCGGGGCTGCCAGGTTCAGCCCAAAGAGAACCCGGCTTTTGTTATACACCGGGGTTTCCGGACTATTAAGGTACTTGGGGGAGTTGGCCGACTCCTCCAGCGACCGCCCTCCAAAGGCGATGGGACGGCCCTGAATATCCCGGATGGGGAACATGATTCTGGCCCGGAACCTGTCGATCAGGTTTCCCTTCGACGACTCCTTGGCTAGCCCGGCGGCTTCCATGGTCTCCCTGTCAAATCCTTGCGCCGATAGCGTATTGGTCAGCGAATCCCACAGGTCCGGCGCCCATCCGATCCCGAACATATCCTGCATTTCCGCGCTAACGCCCCGGAGGCGCAGGTACTCGACCGGAGGGGAGCTGGCAGGCGCTTCGACAAGCTTTTTCCGATAGAATCGGGCAGCGGCCTCCATGGCGGCGTATATTTTTTCCCTGAAGCCGGGCCTTGTCCCAGCGGCGCCATGTTCCGGGATAACAACGCCATATCTCCTGGCCAACAGACGAACCGCCTCCGGGAAGGGGACGCTTTCATGTTTCATGACGAAGGATATGGAGTCGCCTCCGGCGCCGCATCCAAAGCAGTGATATATCCCCTTGTCCGGATTGACATTGAAAGATGGGGTCTTCTCCTCATGAAAGGGGCACAGGGCGCGGTAGTTCGCCCCCGCTTTTTTGAGTGGGATATATCCGGAGACAACCTCCACGATGTCCGCTCTGGAGCGCACCTCGTCTATCGACTGGGGGGGGATGACGCTCATTATCGCTCCTGCAGGCTGGTGGGGGACAAGAGCTGCGCCTCAGCCACCCAGCAGCTTTTTGACAATGGTGTTCACCTGGGTTCCGTCCGCCCGGCCCTTCACTTGGGGCATCAGTATTCCCATAACTTTTCCCAAATCCTTCATGGATGCCGCGCCGGACTTGCCGATCGCCTCTTTCACCAGAACTTCTATCTGCTCGTCGCTCAGCCCCTCGGGCATATATTTACGCAGAACTTCTATCTCCGCCTCTTCCCTGTCGGCCAGTTCCACCCTGCCCGCCTCCCTGTATTGCCTGGCGGAATCCAGGCGCTGTTTCACCGCTTTGGCCAACACCGCCTCGGTCTCCTGGTCGTCGATCTCCTGGGTCAGCTCGATCTCCCTGTTCTTTATCGCGCTTATCATCATCCGGATGGTGGTCAGCGCCAATTCGTCCTTGGCCTTCATGGCGGTTTTCATGTCGTCGCGCAAGCGATCCTTTATGCTCATCGATATTCCCGAGGTTACAAGTCCATTGTCGTTGTGTGAAAGATAGTATCCGGCGGCTTCGGTGTCAACTATCCAATGTTGACATCCCCTCCCCTTTCCCATATGATCCGCCCACATGGACCAGATGCTTGTGAAAAAATTGACCCCGGACGCCCACGCTCCGGAGAAGGCTACCGAAGGCGATCTGGGATACGACCTATTTTGCGCCGAGCGCGCCCTCATCACCCCTGGGGCTACTGTCGCCATATCTACGGGGATCGCCGTCCAGTTCCCCCCCGGATGGGGCGCAGTGATCAAGGACCGCTCCTCCATGGCGCTAAAGCAGATCCATGTCAGCGCCGGAGTGATCGACCACGGCTACCGCGGCCAGATAAAGGTGGCGCTCACCAACCATTCCCGCGTCGAGACCATAATTGAGAAGAACCAGAAGATGGCCCAGATGATTCCGGTCCCTGTCACCAACTGGGCAGTGCGCGTGGTGGACGAGCTTTCAGCCACACAGCGGGGCGAAAACGGCTTCGGCTCCACCGGCGCCCATGGGCCAAAAGGCGTGACGTAAATAATTGGCGCCCCTGCCTTAAGCCCGGGCCGGGTCGCTCTCTCCATATTTATACGCCGCGGCGCATGTCCCTTCGGAGGAGACCATGCACGCCCCGATAGGATTATCCGGTGTGCAAGCCTTCCCGAACAGCTTGCAATCGGGAGGGTCGTTGAGTCCTTTTAAAATCTGGCCACAGATGCACGCCGGATTCTCCCTCGCCTCCGGCAAACTGACTCCGAATCTTTTGGAGGCGTCGTACATCTCAAACTCCTCCGATAGGGCCAGCCCGCTGTCGGGAATCGTCCCCAGCCCGCGCCATAAGGCGTCGGTCTTCACGAAAACCTGCTCCAGTATCAGCTGGGCCTTGAGGTTCCCCTCCGGCCTCACCACACGATAATATTCGTTCTCCACCTCCGCGCGTCCTTCGGCGGCCTGGCGGACCAGCATGCCCAGACCCCGCAAAATATCAAGGGGCTCGAACCCGGTGACCACACATGGCATGGAAAACTTTTTCGCCACCGGGATGTAGGCGTCGGCGCCTATGATGGCGGAGACGTGGGCGGGGCAGATGTAGCCATCGAGCCTGATCTCGCCCGATGTCAGAGCTTCCATCGGTTCCGGCATCGTCTTATGGGCGCAGAGCACGGAGTAATTGGTCAGCCCTTCGCGTCTGGCCTCCAGGATGGAGCAGGCGATCAGCGGCGCCGTGGTCTCGAACCCCACTCCCAGGAACACCACTTCCCGGCCAGGGTTCTCCCGGGCCATGGCCACCGCGTCCAGAGGGGAGTAGACCACGCGCACATCCCGCCCGGCGCCCCGTTCCTTTTGAAGGGTGGAACGGCTGCCGGGAACGCGGACCATATCCCCGAATGTGGCTATCAGGACATCGGGTATCTCGGCGATCTCTATGGCTGTGTCCACATAACTGATGGGAGTGACACACACTGGGCAGCCAGGGCCGGAAACCAGTTTGATAGTGTCCGGGATCATGGACCTGATCCCATAGCGATAAATGGCCATGGTGTGAGTGCCGCATACCTCCATGAATGTCACTTTTCCATCCAGACGGGCGGCGGAGCGGCGGATATCCTCGGCCTGTTTTTCGGCGGCTTCCTTGTCGCGATATTCGTCTACGTATTTCATGCGCCTGGCTCTTCGGAATCCAGGATATCCCGCATCAGCCTTATGGTCTCCTCGGCTGCTTTCGGGTCCACTCTCTCTATGGCGAATCCAGCGTGGATCATCACGTAGTCGCCCAGCCGCACTCCATCGAGCATCATCAGGCTAGCTTCCTTGCGCACGCCGCCGATCTGGGCCACGCAACGGTATTCCGAAATTTCCACCACCTTCATCGGCACTGCCACGCACATGACATCAACCCTCCTTTTCTGCAAGAATCCGTCTCGCCGCGATAATCGCCTGGCCCAGGGATATTCCCCCATCGTTGGGGGGAACACGTCCATGGCGGAACACGGTAAACTCCATCTCCTCCAGGGTATCGCCCAGCCTGTCGCTTAAGTAGCGATTCTGGAAAACCCCTCCGGAGAGGAACACGCGCTCCAGGCCTGTTTTCTGCCGCAATTCCCCAGCCATCGAAGCCGCTCCGGCCACCACCGCCTGGTGGAACCTGGCGGCGATCAGCGGCGTTGGCTCGCCTGCGGCCACATCCTCCACCAGCGCCTTGAAGGATGGCTTAAAGTCCAGTGTCAGAATTCCATCCTCCTCCACCATGCTCACAGGATAACCTTCGTCCACCGGCTTTTCAATCGCCATCTCCAGCTCCATGGCCGCCTGTCCTTCAAAGGATATACCGGGGCGTATTCCGGCCAGGGCCGATGCAGCGTCAAAAAGCCTGCCCACGCCATGAGAAAGGGGAGTGTTGAGTCCGCCGGCCATCATCCGGCGGATGTTATGTATTGTGTCCGGATCCAGCTCCCGCAGCCATGGCAGTGGCAAGGTGGGAATATTTTCTCCATACAGCCGTATCAGAACCGCCAGGGCGATCCGCCAGGGCTCCTTGATGGCTTTGTCGCCGCCGGGCAGGGGAACAGGGCTCACAAAGCCCGCTCTTTTATATCCGTCCACTCCCCCCGTCAAAAACTCGCCGCCCCATATTCCGCCATTCTCGCCATACCCTGTGCCGTCGAACACAATACCAATAGCCTCGCCACCCTGGTGGGTCTCGGCCATCAGGGACGCCATGTGGGCGTGATGATGCTGAATGGCCATGGCCGGCGCCATCTCCTGCTCCAGGGCATACTGGGAGCTCATATAATCGGGGTGCATGTCATGGGCCACCGCCACCACCTTCTTGATATCAACCAGCCGCATGAAGCTTTCTATGGTGGAGCGAAACGAGTCATACACGCTCTCTCTTTTCAGGTCACCTATATGCTGGCTCACAAAAGCCCTGGACCCCTTTATCAGGCAGAAGGTATTTTTCAGCTCACCACCCACAGCCAGAACCGAGGGGTATTCCCGGTCCAGCTGGATGGGGATTGGCGTATATCCCCTGGATCGACGAAAGATCACACTTCCATGGGCCATGGGTCTTTCTATCGAATCGTCGGCCCTGGCGAAGATCTCCCGGTCATGGACCAGGTACGCGTCGGCGATGCCACCCAGCTTTTCGAATACCTCCTCATCCCTGTATATTATCGGGTCGTCGGACATGTTGGCGCTGGTCATCACCAAGGAGCCGAAGAGCCCCTCACTCATCAGCATGTGGTGCAGAGGAGTGTATGGCAGCATGGCGCCGATGAACCGGTTGCCCGGCGCAGCGCCTTGCAGGAGCCGGGCGTATTTCTTTTCCACCAGGGTGATGGGATGAGCGCGGGATTCCAGCAGTGTCTGCTCTCTTGAACCCACAGTGGCAAAGGAACGCAAGGCCACGACACTGGGAAACATCACAGCGAACGGCTTTTCATCCCGTTTCTTGCGCTCCCTAAGGCGCATCACCGCCGCATCGTTAAGCGCGTCCACCGCCAGATGGTATCCCCCCAGCCCTTTCACCGCCACCACCTTTCCCCGCCGGATCAGCTCCACTGCGGCGCCCAAGGGATTGGAGGATGCGGAAAGCTCGAACCTGTCATTGTGAAAAGCCAGCCTGGGTCCGCAATCATGGCATGCCACCGGCTGGGCGTGGAAGCGCCGGTTGGCAGGATTCTCATATTCCTTGCGGCATTGGGCGCACATGGGAAAGCGGCTCATGGTGGTGTTAGGCCGGTCGTAGGGGACATCCCTGATAATAGTGAAGCGTGGCCCGCAATTGGTGCAGTTGATGAAAGGATAGCGGTAGCGGCGGTCTTGCGGATCGAGCAGCTCCCGCAGGCAATCGGAGCATACATCCGAATCAGGGGCCACCAGGGCCGTCTTGCCACCGGAGTCTTCGCTCTTATGGATGGAAAAGCCGGAAGGTCCCAGGGAGGGTATCTGCTCCTGTTCAACTTTTGTGATGTGCGCCAGCGGTGGAGCCTCGGTCGTCAACCTTTGCCAGAAATCGTCAATGCCCTCCACGGGGCCTTCGATCTCTATATCAACTCCCCTGGCGTGGTTGAGCACATGCCCGGAAAGATTCAGTGATTCGGCCAGGTTGAAGACAAACGGGCGGAAACCAACTCCCTGGACGATTCCCTCCACCTTTATCAGGCGGCGAATCATGGACTCACTGAAAGGTACGTAGAAAGAATAAAACCGTACCAGTCATCCAGCCCATCGCCGCTTTTTGCGGAAAGGTGAAACACTTTCAGCGCCGGATTCACCTTCATTGAGTAATCCAAAAGCCTGGCCATATCCAGGTCCAGATGAGGCAGCAGGTCGGTCTTGGTAATAACCATGGCCGAAGAAGCGCGAAAAGCCTTTGGATACTTCACCGGCTTATCCTCCCCCTCGGTGACGGAGACTAGCGCCACTTTCATCTCCTCCCCCAGGTCGTATGAAGCGGGGCACACCAGGTTGCCTACATTCTCTATGAACAGAAGGCCGGGGCCGACAAAGCCCAGCTTTTCGAGGGCCCCCTCCACCATGGCCGCGTCCAGATGACAGGAGGACTGGGTGTTGATCTGTATTACAGGGACACCGGTGGCGGCGATCCTTTTGGCGTCGTTGTCGGTCTGCTGGTCCCCCTCTATCACTGCGACGGGGATCCTCGATTTCAGATCCTCGATAGTTTTCACCAGCAAGGTGGTCTTGCCGGAGCCAGGCGAGCTTATAAAATTAAGGGTCAGAATCCCCCGAGCCTTCAGCTTCTCCCGAATGCCAGCGGCGATCTGGTCGTTCTTGGACAGTACGTCCCTCTTTACATCTATAATCTTCATACCGTTCACTCCACGGATATCTGGTCCACATACAATTCCTCCCCACTGACGATCCTTCCCCCGAAGGCGCCGCACATGGGGCATATCGCCAAAGAATACTCCGGCCTGAACTCACATGAGCACTCCGGGCAAACCGCCCTGGCGACTACCCGCTCTATCACCAGCTCGCTCCCTTCCGCGGCGGTGCCCCTGGCGCAGGCGGAGTAACAAAATTCCACGGCGGCGGCCTCCACGCCGGAGAGCTCCCCCACGGCCACATTCACCTTCAGCACCTTTGCGGCGCCGGATTCCTTTAGCTGCGCAACTGCGATATCCACGATGCTCATCGCCACTGACATCTCGTGCATAATCGTTGGGGCGGCCGCGCCCTCTACTTTTCCACCGACACTTCCGCCGCCACGGGCGTCGCAAGCTTCATGGTAGAAGACACGGGGCAATGGGACCCGGCCAGATCAATAAGCTCCCGCACTTTCCCTTCATCGGCGGAGGTCTTCAGCCGGACCTTGTACGACACATGGTTAAAGCCCGAGTTCACATCCGCCACGTTGAACAGCCCCCGCAGATCGATATCTCCGGTGAGCTCCACATTCACCGCCTCCAGGTCAACATCCAACATGATGGCGTATTCCACGTATACAGCGCTGACGCAGGAACCGAGCGCCATCAGCATCATCTCCATCGGATTCGGAGCTTTGTCATCCCCGCCGGAGGGGACGGGATAATCCGACATGATAATATGGGTCCGGATACGGTTCTCGTTGAGCAGGCCCCCCTTCCACTCCGTGGTGACCGATGGACGATAAACGGCGGCCTCCGGCTTTTTTACGAAGAGCGCCTTCCGGCTGGCCAGGATATCCTTCAGGGGGCGACGCTCACTCAAGGCCTACTCTCCGGATTATGAAATCGAGCATCACGCGCACACCGGCGCCGGTTCCCCCTTTGCGGATGTATCCCTTTTCCTTGTCGGAGAACGCCGTGCCGGCGATATCCACGTGCGCCCACTTGCCAGTCACGTGTCTTTTCAAAAACGCCGCCGCCGTGCTGGCGCCACCCCCCCTGGGGCCTATATTGGCTATGTCGGCCACCTGGCTTTTTATATCATCCTCATATTCCTGGAACAGGGGCAACGGCCACAGCCTGTCACCCGTGCGCATACCGCACTCTTGAAGTTGACCGACCAACTCGTCGTCGTTGCCGAACAGGCCGGAGCAGTGGGCGCCCAGAGCCACCATGCAAGCGCCGGTGAGAGTGGCGAAATCCACGGTGCAATCCGGCTTATACCGCCCTGCGTAGGCCAATGCGTCGGACAGGATCAGCCGACCCTCGGCGTCGGTGTTCAGCACTTCCATGGTGACGCCGGAAAGACCTGTGAGCACATCCCCCGGCTTGGTGGCTGTTCCGGAGGGCATGTTTTCCGTGGCGGGAACCAGCCCCACCAGGTTCACTTTCAGCTTCATCGTGGCCACGGCCGTCATGACGGCAATAGTGGCGGCGCCGCCGGACATGTCCGATTTCATCTCGTGCATGTTTAGGGAAGGCTTGATGGAAATGCCGCCGGAGTCAAAGGTCAGCCCTTTGCCCACCATCACGATCGGCTTTTGGCTCTTCGGCCCTTTCATGTACTCCATGACGATAAACCTGGGCTCCTCCTGGCTCCCTTTTGCCACGCCGATCAGCCCCCCCATCTTCATTTTCTCTATGGCCTTTAGCCCATGGATAGTGCATTTGAATCCATGTTTTTTTCCCAGAGCCGCCGCCTGGTTCCCCAGGTAAGTGGGGGTGGCGTAGTTTGCTGGAGTGTTGATAAGATCTCTGGCCAGCATCACCGCATCGGCCACCACCGCGCCCCGCTTCATCCCCTTCCCCGCCGCCGCCTTGGCCCCTTGCGCCAGGATCACATACTCCTCCAGCTTTACGGGCGATTTCTCCTTTTTGAAGGTGTCGAAGTTGTAAAGCGCCAGCCGCGTTCCCTCCACCGCCGCCTGGGCGATCATTTCCGCTTCCTCGTCGGACCCGGCCAGCGACACCAGGGCGGAAGCGCAGCTCCTTACGCCGGCGGATTTCACGGCTCGGGCGGCCACCGCAGAGGCGAACCTGTACGGCTCTGATGTGGAGTCGCCGCGATTGCCCATACCCACCACCACCACATACCCGGCGGGCAGGGCGCCCATGGTCTCAAGTGGCATCACCTGCCCGCGCTTGCCTTTAAACTTGCGGCGCTTGGCCGTATCCGCCAGCCTGCCATTGAGGGCCTTGTCAAGATCTTCGAAATCCCCCTTCTCCAGCTCCCCCTCGAACACCCCGATCACCAGGCCATCGGCCCTTGATTCGACGGCTCGGATTTCTTTTACGCTATATTTCATCACAATCCCTTCACGAACCAACGCGCCAGGCAGGGCTGGCTACGTATTAATAAACAAGCATATCGTTAATCAGTATATTTCCAGATTGCCAGAGGGGCAAGGGGATAACCGCCGCAGGAATTATCGCTGGTCTGGACCAGCCATGATGGCGGGAAACTCCTCACGTACTTCGGCTACCACCAGATCCGGGGTGCTCTCGTATCTTCGGGAAAAATGAAATGGCGCCAGGCGCCTAACCCCCGCGGCCTGGGCGATCTGTCCGCAGGCCGTGGCGGTCAGGTGTTTCGTGGCCTCCGCCTGGGCCAGGTCCCGCCGGGTGAAAACCGCCTCCAGGAATAAAAGATCCGCTCCCCCCGCCAGCCTGATAAGCCGCTCCCTGTTCTGCGGAGTGTCACCCAGATCGGTGGCGTAAACCATTTTGCATCCTGGAGCGCGCAGCACCAGTTCATCGGCCAGTTCTGCCACTCTTCTGGCTTTTGCGCCGGGTGGGGTGATCATGGCGTCCATCTCGCCGCGCATCATCCCGATCTTCAGTTCCCCCAGCCATTTGCCGGGGGGCAAGGATAATTCCAGAAGTTTCTCCTTGCGGATATTCAAGGTTTCCGGCTGCTCGAAGGAGTACGCGATTACCGGAGTTTTATGGTCCAGCCCCGATGCGCGTATCGCAAACAGGTCCTCTTCCAGGATGACACCATCTGTGATGCGCCTCTCCCCCAGAGGCTCCACGACGGCGACGCCCGCCTGAACCCGGCAGATGGTCATGACTTCGCCGGACAGCTCGGCCACCTCGAACACAGGACCGCTCAATCCTATTCGGTCCCATAAAATCCCGTCCACCATCCCCTTTATGTTGGCGCAAAGCCCTGCCGGGCCATAGACGCGGCATGGGGAAAGAATGCCAATGCGCGATCGCAATAACCACAGAAATCCGCCAATATGATCGATGTGGGCATGGCTGATAAAGACATCCGTCACCTGATGGGCGATCCTGCCGGGGAGCCGGGTGGCTTCCCCCAAGTCGAACAACAAGCTGCGGCGCTGGTCTCGCAGGCGCAAGTGCAGCAATGGGTCGCCGAACACGCCATTCAACAGCACCACGCTGGCCTGACCCACGCAGGTGGCATACGCCGGCCCGTGGCTCATGGCCTTTTCCGAATCAGGATACATATCCGGCGCCGCGCGCCCCCATGCCCGGCCAGCGACGGGTCGGGATGTCCTGATATACCCACGAGAGTCCCGGTATGCGTCTCGGACCAGCAGACTGCGCCATTCTTTTCCGGCAGGGGGCATCCTGGCGGCTATTACGCCATCTTTTCCGATAGAAATTATTTCCCCCATCGACACAGTGGCGCCGTGGCTGTCCACCAACGCTGCCTGCCTCCCCCGCCACGCCTCCTCCGCCTCCAGTGGTGGGGGAGCGCCCACCAGAGGGACCGAGCGGGTGTCTATATCCATTATCTCCGCGCCATCCATATGGTAGTTCCACAGCCTGGTCCTGGCGATGTCCCGTTCCCTACTTGAAGGGGATCCAGCCCCGAGCGTCTGCCCCACAGGAATGATTTTCACATCCAATCCCCGAAGCTCTGAAGCCAGAGCCGGGGAGGATTCATCGTAAGACAGGATCACCACCGCCTCTGCCTTGGCTCCCCTGGCGATCCCCTCTAGCAGTTCCGCCGCCGCCATGCCCCGGGTCACGCCGGGGGTGTCAATGATAAGGAACGCTTCTTTCGGCGCTTTCGCCGCCATGGCTGTGACCGCCGCCACCAGCGGAAGGCGGAACCGGGCGGCGTCGAGGCTGCAAAGGGCTTCGGCGTGGAGAAGCTCCCATGCTCCATCGCGCCACCGACCCAGGTTTATGGCTCCAGGGGGGCCGAACGGGGGCGAGCCTGGATCGGCCGCCAAAATATACGTCTCTCCCTGGCTGGAGATGATGGAAGCCATGGTGGTGGCAAGTGTGGATTTTCCGGACCCTGGCTGGCCAAAGAGCATTATTCTGCGAAGATCACCAAAGGCCAGCCGGGTGATCCGCTCCGCGTCTGGCCCCGGGGCTCCGCTATGCTCGCCGGGTGGGATCATTGCCGGTGGAACCATGTTAGTGAAGCAGGTGTATAAGCAACGTCGCCAGGGTGAGGAATATAAGCACGGCGGTGATGTCGTTTATCGCCAGGACAATCGGTCCGCCAGCTATGGCCGGGTCCACATCCAGCCATCGGAAGATCAGGGGGATGCTGGCGCCCATCAGCGCGGCGAGGTTTATTGCCAGGAACACCGCCCCACCCATAATAAGACCCAATCCCGGCGAAGCCTGCCAGAAACCGGCCACCACGCCTGAGATCAAACCGCATATGACACCCAGGATGAATCCCACTTTCAATTCTTTATATATGAACGTCACCAGGTCACCCTGCTCTATCCTGCCGGTGGCGATGCCGCGGACCACCAGCGTGGAGCTTTGAGCGCCCACGTTTCCGCTCATTCCCATGACGATGGGTATGAAGGCCGCCAGAGCCATGGCGGCTTCCAGAGTTCCCTTGAATGACCATATCAGCGCTCCTGTGACAAATCCGCCTCCCAGGCTGGCGGTGAGCCAAGGCAGCCGGTATCGGGCCATCTCCACCACGCTGGTGGAGGGGGAGAGCACTTCCTCGTTCACACCCACCAGAGCCATGATATCCTCGTCCGCCTCCTCCACAAAAACATCCACGATATCGTCGATAAGTATTCGCCCCAGCAGAACCATATCCCTGTCCACCACCGCCAGGGAAATAAGGTCGTATTTTTTAAAGAGGCTTGCCACATTTTCCTGGTCATCGTCGGCGTATACATATATGGGCGGGTGTCCTTCATCCACCATCTCCCCCACTTTTTTGGAGCCTGGATTTAGCATCAGTTCTATAATCGGCGCCACTCCCTTCAGCCGGCCCAGGTTGTCTACCACGAATATGTTGTACACCTCCCGGTTTATGTCCGGGCGGGAGCGCAAAAGGCTCAGGGTCTGATCCAGGGTCATCTCCTCACTCGCGGCGATAAGCTCGGTCTGCATGATGCCGCCGGCGGTTTCCGGCTCGAACAGCAGAAGCCTGGAGACCTGCTCATCCACATCAGCCGAGGTGGCCCCCAGCACCTCCTCGGCCACATCGACTTCCATCTCCCCCAGCAGGTCTGCGGCGTCGTCGGTGTTCATCTCGCCGATCAGCTCGGCCAGTTCTTCGGGGGAGGAGTTATCGAGGATAAGTTCGCGGGAGCTCTCGTCCAGCAGTGGAAGGATCTGGGACCCCATCTCCACGCCGACGGCAGTGAACGCCTCCAGCATTCTGGATTCGTCCTCTATATGCTCTATGGCGGCGGCGATGTCCGCCGGGTGATACAGGTCATCCAGCGCCTTTTCCGGCTGGCTCCGGTCCAATATCTCTTCCTGGATCGCCAGGTGCTTTTCTTCTTCAGGTGTCATCACATCACCACAGTGCCCCATAAGCGGGGGTGAGTTTGTTTTGTAGTCCGAGATTACATAGGCCCGGAAGTCTCCTCTTCCGGATGTTGTGCCAGGTCCCCATCCCCCCTGCGCCAGGCCAGCAGCCATTCCACTGGGCCGTGGACCATGTATGCCAGCGTCATGGCGAAAAGCATGTGGTGAGGGAACAGGGCCACAATGAACAAGAAGAGCACCATCCATAAAAACAGATGGAACGGTCTTCTTTTTTTTGTGTCGATATATTTGAAATTGCGATATGGGACGTTGCTCACCATCAAAAGCGCCAGCGCGTAAACGGTCACCAACATCAGGATACCAGGCGCCTTTTCCATTTCCAGCGCGCCAATGGTCAGCAACACCGTGGCGGCCAAAAGCCCCGCCGCCGCAGGGATGGGCATTCCCACGAAGTGGTCCTTTCGCGTGTCGGACTGCTGGATGTTGAATCGCGCCAGCCGCAGAGCCCCGCACAGGGCGAACAGAAACGCCGCCATCCATCCCAGCCTGCCGTATGGCTGGAGAACCCAGTTGTGCATCAAGATGGCAGGGGCAAGGCCGAAAGACATCAAGTCCGACAACGAATCAAACTCCACACCGAAGTTAGAGGTGGCGCCCATGGCCCTGGCGATCCTCCCGTCGAGCCCATCGAGGATCATGGCCAGTATGATCCCCCACGCCGCCTTGTAGAAGTCGCCGTTGATGGAGGCCACAACGGTGTAGAATCCACAAAAGAAGGCGGCCGAGGTGACCAGGCTGGGGACTATGAAGACCCCTTTGCGGAACTTGTGCAGTCTGCCGCCAGGCTCCATTTGCTCCTCCGGCGGCATACCGTTGAGGTCCATCTCGCCATCGGCGCTGTCAGTGTGGTTTTGTTCGTGTCTATCCATCGTCAGTCAGCCTTGACCGGTATCCTGGCCATAACGGTGCTCCCCCCGGAAACTTTGTCCCCCATTTTGGAAAGCAGCTCTACATTCCGTGGCAGGATCAGGTCCACCCGGGAGCCGAACCTTATGAGCCCGATATGCTCCCCCTTGGCCAGGCTTTGCCCCACATTCACCCTGGTGACCACCCTTCTGGCCACCAGCCCGGCGATCTGCTTGACTCCCACCTTGCCGATACTTGTGTCGAAGATCGTCAGGTTGCTCTCGTTATCCTCGCTGGCCTTATGGTTCCATGCGGCCAGATAGAGCCCCTTGTTATACTTCTTGTTCGCCACGGTCCCGGCGATGGGAGAGCGCTGCACATGGACATTGAATATGGACAGGAAAATGGAGACGCACACCGCCCCGTCCGGGAAGTCATCGTTCTGATAAGAGGAGTCTATCCTGATGACCTTGCCATCGGCAGGGGACACGATCAGATCCTCATCCGCCGGGATCACCCGGCTGGGGTCCCGGAAGAAAAAGAGGACGAAAGCCGCCAGCGCCACAAAGGCCCATGCCGGCTTTGCCAATCCGAACAGGAAGAGTGCCAGCGCCACCATGGCCAGCGGGATAAAAAATATAAGGCATTCGCGGTCAAACGGCATGGTCTTAATCCAGCTTCTTTCCGATCCATGGCATCATGGAGCGAAGCTCGCCGCCTACATCCTCGATCAGGTGGTCGGCGTCCTTGCGCAGCAGGGCGTTATACACGGGGCGGTTGGCCTTGTTCTCCAGCACCCATTCGCGGGCGAACTCGCCGTTCTGAATTTCCTCCAGGATATCGGCCATCTCTATGCGGGTCTCCTCGGTGATCACCCGGCGACCGCGGGTTACATCGCCAAACTTTGCCGTATCGGAAATGGAGTATCGCATGTTGGCGATGCCGCCTTCAAATATCAGGTCCACGATCAGTTTCATCTCGTGGAGGCACTCAAAGTATGCCACTTCCGGCTGGTATCCAGCCTCCACCAGAGTGTCGAATCCGGCTCGGATAAGCTCCGAAACACCGCCGCAAAGCACCGCCTGCTCGCCAAAAAGGTCGGTCTCCGTCTCTTCCTGGAAAGTGGTTTCGATGACCCCTCCCCGAGTTCCGCCGATCCCCTGGGCATATGCCAGGGCGATGTCCTGCGCTTTTCCGGAGGCGTCCTGATGGATGGCCACAAGGCATGGCACACCACCACCCTGGGTGAATTGCCTGCGCACCAGGTGTCCTGGGCCCTTGGGGGCGATCATGAATACATCCATATGCTCCGGCGGGACGATCTGGCCAAAGTGGATGTTGAACCCGTGGGCGAAAGCCAATGCTGCGCCTTTCTTCGCGTTGGGCAAAATGTCGTTGGTAAAAATATCGGCTTGGGAAGTGTCCGGCGCCAGGATCATGATCACATCGGCGGCCTTGGCCGCATCGGCGGGGGTCATGACTGTGATGTCCTTCTCCACGGAAGCCTTTTCCCTGAAGGAGCTCCCTTCGCGCAGCCCCACCACCACTTTGACGCCGGAGTCTCGCAGGTTCAGCGCATGGGCGTGACCCTGGCTGCCATAGCCGATTATGGCGACGGTTTTGCCATTCAGATGCGATATGTCAGCGTCTTTCTCGTAATAAATAATAGCCATTGAAATCAGTTTCTCCTTGTTTTTCGGTTATGTGGAACAGGGCCGGATGCGGTATTTGGCCTATCCCAGGGTTTTTTTCCCTCGGGACATGGCGATCTTGCCACTGCGGGCGATCTCGATAATCCCGAGAGGTTTTATCATTTCCACAAAGGCGCTCACTTTCGCTTCGGCGCCAGTGACTTCTATAGTGTAGGTCTTGGCCGAAACGTCCACCACCTTGCCTCGAAATATCTCCGTCATCCGGAGTATTTCGGCGCGGTTGCTCGGCTCGGCGTTCACCTTCACCAGGACGATTCCCCGCTCGATAAAATCCTCCTCGGAGAAGTCTATCACCTTTATGACATCGATCAGCTTATTGAGCTGTTTTATCACCTGTTCGATGATGGCGTCGTCTCCCCTGGTGATGATGGTCATCCGGGAAGTGGTCAGGTCCAGGGTGGGCGCTACGGATAGCGACTCTATGTTAAATCCCCGGCCAGAGAAAAGCCCGGATATCCGGGCAAGCACGCCGAACTTGTTCTCCACCAGCACTGAAATGGTGTGTCTCATGGCTCTCCCCCCCTTAAGCCAGCAGCATTTTGTTGAGCGGCGAACCGGCGGGTACCATGGGGTACACGTTTTCCTCCCGATCCACCACAAAGTCGATAATGGTGGGCCTGCGGGCGGCGATCGCCTGCTCCAGGGCCGGGCCCACCTCTTCTGGTTTGGTCGCGCGAATCCCCAAGGCGCCGTAGGCCTCGGCCAGCTTCACGAAATCCGGCTGGCTCTCCATGCAGGTGTAGGCGTATCTGTTGCCGTGGAAAAGTTGCTGCCACTGGCGCACCATCCCCAGGAATCCATTGTTGAGTATAGCCACGATCACCGGCAAACGCTGTTGCACAGCCGTGCCCAATTCCTGGATGTTCATCTGGATGGAGCCGTCACCGGCGATGTCTATCACCACCTTGTCCGGGAAGGCCGCCTGGGCGCCGATGGCGGCGGGAAAGCCGTAGCCCATAGTGCCCAGCCCGCCACTGGTCAGAAAAGTGCGCGGTCTTTTCAGGGTCAGATACTGGGCGGCCCACATCTGGTTTTGCCCCACCTCGGTGGTGAATATGGCGTCCCCTCCGGTGACCCGGTCGATCTCCTCCACCACGAACTGGGGCTTTATCACGTTTGTCTTTTTAACATACTCAAGCTTGTTGGCGTGCTTCCACTCATCTATCTGCTCCAGCCACGGCTTATGCTTGGCCTTCCAGTCCACCTTGCTCTCGGCGATCACCGCGTTGAGTTTTTTCATGGCGTCTTTTAAGTCCCCCACCACCGGGATGTGGGTGGGAACGTTTTTCGATATGGCGGTGGGGTCTACATCCACATGGGCCACCTTGGCGTTGGGAGCGAACTCGTCCAGCTTACCGGTCACCCGGTCGTCGAATCTGGCGCCCAGAGCCACGATAAGGTCGGTATGTGTCACGGCCATGTTTGCGCGATATGTGCCATGCATCCCCAGCATTCCCAGGCTCAGATCGTCCAATGAGGGAAAGCTGCCCAACCCCATTAGGGTCATGGTGACGGGGGCCTGGATGGTGTGCGCCAGTTTTTTCAGTTCGGCGGCGGCGTTTGTCAGGATCATGCCGCCCCCCACATAAAGCACCGGGCGTTTCGCCTCTTCCAGAGCGGCGGCCAGCTTTTCTATCTGCCGCTTATTGGCCGAAGTGTTGGGGCGATAGCTGCGCAGTTCCACCGTCTCCGGGTACTCAAATTTTGTCTTGGCCAATAGCACGTCCTTGGGCAGGTCCACCACCACTGGGCCGGGCCTGCCGGTGGTGGCGATATAAAACGCCTCCGCTATGGTGGAGGCAAGATCCTTCACGTCCCGCACCAGATAGCTGTGTTTCACGCAGGGGCGTGTGATGCCTATGATGTCCGCCTCCTGGAAGGCGTCGTTGCCGATCAGGGCCGTGGGCACCTGGCCGGTGAACACAACTATGGGGATGGAGTCCATATACGCGGTGGCGATGCCAGTGACGGTGTTGGTGGCGCCCGGCCCGGAGGTGACCAGGGCCACACCCGGCTTTCCGCTGGCTCGGGCGAATCCATCGGCCATATGCACGGCGCCCTGCTCGTGGCGCACCAGGATATGACGCAGCTTGGGTGTCTTGAAAAGCTCGTCGTAAATTGGGAGCACCACCCCTCCGGGGTAACCGAAAATCAGGTCCGCTCCCTGTTTTAGCAGAGATTTGACAAAAATCTCCGCGCCTGTGTATTCCATTTGTCTATAACGCCTATTATTATGGCTAAACGATTGATGATATAGTATGTTCTTAAGCATAGTCAATTATTCATAAGCCGATGGGGGCTTTTAATGGCCGGAAACCAGGAAAACAAGTTGGGCGTCCTCCCCTCGCAGGCGCTGATCAAGCTCATTGAGGGGGGGGCTATCACGGCTCCGCCCGCGCCGGGGGCGAAGCTTGCCGCACAGGTCCAGCCCGCCTCCGTGGACCTGCGTCTTGGCCCAACGGCCTACCGGCTCCAATCCAGCTTCCTCCCCCAGTCAGACACAGTAGTCAATAAAATGAGCGACCTGGTGATGTACGATCTGGGTCTGGAAAAAGGAGCCATCCTGGAGCGGGGCGCCGTGTATCTTATCCCGCTAATGGAGGAGCTGAGCCTGGGCGCCGCTGTCCGGGGAAAGACTAATCCGAAAAGCTCCACCGGCCGACTGGATGTCTTCACCAGGGTGATCACCGACAACTGCTCCAGGTTCGAGGAGATATCGGCGGGATATGTTGGAAAACTGTATCTGGAGGTGGTTCCCCGTTCCTTCACCATAAAAGTGAAAACGGGACAAAGGCTCAATCAGTTGCGGCTTTTCATCGATGGGACTCCGGAGGAGGAGGGCCACTTTCTGAACAGAAAACCGGGCTTGGCGGAGAGGGCATTGTTCTCCCTGTACCAGACGGAGGAGCTTTTGTTCGGTCCAGACGGAACCTTCATAACACAGCCTGGCGCCCGTCTGGTGGATGACGGCCTGTTGATGGGTGTGGATCTGACCTCGGATAACGGCGGGCCCATCGGATACAAGGCAAAGAAAAACAGCCATGTGATCGACCTTGAAAAGGTGGCCCACTATTGCGCCGATGAATTCTGGGAGCCGATATACCCCCCCCGCAACGGCAGGCTGATCCTGGAACCGGAGGAGTTTTACATATTCGCCTCGAAGGAGAGGATTCGTGTTCCGATGAGCTGCGCGGCGGAGATGGTGGAATTCGATGCGGGCTCCGGGGAACTGCGCACCCATTACGCCGGGTTTTTCGATCCCGGTTTCGGCTATGGCAAGCAGGGGGAGGTGAAGGGGACCAAGGCTGTGCTGGAGGTGCGGCCCCACGATGTGCCCTTCATTATCGAGGATGGCCAGATTTTGTTCAAAATGAAATATGAAAGAATGAGTCAGAAGCCCTATATTTGGTATGGGGCGGAGATTGGCTCGAACTACCATAACCAAGTGTTGAGATTGGCTAAACAATTCATACATATGTAGAACCTTGGAGAATTGTAGCGATTTAGTTAATAATTCATGGTTTATGAAAAACTGTGATAAAATGTCCCATCATGAAAGGTGGAGATATAATTTCGGTTTCGGCCCAGAGAGAGTGTCTACGTAAGCTGGCTATTCAGCGAAGTACGTTCCTCAATCGGGTGCGTTTTCGCCGGTTGTTTCCTCTCCCCCCCTTAGGAGAGGACGCCATGTCCTCCGCCCACCGTGGGACTTTAGAATCATCTAACTATAAATTCGCAACTTTTTTTTCGACGCATGGCGACTCCATGACGGCGAGAGGAGATTAAGATAATGAGCACTTGGAGGCTTCAATCCAAACTTCTGGTTTATTTCCTGGGGGTGGGTATCATCCCTTTCGTGTTTATCGGCGTAATGGCCGAGATAGAGATGAGAAACGCCCTGGAAAGCCAGGCCAATGGCCAGTTGGAGGGTCTGCGGGAGATAAAAAAGCTACAGATCGAAAAGTTCTTCAAGGAGCGCCGGGGGGATATGGGCGTGATCATGGAGACGGTGGCCACTCTGCGCCATGATGCGATCAGCAAGATGGAAGCCGTGCGCCAGATAAAAGCACACGAAATCAAGATGCATTTCGAGAACAAGCTTGCGGAGCTGGAGGACGTGAAGCGGAACCTTAGGTTTACAAGCGGTATCACCGAGATGGAAGATGTCTTCCGTTACGGGATTAATAGTCAGCAATATAAAGAAGCTTATAATCGAAGGCTTCCAGGATTCCAGTCCTTCGAGAAAAGCTTCCGCTTCTATGACGTTATTCTGATAGACAACTCCGGCAACGTGGTCTTTACCGTGGAGAAGGAAGGCGACCTGGGCGAGAACCTGCTCACCGGCAAGCTGAAGGACACCGGGCTGGCCCGGGCCTTTCGTGAGGGGAGAAACAAGCCGGTTTTCATAGATTACTCATGGTATGACGTTTCCAATGACGCCGCGTGCTTCCTGGCCACTCCTTTATACAATACGGACGGGTCAGTGCTGGGCGTGGCCGCTTTCCAGGTATCGCTGGACGAGATCAACACAATCATGACCCAGCGCGACGGCATGGGCAAAACCGGGGAGACATACCTGGTGGGATCGGACCTGCTGATGCGCTCCAACTCATACCTGGACCCCACCAACCGCTCCGTTAAAGCCTCCTTCGCAAATCCGGACAAGGGCAAAGTGGACACTGAAGCCGTCCGGGAAGCGCTGGCGGGCAAAACCGGCGCCGACGTGATCATCGATTATAACGGCGCCCCGGTGGTTTCCGCCTACGCCCCATTGAAGATCGGCGATGTGACATGGGCCATATTGGCGGAGATCAACGTGGCGGAAGCGTTCTCCCCCGTGGACCAGAATGGGAACGAGTATTACAAAAAATATGTGGATTTGTACGGTTACTACGACCTTTTCCTGGTCAATCCGGACGGGTATGTCTTCTACACCGTCACCAAGGAATCGGACCTGAAAACGAATATGGTAGACGGTAAATACGCCAGCTCCGGCCTGGGCAAGCTTGTCCGTCGGGTGCTGGACACGAAACAGTTCCAGTTCGCCGATTTCGAACCATACGCCCCCAGCGCAGGGGAGGCCGCCGCATTCATCGCCGAGCCGGTGGTCCACAAAGGCGAAGTGGAGATTATCGTGGCGCTACAGCTTTCCATCGACGCCATCAACGAGGTGATGACCGCCAGGGCAGGGATGGGATCCACTGGCGAGACTTACCTGGTTGGCAAAGATAATTTGATGCGGTCCGATTCCTACGAGGACGCGGCCACCCACTCGGTGAAGGCTTCCTTCGCCAACCAGAGCAGCGGCCGGGTGGAGACAAGGGCCTCCAAGGAGGCTCTCTCCGGCGGCGTCGGCGCTGATGTCATAGTCTCCTACAACGGGGACAGCGTCCTGTCGGCCTGGGCTCCCGTGAAAGTGTACGATACCACCTGGGCGATTATGGCGGAGATTGATGAAAATGAGGCTTTCGCCGCCGTGGCAAAAGTGCAGATGTGGATGTTGATTTTCGGCGTGATAGGTATAGTGTCGATTACCGTGATCGCCATAATTATTGCGCGGTCCATCGCAAACCCGATCAACCGCATTATCGGTGAGATGAACGAAGGGGCCAACCAGGTGGCTCAGGCTTCCACCGATATTTCCAACTCCAGCCAGAGCCTGGCCGAGGGCGCCACGGAACAAGCGTCCAGCCTGGAGGAGACTTCCGCCGCTCTGGAACAGGTGGCCGCCCAGACCAAACAGAACGCCGACAACGCCAACCAGGCCAACTCCCAGGCCAGCCAGACCCGCAAGGAGGCGGAAACCGGCACCTCCACCATGAGTGAAATGATCGGATCGATGGATGCGATCAACAAGTCCTCCAAGGAGATAGGCAAGATCATAAAGGTAATCGAAGAGATAGCCTTCCAGACCAATCTGCTGGCGCTCAACGCCGCCGTGGAGGCGGCCAGGGCCGGCGAGCATGGCAAGGGGTTCGCCGTGGTGGCGGAGGAAGTGCGAAACCTCGCCCAGCGCTCCGCCGCCGCCGCCAAGGACACCGGCGCCCTGATAGAAGAAGCCGTGCGCCGCGCGTCAGATGGCAACGATATGGCTCGCAGATCCGGCGAGGTGCTCGAGCAGATAGTCACCGGCGTCAAGAAGATGAGCGACCTGATAGGCGAAATCGCCGAGGCCTCCAACGAGCAAGCCCAGGGGGTGGACCAGGTGAACTCGGCCATCGCCCAGATGGACAAGGTTACCCAGCAGAACGCCGCCAACGCCGAAGAAGCCGCAGCGGCCTCCGAAGAGCTGAACGCCCAGGCGGACAAGCTCAACGACATGGTGGTGGATCTGACCAAACTTATCGAGGGCGCATCAGGCCGGGATGTGGAACTGCGCTCCAGGGCGCATACGGCGCCCAAGATGCTGACTGGCGGGCAAAGAGCGGGCAAGAGGCCCGCGCCTGTAGCCAGAAAAGCGGCGATGCACAAGATGGCTGGGGCAAAGCAAGCGCCAACGCCACCGCGCAGGATGGATAAAACTCCGGAGGAAACCATCCCGCTGGATGATGATATGGACGGGTTTTAGGCCCTTACATATTTTACATATATCGCTTTTACCGGAGACCCAGGCTTTCCGGTAAAGGCGGTAGCCATGCGTGGAGTTGTACTTGACAGCGTGGGCCGCGCACTGGGGACCGCTGGTTCGATTCCGAGGGATTTTGCAGTGGCGCTTCCCCTCCAGAAGGTTCGGGAAGCGCCCAATATCAGATCATTCTCCCCCTGCCCCCCGTCATTGGAAGGGGATTATAGGGGATTATATTTGACATAACCAACGCGCATGGCCCACGTATGGACGCCTGCGCTATACTGATCCCATGGAAAACAAATTCATACTAGTCTCCCCCTTCTCGCCAAGGGGGGATCAGCCGGAGGC
>Ga0224496_10000319_pt1 | contig 34538 bp, 29 predicted proteins | sample SF_Jul11_sed_USG_2_FD_168127 | JGI IMG/M metagenome (GOLD analysis project Ga0224496, IMG submission 168127) | Sediment microbial communities from San Francisco Bay, California, United States - SF_Jul11_sed_USGS_8_1 | ecosystem: Environmental > Aquatic > Marine > Sediment | place: USA...
GAGGAATACTTTTATACCATCTGCCAATATCCGCAGGTCGCCATCTTTACGGGGAGGGGATGTCCTTTTCAATGTGTATACTGCGTTTACCCCCAGGTCATGCACGGACACAAGTACAGAAAACGGTCAATCCAGAACCTTGTAGATGAATTCCGGTATATTGAGCGCGAACTCCCGAACGTGAGGGAAATATTCATCGAGGACGATACCTTCACAGTCGACAAAAAACGGGTTCTTGAATTTGTCGACGCCTACGAGAAGGCAGGATTGAAAATAAGCTGGATAGCCAACAGCAGGGCCGACATTGATCTTGAAACCCTGAAAGCGCTCAAGAAGGCAAATTGCAGGCTCCTTTGCGTCGGTTTTGAAAGCGGCGATCAGAAGGTGCTCGACGCCATGAAGAAGAAACTGAAAGTGGACACTGCGAAGGAGTTTTCCAAGAACGCGAAAAAGGCTGGGGTGCTGGTTCATGGCTGTTTCATAGTCGGCAACCCGGAAGAGACGAAAGAGACGCTGGAGACTACCCTTGAATACGCAAAAGAGCTCACGCCCGACACAGCTCAGTTTTTCCCTATAATGGTTTATCCCGGCACCACCGCCTATGAATGGGCGAAGGAAAACAGCTATCTTGTATCCGAGGATTTTTCGATGTGGAACACCGAAGACGGCCTCCATAACTGCATGGTCAGCAGACCCGGCCTTACAAACAGGGAGCTGGTCGATTTCTGCGACCGGGCGCGAACCGAATTCTATCTCCGCCCAGGCTATATCCTTTACCGGCTGAAAAGATTAATTCTTCATCCGATCGAGGACGGGCCTCGCATACTGAAATCATTCAAGATATTCGCCCGATTCCTGATACGCGGTTCATTCGCCAAAAAATCGGGGTAAAATCTGAAAAATGGTCGAAGCATCGGTAATCGTCCCCGCATACAACGCCGCAAAGAGGATCAGCTTCTGCGTTGAATCGCTTCTTACCCAACAAACGACACGCAAATACGAGATCATAGTTGTCGATGACGGTTCCACCGATAACACCGCCGAGATAATGGCCTCCTTCCCTGTTGCGCGCCTGTTAAGACAGGAGAACTCCGGCCCCGCGGCTGCGAGAAACCACGGCGCAAGGGAAGCAAGAGGGAGAATACTGCTGTTCACGGATGACGACTGTATCGCGGAAGGGGACTGGCTCGAAAAAATGCTCAAGCCGTTCGATATTTTCGATATCGCCGGGGTCAAAGGTACCTATCTTTCACGGCAAACGGAGATTACCGCGAGATTCGTGCAGATAGAATACGAAGAAAAGTACGATGAACTGAAAAAGCATGAATACATCGATTTTATTGATACCTACTCGGCGGGATTCAGAAAGAAGGTTTTTCTCGACGCCGGGGGGTACGACTCGCAATTCCGAACGGCTTCCGTGGAAGACCAGGAATTTTCCTTCCGGCTTGCCGACGCCGGGCATAAGATGGTTTTCGTCCCCGGAGCGCAGGTGTGGCACACGCATGTCGATTCAATTTCCGGTTACGCCAGGAAAAAATTCAAGATAGGCTACTGGAAGGCTCTCCTTCTGACGAGGAATCCACGAAAAGCAAAAGGGGATAGCCACACACCAGCTACCCTGAAACTCCAGATAATACTCATCGGGGCGTTTGCCTTATCAATACTTGTCGCATTTTTTTCCGGCATAGGGCTTTTTATCTCCACGGTTTTGCTGATTGCTTTCCTTGCCACCATGCAGCCGCTTGTCATCAGAGCACTAAAAAAGGATTTCGCGGTCGGCGTATACGCTCCTTTATTCATAACGATCAGGGCCGCATCGCTGTTGTCCGGACTGTTAAAAGGTGGCGTTGATTTTTACATCAAGGGGAAAAATAAAAAAGAGAGCGAAAAGAAACAAGGCTAGAGACTCAGCCCCTCTTCTTCCGAACGAAATATTCGTATTCCGCTTTTATCCCATTTGCAACACCGGCAATATTTTCTTCCCGCATTACATAAGGGAACTGGTGAGGCAAATTGTGGAGTCCGTCATAGGAACTATCCCTGATGGCAACAAGGTACGCCATCACACTCTTCTCATCATACGAATCGGGCTTTGATAGCATATCCGAAATAACCTCCTTGAACATTGAAGGGTCGCGCGTAAAAGAGAAAAAGGGAGTATCGCGAAACGGCGGGAGCCCGCAGTTTAAAACCTTTTTTCCGAGAATCGCCGCTTCCAGTCCAGCGGTTCCTGTCAGGTTTATAACGATCTCAGCGCCTTCTATCATTTCCCTTCCGCTGGCGGATGGATCTATCAGCCTAACATTGAAATTATCCTTCAGCCTTTTGTAATATCCCCTTGGGCGTTTTCCGATGCTGTTGGGATGTTCCTTTACATATAACCTATACCCCATCGGGATAGACCTTGAGATGTTTTCAACGAAAGCGAGCTGATCCACGAATTCCGGTGCGCAGATGATCGTCGTCGCCTCCGGCTGGAAATGGAGAGGGAAAAACAGATATTTCTCACCTTTTACCGGCATTTCAAAATGATTTACATATTTCAGATAAAGCCTTTTTAGTATTACCAAAATATTTTTGTACGCTGAATAAAATGGATTGGGAGTTACATAATCATCTTTCCCGCCATGCCCAAGCAGAAAGACACGGTAAAGCCGGGCGACGAACTCCCTTAAGAACTGGAAGCGCAGTGCCGGCTTCTGCCAGGCGATACCCATGTAATAAGGCTTCAATTTCCCCTGCCTGAAATCTCCGAGCCAATTCTTCGCCCAATTGCGATCCTCTTCCGATAGCCCCTTTTCCATCTTCTCCCGGAAAATGTCGGAGGCATGCTCCCATGTTTCGACATACTCCGTTGAGAAAATCAGCCTTGATATTACGCGCCCGTCATAGGCGGAGAGATACTGCACGCCGCGAGCTTTGCATACCCTCTCGATGAATATGTGCAGCGCGTGCGCCGTACCCGGTATGAGAAAAACGTCGGGCTTTACCTCGTCAAACACTTTTTCCAGAAACATGTACTGCCCGACCGTCCACTTAGCCACCGCATTGTGTTCGCGCATTGAAAAGAAGCGGTCGCCATACACCTGAGAGGTTATCACCGGATCGCCGTACTTTGATTCCAGCTTTTTTAGCGTCTCCATATCCGTCGGAATAGCATTGAAATTCTCCGCAACATGCTCACCGACATTGAAGGTGCGGAATCCCTTCTTTTTCGCTTCTCCCCTCCAGCGTCTACCCATGGTGAGCATCGAAACATCCCAGCCGTGAACATCCCTAAGCTTCTTTCCGAGCTCAATGTAAAAAGGCCCTTCATCGAAGCAGAGATCCATTATTATCCTTATCTTATTATTTTCAGTCATGTGCATAATCCACGGATATGAACTTTTGATATATACATCATGCCGTAGCGCCCCCCGGCTTGGCAAAGCGTCCTGCAAAATCTGCCAGCAATCTCCTGTCGCCGCGTGTGAACATGAAATACCAGGCCCATGCCAAAAAGATCAGCCCCACAAGTGCTGTCGACAGCGACAAATTCAATAAAGACATCTCCCCTACATCTCCACCAAACCGGTAAACAGCGAAATTTACCACGACAAAAAACAGCAATCCCGGAATGTAAACTTTTCTCCCGAGTTCGCTGAAAAGATGCTGGAAAGGGATATCAAACTCTTTCCTGAATATCCACGCGTATGGAACTGCGCTTAAAAAGAATCCCGCAACAGTTCCGAGAAGGAGCCCATAAATACCAAACACCTTAATAAGCGAAAGACTGACAAGAAGATTGATCGCCATTGCCGCCGCCGCTACACCCATTACATGATCCACTTTTTTCATGCCGACCAACATTGTAACCCCAAACCCCGAAACCGCCGATACCAACATATGCATAGTAAAGAACTGCATATACGGCGTTAAAATAAGATACTCCGCCCCTACCCAGAAACTGATTATCGGTTTCGCGAATGCCACTATCGGCGTAACCAGGGCGATGGTCAATATTATCGAATACCTGGTCCCGGCGAAAAACAACTCCTTGAGCCGTGCCGTGTCTGAATTACTGCTTAGCTCGGACGCCGCTGGAACTACAGCTGAATTCAAAAATGCGAGAAACGCAAAAACAATCGATGTAAAACGGATTATCACTTCGTAATCGGTCAACAACGCGATACCGAGAAAGAGGCTGATGAGGATCTTATCCGTCTGATTGAACACAAGGCCGGCCAAACGGAAGACGAACAGTTTCTTGCTCAGATTGAAAACTTTTTTCAGTTCGTCAAAATCCCAAAGGGAGATGCCGAGTTTCAGGCCGGGAAGATGCCTAGTCATGGCGAGCATCGCTATGAAGTGGAGAATGGATGTAGCGAGGAGCGCCCATGCGATATATATGTAATCGTATTCCATGAACACCACGAGAAAGATCAGGCCGTATGAAAACAGCTTGTACAAGGCGGAACCCCCCTTGAGAATATCGTACCTCTGGTATCCTTCGAAAAACGACGAAACGAGAAGCCCAGGAAACTGGAAAAAGAGTTGTGCCGCGCCAAGCAGGAGAAAAAGCCTTACCGGCTCTTCGTACTCCTTGTTGAATTTGAAAATATAGAGCGCTTCTGATGCGGATATATATGCCACTAGCAAAAAGAGAAACGATCCAATCCCCGCGAAGAACATCAATGCCGAACTGGCGAGCCGCCCGATCTTTTCAGTTTTCCCTTCCGCTAGGTATTCGGAGATGTAAACCACCAGCCCCCCCTGTATACCGAAATCGAGAAGGGACGCGTAGCCGATGACTGAAAATATGCTCACGAATGAAATGATGCCGTAAACATCCTGCCCCAGACGGTTAATCATGTAACCGGTGAGTATCAGTATCACCGGGTGCGTAAGGAGCGTTTCCGCTGTGCTAATGAGCGTGTTCTTTATCAGCTTCTTTTTCATACTATCGAACTTCCAAATCAGCCTAGATCAAATAAAGGGGACAAAATCTTATCCCAGCGAAGGGGGTAGACCCTTTATATATTTTCCTTCAATAATGCCGGCGACTGTGTCCATCATCCGCCTTCCGGTCTCTCCGTTGGGTGAGTGAAACCATCCATCGACAAATTCCCGTCTTGCCTTCAATATTTTTTCAGATTCAATCTCTTCAAAGCCGGACTCCGCAACGCTCTCCAGCGCCTTTTTAAACTCCGACGGTTTCCCGCATATCGTGGCCCCTTTTGAACGATGGAACGGGAGCATCCCCTCATCCTTCAGCTCATCAAACAGCTCTCCCCACGCAGGATAGATTATCGGTTTCCTCGTGAGGTGCGTATCAAGAAAAGCGGTTGTCTGGAAACAGATGACCAGGTCGGAGTTTACGATCAGATGGTTGGAGCTTTGCGAACCTGTCATCACCACCGCGTTTTTCACCCCCTTGAATTCCTTGAATACTTTACTGACATCCCTCTGTTGAGGATGGCACTTGATGATGAAGTGCGTGCCGCGATTCTTTTCCGCACACTCCCTGATAATCTGGTGTGTCTCGGCTCTCAGCGGCCCCCAATCCTTCCCCTCACCCATGGATTTCAGCGGCACATACGCATCGTCCTCGTAAGTGAAGAAAAGCACTATCTTCCCGGTTTGAGGAAGGCCGAGCTTCTCCCTGCTCATCCACCGCTCCGGATGGAAAAAGAAATCGGAACGCGGTTGGCCTATAACCGATATCGCGCTGTTATCAACGCCGATCTGGCTCCAGAAATTACGCTGTCTTTCACTCCAGACCAGAAGGTAATCGGAAATGAACGGATAGTTCTTTTTTATTATCGGTATCCACTCCTTGAAATAATAGGGGGCGATCACACCCTCCTTGTCAATTACAATGACCGGTATCCCCTTTTCGCGATGGATATGAACAGCTTCTCTTATCCAGAAAAAGCTGTCCGAGGGGAGGATGAGCGCCTTGTGCCGGAAAAACGATTTTAGGAGAACAACTATCACCATAATGAATTTTCGATATCTTTGCCTCGCCTCTTCGAATTCCGGAGCGTCATACGGGATAAGCGCGTCCCTGAAACGCTGATCCTTGAAAAAGATGTTGGCAAATCCGAAGATGTAATTGTGTTTCAGCGAAACTATCCCCAACTCGTTCCCTGAAAGCCTCATAGCTTCTATATCTTGCTCGTAATGATGATTAACCGCGATAACCCTATCCTTATGCGGCATGGCAAGGGATTCAAAAAACTTCAAGAAAAGATAAATAAGGAATATCACCCCTCTGACAAATATCTCAATAATGGGGAAAAGGGAAAATATCTCCTTCAGCCGCTTTTTCCACCATGTCATCTGCTGAACTTCTCAATCACTGCAACACCGCTGAGCATGTCGGAAGGGCAACAGATTGGTATTCACCCTATCAGGTCCCAGCCCAGGGGTGTTCCTATCTGAATATCTTTAGAAGCTCTCTTTCCCAGAACTGTCTCAAAATACTTTGGGGCAAGCCCCAGACCCGGCCTGATGAGCTTTATATTTTTTTCCGTGAACGGCTCCCCCGCTTTTATGTCGGCGCTCACATATATCGACCTTCTGAAAACAGCGGAGGCTTTCTCCTTCTCCGTCATGCCGTAAAAGATCTTACCGAGCGAATGGAATGCCCGCTCGCTCTCCTCAACAAGGCTCTTCAGTTCGGCAGGCTCTATCGAGAAAGCGGAATCTACACCGCCGTCGCTTCTCGAAAGGGTGAAATGTTTTTCGATCATTGCCGATCCAAGCGCGACAGAGGCCACAGCCGCCCCTATCCCTGCTGTATGGTCGGACAGTCCAACTGGAAGATTGAAAAGCTCCCTCATGTGCGGAATTGTAAGGAGGTTAGTGTTTTCCGGGGTAGACGGGTACGTGCTTGTGCATTTCAGGAGAACAACGTCTTCGCACCCGGATTCCCTCGCGGTTCTGACCGTCTCGTCCAGCTCGGCGATACTCGCCATGCCTGTGGAGATGATCATCGGCTTGCCGGTCTTAGCAACCTTCCTTATGAGGGGGAGATCGATATTTTCAAATGAAGCTATCTTGTAGCAAGGGACATTCAGCCCTTCGAGAAAATCAACAGAGGTGGGATCGAATGGCGTGCTGAAAGGTATCATGCCTAGCTCCCTGCACCTTTTGAATATCGGCTCGTGCCATTCCCAAGGCGTATAAGCCTGCTGGTAGAGTTTATATAGCGATGTCCCCTCCCAGAGACTGTTCGAGTCGTTTATAAAGAATTCATCCCTCGCGAGGTCGAGAGTCATCGTGTCTGCCGTGTATGTTTGAAGCTTCATCGCGTGCGCCCCGGCCTTTGCCGCCGCCTCGACGATTTCGAGTGCGCGTTCAAGCGACTGGTTGTGATTCCCCGACATCTCCGCCGCGATAAAGGGTGGATGCCCCGCACCCAGAGAATGTTTTCCTATGCTTACAACTCTGTTCTTAGCCATTTAAAACCACCGAGAAACGGAGGCATTTGCCCCCCTTGAATTGGACATACCCGTCATTTATAAAACCGGCCCTCTCGAAAATTTTAATTGAAGCTTCATTATCATCCTTGACATGGGCGACCAGCTTTTCTCCCGGCCACTCGGTCTTGCAATATTCTACTCCTATTTGGATTATTTCGGTGCCGACACCTCGTCCGCGGTATTCGGGGGCGACGGTAAAATGAATTTCAATTCCAGCTTCCCCCTTTTCAAACCTGGCAAGCCCGGCTGGGGCTTCATCGTCATAAAAGAGAAGGAGCCTCGCCGAGGCATCGTGCAATTTGCCGTTAAACCATCTTACATGGTCATCGTATTCTATTGCCACGCTGTTGAAAGAAGAACGGCGCACAACAGGGTCGTTGGCCCATTCGAAGAGAAGCCTGCAATCCCCCTCTTTCGCCTTGCGGAAATCCAATTCCATTTTCACCATATATTCAAACAGGTTTTTATACTAACACATGGAAGCGGTACGCGGCCCCCGGCGCTCATCTCACCTTGAACAGGGGGCGTATCGGTTCGGCCTTCAGCATCTTAGCAATTTTCCCGGTTTTCAGACCGTCGGATATTTTTTTCATCGCGCTGACGTACGCGTCAAGCGCTTTTGCCACATCTTCACTGGAGTGCGCGTAGCTCATATTGTTGCTCCCGATGGTGAGAATCCCCTTTTCAAACATCTCCTGAAGGAAAAGCGATTTCACCGTCCATGAATCGCATACTTCCGTATCGGAGAACTGCAAAAGCGACCAGCATGGCTTCCCCTTGATCGATATCACCTTTTCAAGACCGTTTTCCCCTATCAACCGGCTTACGCCGTCGAATATCTCGCTCCCCCTCTTGTGGAGAGTTTCAATCACAGGCTCCCGCTTCATCTTTTTTATGACCGCAAGAGCGGCCGCTATCGAAAGGGCTTCTCCTCCGAACGTGAACGAGAAAAAAATATTCGCCATCTCCTTCATATATTCGGCACGCCCAACCACCGCCGAAACGGGAAAACCGTTCGCCATGCTCTTCCCGAATGTTGCAAGGTCCGGTGTCACGCCGTAAAGCGTCTGCGCGCCGCCGAGATGGAACCGGAACCCGGTTATTATCTCATCCAGAATAAAGAGTGCGCCGTTCCTGTGCGCGAGATCCTTGACCTTCTGCAGAAAGCCGTCCTTCGGCTCCTCGACGTTCATCGGCTCCATTATCACAGCCGCATAGCCGTGAGAATTTTCGCTGAAAAGTTTTTCGAGCGATTCGATGTTGTTGTATGTGAACGTGTGAGTAAGCGACCTTACCCCTTTTGGAACGCCGCCGTTCATCGACGTTGAACCTATATACCAGTCCTGCCAGCCGTGATACCCGCAAACCGCGACATGCTCCTTCCCGGTCACATGGCGGGCAAGGCGTATCGCCCCCGCAGTAACGTCTGAACCGTTTTTCCCGAAGCGTACCATTTCGGCGCACGGAATTATGTCAACAAGAGTCTCCGCCAGTTCGATCTCCAGCTCAGTGGCAAGCGAAAAGCTTACACCCTTGCCGAGCTGTTCCTTCACCGCGTTGTCCACGTCCGGATCGCAATAACCTAGAAGGACAGGCAGAAGGCCGTTCACGAAATCCAGATACTCGTTGCCGTCGACATCCCATACGCGGCTCCCTTTTCCGTGCGACAGGAAAAGCGGGGAGGAACCGGGAGCGAACTGCACCTTGCTCTTGCTGAAGGTCTGGGAACCAAGCGGGATCGTTTTCAACGCTCTCTTGAGCATTTCGTCGGATTTGTCGTAGCGTCCCATCTGTTAAATCATTCCATTAATCAATGCCGGTTTTCAAGTCAAACTTGTCGGCATTTTTCGACTTTGCCAAACCCTCGTTGCGCCCTATCCCGGCGTTAATTTCGGCAAGTTCCGGCTTTTTCCGAAGGAGGCCAAGTACATCACCCAGGCCAAAGGACGGATTTCCCGGATAAAGCTCCCGGTACACACGCGTGACAAATTCCAGATCTGCCTGCTCGTCCAGGGTCCATCGCATGGATGAAATATCCTCCCCTCTTTTAAGGCTCCCTATCCTGAACCTATCGCGATTCGAAAGTATGTATTGCGTCACATGTTCCCTATGCGATGGGAGTTTCGCCTCGTTGAACGATTTCTCCAGCGATGCGAAACTCATGACCTCCACATCCTCTCCATCCGGCCAAGTCGGTTCTACAACATTGGATGCGTAATCATAGCCGCCGTCAATATAAAATGTAATGACCTCATCTATGATTACCGGGTCTATTAGGGGACAATCCCCGGTCAAGCGGACCACATGCGCGCAGTTCGCTGAAACTGCCGCATGGTAATACCTCGCCAGCACATCTTCAAGGCTTCCCCGGTAACAATCTATCCCCAATTTATTGGCAATCCCCGCAATCGGATCGTCGGTTTTATCCTCGCTTGTGGCGATCACTATCCTGTCTATCTTTGCCGCTCGGAGCACCCTCTCAACCATATGTGCGAGGATGGGTTTGCCTAAAACCTCCTTCAGCACCTTTCCGGGGAGCCTTGTAGAAGAAACACGCGCCTGAATTATCCCGGCTATCACTCAAGCCTCCACATCGACGGATTTACAAAAGCCGGGTCGTTGATCGCGAATTTTCCAAGACCCATGACGAATTCATCCGAAAAATCCTTTCCAAAGGACTCCTGATTATTTTGCAGTTGAGCCGAATCGTTGATACCGATAATGGCGCATTCTATCTCTCTTATCCCCTTGATGAATGCGAACGCGCCATCCATAGGTGACATGCCGAACGAAGCGCAGTACTCCCTGAAACTTGTCAGCTTCTCCCGCACGGGATTGAAATAAGCGTTCAACTCCGCGGGCTCGATGAACAGGAGCCCCTGCAGAAATATCGACCTCGCGTGTATCTCCACGCCGCTCGCCGCCAGATCCGATATTGCGCCGGTATCACGCATTCTGCAGTCAAAAACGCTGAAAGGGATTTGTACGATATCAAATCCTAACTGTTCGTTCGCCGACAATATTTCCTCAGGATTGTAGGCCGAGGCGCCTATCTTTTCCACAAGCCCCTCTCCTTTCAATCCCTCCATCGCTTCCCAAAGGCTTGCTCCACCCGGCTGAAAAAATTCATTCGCATGGTGAAAAAGAAGGCCATAAATTTTCCCCTGCTTCATCTTTTCAAGCGAACGATAGAAATCCGATTTCAGCTTTTCTGCCGACTGGCCGAAAGAGACAGGCTGTGTCTTGGTGATTATCCGGAAAGAGTGTTTTTTCGGCAGAGCGCTCCCCAGGGCCTCTTCGCTCTCCCCGTATGCGCTTGCTGTATCTATGAAATCGATCCCGCTTTTCGCCGCAATTTCAAGAATTGATTTTACTTCCGGGAGAGGCGTCTTCCCTTGCCTGTTGGATATCCCGTAATCGAATCCGAACTGGGCGGTTCCGATGCCAAGCTTCAAGCAACAGCCTCGCGCAAAGACTCGACGACTTGTTCAAAATCGTTATCCGTCATCGAAGGGTAGAGCGGAATGGTTAACGCTTCCTCATAATATTTTTCCGCGTTTGGGAAATCCCCTTTTTTAAAACCCATTTTTCTGTACAGCGGTTGCAGGTGAATCGGTATGTAGTGGACATTCGCGAGAACGCCTCTCTCAATTAAAGCATCGTAAACCTCTCTTCGCGTTTTGCCGCACTTCTCAAGATCAAGCCGTATGACATAGAGGTGGTATGCGGAATAAGCGTCGTCGCTTTTATCCAAGTGTGAAAGCGGCAAGCCCTGCAATTCCTTGTCGTACCTTGAAGCCAGCTCGTTGCGTCTTGCAACAAACTGGTCGATTCGCGAAAGCTGGCTTAGACCAAGGGCGCACTGAAAATCTGTGATACGGCAGTTCATCCCCAGCTCCACCATTTCGTAATACCATCCACCTTCGGAGGCCCCTTCCATAAATGCTTCATCTCTTGTGATTCCATGCGTCCTCAACCTTAGGAGACGCTTGTAGATTTCCGCGTCGTTGGTGCAGATCATCCCCCCCTCGCCTGTGGTTATTATCTTTACCGGATGAAAGCTGAAAACCGCCATGGAGGAATAGCCGCAGGAACCAACCTTCTCCCCCTTGTAGGTTCCGCCGGACGCGTGGCACGCGTCCTCTATGACCGTAAATCCGTACTCCTTCGATAGGGCACCGACCTTCTCCATATCACACGACTGACCGGCAAAATGAACCGGGATGATGACCTTCGGCAACTTGCCGTTATTTTTCGCTGTTTTCAGCTTTTCCTCGAGCATGGAGACGCTCATGTTCGCCGTGCCGGGTTCAATGTCGACAAAATCCACATCGGCTCCGCAATAAAGTCCCGCGTTAGCCGACGCCACAAAACTTATCGGCGACGTCCAGAGGATATCCCCATGACCAAGTCCGGCGCAGATCGATGCCAGATGTAGTGCGACAGTTCCGTTTGATAAAGCTACGGCGTATTTTGCGCCGACATAGCGCGCGAACTCTTCCTCGAATTTTCCTATCAGAGGGCCTTGGGTGAGCCAATCCCCCTCAAGAACTTTTGTGACTGCTTGAATGTCCTCCCGGGAAATCTGCTGACGCCCATAAGGAACACGTTTCATGCGTTGTCTATCATTTCCTTTATCTGTTCTGCGGTAAGCCAGACGGTATTGGAGTCGGAACTGTATTCGAAACCATCCTTGACCGCTTTCCCCTTGGATACATCAAACCGCCTGGCGAAAAAATCAAATTCCGGCGCGAGGAGATAATGATCGTCGAACTCCAAGGTCCTCCTTGAATCCTCCGCGGGTATCATCACCTCGTGAAGCTTCTCGCCGGGACGTATGCCGATTATTTCCGTTTTGCATTCCGGGGCCACGGCCTTCGCCAGATCCATTATATTCATGCTGGGAAGCTTCGGTATGAAGAGCTCGCCTCCAACCATTCTCTCCAGGCTCTGCAGGACAAAATCTACCGACTGTTCCAACGTGATCCAGAACCTCGTCATACGGGTGTCGGTAATCGGAAGCACCCCTTTTGCTCTCTCCTTTTTGAAAAACGGGATAACGCTCCCCCTGCTCCCGACGACGTTCCCGTATCGCACAACGCTGAACGTCGCGTGCTCTTCTCCGACATAGACATTTCCCGCAATGAAGAGCTTGTCCGAACAGAGCTTTGTGGCGCCGTAAAGGTTTATCGGGTTGGCCGCCTTATCCGTGCTGAGCGCTATAACCTTTGAAACTTTCTTGTCGATGGCCGCGTTGATGATATTCTGGGCCCCAATGATATTGGTCTTCACGGCTTCAAAGGGATTGTACTCCGCGGCGGGAACCTGCTTCAGCGCGGCGGCATGGATAACATAGTCCACCTGGTGAAAGGCTCTGTGCAGTCTCTCCGCGTCCCTGACATCGCCAAGAAAATATCTTATAGGGGAATCCTTTGAATCCGGAAACTTCTGAGCCATCTCGAACTGCTTTAGCTCGTCGCGGCTGAAGATTATAAGTTTGCGCGGCTTATATCTAGATAGAATTACCTCAGTGCATTTTTTGCCGAATGAACCGGTGCCTCCGGTAATAAGAATCGATTTCCCGTTCAACATTCTTTTCTCCTAATATCCAAAAACCAAGTATGCGTATTCCCTTCGTATGCAAGGCAAAGGAATCAGGCGGCTTTTTCGCTTTCCGCCGCGCCGGGGGTCGTTTTCCGATACCCCTCCGCTAGTCCCATTAAAAATGCAAGCTGAATCCAAACGACAGCGGCTCCAAAGTTATACTCGAAAATCCCTCCTATTGCGATACAGAAGTAGCAACCCACGAGGCCGATGTATAGAGCCCCAAGGAGGGAATCGCGCTTCTCTTCCGCCTTGAATCCCCTGAAATATTTCCTTATGAAATAAAACAGCATCCAGACTATCAAACCTAATCCTAATACTCCCCCCTCAACCAGCTCCTCAAGGTATAGGCTGTGCGCATGTGCCGTGTTTGAAATAAGACCCTGCTGGTAAAAAGGGGTGAGGTAATAGGTAAATTGCTCATACCCGACGCCGAACACCGGATGCTCCTTGAAAGTATCCCATGCGATCTTCCAATACCTGAATCTGAGCCCCGGATCATCAGAGTCTGCAACCTTTATCAGCCGCTCAAGGAAACTAGGGAACAAAATGCCATACAGGAGAAAAAATGCGGGGATGCCGGCAATGCCGGCATAGAACACCTTTCTCGACTTGTAGAAACAGACTATAACGACAGCGACTGAAACTCCTATGAAGTAGCTTCTAGAGCCTGACAAGGCAAGACCCGTGACTAAAAACGGGAGATACCACGCGTACCTTTTGTTGTAAAACAGTGCCAATCCCACGCATGCCATTATTACGAGCGAAATGAATCCCCCGTAATGAAGCGGATGGCCGAAATAACCGATAAGCCGGAAATCATCCGTGTAAAGATCGGAATAGATTATCGGAAACCCGGCATATTTCTGAAACAGGCTGTAAACGATCAGAAACGCATTGGTGCCGAACATGGTATGGAACGTCGTGTTGACTACCTTGTCGTCGAATTTGTACCGCCCAATAAGGAAATATGGGAACTTGTCCCACAATTCCCTGATTTCCACGAAAGACTTGAAAGCGCCGTTAGCAAGGGTTGTCACCCCTTTCCAGCCATAGATGATCGCAAAAATCGAAAAATCCTTCGGATTTATTCGCCAGCTTTTCTGCCTGTAAGAATCTATCAGAAAAAAAATGGTCATGATAATGATGACGCCGTTACTTCCTGCAATTGATATGCAGGAAAAGAAAGCCCCCATATAGAGCAAATAAACCATCGCACCGTTAAAATCACGGCTCAAACTGCCATTTCCAGCCATTAAATAACCTGCCCTCAAAAGAAAATGCCGAAATCGAACTATTTGTAAAAGTTCAATTAAAATATGTCAGTCTTACGGCCGTATAAAAAATAGACCCCCGGCAAAAGAATCCACAACATCACGGATTCTTTTCACAAAACATAAATATATATAGCAAGGTAATTTAACATGAATGGAAATATGCTGCAATCACACTTGCAAACACAATGTTTACGGAAACCTGACCTCTATATCAGGTTTTGCTCTGGCTGAACTTACAATGTCGTCGATAAACCCAACACAGTTGATATCCCGCTGTCCAGCCGCCCCACGTGCCTCGACATAGCCGGAGGGATTGTTTTCTCTATCTCTATTATTTATATTTTAATTAGGGGTTCGAGCGGCATTAGACGTCCAGCCAGGGGACCGGTTTCCGGGAGCATCTGGCATCGAACCCGTTATATACGTCGTCTTGGATGCTAAATGGCCTTTCCCCGCTATTGCGAGTGTTCTGTTCACTGCTAGTGGGTTACCCCCCTGCCGACAAGCACCACATAAATGGTTTTGAGCAGGATATACGAATCAAGGAGAAATCCTTGGTACTTCAGGTATATGAGGTCGTACTTGATACGCTCTGCTAGTCTCGGCTCTCCCCTGTTTGTTATCTGCTGATAGCCGGTTATGCCCGGTTTTGCCTTTAGCCTTCTCCGCTGGTAATCGCTATATTTATCCACAATAGAAAGTTCCTCAGGCCTTGGTCCGACTATGCTCATTTCCCCCTTGATAACGTTCAACAACTGAGGAATTTCATCCAAACTTGTTCTTCTTAGGAATTTCCCTACCGCGGTAACGCGCGGGTCGTTCTTTATCTTGAAGACCGGTTCGTCCAGATTGTCAATATCCACCAGATCCTTCAGTTTTTCTTCAGCATCCATAACCATGGAGCGGAACTTGTACATCCTGAACGGTCTGCCATGAAACCCGGCCCTTATCTGGATAAAAAATATCGGCCCTTTGCTTTCCCATTTGATAAAAGCCGCTATGAGGAGCCATACCGGGAAGCCAACAACCAAAGCAAGGGAGGCCGCAAAAAGATCCAAAATTCTTTTCACAACGGCATATGCCGGATGCAGGGATGTATCCTGAAGTTTTATGAGAGGGATGCCGGAAAAATTTCCCACCTCGTGTCTTGAAACGGCGACATCATATGAACCAGGCAACATATACAGTGAAATCCCATGTTCCTCGCAAAAATTTATCACCTTGATTATTTTTTCGCTGTATACCTTTGCCATCATATCCGTCTGATCCTGCGTAGGAATAACAAGAGTGTCAAACGTCCACTTCCCATGTGCCTCCGCTAGCGAATCCAAACTGCCAATTACCCTGAAACCTTCATAATCGGAAGTCGACTTGTCGTCGTTCAACAAAAGAACTCCTACGATCTCTCCAGTGGTCCAGCTCTCGGAAAATTTCGAGATAAACCGTTTTGTCTCTTCAGTGCTCCCGACTACAGCAACTTTTTGAGTGACTATTCCCTTCCCCGAAAATGATCTTTCAAATCTGTTTATTCCCACCCTTATCGCTACAAGCGCGATCCCCGCCAAAAATCCGCTCATAATGTAAACGGTTCTTGAAAGGAGCATCCCTCTGTATAAAAATGAAATTACCATTAAAATACATAAAGCATAAAATCCGCATGAAAGAAGTGATCGCAACCTAAGGGAGGTAAGGTTAAGGCCAAATATCCCGACATCGTACCCGCCGTCGCGCCAAATGAGAAATACCCAGATTATCCCGAGCAGAAGACCTGCCTTCGCATACTGCTCCATCTCCGATAATTGGACAAGAAATGAGACATATTCGGACAGATGAAATCGTACTTGGTACGAAAAGATGAAAGCCGCGTTAATTAATAGAAAATCGAAAACAAGGAGAAAGTAACCTTTATTTTTGCCTACCACCTTGTATAAACTCATGGCAGTGCTGGACATCTCCGTCTCACGCAATTTGTCATTCATATCCGGGTTCGCTAAAACCTTCCGCGACATTTCATCCTGCATTCCCCCTTGAAACCCCAACATCGCATAAGAAGAAAGTGATTACCTTTAGCAAATCTGTCATTGTCCGCTTAGAATATATTAACCTTGCAAAGTTATCAAACATATCGGCTCCAAGATTGCGAACTGTTTGAACGACATTAACATCTGACCTATAATACACGCCATGTTCATACTTCTCGGCACAAATTGGGGGAGAGGGAACACTGGTGATTTTACTTTTAATGCGATAAAACGGGCCGGGCACAAGGTGCTCCTTATCACCCCTTCGGAGTGCGAGTACGAAGAATGCCTGACTGTCCAAGAAGATATAGATATTCAAAGCCTGGTTGGCGGTATGCCGGAAAAACCGGATATATTTCTTCATGTGGATTGTTCCGGATCTACCTGGTTTTTTCCTGAAAATATCGACAAACTTGAAATCCCAACCGCGTTCTGGAGCACAGATACACACTTCAATTTCCGATGGCACAAGGAGTGGGCAGGGCTGTTTGATTACACTTTCTTTACACAGAAGGACTGGATGGAAATATGCGTAAAAGCCGGGGTTGATAATACCGAGTTGCTCCCATATGCGGCGGATGAACTATTTCATCGCGATTTTAAACTGGAAAGGGATATTGACGTTGGATATGTTGGATCGCTGAACAAGGAGAAAAGACGCTACTTCAAAATGATGGAAGACAAGGGAATTAAAGTGACAACTAACGATAGACATCTATTTAATGAAGAGATTGGAAAATTCTACAGCCGGTGCAAGATTGTCTACAATATCTCCGCACGCTACGATATGAATCAGAGAACATTCGAAGCGCCAGCGGCCGGAGCCCTGCTGATCGGGCAGTCAATGATCGATTCCGGCTTTTACGATATTTTTTCACCCGGGAAAAACGCTGATGTTCACGACTTCGATAACGCCGCCGATATCATAAGAAAATATCTCGGCAAGCCGGAACTTCTTTCTACGGTCGCGAAGGCGGGACAAAAACTTGTTGTTGAAGGACACACTTACCGCTCCAGAATTGAAAAAATCGTTTCCGCCTGCTCAAACGGGGTATCCGCGCGCCGCACAGACCCAAGCAGATATTATCTTCGCCAGCTGAAAGCCGCATTGGTTTATCAACACCCCTCTTTCAGGATATATGGAAAAGCGTGGAACAATTTTCGAAACGCAATAGAAGCAAATCCCGCAGGCACAGGCTTGTACATTTTAAAATATCTGTACTTCAGAATTTACGAGAAACTGCTGAAGCTGAAACAGAAAATGGGGAAGGCCCCCTATTAGAAAATTTCGCGAGGTTTTCAGCCTTGTTCCAAAGCGCAGTCACGTCTTTCAGGAAATTACATTCTCTCCGCATAGCGTATCGGCAGGCGAAAAGGTCTTGTCACATGGAAAATTAAACGCAACCGTCGGCGTATGATTCCGATTTTTCCCTCTTTTGATTTATCGCCTTTTCATAATCGAAGAGGAGGCCGGTCCATTCGTTGATCACCTTGTTCGCATTGGGATATTCAAGCCATACAATCTCTTCGTGTGAAACCTGATACTGGAGGTTCTTTACGGCCTGGAACGCCTTGTCGCATTTCCATACATTAAGGTTCAGGCACATAGTGGCTACACCCCTCCCGTTTTGGACTTCCGGAAATCGCATCAACCCCAATCCTTCTTCCTCATTCAGCCTTGTGATCTCGTTAAAGTTTTCCATCGCTGAAGCGCAATTGTTTTTCGCTAAACTTATACGTGCCTTGGCCCAGAAAAATCGCCTGTCTCTCGGATACTTCTGCCCAAGCTCGGATGCGAGCCTTTCCGACACTTCATAATTCTCTTCGCTCATGTTTACCCACAGCAGGGCACTCTTTGCAGAGTCGATGGCAAGGTTCCCATGGGATACCGCCTTTTCTATCATCCGTATCCCGGCGCTCCTCATGTCTCCATTGTTGGTGATGAATTTCCTGATTATGTATCCGACAAAGCCTCCGTCATCCGCCTGCTTTTTACTCGCGTAATAATAGATAGTGCCGAGCGCAAAATAGCAGTCATAAAGGGCCGGGTCCAGCTCAAGTGCCTTCTCGAGATTTTTCTTCACTGCCACGGCATCCAGAAAGGCCTGCACCCAATTCTGATCCTGCCCGTCAAACATCCCCGTATAACCTTTCACATTGCCGATATAAAAATAGCCGGTTGGATCATCCGGATGCGACCTGATAAGCTCGTTTGATCTCTTGACAGTCATCTTTGCGTACATTTTGAATTTCGCCATATCGGTTCGGTCCCTGTACGCGTTCATATACTCGGCGTATCGGCATGCCATCAGAAAATACCCTTCTGGCCTGTCGGGATGTTCCTTGATATATTTCAGAAATATGTTTTCAGACTTCTCAACCTCGCCGGTGAACACAAAGTATATGCCCCGCTTTAGATCCACGACTTCAGCCGGATCGTAAAGCTCATACGCATTGGACGCATGGCTGGTATAGCCGGCAAGAATAACCGAAAGCGTTGCTACCCTTGTACCGATGCGCAAAAACTGAAGAGACTCGAATATTTTTTTCATCTCGGTATCAACATTTTACAGCATCGCTTCCATTAAATAAACCCCTTGTGATTTGGTATCTCAACATCTTGAATTCACACGCATAATCATTTACTGTTTCCGAACAAAATACGCAACACAACTATCACAAGCAAACAGATCTCTACTGGTTACTCCATATCGGCACATCATGCGGACAAAATAAGAAGCGTTTTGTTTGTTTCTACATTGTGTCGTAAACATATAGAAAGCCTACCACGCTCCCCGATGTCATCACTCTCGTGCGAAATTTTCCTGTAAGTTCGTTGAGTGTATTCCGCTGAAGTTCTCCGCAGTTGTGCGTCAAGAGATAGAAAAAAGGGGGCTTTACGCTGGCAAGCGCATCACCCAGTTTTGAATCTGCATAATGGAAAATGCCGGCTCTTTCTTTTAGCTTCGAGTAGGTATTTACCTGATAGTAGGAGCAGTCCGAAACGAGAAGGGGCTTATCCTTCACCATGGGGGAATCCCAGTCTATCGTATTCAGATTCTGTATTATCTGCGAGAAAGGGAACGCAACGAGGATATTCAATAAAGGCAGTACCACTATGACTGCCGCGACGGAGGTCCATGCCCTCTTGACAAGAAAGGCGAGCCCTGCGGAAACAAACAGCGCCGCGAACGGCAATGCAAAAAGATTCATCCTGAGCGCGCCGAAAGGATATAGACGGAGTATTCCGGCAACATACAATTCAACCGATACAAGAATTGCAAGCATAGCCAATCCTCTTTGGTGCCTCTCTCCCGAACGCGACTCGCGAACCAAAACCGCGATACCGATGAGCGAAGTCAATACCGTGAGAAAAATTAAAACCGAAGTCGCTTTCGTTCCAAATAAAGGGATCGAGTACCACTCCGTGAAAAACCACCCCCCGAGATAGTCGTACCATCGCTCTCCCGATGAGGATATGAATTGATAAATACTCTCCCTCCCGATGAACGCCCCCTCCCAGAACTCCTTGATCCCTCCGCAGATGTGCACAAGATCAATCCTGTAAAGGAGGATAAGCAAAACGGTCAGCGTCAACGCAAGGACAGAAAGAGATCTCCTAGAAACAACTTTCGACCCGAATGGAGAGAATTCGATTATCAGGATCGCTGTTGCAACCGGGAGATATGTATAGGACAGAAGAACCGGAAAACCGAGGAGAACGTAGCGCCAGAGCGGCCCCTCATCTCCGCTCTTTAAAATATTTACATACCAGAAGGTCAGCAAGCCGCACCAGAAGAGATCCGCGCTGTACTGCTTTATTTCCGTGGAATACTGCAGGAACATCACCGCCCCTGTGAAGAAGAGCATGAAAAAGATCCGCCGAGACAACAGATCGGAACTCTTCAATATGACCTTGAACCAAACCGCCATCGAAGCAATGCTGAAAAGGAGCGGCAAGATCCTCATCGAATAGGAGCCGTAGCCGAAAATCATGCCGATTATTTTTATGATGAAAAGGTAGAGGCGGGGAAACTGCTGACATACCGGAAGCGCACTGAACATGCCGGAGAGCGGAACGTTCATTACGTCGTAGACTATGAACGCCTCATCGAGCCAGAATGACGCGCCGACCGCGTAGCGGCGGAGCATATTGCCGAATAGCCAGACGGCAAGAATAACCACGAAAGCTGGAAATGCTCGATCGATTTTCTCTTTCACCAGTTGGAATATAGTCGAACCTCAAATCCATGTCAAAAACGGCTGAGGATGATAGAACGAATCCGCTACGGTTTATGCGCAAAAACATGGAGCTGGCGGGCGGATTCGAACCGCCGACCTACTCATTACGAATGAGTTGCTCTACCAACTGAGCTACGCCAGCCTGCAATCGGAGGAAGGTAACATAACCGCATGACGCGGTCAATAATTCAAAAATCAATATCGGTCTACGCCTGCTCTTACAAGCCCCACTTGTGTTGAGCTGATAGAACAACCTCTATAAGTTCGCGCACCGCGCCGTTACCGCCAGGTTTTGAACAGACATAGCCGGCGGTGGCCTTCACCTTTTCGTCCGCGTCGCTCGGTGCCGCCGAAAAACCGCACGCCTCCATCGGAGGGAGGTCGTTGATATCATCCCCTATAAATGAGGCCTCTTCTGCGGGGATACCGAGCTTTTTCAAAACCTCGTTGAATACCGCAAGCTTGTCTGAAACTCCCTGATGCACATCCTTTATCCCGAGCTCGTTGGCCCGGTGCTCAACCACCCTGCTGAACCGACCTGAAATTATCGCCAGGTGGAACCCCTTTCGCCTTGCTATGGCGAGAGCCATTCCATCTCTCACATTGAAATTTTTCGATTCTACCCCCTCGTCGTTGACGATGATCCTGCCGTCGGTAAGGACCCCGTCGACATCAAGCACGAAGAGTTTTATCCCCTTCGCCTTTCGCGCAAGCTCTTCCGAGAGCGGGGGGCTCAAATTACTCCCGCCCTAAGCAGATCGTGGAGGTGGATCACACCCTGCATTTTTCCATCCTGTCCAACAGCGATTATTGACGTTATCTTGCAGTCTTCCATCATCTTCAACGCGGCGCCCCCCATCGCCTTTACATCGATGGTAACGGGATTTGGCGACATGACATCCTTGGCAAGTTTTCCGACCGGATTTGCCGCCCTCTCAAAGAGCCTGCGCAGATCGCCGTCCGTGATAACACCCTCAACGGCTCCGCTGTTGTTGACTACGACCGTCATCCCGAGTTTCTTGGCCGATATCTCGGTCAATACTGTGTTCAGCGATACATCCGAGTAGACAACGGGGATATGTTTCCCTGTCAACATAATATCCTCAACCTTGACCAGCATTCCTCTGCCGAGGCTTCCACCCGGATGATTACCCGCAAAATCCTCGCGCTTGAAACCTTTCTTCTCCATCAGGACAATCGCCAGCGCGTCGCCAATCGCGAGAACGGCGGTAGTGGAAGCTGTCGGCACCATGTCCCACGGGCAAGCCTCCATCTTCACTCCGACATTTATAAATACATCCGCTCTCTTTGCCAGCGTTGAATCAGCCCTGCCGCAAAGGGCAATGAATTTTATGCCGAACCGCTGGATTATAGGGAGAAGGCGCACGATCTCCTCCGATTCGCCGGAATTTGAAATGGCAATTATGACGTCCCCCCTTGCTATCATTCCGAGGTCGCCGTGTATCGCTTCGGCGGGATGCAGAAAAAAGGAGGGTGTGCCGACCGACGAAAGGGTGGAGGATATTTTCTTGCCGATAATTCCCGACTTTCCCATACCTGTCACCACTATCCTGCCGTTGGAGGTGTGCATAAGTTCGATGGCTTTCTCGAAATTTTTATCAAGACCGGCTGATACTTGGGCTATCCCCATCTCCTCGATCTTCAGCACCTCTCTCGCCTTTTTAAGTATGTCTATATCCATCTGGGTGATTCTACTTTATGAAAAAGGTTACGGCAATGGAGCCTGGAATAACCGGGAAGAAAACAACCCGGGTCGGTGATATCCGCGTTGGCGACAGCTCACGCAAAATCGTCCGGCGGTTCCTTCAGGAAATTCACAAATCTGTTTTTTTCTATCGATTTGTTAAACGCTTCTTCGGCGGATATCCAACCCTTTTGCAGAAGTTCGAGAATGGCATCGTCGAGCGACTGCATACCGAACTTCTTCCCGGTCTGTATAACCGACGGGATTTGAAACGTCTTACCTTCGCGGATCATATTGGCCACCGCGGGTGTGACTACAAGAATCTCAAGCGCCGCGCAGCGCCCTTTTTTATCTATCCTCTTGAAAAGGTTCTGCGCAACAACCCCTTTCAATGCCTCAGAGAGAGTCGTCCTTATCTGCCCCTGCTGGTTTGACGGAAAGACGTCGATTATCCTGTCAACCGTTTTACCTGCCGACTGGGTGTGCAGAGTACCGAACACAAGGTGGCCTGTCGCGGCGGCTTCAAGAGCGAGTTGGATCGTTTCCAAATCGCGCATTTCTCCAACCAGGATGATATCGGGATCTTCGCGGAGCGCGCCTCTGAGAGCTGCGGCAAACGACTCGGTATGTTTCCCGACTTCACGATGATTCACAACACAGCCTTGCGCCTTGTGCACAAACTCGATCGGATCCTCAATGGTCAGGATATGATCCTTTCTCACCCTGTTGGCATAATCGACCATCGCGGCGAGCGTCGTCGATTTACCTGAGCCGGTTGGGCCGGTCACGAGGACCATCCCCTTGCCAAGCATCGCCATTTTTGAAAGTATCGGAGGCAACCCGAGGTCTTCCGCGCTAAGTATCTTGCTTGGTATTTCGCGGAAAACGGAACCAACGCCGTTTTTCTGCATGAAGTAATTCGCCCTGTACCTTGCCAAATTGGGGATCTCATAGCCGAAATCAAGATCGCCCGTCTCTTCGAACACCTTTATTTTATCTTCGGGACATATCTCGTACAGCATCGCCTTTAATTCATCGTTATCCAGAGGCTTGTATTTCACTCTTTCCATCTCGCCGTTTATGCGCAGAACCGGCTGGCTCCCCGCAACAAGGTGGAGGTCGGAAGCCCCCTGTTCATTCATAAGCTTGAAAAACGCGTCTATTTTCGCCATGTCATTTGCCCTTTTTGATAAATCCCCTCAACAGCGTTAATATCTTTTCCTCCGGGAACTTTTTGCCAGTCCATATGCGAAATGACTCGCTCCCCTGGTAAACAAGCATTCCGAGTCCATTAATCGTGCGGCACCCTCTGTCCCTGGCGATTTTTAAAAATCGTGTTTCAAAAGGTGAATAAATTATATCATAGACAAGTTGCCCTTTTTCGAAAGGGGTGTCCGCTATCGGAAGCGGATCATTTTTTTTCATCCCCATTGGAGTCGTTTGCACAACGAGATCGCTTGAGCCGATTATCTTCCCCGCATCCCCTCCGGAAGCGAGGGCGAACTCCGAGCCGCCAAAACCGGACAACTCCCTTGCCAGACGCGCCCCTCCAGGCTTGCTTCGGTTTATCACCGTGACATTCGACGCTCCCGCCTTGAGGAGTGAAACGCCAATCGCTCTCGCAGAGCCTCCAGCCCCAATAAGAGCAACCTTTCTTCCCTTTGGAGAAAAACCTTCAGACTTAAGCGAGCGTACAAAACCGATCCCGTCGGTGTTATACCCTGTCATTACCCCGTCATTGTTCAAAATCGTGTTAACCGCTCCTATCCCGGTAGCCTCCTCATCGAGGGCGTCGATATATTTCATCACAGCTACCTTGTGAGGAACGGTGACGTTCAATCCTCTTAACCCGAGCATGCGGAACGCCTCCACGCTTTTTTTCAGATTTTCCGGCTTCACGTCAAACGCCGCGTAAACATAAGGAAGGGAGAGCATCTGCGCCGCAGCATTGTGCATCAACGGCGAAAGGGTGTGCGAAATGGGGTGACCTATGATCCCCAGGACGGCATTCTGCATTAAATCAATCCGACAGAGGTATCTGCCAGTTCTTAATTACATTATTTTTCGGGACTTTGATGGAAACCGGTTCTCCATTCAACTCAAGCCGGACGCTGGAAGCATTACCGGTGGTAAAAAGGAAACTCTTGTCCGCGTTGAGGACTATCTTCTGGCCCGGCCTCACAAACATGTCACGTACATCTTCTTCATCAACGACGATAAGCACCCAGGCCTCCTCTTCGGTAACTGAAATTGCAAGACGATATTTCGAGGCGTCTACCCTTTTTCTCAATTCCGTTCTTTCTGAGATGCTTTCAGCAGGGACTGCTACCGCCGGAACGACGGCCTCCTTTTTCGGCTCCGGCGCTGGTTCAGGAGCTTTCTCCTTCTTTGTCTCTTTCTTCACCTCTTTTGCGGGCTCATCTTTTTCAGCCTTTACTTCTTTCTTTTCTTCTTTTTTTGGTTCTTCTTCCGTTACAGCCTTCTCTTCCGATTGCTTCCCGGCCTTTACAGGAGGCGCGACAGCCGCATTATCCTCTCCTGACATGTTTGAAAATATGACGAGCAACACCAGCAGTACCGCACCGCCGACAACTGCCAGCCCTACGGGGAAAGGTTTCTGTTCATCCCCTATCTGCACAACCCTTGAGGCATCATGGCGGACCTCCACATTCAGCGATTCATATTCGGCCACGATCCTGTCCGCATCAAGGCCAAGGTGGTTAGCGTATGAACGAAGGAATCCGGTGATGAATACGGGAGCCTGATATTCGGAATAATCATTCTTCTCGAGCGCTTCAAGGAATTTGATATTTACCCGCGTGGCGGCGGATATTTCCTGTAATGAAACCCCTCGCGCCTCTCTTTCGCGCCTCAGCTTTTCCCCAAGACTACTCAAAGGTTATTCCTCTCAAAAAAATGCAAATACAGGTGACAGCTCCAGCACTATTAATCTAACGCCATATTCTACACAAAAACTCCTGTTTTATTCAGCAAATAAGCTTTTACTCAAATATTAAAAATTAATTATCGTCCACTTTTAATGTATAAATACCTGATGGAAAAATGGATACCCTGGGCATTGGCTGCCGCATCCGGTGTATTGCTTGTAGTCTCATATCCGCCGTTTGGCGCAGGATATGTCGCATGGATCGCGCTGGTTCCGCTCATGATAGCTCTGCACGACAAGCAGGGTATAGATTCCTTCTACATCGCGCTCGCCTGCGGGATAATCTATTTTACCGGTGTAATGCCGTGGATATATACGGTACTTACCACATACGGGCATATCTGGCCCCCTCTTGCGGTCATCCTTACCTTCATACTGATCCTCTATCTGGCGGTTTACACCGGGCTCTACGGCCTTATCCTCCCGGCATTCGGCAAAACAGCGGAGATGCTCTTTCTCTCCCCTTTCATTATCGTCCTCCTTGAATACGCAAGGGGGCACTTTCTGACAGGACTTCCATGGGCATTGATTGCCCATACGCAGTCATATTATCCCTCCGTGATACAGATGGCCCTTTTTACCGGCACTGCGGGGGTTACCTTTCTGATAGTCCTCGTCAATTCATCCATTGCGTACGCCTTTATAAGAACAAGAAGCGGAGGATTTCAGCCGAGATCGCTAGCGCCCGCGGCGGTGGCGATTACCTTGGCAATTATCAACACCGTATGGGGGCAGGCAAATATCAGACATGTGAAGAATCTCGACGGAAAGGAAATAAACGCGAGCATTATCCAGGGGAACATTGACCAGGACATGAAATGGGACAACAAATACAGGGATACCGTCATTGCCACCTATTTCACCCTGTCCAAATCCGAAGCGAAAAAAAAACCGGACCTCCTGGTCTGGCCGGAAGCATCCATCCCTTTTTTCTACGGATATGACGCAATGCGAACGAACTTTCTAAACAAGCTTTCCGAATCGATAGATACTCCCATTCTTTTCGGAGGACTTGGAGTGGAGCATTCGGAAGATACGGGAAAGAATTACTACACAAACAGAGCTTATCTATTAAACAACGGCAAAGTCGTGGGCCACTATGACAAAATGCATCTCGTGCCGTTCGGGGAGTATGTCCCGCTGCGGAAACTCCTTTTTTTCGTGAACAAGATAACAAAGGCACTCAGTAGCGATACCACACCCGGCGATACCGCCAGCCCCCTTACTATCAACTCCATCCCCTTGGGGAGCCAGATATGCTACGAAATAATATTTGCGGAACCGACCCGCATGTTCGTACGGAACGGAGCAAGGCTGATAACGAACATTACAAATGACGCATGGTTCGGAAAGTCTGGAGCATCGGCGCAACATATGGCGTCGCTCCCTTTCAGGGCGGTGGAAAACCGCATCGCGATAATCAGGTCGGCAAATACCGGCATTTCGGGATTCGTCTCCGCAACTGGCGAGATCAGCAACACTACCGAACTCTTTAAAGTCGCCACTGCAAACGAGACACTGAAAGTTCCCGACAAATCAGGCACATTCTATACCCGTTTCGGCGATGTCTTTACGCTGGCCTGCGCGCTTCTCCTTGCTACAGCGTATATCCGGGTACGCCGGAGGAACTAGAGTGAAGATACTTGTCACGGGTGTAACCGGCCAGATCGGCTCCCGTGTAGCTGGATTGCTTGCAGGGGAGCATTTCATCGTTGCCGCTGTGCGTAAAACCGGGAACCATCTTCCATACGCTGAGATCAAAATGGAGCTTGGAGATCCTGCCTCAATACACACCGCTGTAAGATCGGCAAAACCGGACGCGGTAATCCATGCCGCCGCCATCACATCCCCGGAAACCTGCAACATGGACGAAAAGGGTTGCATGAAAATCAATCTTGAAGGGACCAGACATCTCACCGAGGCCTGCGGTGTAAATTCGGCGCGGATGATATACCTTTCCACCGATCTTGTTTTTGACGGCAAGGGGAGCCTGTATACGGAACTTGACACTCCGAATCCCTTAAGCATTTACGCCGAATCAAAACTTAAAGGTGAAGAAGTCGTAAGCGAGATCCTGGTTGACCACGTTATCGCGCGAACCTCCATCGTTTTCGGAAGAGGCGCCTTCAGCGAAAACGGATTCACTCACTGGCTGACATCGAATTTGTCCAAAGGGAAGAGACTGGAACTCTATACGGACCAGTACCGTTCGCACTTCTATATAGGCGACTGCGCTAGGGCTATCGCCGAGCTTTTACGAAAGGATAGCAGGGGACTTTATCACCTGTCGTCCGGCAAACGGGAGTCGAGGTATGAATTCGCGCTAAAGGTCGCAAAGAGGCTTTCGCTTGATGATACACTTCTCGCCCCGTCGAAGATGGAGAAACATGGCGATATGGCAAAGAGGCCGAAAGACTGCTCTCTCGATAACGGGAAACTTCTGAAAGAGACCGACTTCAGGCCGCTCCCGGAAAACGAAGCTCTCACCCTTCTTGCGAAAGAGTATCCCGAATTTGGTAAAAACCGTGACTGACGTATCTGTATAACGAAAACCGGAGACTGAAGATATGAAAGGAACTCCCGGATACCGATCGAGCCATGAAGCGGAAAAGGGTTATTCGTCTATGTTTACGGTATCCCTGAAATCTTTGCCTGTCTTGAAGAATGGAACTTTTTTCGGAGCCACATAGACCTTTTCGCCGGTCTTCGGATTTCGCCCCTCTTTAGCCGCCCTGTGCCTTACGCGGAAACTTCCAAATCCCCTTATTTCAACCTTATCCCCCTTGGCAAGGGCTTCAATTATGGAATTGGTAAAGATATTTATGATCCCCTCAGCTTGTTGCTTGTTTATCTTTATCTTTTCCGCAAGCTTATCAGCCAGTTCTGATTTAGTCATACCCCCTCATCCCCAAAATCCTGCTTAAAATAATAACGGAAAGTTTTTGATTTAATTGGAATTAAGATATCAAAACATACGGCAAACGTCAATTTTCTATTTCCCCCGCAATTAAAACCCAAAATCTCCGCCCAATTAATCAATTAAAGTTATCTTCCATTGTATCCTCAAAATGCTGTTCTACATAATTGTCGACCATATCGTTGAGTCTGTCCTGGAAAAGATCGATATCTTCAATATCTTCCATGTAATCAAGGAGGTGCATTAGAACCGATTCCAACACGGCTTCTCTCTCTTCCTGTGTCAACTCGTTTTCCAGCAACAACCTGTTGATTTCAGTCAATAGTTTGTCGCGGTTACTACTTCCCATTTTCAATATCCCCTTCGCTTTTTATTTTACTACAACAGCGGAAGCATTTTCCGCATTCCGTCTATACTGGCACTATTTTAACAAACCCTGAAGCGTAACGCTCCTCATCTTCATCACATGCTTTGATCAGCATTTCCAGTTTTTCATTATACTTCCTGGAATCAATTACGCCTTTAAAGGAAGCATAAAACGCTCTCGTTTCACGCGAGATCAATTTAATATCTTCTTCATTCATATCTGCAACCTTTACCCGGTTCCCAAGCTGCGACTCCTTTACCTCGCCGCGAATATACGCCTTCCCCGCCGTCATGCCGGAACATACGTAGTACCCTATCGGAGAAGGGAGATTATACACGTTCAGAATTATTCCTATAGTCCCTTGCGCGTACTCCATGAAATAATCCTTCACCTTCCTGCCGAAGACGACAACAGGAGGGGAACGCCGTTCCAGCTCCTTGCTGAATCCTTCTATAAAGCTGTCCCATCCGCGCAACTCTATCTCCGCGTGACGTTTCTGGTATTTGAAGAGCATCGCTTCTACCCTTTCATTGTCCCCCATATCCCTTATGGCGTTATAGTCTATCTCTCTCCATATCTGGGGTATGCCCGCGCCTGCCCTGAGAACGCACCTGTTCCCACCTTGCCCTGCTACCCTGAAATTTCCGGAAGGAGCATACGACGCGAAGAGATCATCCACCGAGCCGCCGATATTCATCTCCACAGGGTTCGCCGATGTTCCAATAGCAACCTGCGCGTCACCGGGACACCATACGGAGTTGCTGAAGCGTGTCGGGAAAGTATTTATTGTCAATCCGTCCACGAAGGCGCATGAATGGTTCCCCATAAGCCCGTACACCGATATTCTCGCAGGGCCGGCTATGCCGGTTCCGATAAGATCCTGACCGCAGACATTCACAAGGATGAAATGTTCAACGCCTGCTCCCCTCGCGATCTTCATCATGGCGTTCAGCTTTTTGCCGGCCATATCCATAACCCCGCAGTCGATCGTGATCTCCTTCAATCCATCGACGGCAGAGGCCACCGATTCAAGGGGGGTTCCCGCGTTCAGCATCAGCTTCTCCTGGGAGGTATCGCTCAAAATTTCCCCCTTCCAAAAAGGTCGTAAAGGAGCGGGTCGGTGCCGTGATACCTGAACTTGCGCGAACCGACCGCCTCCTCGTGAGTCGTAAAGCCGAGTCCGGCCGCCAGCCCTTCCAATCCTCTCTGCCACGAACCCATCATCCTTACTATCATCTCCGAGCCCTCTTCCGGGTCTATCCTGTTTCCGTATCTCCTGGATGTGATCCCCCATGAACACTGTCCCGTATGGCACCTGAGGCACATGGTACAGCCAAGAGGAAAGAGGTGGCGCGATCCGGTCCCCACAAAATCAAATCCCACCATCAGCCCGAGCATCGCCGCCTTCGGAGATGTGAAGTTGCCTTCTCCGATGAGGGATATCTTTTCCCTCAGACCCTCGCGCCTGAGCGCGTCGTGGGCGACCTTTCCGAAATAGAGGATATCTAGCCCCTTGTTCTGCAGATCAGTTGTTCCAGCCGCGCCTGTGGTACCTCCCCCGCCGCGGATAGTAATGTAATCAAATCCCGCCTGCGCAAGCGCGAGAATAATATGCTCCGCATTCCAAGCGGTGCCGTAAATATCCGCCCCTACAAGCTTGTCCTCGCCAAGAACCGCGCGAAGCGATTCGACCCTCATTTTCAGCTCCTCAATGGAATACTGAAGATGCTGGGGGTTCGGCGAGTTCACGTCGCGATACGGTTCAATGCACCTTAGGAGCGCTATCTCGTAATCGTTTTTCGGCGCGGGGAGTTTTCCCCCTTTCCCCTTCTTTGCGTCCTGCCCATACTTCATGCTAATCCCCGCGAACTCCTTAAGATCAACCCACGGCCCGAAGCCTCCGGTTCCAAACTGGAGGATGGAGTGCTTGAACCCGGGGGCAAAATCCGGATGCAGATACCCTTCCCCGGTGAAGAACGGCCTCTTCAGTTTTATGGAAGCGATAAGCCTTGCGAGCATCGCCTCGTGTGAATTCGAGCCGTAGCTCATATGCGAATCGAGCACCGGTATCCCCACCTTCAGCCTCCGCTTTGGATGCTTGCCGAGATAGCAGTTTGTGAGCCGTCCGGCGAATTCATTTATGTTGTCGCGTGGAGGATTGAGAATTATGGAAGCGTCAATCAGGAAATTCTCCCATTCCAGAGGTCGCTGAAAATCCGACATTGAGCCGACCATGCTCTTGCCGTACGCTCTCCGCACGTTCTGGAGTATTTCGCGCGAACCGATGCTACCCGTGCCGATAACGGAATGGTTCGGATTCCTGTCGACGATGATCGCGTTGGTCGGGCACATCGCCACGCACCTCTTGCAGTTGCAGCAGTCGATATCCATTATGTGAAGCTCTTTTTGAAGATGCCCGTCTATCACGGCGCTCGCACCGGTAAGCCTCCTGCCGCCGGAATCGACCGGGTATTCCCTCATCTCGAACACACACTCTTTCCTGTTCATATCGGTGAGCTTGTGCGTGCAACTGGTTACGCAAATGCCGCACCATACGCACCTGTCGGGATCCACAGTCACGCGGTAGGGACCGCCTACCTCCCCTACCCCGCACTCATAAGGCGGGTCGTAAACAATCTTGTTGTTATAAAGTTTCACCGAAAACTCCGTTTAGCACGCCACTCTCGTTCAGTTCGAAAACTGTTATCTTGCCAGGCTCGCAATTGACCGACTTGTACTTCTTCCCTGTCAGGAATGCCGTTTGATAAATGCACTTCTCCTCGGACGACCATATGACGGTTTTTCCATCCTTGCTTCTCCCCATCCAGAGCTGGCGCAATCCGTCCCGGTCGCGTCCGCTTATCACCCGCGCCACGCCATCCTTCCTGATGATGGAAACGAAGGACGAAGGGCCGGACATCTTGAAACGCCCCAGCTCCGGATTGTTCCTGAAGATATCCTCGTATTCCCCGCGCTCCTTTTCGGAGAGTTTCTCCTCTTCCTGCGGATACATTCGGCACATTGCCCATTCGATCTGCTGGTAGCTCATGTTGCGCCCGCGAAGGAGATTGTCCACTTCAAGGAGTATCGCCTCCGAATCGGTGCCGACCATCTGTGTTACCCCCGCGGCCTCGATTCCCTGCCTGTTCGAGGGGGCGCTTGAAAGGTCGCCGTTATGGATTATGTGCGAATTTATAAAACTTATCGGATGGATTCCGTACCATACTCCCGTCTCCACAATGGAAGTGGGCCATCGCATGTGCGTCATCATTGCGGTTATTGGGCGCGAAGCGAACTTGGAGAGCGAGTACGCCTCAATGGTTGTTTTCAGGTCGTAGGCGGTGACAAACGTCCCTACGTTCTTGCCTGAACTGAATATCCGCGCCTTCCCTACATAAGTGGTATTGAACTTTTCGACTACCCGCCGCACATACGTATCGGGATCAACGGTCAGATACCGCCTCAGCATTTGATCCTTCGTCGGAAGATCCACGAAATACCTTCTCAGTTCCGGGAGACTGAACTTCCTGTACATGGACGCTTCGACCATCGCTTCCATTTCACCTATATGATGAAGGCCGAGTTTATGCTCGGTGAAGAGACTCTCAAGCTCCCTTGCGATGTCGCGATTGAAATACATTACATGAAGCGCGTAGAGTTCCTTGTACTCCGGGTATATCCCCTTGATGAATACGCCGGCGCCGCTGGTCCCCCTACCTTGCAGTTCCGAAGCGGCCCTGAGCGAAGCCATGAGGTCGACCTCTCCAGCCGCCGCGTAAAGACCGCAACTCCCCGGCGCAAGATTCTGCGGATGAAAATCGAGCGGTCTTATCTCTCTGACGCTCATGTCTCCTGCTCCATCGTAAAACCTCCGGTCGGTTTCGGAATGATATCCTTCGGGAGTTCATTCGGCGTTACCACCTGCCTCGGACAAAACTCCCAGCACCTGGCGCAGCCGTTGCAATCCTCGGTATGCTCAAAGAAAACTTCACCAGGTTTCCATTTGATATTTTTTTTGTCTATCGCCCCTTCCCTGCATGATCGGAAACACCAGTCGCATGTGGAATCAAGACCGCCGACGCATGTTCCGCAGACGAAACAGCGCCCCGCCTCAACCGCCGCCTCGGCCAGGGTTGCTCTTTCGGCAAGGATCCCGAACCCTTTTTTTCTCTCGACGGCGGGAATAACTTTTTTCCTTAGGCGCATCCTCTTCTCGAAATAGTTCCTGATATTGAGCTTGCCAAACGGCACCTCCGCGGCTCTTTCACCAAACAGCACATTACCTGTCAATCTTTTTTCGATATCCGCGGCGGCCTTTCTCCCGGAGGCGATTGCGTGAATCACCGTACCTTTGGAGGTGGCGACAACATCGCCGGCAAAAAAGATGTTGCTCTTGCCGTCAGACGGTTTTTCCCACTCTTCCGAACTCTGCCCGATAGCGAGAAATACCTCGTCGGCCTTTATTTCAACCGTTTCACCTGCAAGAGGTTCCAGCCCCCCTCTTTCGGAAGGGTCGGTTTTCACTACTCTGTTTTTCAAAAAGGTTACCGATCCGTTCTTGAAAGAGACCGGCGAAAGGAGAAATTGAAATTTCACTCCCTCATCAACCGCGTCGTAATATTCGTTTTTATGCGCGGGCATCTCGGAAAGCGAACGGCGATATGCCACATTAACTTCGCTTGCGCCCAGGCGGATCGCTGTCCGGCAGACATCCATCGCCGCGTTCCCCCCTCCGATGACAAGCACCGATTTCCCTTCCAGGTTCTCCCTCGTGCCTGTATCCATGCTCTTGAGGAACTCAAGGCCGCTTCTGGTTTTATCCCCCAGTTCCAGATTTACAGGAATATGCGCTCCTGTGGAGATGAGAACGGCGTCATATTTAGTTGATAGCTCGCTGATCTTTTTCCGATCTGCCTTTACCCCTGTTTTCAGCTTCACGCCAAGGCTCAGCACGAAATTTATCTCCCTGTCGAGGACATCCCGCTCAAGCCGGTATTCCGGGATTCCGTAACGCATCATCCCGCCGGCCTTTTCGGAGCTTTCAAGCAGTTCCACACTGTGTCCGAAACGGGCGAGGAAATATGCGGCAGTCAGCCCGGCGGGACCGGCGCCGACGATTGCCACTTTTTTTCCGCTGCTTTTTTTTATCTCCGGCTTCCACCCCTGGTTGAATCCATCATCCCCTATGACCATTTCCAGATGCTGGATCGAAATGGGAGAATCGAACTTGCCGCGGTTGCACGGGGCTTCGCAAAATCCGTAACAGACCCTACCGAGAACACCCCTGAAGGGGTGGCTGTCCATCATTATCTCCCATGCAAGATTCTTCCACCCTCTGCTTAGGGCATACATCGCGCCGGCAATATCAGTCTCCGCGGGACATCCATCCTTCCCTCCGCATGGAGCTATCTTGTCTTTCCATACCGGGAGAAGAAATTGCTGTTTCATCTTACTCATCCGCTCGCCCCATCTCACCTTCGATAACAAAGTAAACGCCGAAATACATCGTCAACACCTTTGTCGCACGTAAATGCTCCTGACGCTCCGCTGTTTTCCCGCCAAACAAAACTGCAGGCAGAATATCCGTAATCAACGGGAAGAATATTTGCCGCATATTAGCCATTCAATATTTGCCAAAACTGTTTGCAAGGAATATTTTTTTCACCACTCAAGCTGTTTAAAGGATACCTCCTGCTAAATTATATCAGGATTCGCGGGATACTTTTATATTCACTCTCCGGCAGAGGAAAATGTGTCGAGATACCTCTGCAAGATAAGCTGTGCGGCCATGATATCTATCAGCTTCCCTCTTTTTTTCCCAGGAACACCGGCTCTTTGGAGCACCTCCCCGGCCTCCTCGGTCGTGAAACGCTCATCCACATACTCGACTTTCAGGCCTGTTTCAGCCTCAAGCGCCCTGCCGAACTTCATTACTTTTGGATAGATAGTCCCCTGACTGCCGTCAAGCCTTAAAGGGAGGCCGAGAATT